>JAABVA010005583.1_pt1 | contig 11353 bp, 10 predicted proteins | sample 5560331 | NCBI WGS metagenome assembly JAABVA01 (sample SAMN12812661, study PRJNA571458) | rock metagenome | isolation source: Antarctica rocks | place: Antarctica: Victoria Land, Mt New Zealand sud | collected 2016-01-07
TGCTGCGCACCAACGAGGCCGGCGTGCAGAAGTACGAAGCCGCCGCCACGGCCACCGGCAAGCCCGTCAAGTCGTCGTTCAAGCTGGCCAAAGTGCTGCTCAACGCCCCGCGCAACGTGGCCCCGTTGACGACCGAAAACGTGCTGGGCTACCTCGAAGGCACCGACAAGAAAGACGAGCTGGTGGTGATGTCGGCCCACTACGACCACCTGGGCATCAAGGACGGCAAGGTGTTCAACGGGGCCGACGACGACGGCTCGGGCACGGTGTCGGTGCTGGCGTTTGCCGAGGCGTTTGAGCAAGCCAAGAAAGACGGCCACGGGCCCCGGCGCAGCGTGCTGTTCCTGGCCAACACGGGCGAGGAGGAAGGCCTGCTGGGCTCGCAGTATTACACCGACCACCCGGTGTTTCCGCTGGAAAGCACCGTGGCCGACGTGAACATCGACATGGTGGGCCGCGTGGACCCCGAGCACGAGGGCAAGGGCGACTACGTGTACGTGGTGGGCGCCGACAAACTGTCGTCGGAGCTGAACGCCGTCAGCGAGGCCACCAACCAGAAATACAACCCGATTGCACTGGATTACAAGTACAACGACCCCGCCGACCCGGAGCACATTTACTACCGCTCGGACCACTACAACTTCGCCAAGCACAAGATTCCGGTGGCCTTCTACACCAGCGGCCTGCACGCCGACTACCACAAGGAAACCGACGAGGTGGACAAGATTGACTTCCCGGCGATGGCCCGGCGCGACCAGCTCATCTTCCACACGGCCTGGGAATTGGCCAACCGCGAGGGGCGGATCGTGGTGGACTCGAACAAGCCCTGAGCGCAAAGGCTCGCCAAGTTTAAATTTAAGTTTCGCAAAGGGGCATGATGGATGAAAACCAAATTTCTAAAGTTGTTTTAGATGCCGCGTTTCGCGTCCACACCGCGTTGGGCCCCGGCTTACTGGAATCGGTATATGAAGCGGCCCTTACGCACGAGCTGCGCAAAGCTGATTTAACCGTGGAAACGCAGGTTCCTATTCCGGTAATTTATGATGGCGTGAAGCTGGCAATTGGGTTTCGCCTGGATGTTTTGGTGGCGGATAAAGTGATTTTGGAATTAAAATCCGCCGAATGCCTGCTGCCAATTCACTCCAAGCAACTGTTGAACTACTTACGCTTATCCAATCTAAAGCTGGGCCTGCTCTTCAATTTCAACGTCGAATCCCTTAAAGGCAACATCATCCGCCTGGTAAACAACCTCTGAGCCCCTTAGCGAAACTTAAATTTTAAACTTCGCGAAACGTTGCGCGCCATGAAAGCCGAACAATTCTTAAAAGACGCCGAAGCCAAGGCCTTCGACCGCGAGCACCGCCGCAAAATCCGCTTCAACATCGGCAAGTACGACGCGGCCGTGGCCCTGGGCATGAACCACTTCCAGAACCACGAGCTGGCCCGCGACCGGGGCGCCTACCTCAAGGCCCAGGTGCTGGAGAAGCTCGACGAATACCTTTTGGCTTTCGAGGCAGCCTTCACGGCGCGCGGGGGCCGGGTGGTGTGGGCCCGCGACGCGGCCGAGGCCCTGGCCGAAATCGGCCGCCTGGCCGATGCCCGCCAGGCCCGCACCGTGGTGAAAGCCAAGAGCATGACCACTGAGGAAATCCACGTCAACAAGTACCTCGAAGGCAAGGGCATCGAATCGGTGGAAACCGACCTGGGCGAGTACATCGTGCAGCTCAACGGCGAGCGGCCCTACCACATCGTGACGCCGGCCATGCACCTGAGCAAGGCCGACATCAACGCCATCTTCGTGAAGCACTTGGGCACCGAAAGCACCGACGACGCTCAGCAGCTCGTGCTCACGGCCCGCCACCTGCTGCGCGACAAGTACACGGCGGCCGAAATCGGCATCACAGGAGCCAACTTTCTGATTTCCAAAGAGGGGGCTATTGCCGTGACGGAAAACGAAGGCAACGCCCGCCTCTCGGCCACGTTCCCCAAGCTGCACATCGCCGTGGTGGGGATTGAAAAAGTTATCCCGCAGCTCACCGACCTTGACCTGTTCTGGCCGCTGCTGAGCACCAGCGGCACCGGCCAGCAGGTGACGGTGTACAACACGGTTTATTTCGGCCCGCGCCAGCCCGGCGAAACCGATGGCCCCGAGGAAATGGTGGTGATTCTGCTCGACAACGGCCGCACCACCCTGCTGGCCCAGCCCGATAAGCGGGCCGCCCTGCGTTGCATCCGCTGCGGGGCCTGCCTGAACGTGTGCCCGGTGTACAAGAACATTGGGGGCCACACCTACGAAACCACGTATTCGGGGCCCATCGGCGCGGTCATCAGCCCGCACCTGAGCGGCCTGCCCGAGCACATGCACCTGAGCTACGCCAGCAGCTTGTGCGGGGCCTGCACCAGCGTGTGCCCGGTGCGCATTCCGCTGCACAACCTGCTCTTGCTCAACCGCCAGCAGGCCGTGCGCGAGGGCCACGCCCCGGCGGCCGAGCGCGCCGCCATCGGCCTCTGGCGCTGGAGTATGCAGCACCGCTGGGCCCTGAACGTGCTGCCCGGCCCCCTCAAAGACTGGAGTCTGGGCCGCCTGCTCGACCAGGTGGGCTGGAGCAAGCGCCGCGCCGCCCTGGCCGCCGCGCCCCAGTCGTTTGGGGAGCTGTGGAAGGCGCGGGCAGCCGGCTAGCGCCGCCGGGCCCCCGGCGGCGTTTTGTGTAGCAGAAGCCGCGGTTTGTGTAGGCCCGGCCGGGGCCCCGGCCCGGACCTTTGCGACGTAAAAAGCAACTCCTTTTAAATCTGCCGCTTATGAGCCTCACCGCCTTTCGCACCCTCGGCCGTTCCGGCTTGGTTGTCAGCCCGCTTGCCCTGGGCACCATGACGTTTGGCACCCCGCGCTGGGGCTCGCCCAACGAAGTTTCCGAGGCCATTTTCCACGCTTACGTCGGGGCCGGCGGCAACTTCATCGACACCGCCGATGTGTACGCCGGCGGGCACAGCGAGGAACTGGTGGGCGGCTACATCGCCGACCGCCGCCTGCGCGACCAACTGGTGCTGGCCACCAAGTTCGGCTTCAACGCCCAGGCGGGCAACCCGCACGCCGGCGGCAACGGCCGCAAAAACATCCACCGGGCCCTGGAGGGCTCGCTGCGGCGCCTCCAAACCGATTACATTGACTTGTACTGGCTGCACGTTTGGGACACGGTCACGCCCGTGGAGGAAGTGCTGCAAACGCTGGGCGACCTGGTGCGCGCCGGCAAAATCCGCTACTTCGGCTTCTCGGACATGCCGGCCTGGTACGCTACCAAAGCCGCCACGCTGGCGCAGGCGCACGCCGTGCCGGGGCCCATCGCCATGCAGCTGGAATATTCGCTAGTCGAGCGCGGCATCGAGCGGGAGCACGTGCCGGCCGCCCGCGAGTGCGGCCTGGGCATCGCACCGTGGAGGCCGCCGGTTTTTTGGCCGGCAAGTACCAGCGCGAAGGTGCGGGCACCAGCGGTCAGGGCCGGCTCAGCGGCCCCAACCCGTTCGGCAACACGAAGTTCAGCGACCAGAACTGGCGGGTGCTCGACGCCCTGCGCCAAGTGGCCGCCGATGCCGAGCGCCCCCTGGCGCAGGTAGCCCTGGCCTGGGCGTCGGCGCAGCCCGGCATCACCTCGCTCATCCTGGGGGCCAGCAAGGCGGAGCAGTTGCCCGACAACCTGGCCTCGCTCGACGTGCGCCTCTCCGCCGACCAGCTCCGCGCGCTCAACGGAAGCAGCGCGCCGGACCCGGCATTTCCCGACGGCGTGTTCGCGGCGATGAAGCGCGGCGTGTTCGGCGGCACCGCGGTGCAGGGCTGGCAGTAGCGGCCGGCAAACGCCGCGGCAACGGCCCGAAAACGCCGTTGCCGCGGCGTTCCGCGCCTCGTAAAAATGCCCTTTTTTAGTGCGCCGAGAACCGAAAGGCGGCTGGCGTGCGGCCCGTCTTGCTTTTGAAGAGCCGGGTGAAATACTGCGGGTACTCGAAGCCGAGCCGGAAGGCCGTTTCGTTGATGGAAAGCGAGGTGGTCAGCAGCAGGCGCTTCGCTTTCTCGATTAATTGGTGGTGGATGTGCTGCTGGGTGTTTTGGCCGGTGAGGGAGCGCAGCATGTCGCTCAGGTAGGCGGGCGAGACGTGGAGGGCGTCGGCAAAATGTTGCACCGTGGGCAGCGACTGCCCGCCGTCTTCCTGGGCAAAGTAGGCGGTCAGCAGCGCTTCGAAGCGGCTCAGCAAGTCGTGCTCGGCGGTGCGCCGCGTCAGGAACTGGCGGTGGTAGAAGCGGTTGGCGTAGCTGAGCAGCACTTCGAGCTGTGAAATCAGCACGTCGTGGCTGAAGGCGTCGATGGGACGCTCGCATTCGCCCCGAATGCCGTGCAGCAGGCCGTCGAGCATGTTTTCTTCTTGCGCCGACAAGTGCAGGGCTTCGTGTACCTCGTAAGCAAAGAAGCCGTAGCCGGCTATTTTTTTGCCCAGCGGGTACTTGAGCAGCAGGTCGGGATGAAACACGAGCATCCAGCCGCTCACCGCGGAGGTGTCCAGTGCCTCATCGACCTGAAACACTTGGCCGGGGGCCGAAAACCCCAGCACGCCCTCACGGAAGTCGTAGGACTGGTGCCCGTAGTAGAGCGGGCCGTTCAGGTTGCGCTTCAGAAAAATGGTGTAGAGCTGCGGCACCACCGGGTCCAGCACCCGCCGCAGGTCCTGGCCGCGGGCCTGCTCGCGGGCCTGGGCCAGGTCGATGAGCGTGAGCAGCGGGTGCGCCGGGGCGGGCAAGCCATAGAACCGGGTGTAGTCCGTGACGGTAGCCAGCACGCGGAAATATTTGGAGGAAGTTTTCATAGTGACCAGGACTAACCCGTAGCCTTATACGCTGCGCTACATGCCTTCGGGGTACGCCGCGCCCGCCGTGCTGCCCACCGGCAGGACGGCGTCCAGCTCGGCCAGTTCGGCCGGGCTTAGCGCGATGCCGGCAGCGGCCGCGTTGGCTTCCAGGTTTTTGCGGCGCTTGGTGCCGGGGATGGCCACCACGCCCTGCGCCAGCACCCAGGCCAGCGCGAGCTGCGCCGCCGTTACGCCTTTGGCCCCGGCCAGCGCCTGGAGTTTCTTCACCAGGTCCAGGTTCTTGTAAAAATTCTCGCCCTGGTAGCGGGGAAAGTAGCGGCGGAAGTCGGTGGCTTCAAAGTCGTCCGGGGTTTTGATGTCGCCCGACAAGAACCCCCGGCCCAGCGGCGCGTAGCCCACGAAGCCGATACCCAGTTCGCGCGTCGTGTCCAGGATGGCTTCTTCCTCCACGCGCCGGTCGAAGAGTGAGTATTCGGTTTCCAGGGCCGTGATGGGGTGCACGGCGTGCGCCCGGCGGATGATGTCGGCCGGCACTTCGCTCAGGCCTAGGTAGCGCACTTTGCCTTCTTCCACGAGGCGGCTCATGGCCCCCACGGTGTCCTCGATGGGCGTGTGGGGGTCGAGGCGGTGCAGGTAGTAGAGGTCAATGTAGTCGGTGCCGAGGTTTTTCAGCGAGCGTTCCACCGACTTACGCACGTACTCCGGCCGGCCGTTGAGCTTGTTGGTCAGCGTTTCGGCGTCGTCAATCTCGTAGCCGATCTTGGTGGCGAGGGTGAACCGTTCGCGCCGGCCAGCAATGGCCTTGCCCACCAGCCGCTCGTTGAGCAGCGGGCCGTACACGTCGGCCGTGTCAAGCAAGGTCACGCCCAACTCCAAGGCCCGGTGAACGGTGGCGATGCTCTCGGCCTCGTCGGCAGCGCCGTACACGACCGAGCCGGCCAGGGTCGTCATGCCCATGCAGCCCAGTCCTTCGACGGGCACCTCCAGGCCCTGGCTGCCCAACGCTACTTTTTTGATGGGGTTCATAAAATGCTGTGGTTAACAATGAATTGCTTTCTGACGCCACAAAGGTCCGGGCCGGAGCCCCGGCCGGGCCTACACAAACTGCGGCTTCTGCTACACAAAACGCCGCCGGGGGCCCCATCGCGGCGGCGTTTTGGGCGGCGCGTTCGTTAGAGGCTGCGTATGCATTCAGAATCTTGGCTGATGCCGGCCCTGCGCGTGTTGGCGGGCACGGCGGGCACCGTGCAGGTCGTCATCACGCTCTCGGCGGCGGTGCGCTCGTTCATCCTGCCCCGCAACGAATCGGTGCGGCTGAACAACCACATCTTCGCCGGCATCCGCGTGCTTTTTGATTTGGCCGCCAGCCGCGCCAGCAACTACGCCCGGCGCGACCAAATCATGGCCCACTACGCGCCGGTGGCGCTGGTGGCGCTGCCCATCGCGTGGCTGGCCCTGGTGAGCCTGGGGTACACCGGCATTTACTGGGCCCTGGGCGTCAACTCGTGGGTGAAGTGCTACGAGCTGAGCGGCAGCTCGCTGCTCACGCTGGGCACCACCACCGAGCACGGGCTGCTCATCAACGTGTTCACCTATTCCGAAGCCACGCTGGGGCTGCTGCTGCTCACGCTGCTGCTGTCGTACCTGCCCACGCTCTACCAGGCGTTTTCGCGGCGCGAGGCCACGGTGGCCCGCCTGGAACTGCGGGCCGGGGCCCCGCCCACCTCCGTTCACCTCATCGACTGGCTGAATTCCAGCGGCTCGCTCGTGGACGACGACCAGCAATGGGCCGAGTGGGAGCAGTGGTTCGTGGAAATCGAGGAAAGCCACACTTCGCTACCCATCCTGAGCTTCTTCCGCTCGCCGCAGCCGGGCCGCTCCTGGGTGATGGCGGCGGGCTTGATTCTGGACACGGCCAACCTGCTGTTCTCGGCCCTCGACATCCCCCGCACCCGCCAGATGGAGCTGACCTTCAAGGCCGGCTGCCTGTCGCTGAACCGCGTATACCGCTTTTTCAACATCAAAGCCGCTACCGAGTCCACGACCCTGATGCCCGGCTCCGAGCCGGAAACCGTGCCCGACAACCCCGAGTTCGCCCAGGCCCTCGACGCCCTGGCCGCCCTTGGCCTGCCCGTGCTGGCCGACCGCACCGCCGCCTGGGCCCAGTTCCAGACGCAACGCACGCGCTACGCCTCGGCCCTGCAATACCTGGCCGAGCTGACCATGTCGCCCGCGAACCGCTCGCTGTAAAACAGCAAAATTCAGCCGATTCGGCGTTACTCGCCTTCGTCGGGCAGGATGTTTACGTCCTGCACCAGCACCATTTTTTCAATTTCGCGGCCGCGCTTGGTGTTGGCCAGGCCCCCGAGCGCGGTTTCCTTGTAGCGGGTTTCCATGGCCTGGCCCACTTCGCCGAGGGCCGCCACGCACTGGTCGACGGGAATCACCGGGTCGATGCCGGCGATGGCAATCTGGGCCGACGAGAAGGCGATGGCCGCCGCCGAGGCGTTGCGCACCACACAGGGCACTTCCACCAGGCCCGCCACGGGGTCGCACACCAGCCCCAGCATACACTGGATGGTGACGGCCACCGCCGCGAACACCTGCTCGACCGGGCCCCCGAGGCAATACACAATGGCCCCGCTGCCCATCGCGGCGGCCGAGCCGGTTTCGGCCTGGCAGCCGCCCACGGCCCCGGCCAGCGAGGCGTTTTGTTCAATGATGAGGGCAATGCCGGCTGCCACCAGCAGGCCCTCAAGAATTTTGTGGTCGTCGAGCCGATGAATGTTCTGAATCGTGACCAGCACGCCCGGCAGGATGCCCGAGGCCCCCGCCGTGGGCGCGGCCACCACCCGGCCCATGCACGAGTTCACCTCCTTGGCTCCCAACGCCCGCGTAATCAGCTGCTTAAACTCCGGCGAAAGCACCGTGACGGGCGAGGCGGCAATCTTCTTGGCGCCGTTGTTTATCATGCCCGAGCGCGAAGTCATGTCGCCGGTGAGGCTTTCCTGCACGGCGTCGCGCATCACGTCGTAGGCCCGTTGCAGGCCGGCCCAGATTTCTTCTTCGGTGCGGCCTTTCTGTTCGATTTCATACGCCAGCACGGGCCGGTACAAGGGTTCGCCGGTAGCCGCGCAATGGGCCTGCCAGGAAACAAAATCGGTGAATAGCAAGGACATGGCGGGTGGGAGGGGAGGAGTGAGAGGCGTGTAGGCATTAAAGTTAAACCCGAACGTCATGCTCAGCACAGCGAAGCATGACGTTCTTTTTTCAAGCAGTGGCCTGCCTACAGCGCGGCCGGCTCCTGAGCGGTTACCAGTTTCACGCTGGCCGAGTTGATGCACAGGCGCAGCCCGCTGGGCGGGGGGCCGTCGGGGAAGGCGTGGCCCTGATGGGCGTCGCACACGTTGCAGAGCACTTCCACGCGGGTCATGCCGTAGCTGGTGTCTTTCTTGTAGCGCACCGCGTTTTCCTCCACGGGCTGCGTGAAGCTCGGCCAGCCCGTGCCCGACTCGAACTTGGTGCGCGAATCGTAGAGCGGCGTGCCGCAGCACACGCAGGCGTAGAGGCCGGCCTCGTGGGCTTCGCAATACTCGCCGGTGAAGGCGCGCTCGGTGCCGTGCTCGCGCGTGACGTGGTACTGCTCGGGGGTGAGTTGGGTGCGCCACTCGGCGGCGGTTTTCTCCACGCGGCGGGGGGGCGCGGGGGCCCCGTGGTTGGCCAGGCGGATGACGTCGTTCCAGGTTTGCATACGGTTTTGGTTTGGGGTGAGGCAGCACGGCTGCTCTCAGCAAAACGCAATCTTTTGCTGGGAAGTTTACCCGTGGTCCGAGTACCGTTGAGCAAACGCCGCGTATGGGTTACCAGCGCGGCCCGGCTTCCCTTTCCTGCCCGCTCCAACCCATGAAAATCCTCTCCGCCGCCCAAACCCACCGGCTCGACCAAGCCACCATCCGGGCCCAAAACATTACCTCGGCCGACCTCATGGAGCGCGCGGCCGGGGCCCTGGCCGAGTGGTTTTACGGCGCGTTTCACCCCAATGAAGCCGGCGAAATCCTCCTCCTTTGCGGCCCCGGCAACAACGGCGGCGACGGCCTGGCCCTCGCCCGGCTGCTGCACCAAGCGGGCTACGCCGTGCGCGTGGCCCTGCTGCCGGCCGAAAAATACGCGGCCGATTACCAGCACAACCGGCAGCACCTGCCCGCCGCCGTGCCCGTGGCCGAGCTACAGGCCGGGGCCCTGCCGGAAATCGGGCCCGGCGCCGTGGTGGTCGATGCGCTGTTTGGCACCGGGCTGGCGCGGCCGCTGGCCGGGCTGGCCGCCGCCGTGGTGAACCATTTGAACGCTGCCCCGGCCCGCGTGGTGGCCGTGGACCTGCCCAGCGGGCTTTTTGCCGATGCGTCCCAACCCGCCGGGGCCCCCGTGGTGCGGGCCGCCCACACGGTGAGCTTTGGGCTGCCCAAGCTGGCGTTTTTGCTGCCGCAAAACGGAGAATTCGTGGGCGAGTGGCACGTGGAAGACATCGGGCTCGATGCGCAGTTCATTGCCGACGCGGCCACGCCCTGGCACCTGACCCGGCTGCCCCAGCCGGCCCCCGACAACACCTGGCCGCCCCAGCCCGCCCCGCGCCCCGACGTGGCTCTGCCCAAGCGCTCGAAATTCGCCTACAAAAACACCTTTGGCCATGCCTTGCTGCTGGCCGGTAGCCGGGGCAAGGTGGGCGCGGCCGTGCTCTCGTCGGGGGGCTGCCTGCGCGGCGGCGTGGGCCTGCTCACGGTGCGCGTGCCGGGCTGCGGCTACGACATCATCCAGACGACCCGGCCCGAAGCCATGTGCCTGCCCGACCCCGAGGCCGATTTCATCAGCGAGCTGCCGGCACTCGACGGTTACCAGGCCGTGGGCATCGGTCCTGGGTTGGGGCAGGAGGAAGCCAGCCGCGCCGTGCTGGAAAAATTATTGCGCGAGGCAAAAGCGCCGCTCGTCCTCGACGCCGACGCGCTCAACCTGCTGGGCGCGCACCGCGAGCTGCTCGATTTATTGCCCGAAAATACCGTGCTCACGCCACACATCGGCGAGTTTGCCCGCCTCACCGAAAAAACTAACGACGACTACCACCGCCTTGATTTGCTGCGCCAATTCACCCAAAAATACCGCTGCGTGGTGATACTGAAAGGGGCCTACACCGCCGTGGGGGCCCCCGACGGCCAGGTATATTTCAACTCCACGGGTAACCCTGGCATGGGCACTGGCGGCAGCGGCGACGTACTCACCGGCCTCGTGCTGGCCCTGCGCGCCGACCAGCGCTTGGCTCCGTTGCTGGCCGCCCGCCTGGCCGTGCTGGCCCACGGCCGCGCCGGCGACCTGGCGGCCCAGGAAACCGGCGAAGCGGGGTTGATTGCCGGCGATCTGGTGCGGCACATTGGCCCGGCTTTGCAGCAGCTGGAGCAACCGGCTGCGGCGCTGCGTTAAAATAATTCGGCCGCGTGCAACCCGGTGGGCACCAAGCTGGCTCTGCTATATACCGAAGCCGTAGTGCTTCGGATTGGCTTTCCTGCTTAACCCTAACCCGTTGTCGTATGAACCGTTTGCTACACCGCTTGCCCGGCGGCGCCCTGGTGCTGGGCCTGCTGGCGCTGCTGGCCTGCGCGCGCACCGAGCCGCAGCCCGACGATGCTTCCCTGCTGTACGCGAGCTACCGGCCCCTGCTCATGGCGCGGACGGTGCTGGAAAGCGCGGTGGCCGCCCTGCCGCCCCGGCCCCTGCACAACACCGGCAAGATTTTCCTGCGCGGCGCCTACGTCTTCGTCAACGAGAAATTTGAGGGCATCCACATCATCGACAACCACGACCCTGCCCACCCGCGGCCCGTCGGCTTCCTGCGCATCCCCGGCAACGTGGACCTGGCCGTGCGGGGCAACCTGCTGTACGCCGACAACGGCCCCGACCTGGTGACGGTTGACGTGAGCGACCCAAACAACGCCCACATTGTCAGCCGGGTACGCGACGCTTTCCGCGAGCTGCCCATGCCCGAGGCGGGCTTGCTGGAAGAGGCTTACCAGCCGGGCAAGCGGCCCGCTAGTGCCGTGGTGGTGGGCTGGCGCAAGCTCGCGCCGGGCGAGGCCGTGCCCATCCGGGTGCAGTATCCGCGCGGTGGGCCTCTGTTTTACGCGAGTTCCGGTGTTGGCACAACCGCCGCGCTCCCCGCGGCCAGCCAGGGCAAGGGCGGCTCGCTGGCCCGCTTTGCCGTGCTGGGCCAGGCGCTCTACACCGTAGACGAGCAAAGCCTGCGCTTGTTCGACCTGCAAAATCCGGCTTCCCCGGTGCCGGGGCCCAAGCTGCCTTTGCAGTTCGGGGTAGAAACCATTTTCCCGCAGGACCACTACCTGTTTCTGGGCACGCAGCGCGGGATGTACATCTTCGACGTGGCCGCGCCCGCGGCCCCGCGGCAGGTGAGCTACTACCAGCACGTGGTGAGCTGCGACCCCGTGGTGGTCGATGG
>JAABVA010005585.1_pt1 | contig 11352 bp, 15 predicted proteins | sample 5560331 | NCBI WGS metagenome assembly JAABVA01 (sample SAMN12812661, study PRJNA571458) | rock metagenome | isolation source: Antarctica rocks | place: Antarctica: Victoria Land, Mt New Zealand sud | collected 2016-01-07
AAGAGCCTTGGCGGATGCAGTGGACCAGCGGCATCAGCGCGCCCTAGCCGGATCGCCCGCGCCGTTGGGCGAGGCCCGCCAGCGCCAAGGCGACACCGGCCAGCACGCCCAGCGAAATACCGGGGTTGAGCTGAGCTTCCAAGGCAAGGCTGGTCTTGCGGGTGAAAGGATGGAGGCTGCTGCGCTCGGCGAGGTCCTCGCGTGGCTCATACAGGCTGTCGCGACGGGCTGGAACGCCGGAATCCTGGCTCGTCTGGGTGAAGCGGCCGGCGCGGGCAAACGTCCAGTCCATCAGGCGCGGCGCCATGCGGTTTGCGACGACCAGCGACAATCCGCCGGCGCCGCCGACCACGAGGTCGCGCACCGGATGCCCGCAGGCGTGAACGATGGCGCGCGCGACCAGATGCGGGTGGTAGGCCGGCGGCGGATTGCGAGTGCCCGGCGAGCCAATCCGGTTACGCGCGTGCTCCATGAACAGCGTGTCGATCGCAGCCGGCTTGATCAGCGAAACCGAGATCGGCAGGCGCCCGGACTCCGATTCCCGCCGGAACGCCTCGGTGAAGCCCTTCACAGCGAATTTCGCAGCGCAGTAGGCGCCCTGGAACGGAATTGCGAACTCGCCTAGCACGCTGCCGACGTTGACAATGGCCCCGCCCGACCGCTTCAGCGTCTCAGCCGCTACCAGCGTGCCATGCACCACCCCCCAGTACACCACGTCGAACACGCGTCGCTGGTCCTCCAGCGGAACGTCGTCCAGGGCGCCATACACGAAAGCGCCTGCGTCGTTCACCCAAGTGTCGAAGCCGCCGAACACGGCGTGCGCCTTGGCCGCAGCCGCTTCCACCTGCGCGCGATCAGCCACATCGGCCACCGCGTACTCGGCCTGGCCACCTCCCGCCCGAAGCTCGTCGCGCAAGGTCCGCAACGCATCCTCGTTGCGGGCGACCAGCAACAGCCGCGCGCCTTGCTGAGACGCAAGCCGAGCAGTGGCCAGGCCAATCCCGGACGTGGCGCCGGTGAGGACGATGGTCTGCCCGGCGATGGGCTTGAGTCGGATGCGCGCCATGTCAGGTCTCCCGAGTATGCCGGGAGGGAACACGGGCGGCTCGTCAGGGTTTCAGCCGCCGAACTCCATCGGTGCGCGGTTTCCGATCATCGCCAGCAGCTCGCGCCGGGTTTCCGGATTGGTGCGGAACACCCCCAGCATCCGGCTGGTCACCATGCTGACGCCGGGCTTGTGCACACCGCGGGTGGTCATGCACTGGTGCCCGGCCTCGATCACGACCCCGACGCCGAGCGGCTGCAGCACGTCATTGATGGCGTTCGCGACCTGCACCGTCAGCTTTTCTTGGATCTGCAGCCGCTTGCTGTAGGCGTCGACTACGCGGGCCAGCTTGCTGATCCCCACCACCCGGCGGTCCGGCAAGTAGGCCACGTGCGCGCGGCCGATGATCGGCACCATGTGGTGCTCGCAGTAGCTTTCCAGCCGGATGTCGCGCAGCAGCACGATCTCGTCGTAACCCTCGACCTCGCTGAAGGTGCGTTCCAGCAGGGCCACGGGATCGACGGAGTAGCCAGCGAACAACTCCTCGTAGGATCGGGCGACGCGGGCTGGGGTGTCGCGCAAGCCCTCGCGCGTCGGGTCGTCGCCGGCCCAGCGGAGCAGCGTGCGGACGGCTTCCTCCGCCTCCTGCCGGCTGGGGCGGTCGGCATGCAGGGTGTCCGGAAGCGGGCCGGTCAGGGCATCCACGAGTTCACATCCATCAACGTTCATCCCGACATATGGAGAGCAACGATTAGCCAAGAAGCCTACCTAGTCTGAAAGACTAACAGATGGTTGCATTGTTGCACGGACCGCTAGAGCGGACGAAATGATCCCTAGTAGGATGCGGAAAGTCGCGTGATTTGCGAGCGTCTCAGCGGTTTTGGCAGTTGAGCTGGGTTGTGGGTGTGTTGTAATCGAGCATCACCGGCTCCACCGATTGCAGGCCCAGCACCCGCCACGTCTCGGGCCACCGGCGGTCGTTGCAGATCATCATGCCGACACCCCGCCGTGCTTTCGTATGGTGCCATAAAGCGCCATGTCGACGCAGGTCGTGACCCCGCCTGCCGCGGCGCTGCGGGTCGCACCGTCGATGCCGGGCCAGCCGATGGCCGAGGCGGTGTGCATGTGGCCGTCCACCAGCCCGGGTAGGATGAAGTGGCCACCGTAATCCAGCAAACGCGCGGCAGAGGGAGGGGCGCCCTGCCCGATGGCGGCGATCGTCTCTCCGCCGATGGCGACGTAGCCGCGGTATTATGTAGCACCCGCCACCAAGAGCCGGGCGCGTCTACGGCAAGCCATTGCTGGCGTGATCTAAGTGCATCATCCTTTGGTGCATGGACTTGGATCACGCAGCAGTTCTCTTTCCGTTGGCGCTCGGCATCGCGGCGGCTCTCGTGACGGTGTATCCCCCTGGAGGGCATGGTCGGCACATATGGGCTGGTGTGTTCATCATCATTAGCTTGGTTGCCTCGGTGGCCACATGGCTTGCTGTTGATTCTTCACAGCAGTTTCAAAAACAGGTTTTAGATAACGTTTCGGGGGGGAGACAATTACTGCTACATTGTCTTGTCTCAACCTCAGAAAAACAGATTTTCTGCTACACTAACGAAGAAAGCCCCAACTCCACTATTCGATGTTTATGGCATAATCTTAAAGGAAGCCGTCGGAAGCGAAACGCCAAACATCGTGAGCACTTTTGAGTTTCCGTCTTTGATAGACACAAACATTTTAATAAAAGAATCGCTTGGAGATGGGCGATATATTATACGTATAACCGCAAGAAACTTTATGATTAACGAACTCATTAAGATTAGAAGTGGAGAAGGAGAGCTAAGAAACTACACTCTTGTCTGGGCTTCTAAGATTGGCGATAATAATTCTGGTTTTCATGAACGTCTCGTTTTCAGTGATCCACCCCTTGATCTAAATAATCCAAACAATTAGACATGTCGGTTACATATCCTCCATACGAAACCCGTCCATTTCCAGAACCGCCAGACAAGCTAAGAAGAATGCGACGGCAAACGTGCCACGCGACAGCTTGCTCGCGATCCCGGACTCCGTTTCATCCATTCCGTGCGCCTGTAGCCGCTCTGCCAACTCCTTGTAGCCGACGTCAGCTCGCTTCAATTCGGCCTTAAGGAACCGCTTTGCGCGGTCTCCCCATTCCTTTTCCTTTGCAGCCATCCCCATTGCACTGGCCCTTGTGCATATTTCCATTCATATATGCCAACTTTCTGTTGACAATGCAATGCGAGACATATAGCATATCTGCATATTTTATAGCGGATATGCTATATATCACAGCACTTCCTTCTTTCTGCCAAGGCCCGCTCGCTCAGCATCGGCACGGTGCTGCGGATGTCGGACACCAAGGCGGAGCAGGTGTTTGCTGGCATCCGCTGGCCCGCGACGGACGGCAAGGCCGTATGCCCGCATTGCGCCTGCCCGACATGCTACGAGGCCCGCCGCTCGTCTGGTCAGCTCCGGTTCCGCTGCAAGGCGTGCCGCAAGGATTTCAGCCTGACCAGCGGTACACTGTTCGCTTACCACAAGCTGCCACTCCGCACCTATCTCGCCGCCACCGTGATCTTCTGCAACGAGGTCAAGGGCAAATCCGCCCTGGCGCTCTCCCGCGATCTGAGCGTCCAGTACAAAACCGCCTTCGTGCTGTCCCACAAGCTGCGTGAGGCGATGGCAACCGAGGTCAAGGGCTACAAGCTCGGCGGCGCTGGTAAGACGGTCGAGGTCGATGGCGCTTACTTCGGCGGTTATGTCAAGCCCGCCAACCACAAGGAAAACCGCCGCGACCGCCGCTTGCTCAAAAACCAGACCGGCAAGCGGCAATGCGTCGTGGTGATCCGCCAGCGTGACGGCATGGTGATGCCGTCCGCTTTCAAAACCGAAGGCTCAGCCTTGGCCTACATCCGCAACCACGTCGCCGCCGGGACCGAGGTCCACGCCGACGATGCGAATAGCTGGAATGACCTGCACGGCCACTACGTTGTGAAGCGGATCAACCACCAGCTTTCCTACAGCGACGGTATCGCCTGCACGAACGGCGCGGAGAGCTTCTTCTCCAGGCTGCGCCGGGGTGAGGTCGGGCACCATCACCACATTGCGGGCGTTTACCTGGCCCGTTACGCCCAGGAAAGCGCATATCGTGAGGGGCACCGCCGGGATGACAACGGCGGGCAGGTTCGTGGAGTGGTCGGGTTGGCCTTGAAGGCGCGACCGAGCGTCGATTTTTGTGGTTATTGGCAACGCGCAATGGGTAAGCAGGGGGTTTTGCCGGGATGAAGGTCACGAAACTGGAACTGGCCGGAAGGAAGATAAACTTTCAGCAACAGACCGTCACGCTTTCGGTCCAGGTCACATATGAGGGGCAGCCGTGTGTCTAGCACTTCCTGTATCGTCCGGCCCACGAGGCGATATGCTGTCGCTGTTGTCGCTGCATTCCTATTCACGGGGTCGGCTCGGAACCCTTAGCTACTCGCACCATCATCAAGGGACCTGTTCGGGCCATGGAGGGGTAGCGGAGTGGCGCTGACGCGGAGCTTGTAGGGTGAGGCGCTTCAAAGTGAAGCGAGATGGTTGCATAGGGTGGTATGCCCGCGCATTGTCATTCCATGACCTACCTGCTTACCGCTTGCCACACCTTCGAAGCGCCAAAAGCGCCCCAAGCCACCCGACTAAGTGTTGGTGGCAAGGTGGTGTTCACCATTTTCGAGCTAAATGTGGATCAGGAACGCACTGCGGCGTTCTCAACAGGGGGGCCAGCTATGCAGACCTATGAGGTGCGGGCGAATTGGGACCCAGAAGCAAGCGTTTGGTGGGCAGAAAGTGATGACGTGCCCGGCCTAGTTGCCGAAACCCGCACCCACGAGGAAATGGTTGCGGAACTGCGGTTGTTGATCCCCGAGTTGTTGGATCTGAATCTTCCTGATCGTCCGCGTGAAGGAATTATAGTACGGTTGACCTCTCAACAAGTCGAGGATATCTGCTACGCATAATGTCTTCGACCTTCAATCGGAAACTCGAAAGCATATTGCGCGAAAACGGATGCGAATATATCAGAACTGGTCGGCATGATATGTGGTATAGCCCTATATCAAACAGAAACTTTCCCGTGCCAAACAATATCGTAAGTCGCGATACTGCCAATGTCGTTTTGAAACAAGCTGGGCTTTCTAAACAGTTCTGATACTACATTTTAGGCTTAGGCACCTGCCGAGGCATCAATGTCGAGGATAAGCTGGCGCACGCGCGACTGCGGATCAGGCCCGAAGAGTGTGGTGGTTGCTGGTGTCCATGCCCTAGGGTAGAGTTAGGACAGAGCAGCATCTACTTGCCTGTGGTGGCCTCTCAGGCATCCCCTCATTTTTATCGTGCAATTTCAGTAAGGTAAGCTTCAGCTGTGACTAAAAGCTTTGCATGTCCGCCGAGCCATCCGCGCCTATCGACTGCAAGGAATGGCGACGTGGTACCGCATCGGAGAACAAATCTTTCTGAGCAAATATATATCAAGCAAATTGCATAGGTCTAGAAGTCTAAAATGAGGGGAGCCTTGAGTGTGGTGGCGGATCTTCCTACAGTGTTTGGAAGCGGTGGGGTGCAAGGCGTTGGCGCTGGATGATGCAAACCAGTGAAAGCCGGCTTATGGGGAGCATTCCTGGCCGTTTTTCTAATGCTTGAGCTATGGGCCAATCTGAACCCTGTCCGCTTACGACTAGGATTGCCCGAAATTCCGTCAGCCGCCGCATACAGCGAGCCAAGCCGAACCGCACAGTGTCAGGAAGCCGCCAGGAATCATGACAATGCTGAGCTTGGGCCGCTGCCCGCCCCCACCGATCCAGGCTCCAACCCAGCTAGACGCGATGCCGACGACGGAAAGAGCCTTGATTGGCCCGCCTGGATTCAAGCCGCTTCTGCGGTTGCTACGGTCATCGCTACGATCTTTTTGGTCCTCATTACGCGCCGACAGGCTGGGCTTGCTGAAAGTCAAATCGGTATCAGCCAACTGCAAACTGCCATTTCCGAACGGCAGGCCGCTCTCATGGCCAGTCAGAACGACCTTAACTCTGCCGTCCAGCGCGCTTGGGTAAGGGTGGCCGTAAGAATCGCTGGGCCAGTTCGTGTTGCTATGGGTGCAGTTACCTTGTCCTTCGAACTTGAGTTGGGGAATTCTGGTGCCTTGCCAGCATATACGACTCGGCCAGATACCAATGTTTACCCTTGGGGTGCCAGAACGGGCCTTAATGATGCGCACATCTCCCACCGTTGGGCGCAATTTAGACCCAACCAAGTAATACGGCAGGCTGTCATATTTCCACACCAGAACGTCGTATTTCCTTATCAGGGACACATTCATGTTTCGGAAATCGAACAGGCTTCGAATACCCGAGGGCAAGGCAGAGATGGTTTTGTAATAGCCATTCGGGGCATTATTTGGTACGATTACCCTGGCAGCAGCCAGGTGCATTCCACTACCTTTCATGCCCATATTGTCAGAAGAGGTGAGCGCGAAACCCCCGCTAGTTGGAGCACCCTTCCAACAGAAGATGGCGCTTCGGTTCCCGCCAGTGATCTTGATGTTACCCTTCAGATCGGCGAAACCGGGGCCACATAGCAAGGCTGCGGCCAGCAACCCTGTCCTGCCCAAAACCGCTACATCACCCCGCTCTCCCGTCGCTCGGGAGCGCACTGAACCCGCTCGCAACCACCCTCGAACCGCAAGCCCCGCGTAGTGGCGGGTGCTACCTAATACCGCGTAGCCGTCGGTTACGACGTCGGACGCGGTGGACAACCGTGCCCCGCACCATGCAATCGAACGCACTCATCGCTCACCCTCCCTCATAAGCTGGCGTGAGATGCCAACCGGCGCGCGACTCGCATTGCAAGCCGAGCCACACCATCGTGAAACTACGCGATGCTCACTGCCGTGTCCCGGTTGCACGACGGAACGCTGAAGGCGTAGGAGCCGCAACCCGGTGGAACCGCAAGGAGGATGGCATGCGCATTCACATCCAGAACCTGCCTGGCATGCTGGGCGAACCGATTACCCGGTCGGAATGGCAGCATGCCGCGTCTCGCGCGGGATGGCCGGACGATCGGCACGAGCTGAGCATCGGCGAGACGCTGGATGACTTCGCGCGCGCGATGACCGAAGCGGAGGCGTTGGTGACCGCAACGGGGATCACGAGGAAGCTGTTTCCGGTCGATGCACCCCGACTGAAGCTGTTGTTTTGCACCTCCGCCGGGCTTGATCCCGTTCCATTTCAAAGCGTGCCGCCGGGAGTGGCCGTGCTGAACAACCGGGGCGTCCACGGACCCAAGGCCGGCGAGTATGGCATCATGGCCTTGTTGATGCTGGCCAACCATCTGCCTGCCCTGGTCACCAGCCAGCGCGCGGGCGTATGGCGGTGGCAGGCGAGCAGCGTGATCGGCGGCCGCCGGCTGACGGTCATCGGCCTGGGCAGCTTGGGCGGGACAGTGGCCGAGCACGCAGCGCGGTTCGGCATGCGGGTGACCGGCGTGCGCGCCCGGCCCTTGCCGCACGCGGCGTGCGAGCGGGTGCTGCCGACGGCTGACCTCGATGCCGCCCTTGCCGATGCGGAGTTCCTGCTGCTCGCATGTCCGCTGACGGAGGCGACGCGCAATATCCTGGACCGCCGCCGTATCGGGCTGCTTCCGCCCGGCGCCGGGGTTGTCAACATCGGCCGCGGCGCGCTGCTGGACCAGGACGCGTTGTGCGACGCGCTCGAAGCCGGGGCGCTTTCGGGCGCCGTGCTGGATGTGTTCGTGCCGGAACCGGTGCCGCCGGGCCATCGCCTGTGGACGGCGCCGAACCTGATCATGACGCCGCATGTGTCGAGCGATGACCGGCTGGCCTATAACGCACGAAGCCTCGACGTGCTGATCGAGAACCTCCGCGCCTACGAGCAAGGACGTCCCCTGCCTAACTTGTACGACCGGGTGCGCGGGTACTGACGTCGAACTCCGGGCAACCATGCCGTGTTCGCGCAATCGCTTGCGCTCAACCTCATGGACATTATGGGTCGGCCGACATAGGTGCTCGGGCGGTCGTGTTCCTCGCCAGCCAGCCACCAGGCTTCACCGGCACCAACCTGGTTGTGGACGACGCCCCGACCCGCGGCGTCCGGTTCTGATCACAATCATGGTCGGGGAGCAGCCAACGGCACATTCGGCCATTGCCAGGTAGCCCCGGAGCGTGTTGCGGACTTGGGTGGATGATTGCCTGTTCTTTGGCCCGGGTCGGACCTAGCCGCCCTGTCCTGGGGAGAGGACTTTGTGCCGAGGAGAGGATTCGGTTGTCATTTACCTGGATTCCAACAAGCTGCTGCGACCAGAAAGCTAGCCGGCTCGCAGCATTTGGGGTTGGGGTAGGAAGGTGAAGCAGAGCAAGGGAAGCTTGTTGCATGTTCGGGAAAGCCATCAATCTCGCTTTGATCGTTGCCGCCCAGGTGCTGGCGCTGGCGCTGTGGTTTTCAGGCACTGCGGCCGGACCAGCGATGGCACGAGAGTTCGTTGTCCTCGATTCCGGCTTCCAGGCACTGCTCACAGGTGCCGTGCAGGGCGGGTTCGTTATAGGCACACTGGTCAGCGCGGCGCTTGCCCTTGCTGATCGCTTTGATCCGCGGCGATTATTTGCGGCCGCCGCCCTGGCCGGCGCAGCCGCGAACGCCGCGATTCTCCTGCTGTCCCCTGGAACCCCCATCATCGCGGCCCGCTTCGCTACGGGCATGGCTCTAGCGGGCGTCTATCCGGTCGGCATGAAGCTCGCGGTGGGCTGGGCCAATCGAGGTGACGCCGGGCTGGTGGTAGGGCTCCTGGTGGGCGGCCTGACCCTGGGATCGGCGTTGCCGCATTTAGCCAACGCGCTGGGTGGACTGGAATGGCGCGTGACACTGGCGGCCGCGTCTCTCGCTGCGGTCACCGCCGCTGGCCTGATCGGGCTGACGCGGCTTGGCCCGCGGCACGTCTCGGCAGCGCGCTTCCAGCCCGGCGCTGCGCTGCAACTCTGGCAAAACCGTGGAACGCGCCTCGCGACGCTCGGCTATCTCGGACACATGTGGGAGCTGTATGCCATGTGGGCCTGGGTCGGTATCTACCTCACCGCCAGCTTCGCCGCGTGGCGCGGCCGAGCCGACGCGGAGGCCGGGCAGCCCGCCCTGGCCACTTTTGCCGTGATCGCGGCCGGCGCCGTCGGCTGCGTCGCGGCAGGCCTGCTTGCGGACAGGTTCGGAAGGGTGCGGGTGACCGTCGGAGCGATGGCGACCTCCGGTGTGTGCTGCCTGCTTGCCGGGCCCGCCTTTGGACTTCACCCGGCGCTGACCACGACATTGTGCCTGGTCTGGGGCGTGGCAGTGGTGGCTGACTCCGCGCAGTTCTCCGCGAGCGTGGCGGAGCTGTCCGATCCAAACCTGACCGGCACGATGCTGACGATGCAGAGCTGCCTGGGCTTCGCGCTCACGCTGGCGACGATCCAGTTGATGCCCCTCCTCGTGCGGTATGCGGGTTGGGGCAGTGCGTTTGCGGTGTTGGCGGTTGGTCCGGTGCTTGGCTGCGCGGCGATGCTCCGCCTTGGCTACAGCCCGATGGCTGCACGGTTGGCCGGCGGCCGTGGGTGAAACGCAAGGCCCGCTTCGGGTTCCGGCCATAACGGCTTGCTCGCAGGATGAGCCGTTGCGAAACGGGCTGCGCGGCAGCTTTCGCGGGCGTGCGCCCAAATCAACCCGCAACGGCGCTTTGGCGTGCTGGCCCTCTGCGGTCTTGGCATCGCTGCTGGGATGGCGGGCCTCGACCTGCCCAACTGACCTTCATGTCTCACGTCGTTTGCGCAAGGGCAGCAGTTCTGCCCGCCAATCCGCGCTTGTCTCGGGAAAGGCCATTGCAAGCCGGGTGAGCGTCACGCAGACGATCTTCGATTCAATCGGCCCGGCTGTCTCCTTGCCGTCGTCGGCCAATACGACTCGCCGGAGCGCATCGGCGGTGGCCATGGCGCTGACACAGCCACGCCGTCTGGGCTCGCCGTTTGCGGGGCGTTCAAGCCTGGAACTTACCTTCCATGTTGCCGTTTCGTGTCGCTGATATCAGCGACTGTGTTTGTCGCCTCACGTGGGCCTTCTCCCGGTCACGCCGGCTGCGCTTTGGTTTTCTGCCGCAAAGGTGGGGTTGACGATGTTGGCAGCGGTTGCGATCAGGCGGGATGAGCACACGTCGTCGGGGTTGCGTCAGCAAGCCTCGCGCTGCTGGGATAGTGAGGCTGCGCGGCGGATGCAGGCGCGGGCGTTGGTTGAAGAGGGTCGGTCGCGGGCGGATGCGGCACGGTTGTGCGGCATGGACCGGCAAACGTTGCGTGGCTGGGTTCACCGCTGCAACGAGGCGGACTTGGCTGGGTTGGCCGACAAGCAAGCATGCACGGGCCCGCAGCCGCGCGTGACGGCCGAGCGGACGGTGGGCAGTGTGCTGCACAAGCTTGGTTTTTCGCACCTTTCGGCACGGCCCGGTCCTCCCAACGGGGACGCGGCTGCGCAAGGGTTTTTCAGGCTGCGTTCAGCACCCTCGTGACCGAAGCGCTGGCCGAGCCTGTGCGGGCAGCCGACATGCCAGTTGAGGTCTGGCACCAGAACCAAGCCCGCGTTGGGCAACAGGGCACGGGCAGCAGGGCACGCTGAGCTATGTGTCGGCCGACAAGGGCGCCCGGCCTGCGGCACCGAAGCATCTCGGCTACGAGTGGGCTTGTTTGTTTGGCGCTGTCTGCCCGACGCGCGCGACCGGCGCGGCACTGGTGCTGCCCTATGCCAATGCGGCAATGATGCGCTTGCACTTGGCCGAGATCAGCAAGCAGGTGGCGTCCAGCTCCCATGCCGTGGTGGTCGTGGACGGCGCGGGCTGGCATCAGCAGGGCAGGCGTGTGACGGTGCCGGACAACACAACCCCGCGCGCCAGCCACCCTATAGCCCAGAGCTGAGGCCCGTCGAAAACAGCTGGCAGTTCCTGCTTCACAACCATCTCAGCAACCGGATGTTCGACAGCTACGATGCCATCCTAACCGCCTGCTGCGACCCAGGGCAGGCTTTGATGAAAGCACCAGGCCGCATCCAATCCATCGCAATGCGCACAAGTGCACAAGTCAGCCAATCGTGCCCTTGGCATGATACCCGTTGGCGTAAAAGCTGACCCCTCCCTTTGGCGTAATGCGTGGACCAGATTGGGCCGCGAACGCCGGCACGGTCAGGTCGAGACTTATGGCAACTGGTATGATACCAATTGCCTTATTTGCT
>JAABVA010005586.1_pt1 | contig 11352 bp, 13 predicted proteins | sample 5560331 | NCBI WGS metagenome assembly JAABVA01 (sample SAMN12812661, study PRJNA571458) | rock metagenome | isolation source: Antarctica rocks | place: Antarctica: Victoria Land, Mt New Zealand sud | collected 2016-01-07
CCACACGGTAGAACAGATCGGTGATAAAATCGACGGTGGTCATGGGGTGCTCCTCTCTTCTGCTGTCTTGACACCATCAGAATCGAGGACGCCCTATGTCCCTGTCAACTAGCACCAGAGGTTATTACTGTCGTACCCGATTCTGGCGCCGGCCAGCTGGTTGGACTCGCCGGCGACTTGACGATTGATATTGTCGACGGAAAGCACACCTACGACTTTGCATACAGGCTGCCTGAATCGCATTAAACTTCCCCACGGCTAAAGCCGGGGGATTTCCAAAGCCTGCGACCGGGTTGGTACGAGCAACACAGCCACGGACCATGAGGCGCGTTTAAGGAGCACCCCAGGAGCGCGATGTTGCGCGCCCCATTCAGATCGGCGTCGCCCCACCAGCGACAAGCAGAGTTCACGCAGGTGAACCGCTTCCCGGAGCGCTCACCGATATGGAGACAGCCATGGCACGTCTGGGACGTGTACGCGGGGGTCACCAGCACCAGGGGGACACCCGCGCCGACGCACTTGTAGGCCAGGAACAAGCGGAGTTGGTAGAAGGCCCAACTGTTGGACCGTCGCCGTTCCATCTTGGTCCGCGCCTGCGTCTTGGTCCGTTCGCGGATGCCCGTCAAGTCTTCCAGGGCGATCGCCCGCGCCGCCGGCCGATCCTCGTGTGGTCCGACCTCGGCCACGCCGCGCTCCTGGGCTCAATCCCAGTCGTCGCGCTAATCCACCAGTTGAGCATGGCCCAGCTTTTTGTCGTGGGATCGTTGGTGGCGGTGAGGTCTAGCCCCAGCCGCGCTCGTCGCGACTGCCATGACCCCGTCCACGCCCCGACGCTCGGTCATCCTCTTGCCCTTGTCCCGACGCTCGGTCATGCGTGGCGCGCAGGGCGTCGTTCCAGTCCTTGGCTCCGGCCGAAGGGCGCTCCCGCACGATAGCCTCGACGCGCGGGTACGCCTCCTTCACCTGCGCCCACAGCTTATTGCCGCCCGCGTCGTTGTCGAAGCCGCAGTGGACGAGTGCACCCCTGTCCAGCCCCTCTTCAATCTGTCGGCGCGGCAGTTCGCCATGGCCGCCGTTGGACAGGAACATATAAGGGCTATCCGCTCACGCATCCGATGCGGACGATCGCACCACGCGCGTCCCGCCGACGGTGCGGCGAAAGATGGGCGAGACGAGGGCAACGATGAGCGCGCACAGTGCGAAGACGCTTGTGTTCACCCACACGCCGCCGAGGCCATCGCTTTGCGGGATGGCCACGGCAATGTTCAGGGCTGCATGGTATAAGATCGTCGCGAGCAGACTGCCCCCCGTGCTATTGTATATCCAGGAGATGAGGACGCTGGACGCCACGATCCCGATGGCGAAGGGGATGAAGTAGAGAGCGGCCGGCGACGGATAGTTGCCGGCGACGACGAAATAGGGCAGGTGCCAGAATGCCCAGACGACGCCCAGGATGAGGGCGGCCGGGAGCGGCCTATACAGCTTCTGCAGGCGTGGGAGCGCATACCCCCGCCACCCGAACTCCTCGCCCAGGGCCGCGAACGGGATGACCAGCTGGATCTGGAACATCAGCTGTAGGGACCGCGGGCCACGGCCCGCCAGGATGTCGACCGCGAGGGCGATGACGTCGAGCAGCGCCGCGAGGAGGAGCGCCGTGGCGTACCAGCGCACCCCGAATCGCCAGAGCGTGGCCTGCCTCAGGAGAGCCACAAGGCCACGTCGTCCGCCTTGCATGGTTGCGATCACACACGCGACGAGCGAGGGCGCGACCGTCGCGAAAAAGAAGAGCGCGTTGAGTCCGAGGGGCAACGTGAAGAGTGGCTGGCCCGAGAGGAGGATCGGAGCAAAGAGAGCCCAGGTCAACGCGTAGGTCGCGGCGAAGAACAACGCCACGCGCCGCTCTGACCCCGCCTCGGACCGGACGCAATCCACGTATGCGCTCATGTCGTCCCCTTCGACGCTCATAGTTCCCGCGCCATTTTCAGGTTTCATCTCACCCTATTGTCCCACATAGCGTAAGGCAGCTCCCGCTCAAGGTCTGTTCTGTAGCCTATCTCGCACAGCCTCAACCACCTGGCGAATGGCTGCGACGACCAGATCAGGTTGATCGTACGGGATAACGTGCCCGCTCTTGTCGGCGACAACGTGCGTACTCCGTCAAGAACTTCGTGCGCGAGTTAAGCCAAACGCGCGTGGTCATCGATATACTCGTCATCCAAGCAGCGTACCGCAGACAGGGCATCGGCACGCGCTTGATGGAGGCCGTCGAGGAGTGGGCGCGCGGCAAGGAAGCGAACGTCATGCTGATCGACACGTACATCGAGAGCGAGCTATCCGTCCCCTTCTACGAGCGGCGCATGGGCTATAACCGGAGGGCGGTGCGCTTCCGCAAAGCGTTCGAGTAAATTGTTGCCTCTCTTGACAAGCTCGTCACGTCAGCCTATTATTACGATTATAGATATAGTTAAGGCGGCTATAGGCGTGGGGCAAAGACGTGATGTCAAACTCTCCTGTACTGCCACTTCTGTTCACCCTAATCCTCACGCACAAAAAGAGCTACAGGGCCGCGTGGCACGGCGCGCTGTATGCCGGTTTACAATGGAGCGTTTGGACGTTCGTCTTGGGCTTTATGGGGCTGAAAATCCTCCTCGAGCAGCCGTCGGCGGACAATCCGGCTGGCCCGAGAATTGGCGACTGGTGGCTATTGGGGACCATCGGGCTGGAAGGCATCGCCATCTGGTTTGTCTTTCATGCCATGCGCCGACTGCGCGGCGCCGAGTTACACGGCGCGGGTGGGCGTCGTTAGGATTCGGCCGCGCCCTTTCCACATCGCACAACCAAGACGGCAGGTACCTCCGCCCACTTTATATGACACGCCCCAACCGCGCTCACACACGACTCCACTGAAACAGTAGTAGCTACCAGCCGCGATCCTCGCCATTCGACGCACGACCGTGCGCCGCGAGGTGCCCGTCGATAATGCGGCGGGCGATGGAGAGCGGCGCCGGCAGCCTGGGCAGCGCGTCGAGGGTGAACCACTTGGCGTCCTCCAGTTCGCTCTTGTCGACGACGACCTCGCCCCCGACATAGCGCGCGGTAAAGCCGACCATCAGCTGGTGCGGGAAGGGCCATGGCTGGCTGCCCGTGTAGGCGATATCCGTCACGGTAACGCCTGTTTCCTCCTGGATCTCGCGCTCGACGCACTGCTCCAACGTCTCGCCGGGCTCGACGAAGCCGGCGACGAGGCTGTAGCGGCCGGCCGGCCAACTCGGCTGGCGCGTCAACAGCATGCGCGCGCCGTCATAGATCAACGTGATCGTGCATGGGCTCACGCGCGGATACTGCGTAAAGCCGCACTCAGGGCACACGGCGGCCCACTCACCCTCTTTGCGCACTGTGGCATGGCCCGTCCGCGCGCAGAAGCGCGTGGTCGCGGCCCAGTAGAGCAGCTGGGAAGAGAGCGCGGCGACCGCCCACACGTCCTCCGAGGTCATACCATAGAGGCGGCGCAGGTCGTACGCCGCGTGGCCCGCGGGCGCCTCGTCCGCGACGAGTTGGGCGGCTACGCAGGGCACGCCGTCGAGCGTCCCGACGTAGAGCGGATCGGCGACCGCGAACCCAAGACCGCCTCGCGTGGCGCGCGGCGGCGCTTGCGCGCCCTCGGTCACCAACACGCGCGATCCGGCAAATACAAACCAGCGCGCCTCGCCCTCTGGCAGCGGCTCTCCGCCGCGCGCCCGTACAAACCCCTCGCCCGCCACTATGTCCCTCCTACACCCCTTCAGTTCTCTCCCGCAGTATAGCCCGATGGACCACTACAACCGCGACGCGTCGACAACGGTCACGACGGGGGTGATGCCCTGCGCTCGCTTCACCGTCGTCGGACACGCGCCGCCGCGTGCTCGCACTGGACAATGGAGGGGGCTAGGCCCTACCCTACACAGGTAAGGACCGGCAGGCTATGGCGGTCACCGGCGCGGCGCGCCACCAGCAGTGTGATAGGCCGCACCCGATCCCGACGCACATGGACCAACAGCGAACGTTGTACAGGGAGGTTATCGTCGATGGAGGGAGGCGCCCCGCGAACCGCGGTACAATTGGATGACCGCATCGCCACATGGAACGCGACCGACGCCCCCTATCCCCACGACCGCCGCATCCAGCAGCTCTTCGAGGAGCAGGCCGCGCGGACGCCTGACGCCCTGGCCATCGTGTGCGGCGACGAGCGGCTCAGCTATGCGCGACTCAACCGGCAAGCCAACCGGCTGGCGCATCACCTCCAGCGGTGTGGCGCCGGGGCCGAGGCGCTGGTGGGCCTGTACATGGAGTGCTCGCCCGCGGCCATCGTGGGGTTGCTCGCCATCCTGAAAGCCGGCGGGGCCTACCTGCCGCTCGACCCGACCTATCCCCCCGCGCGCGTCGCCTACATGATCAAGGACGCCGCGCCGGTCGCGCTGCTGACGCGCGCGGGGCTCGCCGAGAGCCTGCCGGAGAGCGGCGGCCACCAGGACTGCCGCGTGGTCATCATGGACGGCCCTGACGCCGCGGCGATCGCGGGCGAGAGCGTGGAGAACCCGGTCACGACGACCACGGCCGAGGACGCGGCCTATGTCATCTACACCTCCGGCTCGACCGGCCGCCCCAAGGGCGTTGTGGCCCTGCATCGCGGCGCGGTCAACCGCTGCTACTGGATGTGGCGGACCTACCCCTTCGCCGCGGGCGAGGTGGGCGGCCAGAAGACAGCGTTGAGCTTCGTAGACTCCGTGTGGGAAATCTTCGGGTTCCTCCTCCAGGGCGTGCCGCTCGCGATCATCCCCGACGCCGTACTCACGGACACCTATCGCCTCGTGGAGGCGCTGGCGGACGCGGGCGTCACGCGGCTCGTGCTCGTGCCCTCTCTGCTGCGCCTGCTCCTGCGGACCTTTCCTGACCTGCGGGAGCGCGTGCCGCGCCTAACCTTCTGGGTCAGCAGCGGCGAGGCGCTCCCGGCCACGCTCTGCCGCCAGTTCCGCGGCGCCATGCCCGGCTGTACCCTGCTCAACCTGTACGGCTCATCCGAGGTGGCCGCCGACGCGACGTGCTACGACACGCGGGACTGGAACGGCGCGGCCTCCGCCCCCATCGGACGCCCCATCGCCAACACGCGCGTCTATCTGCTCGGCGACGACCGGCGGCCGGTCCCTGTCGGGACGATCGGCGACATCTACGTCGGCGGCGCCGGCCTCGCACGCGGCTACCTTAATCGTCCCGACCTGACGGCCGAACGCTTCATCCCCGATCCGTTCAGCGCCGATCCCGCCGCGCGCCTCTACGACACCGGCGACCTGGGGAGTTGGCGACCCGACGGCGCCATCGAATACCGTGGGCGCGCCGATGACCAGGTTAAGATCCGCGGCTATCGCATCGAGTTGGGCGACATCGAGGCCGCGGTGGCCGCGCATCCGGACGTGCGCGAGAGCGTCGTCGTGGCGCGGGACGACGGGCTGGACGAGCCGCGCCTGGTCGCCTATGTCGTCCCCCACAATGCTGTCTCCGTTGGGGCGCCCGCGGCGGGACTGCGCGCGTTCCTCGCGGAGCGGCTGCCCGCCTATATGGTCCCCTCCGCCGTCGTGCCGCTGGAGGCGCTCCCCTTGACGCCCAACGGTAAGGTCGATCGCCGCACGCTCCCGGCCCCCGACGCCGCCGCCATGCGCGCGGGACCGTTCGCGCCGCCCGCGGACTCAACCGAAGAGCGCCTGGCGGAGCTCTGGCAAGACCTGTTGCGGGTGCGCCCGATAGGGGTGACCGACAATTTCTTCGACCTTGGCGCGCATTCGTTGCTCGCCGTGCGCCTCGTCACCGAGGTAGAACGCGTCTTCGGGCGGCGCGTCGCGCTCGCCACGCTCTTCGAGGAGCCCACGATCCGGCGGTTGGCCGCGGCGCTACAAGAGGGCGATGGCGACCCGACCGGGCTGGTGACCGTGCAGCACGGCGCGCCCGGCCGCCGGCCCCTCTATTTCGTGCACGGCGACTTTTGGGCGGGCGGCTTCTACACGCTCAACCTGGCGCGGCGCATCGGGGCGGACCAGCCCTTCTATACCTTCGAGCAGCACGGCCTCCACGACGACGACGTCCCGGCGACGGTCGAGGAGATGGCCGCCCACCATGTGCGCACGCTACGCGCCCGGCAGCCGCCCGGCCCCTATCTGCTGGGCGGTCACTGTAGCGCCGGGCTCATCGCCTTCGAGATGGCGCGGCGCCTGGAAGCGCAGGGCCAGCGGGTAGCCCTGCTCGCCCTCGTGCATACGGCCGTCGAGAGCGCCCACTTCGTGGCGGCGCGGCGCCTCATGGCCCCTCTCGGCAGGCTGGCGCGGCTCGACCACGCGACGACGACAACGCTCGCCGAGCGGCTCGGCGGGTACCTACTGCGCCTCGACCGTATGGCGCGCCTGGATCGCGACGGGAAGATGGATAGCGCGCGCCGTGCGGCGCGCCGCCTACTGCGCAAGCCTACCACCCCACGCGCTACCGGCGTCACCCTAGCCGCGCCGGAGCAGCGTGACGCGCTGGAACAAGGCCTACAGGCGCGGCGACAGAGGGCCAACGCCGCCTATATCAGGGCCAACCGGCGCTACGTGCCGCGCGCCTATGGCGGCCCTGTGGCGCTCTTCGTGGCGTCCGACGAGACGAAAGACTACGGGCGGGATCGGACGATGGGTTGGGGTCCGGTCATCAAGGGCGCGTTGGACATCCAGCACATTCCGGGGGACCATGTCACCTGCGTGACGGACAACGCCCACACGCGAACCGTCGCCCGCCTGCTGCGCGCGCGCCTCGATCGCGTACAAGCGGACCAGACGGGATAGCATAAACACACCGGCTACACTACTAGCCAGAACCCAACCATAAGAAGGAGCAAAGACGATGCCCAGCCGCGACGCCCACAGCACAGCTCGACCAGCCCCACCCGCCAAGGCGGCGCGCGGTCCACGCATCGCCGCGACGGTCCGCGCGGCCGCTAGTTCAGATGTCGATGCCGCCCTCCTAGCGTTGCGGCGGACATCGGCGGATGAGGCCGCCACGTACCGGCGCGATGGCGATGACGACGCGGAACGCCGCGAGCAGGGCTACCGCACGGCCATCGACGAGTGCCGCCGGCAACTACGGCAGCGTAAGGCCCTCGACCGCTTGCCCTCCGTCGATCACCTATCCCTCGGTGCCGGCCCCGGTTGGCGCGACGGTGTGGAGGCGGCCTATGCGCGCGCTCAGGCGCTCTACGACGCCGCGCTCGCCACACACGCTACGGCCACGACGACAGCTGACGACGGCCACGACAACAGCTGACGGCGGCCACTCCACGCAACACATGGGGACTGAACAAGTAGCGCTCGTGTTCCGGTGATTGCAGCCGATAGAAGTATATGAGGGCAATTGGCCCCTAGTGCGCAGCGCCGGCAGGGCATGCCCCGCTATGCGTATCGACACATAGTCGTAGATTTTATGTCTATCGCTACAAACATCTACTGTCCGATCTACGATCGTTTGACAAGTAAAGGGCAAGGGTAACCCGTGGTCGTCTCAATGCATCCCGATCCCGCCGACGTGCTCACCTGGTTCAACGGTGATGTCAACGGCAAAGCGCTGTTCGCCAACGTCAAAAGCCTACGCACCAACCCCAATTGGCGCGTGCAATTTATCCCCAGCCCCGCGCTATGGGACGTCAACCTCGTGTACTGGCCGACCGGCGTCAAGTATGCGGTCCGCCTCGAACCTGTTAAGGGCAGCGGTCATACGCTGTGGCGCCGTGTCGCGTAAAGCCATCGCTACGGTCCACGGGCACTTTTTGCTGTGTAAGGCGTACGACCTCCGCTACGTCTTTAGTAATGAGGACATAGGCCCGCACCCGTGTAAAGACGGGCGGGAGAAGACACTCTAACACGAGGAACAACCGTGGGTAAATATGCGCAAACCGTGACGGTAGCGTGCGCGACCTGTCACGACGACTTCACCCTGACCGCACGGGGATATGCCAGGCGCGTCGAGCGCTACGGCGAGCGGATACTGTGCCAGCGCTGCCTGGGCGATGTCTGGCTGCGCACGCGGGGCAAGCACGTCGACCGCTATCTGCTGGAATTGGAACCCGCAGCGGAGTAGTTAGTATATTGCCTACAAGTTAAGGTTCTGAGCCACATGTCAAGTACCCGCATTTCCGCCGCTCGGGGTGGCAAAGGGAGCGTAGCAGCATATACGCCGTACGTCCACGAGCCTTTTGCTCCCACACACGGCTGTCGCTACGCCATGCGCCTCATGCGTTTGTGCAACATGGCAGCTGTCAGGTTGGCTTAAAAGCTGCAAAAATGGCCTTGACAACGGCTTAAAATCCTTAACTTGTAGAAAAAGTAGTTAGTAGTTAGTTTAGGTCGCCTCGACCCACATCACTCCGGCATACAATATGCTTCCGTGCGTTCTAACTACTAACTACTAAACTGGCTACTGACCTATGCTTGATGTCTGCCTGCTCGGCACGGCCGGGATGCAACCCCTGCCCAACCGCTATCTCTCGGCGACGCTCGTGCGCGCCGGGAGCAGCCTGATCCTGCTCGATTGCGGCGAAGGGACGCAAGTGCCGCTGCGCGAACGCGGGTGGGGGTTGCGCCATCTCTCCACGATCCTGCTCACACACATGCACGCCGACCATGTGCTGGGACTGCCCGGCCTGCTGCTCACGCTGGCCAACTCCGGCAAGGGCGCGGACGAACCGCTCACCATCTACGGTCCCGAACCGCTGGAGGAGGTCGTGCGCGGTCTGCTCGTGGTGGCTCCGCGCCTGCCCTACCCGCTGCGCCTGGTCACCCTCGTCGGAGGTGAGACGGTCACCCTCCCGGACATGGACGGCCTCACGGTCGGTACCGTGAGGCTCGACCATGCCGTGCCCTGCCTGGCCTATGCGCTGCAGGTACCGCGCGCGCCACGCTTCGATGCGGCGCGCGCGCGCGCCCTCGGCGTCCCGCGCGCCCTATGGCGTCGCCTACAGCACGGCGAGAGCGTCGACGTGGAGGGGCGGACGATCGGGCCGGATGAGGTGCGGGGACCGGCCCGGCGCGGGCTGCGCCTCGTCCTCGCTACCGACACGCGCCCCACGCCTGAATTGGCCGCCTTCCTACAAAATGACGGCGCGGGGACCGACCTCTTTATCTGCGACGGTATGTACGGCGACGCGAGCGAAGAGCCCAAGCGTTGGGAGGTGCAGCATATGACCTTCGCCGAGGCGGCCGCGCTCGCCCGCGACGGCGGCGCGCGCCGCCTCTGGCTGACCCACTTCAGCCCCGCGCTCACCGACCCCGCCGCGTGCCGCGACCGGGCCGCGTCCATCTTCCCTCACACCGCCATCGGCTACGACGGGCTGACCGAAACGCTGTCCTTCGAGGATTAGTCGCTAGCCCCGGTGAACCACCCGCCCGTCCACGACGGTGAGCGCGATGTCTACGGCGGGGATGTCGGCGGCCGCCAGCGCGAAGGGGTCGCGCGCGAAAACGGTCAGATCGGCGGGCATGCCCGCGCGCAGTGTCCCTTTGACTCCCTCCTGCCCCTCGGCGTAGGCCGCGCCACGCGTGTAGGCGTCGAGCGCCTGAGCCAGCGTGACGGCCTGTTGCGGCTGCCACCCTCCCGGCGGGGCGCCGTTCAGCGCTCTACGCGTGACGGCGGCATAGAGGCCAAGGCGTGGATCGGGCGTCACGATGGGCCAGTCGCTGCCGAAAGAGAGCCGCGCCCCCGCATCGAGCAGCGCGCGCCAGGCGAAGGCGTAGGGCTCGCGCTCCGGTCCCACCAGCGCCGTCCAGGGCGTCGTGCGCGGATCGCCGCCCAGGATAGCGTGCAGCGGCTGCATCGAGGCCGTGACGCCGAGGTCGGCGAAGCGCGGTATATCGGTGGGGTGGACCACCTCGACGTGCTCGACGCGGAGACGCCGCGCCGGGTTGTCGCCGTTGGCGCGCCCCGCCTCCTCGTAGGCGTCGAGCGCCAGGCGCACACCACGGTCGCCGATGGCGTGCGTGGCCACGGCCAGACCCAGGGCATCGGCCACGACCACGATCTCGCGGTACACGGCGGGGTCGATGTCCGCGACGCCCATCTCGCCGGACGGCCCATAGGGCGCGAGCATCAGCGCGGTGTTGCTCTCGACCACACCGTCGATAAAAAGCTTGACGCCGCGCATGCGGTTCCATAGAGTGGCGGGGCCGGCCTGGGCGCGGGCCAACTCGGCAAACACATCGAGATGGTCGCGCGGTGTATCCGCGCGTACGCGCAGGTAGTGCGCCGCGCGCACCGTCAGCGCGTCACGCGCGCGCAGCCGCTCGTACTGTTCGACGCGCGCGGCGTCGCCGTCCATGTTCTGTACCGACGTGACGCCAAAGCCGTTGACATGGCGCATGGCCCCGCACAATAGATCGTCGGACTCGTGCTGGGACGGCGCCGGGATCAATTGCTCGACGAGATCCTGCGCCAGTTTCTCCGTGAGCCGGCCTGTCGCCAGCCCGGTCGCGGCGTCGACGACGACCGCGTTGGGCGGCGGCAGGGCGGCCCCGTGTGCGAGACCGGACCGCTCGAGGGCGATGGTATTGGCCCACGACGTGTGCCAGTCGTAGGCGCGCAGGTAGACGGGGCGGCCGGGCACGGCCTCGTCCAAGACGAGGCGCTCCGGTCCCTCCAGGCCCGTGAACGCCTCGTAGGGCAGGCCAAAGCCCTCGATCCAGGGCCGCGAGGGGTGTGCGGCGGCGTAGGCGCGCAGGGCGCCGCGCAATGCGGGGAGAGTATGCGCCCCCTCCAGGTTGACCATGCCGAACGTGCCGGCGCCCCAGGACAAGTGGATATGGCTGTCGTTGAGGCCGGGCGTGACGAGGGTGCCGGACAGGTGAATGTGCTCCGTGCGCGGTGTGGTCTGGCGGCGAGCGTCCGCGTCGCCGCCGACGTAGACGATGCGCCCGCCCCGCGTCACGATGGCCTCGGCCCAGGGCCGCGCGGGGTCGGCCGTGTAGACCCGCGCGCCCGTGATCAGCAGCCCGCGATCCTCCGTATCCCCTGGCTCTTCCACCGTCGTGCCCTCCAAACTAGACGCGCTAATAGGACGCCCATGTGCTGGCGGCGGCTAGAGTACCTGGGCCTGTTCATAGGGCTGCGTGATTCCTACGCCAGCGATCCCAACCCGTACACGAATAGACGCGGATAGTCCATCAATTATAACCCAATAGACGACGCTCAGGGTCTGTGAAAAGTCGGTGTAGAGGAGGATGGTCGCCTGATGGTAGGGTAAGGGTGTTGAACCAACCACACCATCACGAGGAGACCATCCCCTATGCAGGATACGCCCGTCCCGTC
>JAABVA010005587.1_pt1 | contig 11351 bp, 12 predicted proteins | sample 5560331 | NCBI WGS metagenome assembly JAABVA01 (sample SAMN12812661, study PRJNA571458) | rock metagenome | isolation source: Antarctica rocks | place: Antarctica: Victoria Land, Mt New Zealand sud | collected 2016-01-07
CAGATCATTGCATAAATCTTGAACAATCAATCTCTTTTTATTATTCATCTTTTTGCAAACTCTGTCACTGTCTTCATCACTTCTAGATTCAAAAAGCTTCTTGACATATTTAAATATGAGAGAGACAAAGATCAATTGAATGCATGAGAGCAGAGTTTGATACAGCGCATGAACATAAATGATGATCATTACTTCTTTCATCAAGTCAAGATCATCTATGTTGAGTCATAATTCATCATAAATAAGAAGACTTACAATCTAATAAGTCAATATCGAGTCAATGATCTTTGTATCATTTTCATCTTTGCAAATTGATAACATAAGTTGCATCATTGCTGCAACAATTCTTTCAAGACAGAAGATGCTCATTTATATCTTCATGAAACTCTGAAGTAAAACACGAATAACTTTGTTGACTACTACAATCTTTTCTATCAAAAGAAAGAATGTTCTTTGATGAAAGATTTCTTGTTGATTGACTGTTTGAAGCGCAATGTCAATTATTTTACTCAAGTCATCATTTTCTTTTAATGAAATCTTGATAAAACTTAATCTTTCATCTTTCATTAATGAATTCAAGCATTCTTTAACATCAATGAAGAGTTTCAACAGCTTAAGCATTGTTAATCTTGCTTCATCTTCATCATCATTTCATTCATCAAAGTCAAGAGCATCTTTGCATTGACTAGTAATTCTTTGAGTTCAAAGATCATCATTTCTGTAACTGTTGTTTCAACATGTCACGGACTGAGGGCTGGATGGAACCAGGATGGAATTCTAATAACTAGATTTTAGATACAAGACGTTGCACGAAGAAGAAAGGAAAGAAAGAGATCATTCAGAGGTTCTTATACCCCATGAACGCTGGGTACCATCCGTACCGGGGGGCCCCCATAACACCACTGATAACCTCACGCCTATCATCACCTATAATATTGTCCAACACCACCTAAGTGACCTAACACCTCTTTTCCCAACACTTTCCGAGTAACACATGCTAAAACCGTGACACAACAGTATCTTCGTCTTTCTCTCTTTCATCTTTTAATGAGTTAATGAATCTAAACTTCATCATTGTCATTGTTCAAGATAAGATTCTGATCATTTTTAAGATTAAGAAAATTTGCAACAAGTGAAAGTTGTATTACTACTGCAAGTTGCAACATTCAAGCAAAATCATTAAAGAATGCTCAAATAAGAAGTTCTTCACTTTGCATATCATGAACATTTACAACAATGATGTCATAAGTATAAATGAAGAAGTCTCGCTGTTTGCAAAAAAAGTTTAGTTTTTGAGCTAAGTCACGCTCAGAAATTTGTATACATATCATCTTGTTTACTAGTCTCAATCTTTTCACTCTCACTTCAATCATATAGAAAGTTTTTTGCTAAATTTGTCTTGAAACTCTTTGAATTCAATTCAACATTCAAAGATAATTACATGATAGTATTCTGTATTTTACATTAAGCTTAATTTAAAGTTCTCGTTCTTGCTCTGATTGATAGTGAAGTCTTTACTTATGTCTTTATGAATAAATTCTTCACGCAACAACATCATCTTTTCTTGCATCAATTAACTCATTCTTGCAGACTTCAAGAATTTGATGATCAAGTCACTTTAATTAATGATATTACTTATGTCATTGAAATCACAATGATTCTCAATGAACACATCAAGAAACTATTCTTTTATATCATTGAATTAAGTCAATATCTCATCATCATGAGTTTATCATGACTTCATCATCACGTCATTGATGTCAATTTTGAGCACAATATTCTCATCTTGTTTTTCTTCTTTTATTTTAATCATTGTTGCTCATTTTTCATCAAGATTTATGATCTTAATCAACAAGAAGAAAATTTCTCGTTTAAAGTTAACAAAGTAACTTTCTCTCAATCTCACTCTCAATTCACTCACAAGAAGCAACTTAATTTATGAATCATTCATAAGAAGTAATTCAGTTTACAAATCACTCACAAGAAGCAATTCAATCTACAGATTGCTCACAAGAAGTAATTCAGCATTCAGTTCACTTGCAAGAAGTAATTTAGTTTCTCATTCACTTGAAAGAAGCAACTCAGTTTTCAGTTTGCTTGCAAGAAGCAATCTAGTCTTTCATTCACTTGAAAGAAGCAATTCAGTTTTCAGTTTGCTCACAAAAAGCAATTCAGTTCTCAATTCACTTGCAAGAAGTAACTTAGTTTTTCATCTGTTCACAAGAAGCAATATAATTTTTCGTTTGCTTATGAAAAGTTAATTAATACTCAACTCATTCACAAGAAATAAACTTCATTTAATCTTGTTTCTCATCTGAAACAAGAAGCTTCTAGTTGTATTCTTCAAGTCATTTAAAAAGAATACTCATCAAAAATTAAGTGTTGAAATTCTTTCTTCTTTAGAACTTTTATTGTTTCTTGAGCAAATCAATTCAATCAATCTTTTATACAACTTGATATAATTGAGTTGAGAATTCAAAGCTTTGATCATGCTGCTCATGTTAAAAATATTAAAGTGTTTAGCATCACTTTAAAGAAAATTGATGTCTTTTTGAATCTTGAGTCAATCTTGTTTTCTAATCTAGACTTTAATGAGTCAAAATCGCGTCACACGACTTTGACTATCTGTTCAAAGAACAGTTCAACTCTTGCTCAATTCTCATCTTGCTTTCAAGATAGTACATATAATAAAAATCATCATTTGAATCTTTATTAAATGAAAAAGAAATTTCATTTGACTGCATTTACGACACAAGAAGATCTTGAAGTCTATTGATAAAGTAAGAACGTCGATTCAGTTACAATTCTATCATTCAAATATTTTGAGTTTCTAGATGTTTTTTTCAAGAAGAACGTTGATATTTTGTTTTTGCATTGAGTTCATGATCATGTCATACATCTTAAAGAAGATGCTCAACTCTCAGTCTTTGCTTTGTATGACATGAATCGTGATGAAATTCTAGAACTTCGTCGTTATCTGAATGAAAATCTGAGCAAAGATTTCATTCAAGTCAATCACTTTCAGATGATCATCTCTGTTCTTTTCATTAAGAAACTCAAAGAAGAACTTTGCTTCTGCATGAACTATTGAGATTTGAACATTATCACAGTCAAGAATTGATATTCTCTGTCTCTGATCTCAGAAACGCTAAATCATTTAAATCGAGCTAAAATCTTTATCAAGCTGAATATCATTTCTGCGTTCAATTGACTTTGAATCAAAGAAGAAGATGAAGTTCTCATTGTCTTTCACACTTGATTTGAATTATTTGAGTATTTAATCATACTTTTCAATTTATGTAATGAGTCTGTCTTGTTTCAGAAGTACATCAACAATACTCTTCATGAACATTTAAATAAGTTTTGTACAGTTTATTTGAATGATATCTTGATTTATTTAGACAATGAACTTGAGCATGAGATTTATGTCAAGCTCATTCTGCGAAAGTTGCAAGAAGCAAATCTTCAGATGAATATAATCAAATGCAAGTTTCACATCACTTAAGTCTTGTATCTAAAATTGATAATCATCATTGAAGAAATCAAGATGAATTCTTTCAAGATAAACATTATTGTCAACTGACTCATCTTGATCAACGTTAAAGACGTTCAAAGTTTTCTAGATTTCATGAACTTTTATAAAAGATTCATCTATGACTATAGTAGAATAACTATCTCGCTCATTCATCTCATCAGAAAAGATGTACTCTTTGTCTGATTTCAGAAATGTCAGATTGCATTCAACATTCTTAAGAAAGTCTTTACTTTCAAGATTATTCTTTATCATTATAATTTAGATTACAAGATTGTGATAGAAATCAATGCTTTAAACTATGTATTTGAAGACATTCTCTCTCAGTATGATGAGAATGAGATTCTTCATTCAGTCGCTTACTTTTCAAAGAAGCATAATTCAGTTGAGTGTAACTACGAGATCTACGATAAAGAACTCATAATCATTGTTTGCACTTTTAAGAAATAATAATCAGAGCTTGAAGATTTTATCTATTCTGTTGAGATGATCATGAATCACAAAAATCTTAAGTATTTCATATCAATTAAACAGTTGAGTTGTCATCAAGCTCGTTGAAGTGAGTTTCTGTCTAAATTCAACTATTGCATCGCTTATTATTTTGATAAGATTGATGATAAGTTGAATGCTCTGACACGTCGCTCAGAAGATTTCTTTAAAAAGAGAAATACATTTGATTTTTGACATTAATATCAACATCAAACAATTCTGAAAACTCATGTTTTAGATCTCAATATTGTTAAGAATTTCGTCTTCAATGTCTTCAACATCAAGATCATGAAGCTTCAGTCACAAATCATTACTTTAGATTCAGTTCAGTTACATCTGTTCTCAATTATCTCAGCACTTTTGCAAATTTTAGCTTTCATGAATTTAAAAATCGAAGAATTCAACGTTGAAGACGTTAAGTCTCAACTAGATCAAAACATTCTGAATCTTGATAAAGATTTTGCTGACATTCTCACTCAGACATTATGAGAGTAAATTGAAATCAATGACAAATTCGCAGCTCAGATAATTGAAGTACTTTGCAATGAAGCATGACATCACAACAAGATCTCTCTAGTTGAGTGTGAAGAACATGAGAATCATCTGTACTTTCAAGAAAGAAAGTACATGCTCAACTTAAATAAACTACATCTTCATATCATTCAGCTCATTCATGATAATGTCATCAATGATCATTCAGAAAGAGCAAAAAGCTATGAACTGATCAGTTGAGTTTACTGATGATCAAACATTTATAAGTATGTTCAATGCTTCATATAAAACTGTCATATGTGCACACGTTTTAAGCTCTTTAGACAATGAACTCAAGAATGATTGTGTTCTCTTTCAGTTCTTGAACATTGTTGATGTGATATCTTCATGAACTATGTAAATTCTTTATCGCTCAATATCTTCATGAGTATCACATATAAATATGTTTTAATCTTCATTGATCATTTTATCAAAATGAGACATTTAGTTCTCATCACTTCTATAAAAGTTGAAGAAGTTATCAACTGCTTTTATGCTCATGTTTGAAAACATCATGATTTACTTGAGTTCTTCATGTCTGATCAAAACACACAATTCATCTTCGATGTTTGAAAGCATATATGTAAAATGCTGAAAATAAACATCAAGTTATTAATGATGTATCACTTTGAGATTAATGATCAAATCAAGAAAGTCAATGCTGTCATGAAGCATTATCTTTAAGTCTTCATCAACTACATGCAGAATGATTGAATTAAGTAACTTTCTAAAATTGAATTTGTCATCAATAACACATCATCATTAATCACTTTAACATCACTCTTCTGAATCAATTTAAGTCAAAACTCACGTTTAAACTTCAAGTCTTTTGAATCTTTGTTTGAGAATTTTATGTTTCAAGCTCGAAACAAGTTAATCAATGTTGAAGAGTTCATCAAGAAGATGAAGAAATTAACTGAGCATTTACGTGATAAAATGCTTATAGCTCAAATCATCTACAAATTTAATGTCAATCTTTCTCATCATTCTTGTTTTAAATACTTCGTTGAAGATGAAGTTTGATTGAATGCTCATAATCTCAGCATCATTCATCTTGTTGTTAAGTTAAATGATCATAATGTTGATCTTTTCAAGATCAAGCGTGTCTTCAAGAATAATTTTCTGATCATTGAGTTAAATCTTTCAACATTTATGAAGATTCATTCAATCTTTCATGTCATTCTTTTGAATCATATTGCAAGTGACTTTCTTTCGAGTCAACATCAGAAATCTCAAGAACTCATTATCATTAAGAATGATAAAAGATTCTGATATGTAAACAGCATATTAAACTTTAAGCGTGATAAATGTTATAATTCATCTTTGCTCAAGTATTACATCAATTGAGAAAATTACTTTTCTACTTAAGAGTCTTTTCATCTTCTGAATAATTATGAGCAAACACTCAATGAATATTATCTCGTCAACTCTGTCGTCGAAGAATCACATATACTATCATGTGTGATATCTCAATGTTAATGTCAAGAATTTTAAGTTCAATCTTCATCATCTTGACTCAGCTCAGATTTGACTCAGATCTTGTTTAAATCTGACTCAGACATTTTGTTTAAATTTGATTCAGATGTGACTTCAATGTATTTTAGTTTTACTATGCATCATCACATTAAACTGCATTTCATCTCTTTCTTGTTTAAATCTAACTCAGATCTTGTTTAGATTTGACTCAGACATTTCATTTAAATTTGACTCAAATGTGACTCAGATGTGTTTTAATTTTGTCTGTGCATCATCACGTTAAAATGCGTCTTATCTCATCTTATTCTTCAGACATCTTGCTCAAACTTAACTCAGATGTAACTCAGATTTATTTTAGTTTCATCTGTGCTTCATTACATTAAAATGCGTTCACATCAATTCTTGTTTCGTTTCAATCTTCATTTTTAATTCTTTCTCATTTCATCTTGTTTCTTCTCATCATCTTGCAAAAGCTCAGTCTTGAAGAGAGAAACTACTGTCATGATGTCAGATCATCAATTTAATTTAGAACATAAATCATTGATATTTTAAATAATCTCGATTCATTGAACTAGTTCAATGAATCAAGTCATTAATCTAGTTATCATCTTCTTAATTTAGTCTCAGCAATTCTGTTTCAATCATCTCAGTCATATGCATAAACTTCTGCAATTTTAAGTCAATAAAACTACTGTCTAGTCTTGATTCTGCTCAATTCATGTATATAAAAGTTGAGCTTTCGTTCTTTTCTTTCATTCTTTGTCTTTCATCTTGTACATTATTTGATGTATTGTCTTGTATCTAGATTCTATCAAAGTAATAATAATAATATCAGTCTTTTATATTGATAGTATCTCTAGTTTAGCTCAGTCTCTGACACGACTAAATCTAGCAGTCATCAGACTCTATAAAGTTGAAAATTCACATTTTATATTTTATTGCTTCAAACGATTCATTTTAAATGAACTACGCAGCTAATAGAATCTCTTTGAGACTTTTCTGATATGCATGTCTTGCTTCAATTGATCAGTTGAAAATATTACATTATTTCTTTGCTTTTGCTTCTGCTTCAGCTGTCTGACTTGTAGCTTAATTATCAACTGCTTCTGCTTCTGCTTTTACTTCAGCTGTCTGATCAACAACGAGATTTATCTGTACAAGATGCTGACTACGAATCTTCTGCAAGTTATGCTTGTCAGAAGAGTTGAACAATCTCATCAACAGAGCAGTAACAGCGTGATATGCGCATGTTACGCTCACATACACAGATTGAGCATCGCAATGCGATGCTCACAAACAACAAGATTACGTGATCAAATGATCATGTGATCAAACAGCGAACGAAAGCTCACGTTGAAGTAATCAGCTTTCACAATACACAGATCGAGCATTGCATCATGATGCTCACAAACAACTCAAAGCTTATCTAGTCTGCTTAACTAGATAATCAAACAGCGAATAAAAGCTCACGTCGAAGTGATTAACTTTCACAATACACAAATCACTCATTTAGTCTGACTAACTAGAAGATCAAACAGCAAACGAAAGCTTACGTCAAAGTAATCAGCTTTCACAATACACAGATTGCTCATCTAGTTTAACTAACTAAATGATCAAACAGCAAACGAAAGCTCATGTTGAAGTGATCAACTTTCACAATACACAGATCACTCATTTAATCTGATTAACTAAATGATCAAACAGCAAATGAAAGCTCACGTTGAAGTGATCAGCTTTCACATACACAGATCAAGCATTGCATCGCAATGCTTACAAACAACTCAAAGTTCATTTAGTCTGATCAATTAGATGATCAAACAGCGAACGAAAGCTTACATTGAAGTGATCAACTTTCACAATACATCGATTGCTCATTTAGCTCACTCAGCTAGATAATCAAACAGCAAATTTGAAAGCTCACATCGAAGTAATCAGCTTTTGCACACAGATCAAAGCTCATTTAACTTGCTTAACTAAATGATCAAACAGTGAATGAAAGTTCACATTGAAGTGATCAGCTTTCACAATACATCAATTAATCATTTAGTCTTTTCATTTAAATGATCAAACAGCAAACTTGAAAGCTTACGTCAAAGTGATCAACTTTCATAATACATTGATTGATTGTCTAGCTTTTTCATCTAGATGATCAAACAGCAAATGTGAAAGCTTACGATGAAGTGATCAACTTTCATAATACATTGATTGATCATTTAATCTCTTTATCCAAATGAGCAAACAACAAATTTGAAAGCTCACGTTAAAGTGATTAACTTTTATAATACATTGATCAATCATTTAATCTTTTCATTTAAACAATCAAACAGCAAACTTGAAAGTTTACGTTGAAGTGATCAACTTTCATACACAGATCAAAGCTCATTTAGCTTGCTTGATTAAATGATCAAACAGTGAATGAAAGCTCAAGTTGAAGTGATCAGCTTTTATACATAAATCAAAGCTCATTTAACTTACTTAACTAGATAATCAAACAGCAAATAAAAGTTCACATTGAAGTGATCAGCTTTCATAATTTTAATTTGTTGATATAATCACTTGATTATATAAATAGATTGCATACTCATATGCATACACAAATAATTTGACTGAGCAATGAGAAAATATACTGCAATGACTAAAGCTAGAATACATGTAATTTAGCTTACACACAGTGCTTCAGTGTGATTATTTAGATAGATAACATCATGTTTCATAGTCATAAACTATATAAGCACGTAAAACTTGAAGAAATAAAAAAAACTTAAAAAAAACTTCAGCTGTCTGACTTGTAACTTAACTATTAATAATCAGCTGCTTCTTCTTTTTTTGTTTAAAGCTTGCTGTCATTGATGTTGAAGTGAAAAACTTAAAGTTTAAACATAGTAAATCATTAATCTTTCTGTTTCACATCTTTGTTTATTAAGTTAAAATAACAACTCATTTTTGAATAGAAAATTTTGAAGTAAATAACTTAGAATTTACATATAATAAAGAATTAATTTTCTTTTATCATATTTTTATTCATTGATTCTCTTTTCTTTCATTAATAATCTTTTTTTATTATTTTTAATTCTTACTCAATTCAACATTCATTATGAATCTATGCAAGATTTTATATACTGTAGTGAGCGCTGCGTTAGCACAGCGTTCTTTTCGCATCAAAAATCGCTTCTTTCTGCGCTTTATACTATAACTGTTCTCAATGCAAGAACTTTATGAGTCTGTTTCTCTTTTATTCTTTCTCTCTTTCATTTAATTCTTCAATGATGTCACAGCTTGAAATTGATTCAGTATGCTCATTGAGAGTATCATTCGAATGATCATCATCATTGCGCTCATGATTTCTAAAAGCTTTCTCAAGTTCGTGATGTTCTTTTCTCATTGCATTGCTTTTCATTCTACTTTTCATCTGAGACATGTTAATAAAATGTGCTTGATTGACATTTGATCTTTGTCACACTTACACATTGTCATAGCAACATTAAATACTCATCTCTCATGTAGAAATTGATTGAAGTCAATTTTTCTTATGCATAGCTGCGTCAATAATGCGCTGTGAGACTTTGCATAACTTTTGTGCAGTCACAAATGTTGATGTGTCATTTTTGATGTCAGATATTGAAAATGAGCTGCGTTGAATCTTTCTTTTCAGACTATTCTTCATGTTTATCTGATCTGTTTCTGTATGAGCATTAATCTCGTCATCACTTCAGTGCGCTGATGCTCAGTCAGCAATAAAGACAAATCATGTGCATTGTTAATCATCTTGTTCATTGCTTCATTTTTGAGTATTTCTGCATGTCTCGTCACTCAATATAGCTTCAGCGTGACTTTTCAAGATTAAATGCTTTCATGTGCAATCTGAACTCATTGCAAACGTGTCTGATCTTTTATTGATATCATAGCTTTCACTGTTTTCAAAGAAGTTTGACTATCACTGTATACTTTGTATATCTTTTTATGACATTCTTGATTCTCTGTTATTACATCTGCAAGATGTTTCATTCTTGCGATCAATTCTTTCAGTTCTTCATGATGAGTGATGATTAAAGTCGATTTTCTCAATCTCTTATTTAGCTCTCAGTTAATTCTCATCGCAATCATCATAACATTCTTTCTACTGTCGCTATCGTTCAAGTAAACTCTTTGCTTCAATGCAAATGTGTCAAAACAATGTTAACTTATTAACATTTTCTTATTTATTGTTAGAGATCAGCATAGAGCGAGTCATATGAGTGTAATGTAACGAGTATATAAATGCTAAGAAAGAAAAGTATCTAGAAGAGAAGAATTGACTATCTATATGACTCAGAAGAACATAAGCTAACTCTGAATAAAATTGACTTCGAAACAAGTCTATGCTCTAGCGGCGAGCGATCGACGATAGCTCTCAGAATAGTCATCAACATAGTCATCAACATAATCATCAACATAGTCATCAACATAGTCATCAACATAATCATCAACATAGTCATCAACATAGTCATCAACATAGCTATCAACGAAGATGCGTAGCTAGAATCGTAACATTATTCTCTCTCTTCAACGATTCATGTTCGCATGAATGTATTTTCTTAGTCTTGTGTAGAATCGAAATGCCTATTGTAGCAGGCTCACTATGCAAGGTAAAAGTGTCATTGAAGCAGGCTCACTAGTTGCACGCGAACGAGTCGGCAGATCGATTCACTGATAGATAGAGCAATGTGAATAGATAGATCATCGCATTGACGAAAGATGTCATTGTAGCAGACTCACTAGTTGCACGTGAATGTATGATCAGATTCACTGATGAGTAGAACAATGAGAAGATAGATCATCGCATTGACAGTGTCATTGAAGCAGACTCACTGATCAACTTGCTCATCGAAGAGATCGACTTTGAGCTCGTCATTGTAGCAGACTCACTAGTTGCACGTGAACGTATGATCAGATTCACTGATGAGTAGAGCGATGAGAGCGAGTAGATCATCGCATTGACGATGTCATTGAAGCAGACTCACTGAGGGTTTGCTTCTCGAGATAGAGACTTCACGCAGTTCTATGACTGATCTCATTTGATTGTTCAACAAATTTGAAGAATTTCTTGCGAATCTGAATGAATGATTAATTCGCTGATCTTTGATCTAGTCGAATGATTTCAATCGTTTGTTTATACTCGCTGATCAGCGCACGAGTTCGAATCTTTTGTTTATTCTCGCTGAATCAGCTCACGAGAAGAGAAAGATGAGTGCTGCTGCACGAACGCAAGTCGCTAGATCAAAGTCGATAGAGGATTGAAGAACTACTAGCAGAAGCATTCGAAGAAATCGATGCAGATTATTTC
>JAABVA010005588.1_pt1 | contig 11351 bp, 15 predicted proteins | sample 5560331 | NCBI WGS metagenome assembly JAABVA01 (sample SAMN12812661, study PRJNA571458) | rock metagenome | isolation source: Antarctica rocks | place: Antarctica: Victoria Land, Mt New Zealand sud | collected 2016-01-07
GCCGCGCCTACCGTGTACCGCGCGAAGGGCCTCGACGACGGGGGCCTCGACGACGAGCAGGACACGGGCATGACCTACTCCGGTCCGGACGAGTCCGGCGGCACGACCGTGCAGGGCAACGGCACCGGGGAGACCAACGGAGCCGCAGCCGGCGCGGGGACGCGTCGCGACCGTCGTGCGGACGCCCGCAAGAAGGTCAAGGCACCCAAGTCGGCCAAGCGCAAGGGCTGAGCGCCACTCAGGCCGGCTGGTATCACCCGATCCTGGCTTCACCCGATCCGCAGTGCGGTACAACGCCACCCGCGCTTGCCGAGCTCCAGCCGGGCGGCCACGGCGTGCACCCGCTCGCCCTGCTCCACTGCGACGCACGCCTCGGCGGCCCGCGGTGTGACCTGCTGGACGTGCACTCGATGCAGACGCGCCGTCGGGCGGGCGCGCTGGGCGGCATAGGTGCGCGCCAGGGTGGTGACCTTGGCGACCAGCTCGGGCGCCATCACCTGCTGGAGCTGTTGGGGGCCGCGCCGACCCTCCAGTACCTCGAACGTGAGCCGGAACACTTGTTGGGCTCGCACGAGGGCCGCGGGGCTGATCGGATCCGACTGCGGACGATGCTGCGGCGAGGCGGCGGCCGAGCGGGTCCGGGCCGGCGCGAGCAGCACGGCTTCGGGCCACGGCGGCTGCTCAGGGGCCGGTTCGTAAGACGGCACTCTGCGGAGCAGCGGGACAGCGAGCCGCGGCCCGGCGACGGCGTTTGTCGCCGCGGACGGCGCAGTATGAAGTTCTGAACGGACGGCCACGATGGACTCTCCTGGGCGCTGAGACGGGCGACGCGGATGGCGGAGCCCGTGCTGGGTGGTGTGTGCCCGGAGGAGAGATCCGTCGCCCGTACAGGGCGGCCGGTCCAAGCGAGATCAGCGATGGCCGAGGAGGGCGGCTCGTCACTGAAGAGAAGTATGTCCGGGCGGAGCGCACCCGGAGGATGGTTCGCCAAATTCAGGGCATAACTGTGTGCAGATGCAAACAATCGTCTGCGGCTAGGCTGACCGTGGCGTGGCGTGGCGTGGCGTGGCGTGGCGTGGCGTGGCGTGGCGTGGCGTGGCGTGGCGTGGCGTGGCGTGGCGACCAGAGGAGACCCATGAGGGTGTACGTGCCGGTGACCATCGCGATGCTTGCGCAGCTGGAAGCCGACGGCGAGCTGGCCGCGGTGGGCGGGACCGCGTTTGCGCTGACCCCCGCATTGCGCGAGGCCTATGCGGTCGGCGGCGACGAGGAGTTGTCCTACGCCGCCATGGCCGAGGCAGCTCGCGCTTCGCTGCGACTGCTGGCCGGCGAGCTCGACGACGAATCGGTCCTGGCCCGCCGCGCGGTGCTCAGCGCGGATGTCGACGGGGCTCGTCTGCGGCCCGATCTGGATGCCGCAGTGGTGCGGCTGAGCCGGCCCGTGCAGCGCAGCGAGGTCGCCTCGGTACATCTGGACCTGGCCGAGGCCGAGGACGCCGTGCGCACCGCGGTCGCTGCGGTGGATGATGCCGACCTGGGCGACCACGACGCAGAGTTCTTGCTGGGCGACGTCGCCGATCACGAGCTTGCCTGGTACGCGGCGCAGGAGCTGCCTTTTCTGCTCGAGCTGCTCTGATCCTGCGGGTCGGAGTAGTTTTTGCCGCCAGCTCACCAGTCGGGGTTGGACCCCAAGGCCGTCAGGAGGCGCCGCACCGCCCGCACCCGCCGCGCTGCCGTGCCGGTGAGGGCGTCCAGCGCACACTCCGGGTCGGCGGGCGGTCCCAGGTGGGTGCAGCCCCGCGGGCAGCAGGCGGCCACCTCGGCCAGATCGGCGAAAGCGGCCACCACGTCGTCGGTGGAGACATGTGCCAGCCCGAAGGAGCGGATGCCCGGGGTGTCCACCACCCAGCCGGACCCACTGGGTAGCGGCAAGGCCAGCGACTGGGTGGAGGTGTGCCGACCGCGGCCGATGCCGGAGACCACGCCGGTGGCCCGAAACGCCTCGGGCACAAGACGGTTGACCAGGGTTGACTTCCCGACGCCGGAGTGGCCGAGCAGTACGGTGACGGTCCCGTCCAGCACGGTCTGCAGGTGTTCCAGTGGGGTGCTGCGGTCGAGCACAACCACCGGTACTTCTAGGTCGGCGTAGGCGCCGATCAGCTCATCGGGACTGGCCAGGTCCGACTTGGTCAGGCACAGCAGCGGCGTCAGGCCGCCGACGTAGGCCGCGACCAGCGTCCGGTCGATCAGCCCGGTCCGTGGCGGCGGGTCGGCCAGGGCAACCACCACGGCGAGGCGATCGGCGTTGGCGACGACGATCCGCTCGAAGGGATCGGTGTCATCCGCGGTGCGCCGCAACACGGTGCGCCGCTCGGCCACCCGAACGATGCGCGCCAGGGTGTCGGGGCGCCCGGTGACGTCGCCGACCAGGCTTACCTCGTCCCCAACGACCACCGGGGTGCGGCCCAGCTCGCGGGCTCGCATGGCCACCACCGGCCGCGCGGGGTCGCCATCGAACACGCAGCCCCAGCGACCCCGGTCGACTGCCACGACCATCGCGGTCTCTGCGTCGAGGTGTTCCGGGCGGGTCTTGGTGCGGGGTCGCGAGCCTGGACGCGGCCGTATCCGTACGTCCGACTCGTCGTAGACGCGCTTGCTCAGGACCGCTCTCCTGCCAACATCGCTTGCCACATCGTCGCGAAGCCGGGCAGCGTCTTGTCCGTGGTGGCGATGTCATCCACCATGATCCCCGGTACGGCCAGGCCGATGATCGCACCAGCGGTGGCCATCCGGTGATCGGCGTAGGCGTGCCAAGGGCGGGCGCCGCTGCGCAGGCGTGCCGGCGTGATCGCCAGCCCGTCCTTGAGCTCCTCAACGCGGCCACCGAGTGCGTTGAGCTCGGTGCACAGCGCGGCCAGCCGGTCGGTCTCGTGTCTGCGCAGGTGGGCGATACCGCGCAGGTACGACGGCCCGTCGGCCAGCACCGCGAGAGCCGCGACCGTCGGCGTCAGCTCGCCGACGTCGTGCAGGTCGACGTCCAGGCCCGCCAGCGTCGCCGGCCCCTGCAGGGTCAGCCCGCCATCATCCAGGGTCTCGCTGGCCCCCATCTGCTGCAGGATCGCCCGGATGCGATCCCCGGCCTGCGTGGTGGCCTCGGGCCAGTGGGGGATGTGCACGCAACCGGCGGTGATCGCGGCAGCCGCCAGGAACGGCGCCGCGTTGGACAGGTCCGGCTCAATCGCCCAGGTGGCGCCGGCGATCGGACCGGGCAGCACCGTCCAGGTGTTCACCGCGGTGTCGTCGACGGCGACCCCAGCAGCGCGCAGCATCGCGACGGTCATCTCGATGTGCGGCAGCGACGGCACGGGCTCGCCGACGTGGTGGATGGTGACGCCGTAGGTGTACCGCGCGGCGCTGAGCAGCAGACCGGAGACGAACTGGGACGAGCCCGACGCGTCGATGTTGACCACACCACCGTGCACCTGCCCGTGCCCGTGCACGGTGAACGGCAGGGTGGCGCCGTCGATGTGTGCGCCGAGGCTGCGCAGGGCGTCCAGCACGGTGTCCATCGGCCGGATGCGGGCCTGCGGATCGCCGTCGAAGCGAACCGTGCCCTGGGCCAACGCCGCAACCGGGGGGACGAAGCGCATCACCGTTCCGGCGAGTCCACAGTCCAGCGACGCGGGGCCGCGCAGGGGCCCGGGGGTGACCAGCTCGCCGTCGATGCGGCACCCGAGCGCGCGCAGGCCCGCAGCCATCAGCTGGGTGTCCCTGCTCTGCAACGCACCGGAGAGTTGGGACGCGGAGTCGGCGAGGCTGGCCAGCACCAGTGCGCGATTGGTCATGGACTTCGAGCCGGGGACGGTGACCTCGGCGCGCACTGGCTGATCGGCGAGGGGCGCTGACCACGGCTGCACGGGAGTCACCGGAGCATCATCGCATCAAAAGCTGAGGGTGGCCGGGACCGACAGGACGCTGGTCGGCGAACGTCTGCGACGTTGTGACCGGCGTATTCGTGCACCTCTGCAGCGCTGGATCGGACATCATGACGAAGGGGACGACTCGTCCATCGTGATGCCGACGACGTTGGCGACTCGCTGCAGAGCGATGTCCTGGGCCAGCAGTGTGGCGCCGCGCCGCCAGGCGACTGCGGCGATGAGGCAGTCGAACAGGCCACGGGGGGTGACTCCGGCCTGTCGGCAGCGACGGTAGATCCGGACCGCCGCCTCGAAATCCGGCGTTGGATCGACAGGGTGCAGCTCAAACCGAAGCAGCAGTCGACGTAGGTCGTTCTTCCGGTCGTCGGTGCGGGCCCCCGCCAGTACCGCCATGATGACCGGTTCGGTGACGGCTAGTGGGCCGTCGGCGGCGATCAGGTTCGTGACCCGTAGGTCGACGCTGCTGCCCGTCGCCCGGTCGTACTCGACCCAAGCGGACGTGTCGGCCAGGATCATGCGGTGCTGAACGGGTTCGCCGCGGGCGTCTGGCCGATGGCACGTGCCCCGCGCATCGCGAGTGCTTCCTCGCGCGTCATCGGCTGACCGGCCAAGTGGCGCAAGGCGAGATCGACGGCTTCGGTCTTGGTCCGGACACCGTAGCGATCCATGACTGTCTCGACGTAACTGTCCTCGATCTCGATGTTGGTGCGGACCTTACCATACACGTAACGTACACCTTTGGTGTAGGAGACGTGCGACGGGAACATGACCACCGCAGGACGTGTTGAGTGACTCGATGGCTTGGCGCCGACGAAGTGTGCGGTCGCTGGGCCGAGACCGCGCGATCTGCAGAGGAGAGTCAATGGCAGTGCAGTGCATGGTGCGCAGCACGCACCCGGGGTTGGACGACCACGATGTACAGCGCGCGCGCGTGCTGACACCCCCGGTAGGCTGGCCCGATGCTGGGCGTCGCACCACTGCGTCGCCGAACCCAGCAGTGACTGGCGGAAGGAGAACCGTGGCCCCGTCCACATCCCCAGGAACCGCCCAGGACCCGGCCGATGCCGCCGTGCAGGCTGCGGAGACGTCCGAAGAGCGCACGGCCCGCTTCGAGCGGGACGCCATGCCCCTGCTCGACCAGCTCTACGGTGCGGCGCTGCGGATGACCCGTAAGCCTGCGGATGCTGAGGACCTTGTGCAGGAGGCCTACCTCAAGGCCTACGCCGCATTCGGGTCGTTCCGCGCGGGCACCAACCTCAAGGCGTGGATGTACCGGATTCTCACCAACGCCTACATCAACAGCTACCGCAAGAAGCAACGGCAGCCCCAGCAGTACCCCACCGACGAGATCACCGACTGGCAGCTCGCCGACGCGGCCGAGCACACCTCGCGTGGGCTGCGTTCGGCTGAGGTCGAGGCACTGGACCAGCTGCCCGACTCCGAGATCAAAGAGGCGTTGCAGGCGCTGCCGGAAGAGTTCCGGATGGCGGTGTACTACGCCGACGTCGAGGGGTTCGCGTACAAGGAGATTGCCGAGATCATGGGCACGCCGATCGGTACCGTCATGTCCCGGCTGCATCGCGGGCGCAAGCTGCTTCGCGGCATGTTGGCCGACGTGGCCAGGGAACGCGGATTCTCCCACGCCACCACCGAGGAGGTCGCGCGATGAGCGAGCGAAGCGACTCCGCCCGCTGCTCAGGCAACAGTGAGGTCGACTGCTCGGCTGTGCTGGCTGACGTCTGGGTGTTCCTCGACGGGGAGTGTGACGAGGAGAGCAGGCGGCGGGTGCAGCGGCACCTCGACGACTGCAGCCCGTGCCTGACCGAGTTCGGCATCGAGGAACAGGTGAAGAGCCTGTTGAGTCGCAAGTGCGGCGGTGAGCGGGCTCCAGCTGGGTTGCGCGAGCGGCTTGTGCTCACGATTCAGCAGACGGTCATCGAGTACGTCGAAATACCCGAAAGATAGTCGCGGCGCCACCGAACCACAGCAGGCCCGGATCTCCGCGTGGAGAACCGGGCCTGCTGTCGCTCTACGATCAGGAATTGGGACGCTTGCCGTGGTTTGCGCCATTCTTCTTGCGGTCGCGCTTTTTGCGCCCACGCTTTCCCATGATGTCTCCTCGTCGGTTCCGTGGCCGGTGAAGCCGGTGCGTTCTCGTTCCAGTGTCCCACGCCGACGGTGCGCGCCGAGCCGCGCGCCCCACTGTGGTTGGATCGCCACGGGCGATGAGGAGGTTTCCGATGTCGGAGCAGGTGCTCGCGGAGTTGCCAGCGAAGGTGTGGCGGGTGTCGGTCACGGTGGGCGATGTGCTCGCCCAGGGCGATACAGTGGTCATCCTCGAGTCGATGAAGATGGAGATCCCGGTGCTTGCCGAGGAGGCAGGGACAGTGGAGTCCGTGCGGGTGGCCGAGGGCGACGACGTGCAGCCGGGCGACCTGCTGGCGGTGCTGGCGTGAGCAGGCTCGAGGCGTCGATCGACGCCTAGCCGGTGTCCACCCTCAGTGACCTGCTCGCCGAGCACACCGGCTTGGCCGGGACGGCAGCCGATCACCTGCAGCAGGTTGTGGGGGAGTGGCAGCTGCTGGCCGACCTGTCCTTCGCCGACTTCCGGCTCTGGGTTCCCGTTGCGGACGGGTTGCTGTGCGTGGCGCAGGTGCGTCCGACCACTGCCCACACCTCGTATCCGTTCGACGCCGTTGGCACGGTGTTGAGCCCCACCGCGAGGCCGGAGCTGAGCGCAGCCATCGGCGCGGCGCGCATCACGGTCGAGGAGCACACCCTCTCCCACGAGGGCGTCGCGTTGCGCAGCGAGGGCGTCCCGGTGACCCACGGTGGCGATGTGGTGGCGGTGCTCAGTCGCGACACCAGCCTGGCGAGGGTGCGTCGACCCAGCCCATTGGAGGCGGCCTACCTCGCTGCCGCTGCAGACCTCTGCCAGATGATCACCGACGGCAGCTTCCCGGCCAGTGAGTCGGTAGCCGACATCGACACCAGCCCGCGGGCCGGTGACGGCTTCATCCGACTCGGACCGACCGGAACGGTGACGTACGCGAGCCCCAACGCACTGTCTGCCTATCACCGCATGGGCTTGCCGACGGAGCTCGTCGGTACCGATCTTGCCCAGGTGACCCGAACACTCGTTTCCGACTCCTTCGACGCATCCGAAGTGGTTCAACGCATTCGGGCTGCGCTTTGCGGGTCGGCCGCCTCGCGGATCGAGGCCGACGCCCGGGGTGCGACGGTCTTGCTGCGCGCGGTGGCGCTGCGACCGAACGGGGCGGCGCGCGGGGCGCTGGTCCTGGTGCGCGATGTCACCGAGGTCCGCAACCGCGACCGCGCGCTGCTCAGCAAGGATGCCACCATCCGTGAGATCCACCATCGGGTGAAGAACAACCTGCAGACGGTGGCGGCGCTGTTACGACTACAGGCGCGGCGCTCGAGCAACGAGGAGGTGCGCACGGCGTTGACCGAGTCGGTGCGTCGAGTTGCCTCCATCGCGCTGGTGCACGACACCCTGTCGCTGTCGGCTGACGAACGCGTCGACCTCGACGACGTCCTCGACCGTTTGGTGCCGATGATGGTCGATGTCGCCACCGTGAACAACGCCGTTCGGGTGCACCGCGACGGCTCCCTCGGGGAGCTCCCCGCGGAGCTGGCGACCCCGCTGGTGATGGTGCTGGCCGAGCTGGTGCAGAACGCCTTGGAGCACGCGTTCGCGCCAGGGGCGCGCGGATCGGTGGTGGTGCGTGCCCAACGGTCGGCGGGATGGCTGGACGTGCTGGTGCACGACGACGGTGCTGGGCTGCCCGAGGGCTTCGCGCTGGAGCAGGCGGGTGGTCTGGGCCTGGAGATCGTGCGCACGCTGGTGGACGCCGAGCTGGGGGGTTCTCTCAGTGTCCGCCCGGCCGATGGGGGCGGCACCGACGCGCGGCTGCGGCTTCCGGTGACCCGACGATTCCGGTAGGCCGGCGCTGGCCAAACAGAAGCGGACCCTGGCTCGCGCTGTGCCGGGGTCCGCTTCGTTGTTGCGCGCGTTGGGCTATCAGGCTCCGCTGCGGGCCCGGGTCCGGGCGTTGCGGCGCTTCAGGGCACGGCGCTCGTCCTCGCTCATGCCTCCCCAGACACCGGCGTCCTGACCGGACTCGAGTGCCCAGGTCAGACAGTCAGACATGACCGGGCAGCGGCGACAGACGACCTTCGCGTCGGCGATCTGGGCGAGAGCGGGGCCGCTGTTACCTACCGGAAAGAAAAGTTCGGGGTCCTCGTCACGACAGATCGCCTTGTGGCGCCAATCCATCCTCTGCTCCTTGCCGGGCGCGTTGCTGTGCGCCGTCTCGTTGGGTGGCGTTCATGTAGCGACGCCTGATGTTTTCTGCGCTGTTGCTTGTGAATGCTTTCACGAACACAGCCGATGTCAAGGGTTTATGCATGGTCGTGCTGCACGTCACGCCAGGATATCGCCCGCGCAGGCTGGACGCTTGATCATGCTCGCTCGGTTATCGCACTTTCGGTTGTACCATCACGTGGATCGCCTCCGCGACTGTGCTGAATATCACGTCGCACTGCGCGCCCACGTAATCGCCGTCGAGCTGCAGGCCGGTGGGCTCGCTGCAGTGCACTCGAACCATGGTGACGTCGTCCCTGCGCACCAGGCTCCGAGCCCTCGGGTCGCCATCGCGCGCAAGCATCTGCGGGATGACGCGGGCGATGGTTGGCCAGTTCAAGCTGGTGAGTCCGAAGACGCCGAGACCGCTGGAAAATGCGGTACCGGGATTGGTCCGCACTGCCCGCGTGCCGAGGTACGTCCACGGGTCGGTATTCGAGACGAACACCGTGTGGAGACCGGTTCTGGCTTCTTCGCCATCGATCTGCACGGTGATATTCGGCTTGTGGTGCTTCGATCGGAAGTAGTGGCTCACCGCGGCCCAGCAGTAGCGCCCAGGAGTGGCCGCCTTGCCAGTCTTGCGGTGCTCCTCGACGGTCCGGACCACCTCCGCGTCCCAGCCGAGCCCGGCATTGAAGGTGAACCACCGGTCGTCGGTATGAGCCAGTCCCACTGCGCGGCGGCTGCCCGCCGTAATGGCCTCGAGCAGCTGCTGTGTTGCTTCGAGCGGGTCGACCGAGATGCCGAGCGCGCGCGCAAACACGTTGGCTGAGCCGCCGGGAACCACCGCAAGATCAGGGGCACGGCGAGCGGGGTCTCCGAACGAACGCGGTGGCCCCAACATGCCGTTGACCACTTCGTTGATGGTGCCATCGCCGCCGAGGACCACAACGAGGTCGACGCCAGCTGCGGTGGCTTGCGTGGCCAGCTCGGCGGCATGTCCTCGGTGGTCGGTGTGCATCACCCGCAGGTCGAGCTCACTGGACAACGCCCGGGTCAGCACCGTTCGCCCCGCCACACTGGTCGACGTTGCGTTCGGGTTGACCACCAGTAGTGCGCGCACAGCTGGCAAGAATACGGTGGCTAATGTGGGCGGGTGCCGCAAGCCAGCTCTGTGCTCGCCCCGACCCCGACCCGGGTAGGCGGGGCGATCGTGGCGTTGCAGGGTGGTGTCGGGATCGCAGCCGCCGGGTTGCTGGCCGCCCGGACGCTGATCGGCGGCCACGAGAGCGCGACGATCGGGTACGGCACGGCGGCACTGTTCGCTGTCCTTGGCGTCGGGGTCCTGCTCGGCGGAGTGGCGCTGGTCCGCTCGCAGCGTGGCGGTCGGGGACCTGCGGTGGTGGTGCAGGTGGTGCTGGTGCCGGTGGCCTGGTCGCTGCTCACCGGCTCCGGCCAGGTCCTGGCCGGTCTGCTGGTCGGAGCACTCGCCGTGGCGACGTTGGCGTTGTTGCTGTGCGCGCCCTCGCGGCGGTGGATGGCGGAGCAGTACGACGCCGCTGTCGAGGAATCGGGGACTGGGGAGCCAGGCGGTGAGAGGTGAGCCCCTTCAGTCGTTGGTGATGTTCATGGCGGCTATCTGCGGCTGACCGTGTTCATGTCCGAGGACTGCAATTCCGCCAGGGGACATCCCGAAGTGGATGCCCGCGGTCACCGGCATCGCGACCCAGCGTGCGAGCAGTGCGCGGGAAAAGTGACCGTGCCCCACCAGCACGACGTCTCGGTGGGTCAACTGCTCCGCGGCACGGGCGAGGATGGCGTCCGCGCGGTGGTGTACCGAGTCCGCGGTTTCGCCTCCCGGGCACGGGTGCGTCCACACCGTCCACCCGGGCACCTCGGTGCGAATTTCGTCGGTGGTCATGCCCTCGTAGTCACCGTAGCCCCACTCGCCCAGGTCTTCGGTGGTCTCGGCGACGGTGAGTCCCGCCAACGTCGCCGTGTCGAGAGCTCGCGTTCGCGGGCTGGACACGACGTATGGGTCGACGAGGCCCAGCCGCGCGAGCAGAGGTGCGACTGCCTTGGCCTGCGCGCGGCCGGCGACGGTCAGCGGGATGTCGCTACGACCGGTGTGCTGGCCCGACTTCGACCACTCGGTCTGCCCGTGCCGCAGTAGCACCACTCGGTATAGGAGGGAGGTTTGCGGCGCAGGCATGATGGTCATGGATACATCGTGCCGTGCAGCCTCTGCGCCAGCGCCGTCGCCACCTCTGGAAAAAGCGAAAGGCGCGCCACCGTCGTGTCTGGAAACCCAGAGCAACCGTGGCGCGCCTCTCGATGCCAGCTATGCAGCCTTCTTGGTCTCCCAGAAGATGCGGTCGATCTCCGCGATCTGGTCGAGCAACGCCTGGCCGGTCGCCGGGTCGTTGGAGGACTTGGTGCCGCCCGCGCCACCGCCCGCAGCCTTGGTGGCCTTGTTGAACAGCTCATGCAGCTGGGGGTACTTCTCGAAGTGCGGCGGCTTGAAGTAGTCGGTCCACAGCACCCACAGGTGGTGCTTGACCAGCTCCGAGCGCTGCTCCTTGATCTCGATGGCACGCGCCCGGAATTCCGGGTCGTCGTTGCCCTGGTACTTCTCCTGGATAGCCTTGACCGACTCGGCCTCGATGCGAGCCTGGGCGGGGTCGTACACGCCGCACGGGAGGTCGCAGTGCGCGGTGGCCTCCAGTGACGGGCGGACGATACGGGACAGGGAACCCATGTGTCCTCCTAAGGTGGTGATCGTTCCGACGTTGCTGACCCTACTCGGGCGATCGACAAGGAGCAGAAGGGAAGCCGAGCCGGTGAACAGGTGGCATGCACGGCTGCCCCGACGGGTGCTGGTGCGCGGACCGTCCATGTCCCCTGCGCTCTCCGATGGTGACGTCGTGCTGGCCCGGACCACGGCCCCCGCACGTGCGGGGGCCGTGGTGCTGGTGCGCTGGAAGCAACGCCCGCAGCAGCTCTCGGTGAAGCGCGCCATCCACGCGGTGGGCGCGCAGTGGTACGTGCTCGGCGACAACCCCGACGGCTCGACCGACTCCCGCACCCTC
>JAABVA010005589.1_pt1 | contig 11346 bp, 12 predicted proteins | sample 5560331 | NCBI WGS metagenome assembly JAABVA01 (sample SAMN12812661, study PRJNA571458) | rock metagenome | isolation source: Antarctica rocks | place: Antarctica: Victoria Land, Mt New Zealand sud | collected 2016-01-07
CGTCGCTGCCCACCCCTCCAAACAAAAACCTACCCCTGTAAGGGAGGGGGCGGAGGGGGGCGAGGAAGAGGCGGAGGGGGCGGAGGGGGGCGAGGAAGAGGCGGAGGGGGCGGAGGGGGGCGAGGAAGAGGCGGAGGGGGCGAGAGGGGCGAGGGAGACCAGTTAGCCATGGACGGAGGGGGCGAGAGAAGGACGCCGGCGACTTTTCACAGACCCTGCCTGCGACGTGACCACGGCCCTCTTCTATAGTGCGGGAGTCGACCCGCGCGGTTCGTTACAATGTAACTATCGTAACGAATCTAAAGGAGAAATGTTGTGTCGAAGGTGATGAGCATCAGGTTTCAGGATCAGCAGGTAACGCGCCTCGGACGGATCAGTCGCCGTTTGGGGAAAGCGCCGAGCGAGACGGTGGCCCTCCTCGTGGAGGAGGCGCTGCGTATGGCCGAGCACCCGCAGGTTGATTTCCGCGACTCGCTGGCCGGCCGACAGGCATATGTGAAAGGATCTGGCCTAGCCGTCTGGGAGGTGGCCATGATCGCGCGCGGCTTCGACGGGGATGTCGGGAAGGTCGCCTCCTACCTGCATTGGTCGCCCGAACGTGCGCAGGCCGCCCTCACCTACATGCGAGACTATCGCGAGGAGATCGACGCGGAGCTGGCCGACAACGACGCGCTGGACTTCGCGGCGCTCCAGCGCATGCTGCCCCAGATACAGCGCATCGTCGTGCCCAATGACGGCGATGACGCCCCATCCGACGAGGCGCGCTAGTGCTCCGCCTGCTCCTCGACGAGCATCTATCTCCCGACATTGTCCCTGCCATCCGTGCGATACGGCCGGACATCGTTGCGATCAGCTTGTACAGGTGGGAGGACGGACGCTATGTCGGAGGCGCCGACAGCCTTATCGTGGCCCGAGCCTACGAAGAGGGGCTGACGCTGGTCACGTACGACCTGAAGACTATCCCACGGTTGCTCGTCCGGCTGGCCGAAAGGGGCAATTCCCATGCGGGCGTTGTATTCGGCGATAACCGAACCATCCTACCCAACGACATCGGCGGGGTAGCGCGCGCCCTCGTCCGATTGTGCCAAGAGCAAGGCGATGTCGATTGGACCGACTGCGTCGCTTACCTCGAGCGCGCACCTGAGTAAGGAGGATATAGAGAGCAGAGAGCAGCCGGCTTTGACAAAGCGGGGGCGCCGTGATAGCATTCGACCAGTCGTATCGACGCGCACTTTCACAACTACATATCGCGCTCTTATCCAGAGAGGTGGAGGGACCGGCCCTGTGAAACCTCGGCAACCAGCGACGTGTCGCAAGGGTGCCAATTCCGGCAGAACATATCTGGAAGATGAGAGTCGTGCATGCCGTGGGTCTCCTCGCGACGGGACATGATGCTCTGCCGCGCCTCGGGGACGGCTACGTCGACACCCTCTCATCGTCCGCACCGATGGAGAGGGTGTTTGTTTTTGTGGGCCGCCCTGACCGAAGAAGGGGCTTTCGTCGAGGAGGAGTGTCGCCATGGCGTCGATGATTAGAGGACTGGATCGAGACTTGTTTGCCGCGCCGCGGCCACCAGATGGATGGGCCGCCGAGGTGGTCGGCGCGGCGAGCGAGGCTCGCTTGCCGGACGGGTCGGAGCGCCGCTTCGTCAATCTGGACAACGCGGCCACGACGCCGGCCCTCACCGCCGTCCAGCAGGCCATCCTGGACTACCTGCCCTGGTACTCCAGCGTCTATCGCGGGGCCGGCGTCAAGTCGCGCCTGTCCACGGCGGCCTTCGAAGACGCGCGGGTCACCGTTGGATCGTTCCTGGGTATCGACGAGGACAGCCAGGAGGTGATCTTCGTCAAGAGCGCGACGGAAGGGCTCAATAAGGTAGCGCACGGCCTGGCCGGGACCGGCGCGACCGTCTTCACCACGCTGATGGAGCATCACGCCAACCTGTTGCCCTGGCGGCTGCACGCGTCGTCCGTCCGCTACATCCGCACGGACGATGACGGCGTCGTCGACGAGGACGACGTTGCGCGGCAGCTGCGGGCCGCCCCCGCCGGGCCGAAACTCGTCGCCGTCGCCGGCGCGTACAACGTCACTGGGTACAGTCCCCCGATCCACCGCCTCGCCGCGCTCGCGCACGAGTGCGGCGCCGAGATCCTTATCGACGGGGCGCAACTCGTCCCGCATCGCCCGGTCGACATGCGCGGGCGCGCGCCCGGCGAAGAGATCGACTACCTTGTTTTCTCCGCCCACAAGGCGTACGCGCCGTTTGGCGTGGGCGTGCTGGTCGCGCCGCGGCGCTCGTTCCATGGGGCTCCCGATCAGGTCGGGGGTGGGGCGGCCGCGCGCGTCACCCCGGATGGGATCGCCTGGGCCGGCCTGCCCGATAGAGAGGAGGCCGGCTCCCCCAACGTTGTCGGCGCGGTTGCGCTCGCGGCGGCCGTGCGGCGTCTGGGCGAACTCGGACACGCTGCCGTGGCCTCGTACGAAGAGGAGTTGGCGGCGTACGCGGCCGCCTGGCGCGCGTGCCGGGCCTGACCCTGCTGGGTCCGCGGGATCAGGATAAGCGCATTGCCGTCCTGACCTTCGTCCTGGACGGTGTCCCGCACGATCTCGTGGCAGCTATCCTTGGATACGAGCACGGTATCGGCGTACGCGCGGGTCTTTTTTGCGCCCACCAAGGCGTACAACGCCTGCTGCGGGCGGTGGCCCCGGCGTCGAGAGAGGTAGGCGCTCCCTCCGGCGCCGTGCGCGCCAGCATAGGGCTGTATAACACGCCCGACGAGATCGACGCCCTTGCCGAGGCGTTGGAGAGTATCGCGAGCGGTGGGGGCGGCTATCGGTACGCGCGGGACCATTCCGGCGACTATTGCCCTGTCGGATGGCCGCGCGAGGACGCCGCATCATAGCCGTCACGCATCGACGGCGTCACGCATCGACGGCTAATCGCGCGCCTTTATCGCGCGCGGTGGCCGGCAGCGTGACGGGCGCGAAGCCGCCGCCGGGGACGTAGTCGGGTGATTGATGGCGGAAGTAAGTGTTGTAGAGCTCGGCGTAGTGGCCGCCGCGGCTCATCAGGGCGTCATGATTCCCCTCCTCGACGATGCGTCCCCTGTCCAGCACGACGATGCGGTCGGCGTTGCGCACCGTGGAGAGGCGGTGCGCGATGACGATGGCGGTGCGGCCGCGCAGCAGCAGGTCCAGCCCCTCCTGGATCTGCGCCTCCGTCAAAGGGTCGACGCTCGCCGTGGCCTCGTCCATGATCAGGATGGCCGGGTCCTGCAGCGTCATGCGCGCCAACGCCACGAGCTGCCGCTGACCCATCGAGAGGCCGTGCCCGCCCTCGCCGACCTCGGTGTCCAGCCCGTCGGGCAGCGCGTCGAGCCAGTCGCCCCCGCCGACCGCCCGCGCCGTTTCGGCGACCTTCTCGTCCGACGCGTCCGGCTCGACGTAGCGGATGTTCTCGCGCACTGTCGCCGAGAACAGAAACGGCGTCTGCGGCACGACCCCGAGATGACGGCGGTACTGCCCCAGGTCGAGCGCGCGGATGTCGCGCCCGTCGATCAGGAGCTCGCCGCGCTGGAACTCGTAGAAACGCGCGACCAGCTTGCCCAGGGTCGATTTGCCGGCCCCGGTGTGCCCCACCAGGGCCACGGTCTCGCCCGCCGCGATGTCCAGGTTGAAGTTCGCCAGTACCGTCTCTCCCTCGACGTAGCGGAAGTGCACGCGCCGGAACTCGATGCGCCCGTCGACGCGCGGGACCGGCTGGCCGTCCGTCTGCTGCACGCGCGGCTCGGCGTCGATGAGCGCGAAGATGCGCTCGCTGGCGGCCAGCCCCTGCTGGAACTGGCTCCAGAACGAGGCGATGCTGGTGAGCGGGAACCAGAAGATGTTGATGCTCTGCACGAAGAGATACCACGCGCCGGCCGAGATAGCGCCGTCGAGCACGCTCCCGCCGCCGTAAAGCACGATGGCTGTCGTGCCGAGGCCGGCGATCGTAGTCAGGATGGGAAAGATGGCGCTGAACACGAAGCCCTGCCGCAGGTTGACCTGGTAGCGCTGCCTGTTGATGTCCCTGAACTCCCCGTACATGGTTCCTTCCTGCCGGAAGTTCTTGGCCACGGAGATGCCGCTCATGGCCTCCTGCACGATGGTGTTGACGCGCGCCAGCGCTCGCTGCGCCTGCCGGGTCGAGCGGCGCGCCACGAAGCGGAAGCCCAGCGCGGCGATGATGATCAGCGGGGCCATCCCAACTGTGATCAGGGCCAGCTTCGCGTTGACATAAAAGAGTACGCCTGTGATGAGGAAGACGAGCAGGACCTGGCTCAAGAGGTTGAGCGTGAGCGTGACCACGGTGGAGAAGTCCTCGCTGTCGGAGGTGACGCGGCTGACGACTTTGCCGGAGGGGAACTCGTCGTAGAACGATTAGGTCGCGCGCCACAACCGCCGCGAAGGCGTCGCGGCGCAGCCTGAGCACGATGTCGCCGACCACGCGCGCGGTGTACCACTGGCGCAGGAAGTTGAAGGCCCACGAGAGCGAGCCGGCGAGCAGGATGGCCCCGAGCAGCAGCGCGACCGGCCCCGTCGTCGCGCCCCTCGTCGTCGTGAGCAGGTCGATGCCCCTGGAGACCGTGACGGGCAGCACCGTGTCCATCAGCGCGTTGAGCAGGATCATCACGGCCACGAAAATCATCGTCGCACGCGCGGGGCGGAAGTAGCCCAGGACGCGCGCCACGAGCTCGCGATCCGTATACGAGCGGTCGTACGCCTCGGCCTCGAGCCCGTCCATAAAGAAGCCCATGTGTTCCTCAATCGATGGTCGATAGTCGTCAGTTTGATTCGTCGTGCGCGAAGATGCGCCGGTACAGTCTGCAGCGGGCCAGCAACTCGTCGTGCGTGCCCTGGTCGACGATCGCGCCGCGGTCGAGCGCCAGCACCAGGTCGGCCTGGCGGATCTGCGAGAGGCGGCTCGTGATCAACAGCGTGGTGCGGTCCTGCATCAGGCGGCGCATTGCTTGCTGGATCTTGTCCTCCGTCGCGCTGTCGACGGCGCTTGTCGAGTCGTCAAGGATCAGGATGCGCGGATCGGTCAGCAAGGCGCGCGCGATGGCCACGCGCTGGCGCTGCCCACCCGAGAGGGTGACGCCCCGTTCGCCGACCATCGTGTCGTACCCATCCGCGAAGCCCACGATGAACTCGTGCGCCTGCGCCTCGCGCGCCGCCCGCTCGACGTCGGCGTGGGACACCTGCTGGCCGCGGCTAAAGGCGATATTCTCCTCGATGGAGCGCGAGAACAGCACGATGTCCTGCTCGATGCTCGAGATTCCCGAGCGCAGCGCGTCGAGGCTCCACTCGCGCACGTCCACCCCGTCGACGGTGACGCGGCCGGCGTCGACATCGTAGATGCGGTTGACAAGCTTGGTCAGCGTGCTCTTGCCCGACCCGGTCTGCCCGACGATGGCCACGACCTGCCCCGGCGCGGCGCGGAAGGACACGTCCCGCAGCGCCGGCCTGTCACCCCCGGCAACCCCGTCTGTATCACTGCTGTAGCCGAACGTGACCCCCTCGAAGGCGAGCTCGCCGCGCATAGGGCCACGGTGGCCGCCCTCGTTCTCGTCCAGTTCGGTCTCCTCGTTGAGCACGGACACGATGCGCTCGGCCGCCGCGACGCCGAACCCGTAGAGGGCGAAGGTGAAGATGGAGATGAAGGTGGGGAAGCGCAGCAGCCCCAGCAGGCCCATGTAGGCGACGAGGCCGCCGGGCGAGAGCCCGTGGCGCGTCACGAGGAGGAGACCGTGGACGAACGCGCCCGCCGTGGCGACCGCCAGCAAGAGCGGGGGCAGGTAGCGCGCCTGGATCTCGCCCTGCCGCACCAGCAGGTCGCGATACGTCCGCGCGTTGCGCTCGAACTTGCGCTCTTCCTGCGCCTCCTGGGCCGTGCCCTTGACTACTTCGATACCGATGATTGTTTCGGAGAGCCCCGCGTTCATCTTGCCGAACTGGGCGCGTAGCCCTCCCGCCACCGGCTGCAACGTGCGCACGTAGCGGCGCAGCGCCATCGCGAAGGCGGCGGTGAACAGGAGCGGCGTCAGCAGCAACTGCGGGTTGATGAAGGCGATGAAGACGATGGGCGCGACGATGCCCATGGCCGAGTTGACGATCAGGTCGAGCCCCGGCACGATCATGCTGTTGATCTGGCCCACGTCGTTGGCCGCGCGGGCCATGATGTCGCCCACCTTCTGTCTATTGTGAAATGTCTGACTCTTGCCGAGGAGGCTCACGTACAGCTCGTCGCGCGCGTCGCGCTCGACCCTCTTGCCCAGGAACTCGTCCGAGAAGCTGGCGACCAGGCCGGTCACGCCGCTGGCCGGCACCGCGGCCAGGATGGCCAGCGCAAGGGTGAACAGGCGGGCGCGCTCGCCGTGCTGCACGGCCGTGAAGGCCGCGCCGGTGAGCGCAGGGATGGCCGCGGTCGCCACGTTGGCGAGGATCGAGGCCACGAGGAAGGCCGCGACGAAGCTTTTGTAGCGCAGCAGGTGCGAGAGGATCCAGCGCCGCGCGCCCGCGCGATTATAGCGGTACTCGCCGGCGACGGTGAACTCGCGCCTGGCGGCGCCGGGGGCGTTGGGCGCGCTAGCGACATGTGTGGCCACGAACACATCCTTATTCGCTATTCGCTGGCGGACGAGACGGGAGGGTAGACACAGGAGGATACCATATCAGTATCCAACACATGGTTGACTACGTTGTGTCAGTTATACAGTTCCGTGACGCTTGTTCGGGGGCGCATCCCGATCTTGACCATGAACGACGAACGATGGACACTGTACATATGACGGTACAACGCGCCTTTATGTCGAACCCCTTCGCCCCATGGGCCGAGGTCGTACCCAACATGCCCCCCATGACGGTGGACGACTTGCACGCCATCCCGGACGACGGGTGGGCCTATGAACTCATCCAGGGGGTGCTCGTCCGGATGCCTATGAGCGGCCTGCGGGCCACGAGTATTGGGTCACGTTTGCTTGCGCGCCTTCAAATCTATGTCGAGGACAACGGCTTGGGCGTCGTAACCGGCGAATAGGGCGGCTATCGCCTCGACCCCGCCCGTCCACGCGACACCGAAGTCGCGCCGGACGTAGGCTTTATCCGCGCCGATCGCCTGCCCCCGCTCGACTCGCCCGCGTACGACAAAGCCCCGGCTCTGGCTCCCGATCTGGCGGTCGAGGTGGCGTCGGAGAACCAGTTCGCGCCGGGAATGGCCGCGAAGGCGAGGACGTACCTCTCCTTCGGGACGCGCCTGGTGTGGGTCATCTGGCCGCGCTACAAGCGTGTGAACGTGTGGCGTCGCGACGACGACACGCCGACGTCGCTGGGCGTCGAGGATATCTTGGACGCCGGGGATGTGGTCCCCGGCTTCACGTACCCCATCGCCCGCCTCTTCGCCTAGCGTTTGTCCCGCGCACGCCAGCCGTCCGCTCGAAGGACCTGTTTCAGGAGCGGGCCGATCGTCGGGCCACAGGCGAGCCGGGCGAAGGCTGTCCCGGCCCACTTCTCGTAGGGGGGTAGCGCCGTTCGACCAGGAAGCACAGGCGCATCAGGTCGCGTGCGATGGCCGCGGCGCCGAGCGCCGAGCCTACCTCGTCCCCCACGTCGCCGGCGCGCCCCACGAAGAACTTGCGCTGCGCGATGCGCCGCCACTGCATCGCCACTGCATCGCCATGATGAACTCAGGCCTCGTCACACTCCTCGTTGTCCCATACCACCTTTGTAGTGAATAGCGCCAATGTGGATGTTGCCATAACCGCGGTCGCGCGGTCGGCTATGCTCTCTACATGACCTCCGGGATCGCCTTCGTGCTCGTCGCGGCGCTCGTGCTGCTCTTGTTGCTCGTCGCCGTCGTCAACATCGCGCGCGCCGCGATGCCCGGCCGGGCGAGGGGTGCAAGAGCGCCCGCACGGCGACCCGCGCGCCCTCGGTCTGCCGGCCGGGCGCATCGTCTACGCGGACGCCGGCGGCGAGGCCCAACCCCTCACGGCGCGCCGCTACCCGCTTACCGGCAAGCCCGACTACGTGGCGCTCACCCCGGGTCCGGGCGGTTACCGCGTCCCGGTCGAGCTCAAAAGTGGCCGCGCCCTACGCCTCGCGAATGGGGAGCGCGCGCCGCGCCACGAGGATGTGCTTCAGCTCGTGACCTACCTGATCATCCTCGACGACCTGTACGACGAGGGGCCGCGTCACGGCTTGCTGCGCTACGCCGACGCCACGTTCGAGATCCCCTACGCGGACAGCCTGCGTGACGAGGCGCTAGACCTCCTGGCCGAGATGCAGGCCCTCGATGGGACCGACGACGCCCCTGACGGCGACTCGACAGTGGTCAAGTGCCGCGCCTGCGCCTTCAAGGAGGTCTGCGAGGATGCGGCCGTATAGTCTACATAGCTTTCGAGGCGTATGAGCTTCCTACCTGTCTATCTGCGCCGAGGGGTCCGCAGGCGCGGCATTATAGCGCACGATCTCGACGGCCGAGCCGGCGAGGACGCCGCCGTCGAGGCGCACCTGTGGCTTGGACACCTTCACGCGCACGACCTCGACCGCTGGGTAACCCTCCAGCAGCGCGCCCGCGATGCGCTCCGCCACCGCCTCGAGCAGCTTGAGCGGCGCCCCCTCCACGATCGCGCGCACCAGGCGATAGGCCTGGCTGTAGTCGACCGTCTCGGCGAGGTCGTCGGTCGCGCCGGCGCGGCGCAGGTCGCGACGCAGTTCGAGGTCCACCACGAATTGCTGCCCCAACTCTCTTTCGGCCGGCAGCGCGCCGTGCCGCCCGGAGAACACCATACCCTCCAGCAGGATGCGATCCTCGGTCACATGTAGCTCCTTAGCTATTAGCGGTTAGCAATTAGCTTCTCCTCGAGGTAGCGGTCTCGGGTACGTTGATCACCCACGGCGCTACTATGAAGGCGCGGACCGCCCGGGACATGGAGAGGTCCTACAATGTCGACCACGTGCTAATCGCTAACAGCTAACAGCTAACAGCTAACAGCTAACAGCTACTTGCTAGACATACAGCGCGCTGGCGAGCTTGCGCCGATAGTCGAGGGTGAGCGGGTGGTCGGGGCCGAGCGCGTCGAAGATGGCCAGCATGGCCGTGCGCGCCGCGCCGTCCTTGAAGCCTTTGTCCCGCTCGACCACCGCGAGCAGGCGCGGCAGCGCCTCGTCGTAGGCGCCGCGCGCGGCCAGCGCCTGTCCTACCCGTAGGTTGGCCTCGGGGTCGCGCGGGTCACGCGCGAGCGTCGCCTCGGCCTTCGAGAGGGCGGCCGACACCGCGGTGTCGCCCCGCAGGCGCAGGCGCGCCAGTAGCGGCACGGCCTCGCGCCCCTCGGCCGACCTGGGCGGCAAGGTCGCGAGCAGGGCCAGTGCCTCGTCGGCCCGCTCCGCGGCGTCGAGCAGGCGGCCGAGCCCGAGCGTCGCGCGCGGGTGGTCCGCTTGCAGCGCCAGGGCCCGCCGGTAGGACTCTTCGGCCCCGTCAGGGTCGCCGCCCGCCGCCAAGCTGTCACCCGCGGCGGCGGCCTCGTCGGCCGGCGAGGGCAGCAGGCGGTCCAGGAAGCGGCGCACCATGGGCTCGGGCTGCGCGCCGACGAACTCGGCGACGATGCGCCCGTCGCGGAAGCCCTTGACGGCGGGGATGCCCTGCACGCCGTAGCGGGCGGCCAGCCCCTGGCTGTCGTCCACGTTGACCTTGACCAGCGTCCACGCGCCGTCCGCGCCGGCGGCCAGGCGCTCCAGCAGTGGGCCGAGCGCCCGACAGGGGCCGCACCACGGCGCCCAGAAGTCGACCACGACAGGCCGCTCGCGCGACGCCTCGATCACATCCCCTTCGAAAGTCTCCGTCGAGACATCCTTCACCGCGGCGGTTGTCATTCCTCGTCCTCCTTTTCGTCGTCGTCGTCGTCGTCGTTCGGCAGCCCTGGCGGCGCGTAGTCGGCCGGGGGTATCTCCAGGTCGAACAGGACGGGGCCGAGCCGCGGCAGCAACTCCTGCGCCACGCGCGTCGCCCGCAGCTCTTCGCGCGCCTCGCGGTAGCGCGCCGTCTCCTGAGCGATCCAGGCGGGTGGGCGGCCCTCCGAGGCCAACATGGACTCCTCCTGCTCGGCGGCCCCGGCCAGCGCCTCGTCGGCGCGGCGCGCCACATCGGCCAGCCGCGCCAGCGTCCCGGCGCGGCCAGCTCCGTCGGCCGCGGCCGCGTCGCCGGTGAGGCCGGCAAGGTCGAAGTACTCGTAGGGCCACAGCCCGACCACGTAGTCACGCAGATCTTCCAACAGCGGGGCCAGGGGCGCCCCATTGTCCTGCAGGTAGGCGCCGGGGGGCAGGCCGGGCAGGCCGCCGCGCGCGGGCGCGGCCTGGATGTCGAGCGGCACGACATCCTCGTCGGCGTCGGCGCCGTAGCCTTCGTAGGCGTCGAGCAGCGCGCGGTCGATCGGCCTGATCCCGCGCGGCGCGAGGGTGGGCCGGAGCAGGGCCAGGGCCTCGGCGGCGGCCTCGCCCAGGGCGCGCGGCTCCGGGTCGGCGTCGCCGGCTTCGACGGCGCGCGCCAGATACCAGGCCAGGGCGTCGGCCGCCCGCGCCCCGCTCATGCGCTCGGCAGGGAGCTGCACCGCGAATAGGGCTTCGGGTTGCGCGAGGTCCGGCCCCTGACCAAGGCCCAGCGCGGCCATGGCATCGCTCGAATCGACGTCGGGCAGGCGCAGCGCTGCGACAGCCAGCCGGTCCGGGGCCACGGCCACGCTCCCGCCGCGCGTCTGTGCGATGGGCAGTCCCATCTGCACTGAAACGAGCGCGCCGCCGGGAGCGCCGACCGTGCGCGTCGTCAGCGGCGCGAGCACGAACGCATCCGAGGAGGGCGCGCCGGCCGTCTCCGGGAACTGCCCGGCCATGGCCTGGGCCTGGCGGCGGCCATAATCCGCGACCCACGCGCGGTAGGCGTTGCTGACCGCGCCGTTGAGCGCGGCGAGACCGCTCCGGGGCGTCCCCGTCGTCGTGACAGCGGTGGCCGTCGCGGCCGTCGCACTGGAGGGGGTGCCGGGGCCGGCGCCGGGGCCGACCCCGGCCGCGGCCGGTTGCCCCCCGGCCCGCCGCTCCGCCGCGCGCCGGTCCGCACGCTCGCGGCGCGCGTCTTTCTTGCGGTTGTGCCCGCGTCCCTTCGCCATCGTGTCTCCTAATCTATCCAAGCGTGCCTTCACCTTCTAGTATCGCATGGACGCGGCCTGCGACTTTAGTCGCAGGCCGTAGGGCCGTAGCGCGTACAACAGGGGAGCGTGTTGCCTCATAAGTAAAAGTGCTTTTGGGTGAGTCGTT
>JAABVA010005590.1_pt1 | contig 11346 bp, 9 predicted proteins | sample 5560331 | NCBI WGS metagenome assembly JAABVA01 (sample SAMN12812661, study PRJNA571458) | rock metagenome | isolation source: Antarctica rocks | place: Antarctica: Victoria Land, Mt New Zealand sud | collected 2016-01-07
GTCGAGACCTACGTCGCCGAGAGCCTTGGCTGGACGGCGACGAATCGCTTGCGCGCCGACCTCGCGCTACACCTGCTGCGCCTCGACCTCTCGTTTCACCACGCCCACACGCCGGGTGAGCTCATCGAGCGCCTCGACGGCGATGTCACCGCGCTGGCCAACTTCTTCTCGCGTTTCGTCATCTACGTCGTCGGCAACGTGGTGCTGTTGGCCGGTGTCGTCCTGCTGCTCGGCCGCGAGGACGCGCGCATCGGCCTGGAAACAGCCGTGTTCGCCGTCGCCATCCTCGTCGCCATGGCCCGCCTGTACGGCGTGGCGCGCCCGGTCTGGGCCGCGCTGGACGAGGCCAACGCCCGTTTCTATGGCTTTCTTGGTGAGCGGATCGGCGCGACTGAAGACATTCGCTCCTGCGGCGCGACCGCGTACACGCTGCTGCGCCTGTACGAGCAATTGCGCGCCCTGCGCCCCCTCCAGATCAAGGCGACGTTCCTGGGACAACTGGTCTGGGTCGCCGCCCTCAACCTCTCGGCCCTGGCGACGGCCGGCGCGCTGGCGTTGGGCACGCTCCTGGTCGACCGCCACGCCGCGACTGTCGGCACGGTCTACCTCGTCTTCCTGTACACCGACCTGCTCGTTCGCCCCATCGCCCAGTTGCAGGCGCAGATTCAGGACCTCCAGCAGGCCGGCGCCGCCGTCGGGCGCATCAACGACCTGTTCGCCACGCGGTCCCGTCTGCCTGATCCCGAAGGGCCAGGGGCACCGATTTCATCAGGACCGCTTACCGTCGCGCTCGACGCGGTCTCGTTCCGCTACGACGCGGACAGCGTGGGCGAACCAGCGCTGTGCGACGTCACCCTGTGCCTGGAACAGGGCGCGGTCCTGGGCCTGCTTGGCCGCACCGGCAGCGGCAAGACGACGCTCGTCCGTCTGCTGGCGCGCCTGGGCGACCCCTCCGCGGGGACGGTTCGGCTCGGTGGGACCGACCTGCGCGCCGCGCGGCTCGCCGAGGTGCGCCGGCGCGTCGGATTCGTCACCCAGGAGGTGCAACTCTTCGCTGCCAGTGTACGCGACAACCTCACCTTTTTCGATCCGCACATCCCCGATACGGCGCTCTTGGGAGCCATCGCCGAACTCGGTCTCGACGAGTGGTACCGGCGCCTGCCCGACGGGCTGGACACCCTCCTGGGGCCGGGCGGCATGGGCATGTCGGCCGGCGAGGCGCAGTTGCTCGCCTTCGTGCGCGTGACGCTGCGCGACCCGGGCCTGGTTATCCTCGACGAAGCATCCGCCCACCTCGACCCGGCCACCGAACGCCTCGTCGACCACGCCGTCGGGCGTCTGCTGCGCGGCCGCACCGCCGTCATCATTGCCCACCGCCTGACCACGGTCGAGCGCGCCGACCGGATCGTGACGCTCGACGCCGGCCGCGTCGTGGAGGACGGCCCCCGCGCCGCCCTCGCCCGTGACCCCGCTTCGTACTACTCCCGTGCGCTCCGCGCGGGGCTCCAGGAGGTCCTCCAATGACCCGCCCGACAAGGACAATGAGATTCTCGACCCCGCGCGCGGCCTGGCGCCTCGCGCGGTACCGGCCGGGGCTCTACCTGCTCACCGCCGCGCTGGCCACGGCGGTGGCGCTGCTCGACCTCGCGCCCGGCCCGATCGTGGCCGCGTTCTTCGACGCCCTGAGCGGCCGCGGCCGCGCCGCCCTCACGCCCTGGGCGCTCATCGCCCTGCTCCTCGCACGCGCGGTCGCGCGCTCGATAGTCAAGTTGGGCGAGCAGATGGGCGTCAGCCTCAATCGCTTCACGCTCGGCGCGCTGTTGCGGCGCAACATGCTCGCCAGCGTCTTGCGGCAGCCGGGGGCGCGGGCGCTCCCCGAGTCGCCGGGCGAGGCGTTGAGCCGCTTCCGTGACGACGCGGCCACGGTGGCGGACTTCGCCGCGTTCACCGCATACGCGCCCTCCGCGGTCCTGTTCGTCGTGGCCGCCTTCGCGGTGATGTTGCGCATCGACGCCGCGATCACCCTCCTCGTGTTCCTCCCGCTCGTTCTCATTGTCGCGCTGATCGGACGCGCCTCCGCGCGCATCGAAGCCTACCGCCGGCGCGGGCGCGCCGCCGATGCGCGTGTCGCCGGCCTGGTCGGGGAGGCCTTCGCGGCGATCCAGGCCGTCCAGATTGCCGGCGCTGAGGCGCACGTCGTGGCGCGGCTCGACCGCCTGAACGAGGAGCGCCGCCGGCTGGCGCTGCGCGACACCGTCTTCGGCGGTCTGCTGGGCGCCCTCTCGGGCAACATCTGGAGCGTGGGGACGGGCCTGATCCTGCTGTTGGCGGCGGGGGCCATGCGCCGCGGCTCTTTCACCGTCGGCGACTTCGCCCTCTTCGCCTACTACCTGGAGTGGGTCGGCGAGTTCACCGCATTCTTCGGCGCCCTTCTGGCTAACGACCGCAGGGCCGGGGTCGCACTCACCCGCATGGAGGCGTTGCGCGGGGATGGCGCGGCGGCCGCGCTCGTGGCCCATCGTCCGCTCCACTTACGCGGTCTCCTACCGGCCCTACGTCCTGCTACGAGGGACGAGGCCGACCCGCTGCGCCTGCTCCAGGTCGACGGCCTCTCCTTCCGCTATCCTGAGTCGGGGCGGGGCGTCACAGGGATCGACCTACGCCTCCAGCGCGGCCAGTTTGTCGTGGTCACCGGGCGCGTCGGCGCGGGGAAGACGACGTTCCTGCGCGCGCTGTTGGGTCTGCTGCCGCGCGACGCGGGCGCCATCCACTGGAACGACGCGCCAGTCGACGACCCGGCCGCCCACTTCGTGCCGCCGCGGTGCGCCTACACGCCGCAGGCGCCGCACCTCGTCAGCGACACCGTGCGCGACAACATCCTGCTCGGCCTGCCGGAGGGCCACGGCGACAGCGGCCTCTCTCGCGTGATCCACGCCGCTGTGCTGGAATCGGACCTCGCGACGATGCCGCGGGGGTTGGAGACACTCGTCGGGCCGCGCGGCGTCCGCCTCTCTGGCGGACAGGCGCAGCGGGTCGCCGCAGCGCGCATGATCGTGCGTGAGGCCGAACTCATGGTGTGCGATGACCTGTCGAGCGCGCTCGACGTGGAGACGGAACGTCTGCTGTGGGAACGCCTGGCGGAGGACAGTGACAAAGGGGGCGCTTACCTCGTCGTGTCCCACCGCCGCGAGGCGCTGCGCCGCGCCGACCACATCATCGTGCTCAAGGACGGCGCGGTCGCGGCCGCGGGAGCGCTTGACGACCTGCTGGAGAGGTGCGAAGAGATGCGCCAATTGTGGACGGGAGAAGGAGGAGCAGCGGACGATCACTAGCTCTCTCCGGCAAGTGGACGCATCGCTCACAGCGCGTCCCAGGGATGGGACGGCCAGCCGTCCCATTCCTGGGACGCGCGACGGCTCTCCCGACGACTTAGTGAAGGCCGCCCCTACTCCGTCCCAAGATCCCGCGCCACCGCATGCCCCTGTATCACAAGGTCGTCGACATCTGTCGGCTGATGGTGATGAATCGACCAGTCGAGCTGAGCCAGGATGTTGTAGGCCATATAGACGCGCAAAGTATCATGGCTCGATAGTTCAAGGATGCGGTCGCGCAGCCGTTGACGGATGGGGCCATCGTTGTACAAGTAATACAGTACCTTGGCCAAGTCGAAGGCGCGATCGCCGCAGCCAGCCGCATCCCAGTCCACAATCCCGCTGACGCGGCCTCCTCCACGAGCACGTTGCCCGGACTCAGGTCGCCGTGGACAATGTCGTCCGTCTTTGCACAGCACGCTTCCTTACCCATAACCAGCCGTTGCAAGCTGTTCAGCAATGACCGCGTGGCCTGGGAATAGGTGCGCAGCGAGTCAGCCCAACCGGACTCGCCGTCGAAGACGACCGCGGTGGCATACGACGACCAATTTTGCTCATGCGAGATAGCCTGCCCCGCTTGCAGGTCGTTCAGGGCTAAGAGGCGCTGGAGTTGATCGTTGGTCAAGGCGCGCGATGGCGACCCGGGGAGGGCGCTCAGGATCGCGTAGGTCGGTCCATCGGGGAGCGTTCCGACTGATTGATATATTGGCACGGGCGCGCCCTTGCTCCGCAGATAGGCGGTGATCGTGCGGGCGCGCTCCAGTCGTGGGACGATCTGCTCATGCTCATATCGCTTGAGCACGTAGCGCACGCCTGCGGCATCGGCGAGGGCGTACGCCCCTTCGTTCTCCCCCTCCGCATACCGCCTCAGCAGGTGGAACGTGGTCCCATGCCGCTCGTTGATCTGGCTAAGGAATCGCCCTATGTCCATCGCTTACCTCGTTCATCGACCCTACCGGCTTTGCACAATGCTCAATGCGTGCGCACACAAATCCTCGATCCACGCGGTCTCCTCTCGTACACACCAGGCGGCGTTTCGTACGGCATTGTGCATGTCATAGAGACTGAGTACCTTACCCTCAAGGGCTGTGGGATCGCATCCAACGGACCTCGTGTAAGACTGCTTTACTCGCGGCAGGTAGAGAGCGGGGCGCTCGTCGTCAGCCGGACCGCCCGCGACGAACCGCGCGAAGTCATACAGCGGATCACCGGAGAGCGCATCTCCCCAATCAACAATCGCTGTCACGGCGCCACTACGGGGATCCACGAAGATTTCCCCGTCGCCCAAGTCGCCGTGCAAAAGCCTGGGCCGCACGTTCTCTAACTGTGGCGCAAGGGACCGCAACACGTCTTCCGCCATGCGCATAAAGTGCGGCGGCAGATGACCCGCTCGGATGAGCGGCTGACTGCAAGCGAGCAACTCAGCATGAAGCCACCCGGACCACGAGGGGTATCGCCCACCTAAGCCGGGCGTGAGGGGGCCGTAGTTGCACATCGGTACGTCATGTAGGGATGCAAATACATGGCCGATGTCGTCTAGTGTCCGTAACCTTTGACCGTCCGCTTGGGCGGCCGATGCCCATGGCTGCCCGTCGGCTCGTCTCATCACGAACCAGTCCTGTCCGGGAAGCCGCTGATCCTGGCCCTCCGCCAGTATCGCGGGCACAGGAACGCCAGCACGTCCCGCGCACCGCGCGGCATACACCTCCGCTCGGACGCTCTGTTCTCTCGATGCTTTGAGCACAACGCCTGTGGGAAAGCGCGATGTCCTGGCCTCTATGACAACTCTGTCGCCCCACGTTTGATGAACCCGATACTCGTGGATGTCTCCACACCTATCGCTCAACACGTCGAGCGCCGCTTGCTGCCAGACCAATGCTTGTGGCAACGCCATAAGTAAACTCCCTCGCCTCCACACTGGCAGCATCCCACGGGACACCCTTCCAACCCCAACCATGTAGTGTCGACACGACTATGATTATAGTGGACCCCCTGTTGTGTTAGGCCCCGACCTGCAATTAGACGAAGAGCATAGCAGCAGCGTCCGTGTGGATACGTCGAGCTTCTATGAATGAAGGTTGCCTTTCGATGGATATCGAGATCGAGGCGGCACGGGTGCGCGACGCCGAGCAAATACTTAAGCTACAGTATCCCCTATGGACAGGACGGAGAGCCTGCTTCTCTCCGACAAACTGCTAGCTAAGGTATAGACGCTATGACGCCGAAACCCGCTCACCTGACGGCCGCGAACGCGTCCCGTTTCCAGGATCAGAGCGTCGTCGACCTCTATCATCTGCGCCTGCCCTACCCTCCGGAGATATTCGACATCCTGCTGGGCCTGATCACGGATGAACTTCGCATGGTTCTCGATGTTGGTACGGGGACCGGCGAACTCGCGCGCCGGTTGGCGAAGCGCGTCGACCGCGTCGATGCTGTCGACGTGTCCGCCGCGATGATCGCGCGGGGGCAGACATTGCCTGGTGGCGACCAGCCACGCTTACGCTGGATCACGGGACCGATTGAGGACGTGTCGCTATCGCCACCCTATGCCCTCATCATGGCTGGCGACAGCGTCCATTGGATGGACTGGGATGTCGTGTTCCCACGCTTCGCCGAGATGTGCAGCCCGCACGGCTTCGTTGCCCTCGTGCATCGCACCGAGATCGCTCCACCGTGGCAGGATGGTGTGACGCGGCTGATCCAACAATACTCGTCCATGGGCGAGTACGAGTCGTTCGATCTGATCGAGCACCTGGAGCAGCGGCGCCTCTTCCAAACCGTAGGACGGCGCGAGACAGCGCCAGTCACGTCCCGGCAGTCGATCGCGGACTACATCGCGTCGTTCCATTCGCGTTCGAGTCTGTCGCGGGATCACATGCCGGCCGCCGATGCGGACGCCTTCGATCGGCAGCTACGGACCCTGGTGGAACCTTGGAGCACGGATGGACTGCTCGAATTGCAGACGGTCGGCAGCGTCGTATGGGGTAGGCCGCGGGGCGGTCTAGCGTCTATCCAACGCATGGTGCTCGACAAAGCCCCACCGGAGCGATCTCTATCCGAGGAACGGCGCGAGGAGGCGGCGCGTGAGTAGCTGTAGCTTTATTGCCGAATTGCCGAATTGCCGAGGAGTATATATGCGTACGTCACCCCTGACCGAGTATCAGCGCGCATTGCTCGAGCAAGCGCGCGCCATAGTTCCCGGTCCTCCGCCGCCGCCATGGGAAACGGGCGTCGCCGTTTTTGCGGGAGGCGCACTCGCCGCTGGGTGGACCCATGACGAGCACATCGTGGTCATCTCTACTAATGGCTATAGCGTGAGCAATCCGGCGACGGGTGAACGGCTCGTACGGGATCGCGATGAGCAGCGTATGTATACCTTTCTGTCGCCTGATAATCTGTCTTTCGCACTGCCGGATACGGACGAGCAGGTACGCATCTTTGGGGTTTGGGGTGGGGATGGGAGCCATGTCACATCCGATGGTTGGAACGTGGAGGCTATCTATCCTTGGTGGCCCGAAGTAGATGTCGTCATATGGCCTCCTCGTGGTCCTGGTGGCGCAGGCTATTTCGACGGCGCGTATCTGCTCGATTTGGCGGGGATAGGGACATGGCGCGGATGCGGCTTTTCGCCCTCGGGTAAGTATCTGATGCTGCTGGACAGCGCGGGGGCGCAGTTTTATTATCGCTAGGACGCGCCCGACGCGACGAACGTTACAATCGACTGCGCGGGGATCGTGGCGGTGAGCGCCCCGTCGGCGATGGGCGCGTCTTCTACGCGGGCGCGGTTCTCGCTCGTGGAGGTGCGGTAGACGCCGGCGGCGCCGGCGAGGCGGCTGAACGCGGAGAGGTCGTAGCGGACCTGGCGGTCCTGCCCCGTGTTGTTGTCGCATACGAGCGCGAGCGTGCCGGACGCGTCGTCGTAGGCCGCCAGCGTGCCTACATCGTCCGTGCCGATGATGGTGTAGCCGGGCCGGATAAAGCTGCTGTACTGCGCCAGCGCGTAGTACTGGCGCGTCAGCCAGTACTGCTCGCTCCCGCCGAAGTCGGCGTGGATGCAGCCCCAGTTGTTGTTCGCCTCGCGCTCCACCACCTGCCAATAGACCCATGACGCCGGCCGCAGTTCGGTCATGTCGCGCCGGATTTGCGCCGAGAGGATCAGGGCGGACACCATGTTGCCGTGGTCGTGCGGGCCGCCGCCGGTCCCGTACTCAGACATCCATAGCCCTTTACCCGCCGCCGCCGCGCGTTCGCGCAGGTCGGCGCGCCATGTGCCGTTATATGAGTGTGCGTTGACCTGGGCGATGAGCGCGCGGGTCGCGGGGTCGTAGGCGTCGAACGTAGTGACCATCTCGTCGATGTTGTTCTCGTCGGCGACGGCGATGGCCGTAGCGGTCAGGCCGCGCGCGGCCAGTTGGCGGCTTAGGCTGGCGATGACGGCGCGCTGCATGTCCGGCGAGACGTGGCAGCCTTCCTGGTTGTTGCCGGTCTTCCACCACGTCGAGGACGGCTCATTGAAGGGCTCGATCGTGCGGAACGTCGTGCCCCAGGCGTCGCGGAAGTGCGCCAGGACCTCGGCGAGGTAGGCGGCGAAGGCGTCGATGTCCTCTTCCCTGAGGTTGTCGCCACCGTCAGCGGAGCCCGCCGCGCAGCCGCCGTACGTCATCCAATAGGGCGGCGCGTTGGAGAACGCCTCGCACACGGTCGCGCCTCTGGTCCGCGCCGTCTGCAGTATCCAGCGCTGATTGGCGTCGGCGTTCCAGTCCCAGACGCCGCGCGCCGGTTGGTAGCCGGGGATGTCGCCGCCGGGACGCATATGGTGGTGTGTGGGGTCATCGCCGCCGCCGATGTTGTAGCGCGCGACGGTGAGGCCCAGCCCGTTGGTGGGATTGAACACCAGGCCGGCGATCTCGTCACGCGTGGCGTCGGACCAGCCCCCGACGACGTGGCCCCACCACGCCAGCGAGGTCCCCCAACCTTCCAGCGTCTGGTAGCGCGCCGTCGGATCGACGCGGACACTACCGGCGGCGTTGGCGCCGCCCATGAAACGCGATAAAAACCGCGTGACCATGGCAACGCCCTCCTCAATGGCTTTCGGGAAACGAGTTGACGAGTAGAAGGGGCATAGCTATGTACCAATACAAGATGTAGGCCAAACAGAAACTCGGGGCCGGTGTTTTGACAATCGCCGGCCGCTTGCCCACGGTCGAGCGCATCATCACGATCGAGAAGACGGGCCGGCGGCTGCCCAAGATGCGCGCCGTGCTGTGCGGCGGGTCCGCCGTCCCGCGCGCGCTGATGGAGGGGATGGACCGCGTCGGGCTGCCCATCTTGCAGGCCTGGGGCATGACCGAAACGTCGCCTTTGGGGACCTGGGCCGTCCCGCGCAGCTGGCACACGGGCGACGAGGTCCTAAGCCGCCGGCTCACCCAGGGCGTGGCTGCCCCCGCCGTCGAGATCCGCATCGCGGATCTGGCGAGCGGCAAGGAGCTGCCATGGGACGGCGTGGCCTTTGGCGAGATCCAGGTGCGCGGTCCCTGGATCGCCTGCGGCTACCTCAACGACGCCGACCCTGGCCGCATGACGGCGGATGGGTGGTTCCGCACCGGCGACGTCGCCACGATCGACGGCGACGGCTACGTTAGCATCGTGGACCGCACCAAGGACGTCATCAAGTCTGGCGGCGAGTGGATCTCGTCGGTCGAACTCGAGAATACGATCATGGCGCATCCGGGGGTGCTCGAAGCCGCCGTCATCGGGCTGCCGCACAGCAGGTGGTCGGAGCGTCCCGTCGCCTACGTCGTGCCGCGCGACGCGCACGCGGACGGCGTGACAGCCGAAGACATCGCACTGTTCCTGCGGGACAAGGTGGAGCGGTGGTGGCTGCCGGACGAGGTCCGCTTCGTCGGCGAGATTCCCAAGACGTCGGTCGGCAAGTTCGACAAGAAGCGCCTGCGCGCCGGCACCGCGCCGCTCGCGGAGTTGGCCGGCGAAGCGGCGGCTACGCCCGCGTGACGCTCCACCGGCGTTGGGCATAGTGCTCCTGATCTTGGCTTTGGCGCCTTCAGGCCGCTAGTCGATGAAACCCTACCTGTGTTCGATCGCCAGCGGAGGGGTGGCTTAAGCGTATGCCCGTTGGCAGGACACCAGCACGGCCGCCCCGATGATGAGCGCCCCGCCCAGGGCGGCGAGGGGGCTCAAGCCTTGCCCCAGAATGAGCACCCCTAGCAGCGCGCCGACCAGCGGTTCCAGGTTCAAGTAGATGCTGGCGCTGCCGGCCGGCACGCCGCGCTGGCCCCAATTCCACAAGGCCAGCGCCCCCGCCGAGCAGCCCAGCCCCAGCATCGCCACGGAGACCCACGCGCCGGCCGATAGGGCGACACGCGGCGGCCTTCCAGGAGCAGCGCGAGCGGCAGCGTCGCCAGCGTCCCGAAGCCGATGATGTAGGCCGTCGCGGCCACCGGCGCGTAGTCGCGCGTCAAGCGCCGGCCGAGCAGCACCCACCCGACGACGGCCAGCATCGAGAGGAAGACCAGCGCGTCGCCCGTCCAGTCGTTCCCCGCGCCGGGCTGGCTGACCGTGAGCGCGACGCCCAGGCTGGAGAGCCCCACCGCGACCCACCCCGGCCGGCCGAGCCGCTCGCCCAGGAACAGGCGCGCCGCTACCGCGATGAGCGGCGCGTTGCTGCCCACGATCAGCGCGGCGATACTGGCGCTGGTGCGCTGCAGCCCGGCGAACTGCACCAGGAAGGTGGCGGGCACGGTGAGGACGCCGGTCAGCGCGAAGAGCGGGAGGTCACGCCGGCGCGGATAGACCCGCTGAACCAGCGCGACCGGCAGCAGTGCGAGCGTGGCCAGCGCGAAGCGCAGGAGCGTCAGATCAGCCGGCCCCAGCTCGCGCAGCGCCACCTTGCCGAAGAGGAAGCTCGTGCCCCACAGACTCGCCGCCGCGACGAGGGCGAGCATAGCCAGCCGGCGGCGTGCCCCCGCGTGGCCGCGGCCCGACGCTATCGGCGTTGCCCAATCTTCCCCACGCGCCGGGCGGCCGGCGGCATCAGATGCGGATCGGGGAGCGCGTCGCTGTATCATCGGCCCTATCCCTCTCAGAACGTCACCTACAGACTACACCTCCCCATGCCGATAGTGAATAGGCAATCGACGGTAGAATGCTTACGATATGATGCGGCGTGAGGTAAAATAGGGCTATGACCTTACATCGAGATATAGCCCTCGACGATGTCGATTGGCGCATCCTGGCTGTGCTGCAAGACGAGGGGCGGGTCCCCTACGCGGAGTTGGGCCGGCGCGTGGGGCTCTCGTCGCCGGCCGTGATCGAGCGGGTGCGCAAACTGGAGGATGCCGGCGTCATCCGGGGCTACCACGCTGAGATCGACCCGGCCTTGGCCGGCTCGCCGGTCATGGCGTTCATCCGCATCAAGACCACGCCCGTGAGCTACCCGCGAGTCGTGGCGCTCGCGGGGGAGCTGCCCGAGGTGTTGGAGTGCCACCGGGCGACGGGGCACGACTGCTTCGTGCTCAAGGTCGTCGTCGCCTCGATCGGGCGCCTGGAGGCGGTGCTCGATCGTTTGATGCCCCACGGCGAGCCGACCACCTCCATCGTGCTGTCTTCGCCCCTGACCCGCAAGGCTATCTCACCGTCCGACCGCCGCTAGTAGTGCGTCACGGCTGCAATGGACGATACACGTTCCCACTGGGAGCGCCGCGGTCCCCGCGGCTGGCCGTCGCGGGCGCGCGTGTCGCCCATCCCAAGCGGCGTGGCCCCGACCGTGTGCCACGGGGACCGCGGCGCTCCCAGTAGAGACGCGCCAACCGCTCATTGCAGCCTTGACACGCTACTAGTGGGTCACGCCGCAAACAACTGGAATTGAAGGGGGCGATGTGAGAGACTGGGGGAAGGAGGGAAGCAGAGACAGGTATGGCACGAGCACAGAAAGAACCGTTGCGCCCGCTCACGCCAG
>JAABVA010005593.1_pt1 | contig 11340 bp, 8 predicted proteins | sample 5560331 | NCBI WGS metagenome assembly JAABVA01 (sample SAMN12812661, study PRJNA571458) | rock metagenome | isolation source: Antarctica rocks | place: Antarctica: Victoria Land, Mt New Zealand sud | collected 2016-01-07
CGGTCGTCGCCCAGGATCGGCCGGGACCGGTGCTGTTGGTTCCCGGCTACGGCGGGTCGACGCAGGCTCTGCAGGTGCTGGCCGGCAAGCTGCGCCAGTCCGGGCGAGACACGCAGGTGGTGGCGCCACCTGGGGAGGGCACCGGCGATCTCACCGCGCAGGCGCGGGCGCTGGCCGGGGCGGCCGCGGCGGCGGTGAGCAGAACCGGGGCCGGATCGGTCGATGTGGTCGGGTACTCGGCGGGCGGCGTCGTGGCCCGGGTGTGGGTGACGCAGCTGGGCGGAGCGCAGCTCGCGCGGCGGGTGCTTACCCTGGGCAGCCCGCACCACGGCACCGAGATCGCCGCGCTCGCCGGGGACGTGGCGCCCTCCTTGTGTCCCACGGCCTGCCAGCAGCTCGATCCGGACAGCGCCCTGCTGCGCACCCTCAACGCCCCGCGGGAGAACCCGGCCGGGCCCAGCTTCGTGTCCATCTGGTCCACGGTGGACGAGGTCGTCACTCCACCGGACTCGGCCGCGCTGCCCGGCGCGCTCAACCTGCCGGTGCAGAGCGTGTGCGCGGCGTCGCAGGTCGCCCACGGTGAGCTGCCGACGGATCGGGTGATCGGCAACATCGTCGTCCTCGAGCTCGGACCGGGCGCGCCGCGGGCCCTCACGCCGTCCGACTGCCCCGCGCTGAGCGGCTGAGCGTCCTCAGCTGGTGATGTCCTTGGTGCTGAAGTTCGCCCACGCCGCACCCAGGAACACCGCGACGTACACCGCTTGCAGCCCGACGCCCCGGAGCAGGTCGCGCGTGGGGATGGGGTCACGGAAGAGGTCCACGAAGGCCAGCCAATAGCGGGTCGGCAGGTAGGGCTGCAGGGCCTCGGCCGCATCGAGAGTCAGCAGCAGCGAGGAGGCGATGAGCAGCGCCAGGGCACCGAGCGTCGCGGCGAGCGGGGAGTCGGTGATCGTGGAGAAGAAGAGCGCCGTCGCCGCGACACCGAGCATCGACAGCGCGACATAGCCGATGGCCACGGTCGTGCGGATCACCACGTCCTGTTGGGTCAGTGTGGTGCCGGAGAGCCCGGTGGCCGCGGTGGTGGAGCTGCCGAGCAACCTGGTGCCCACCAGGTACGCCGTGCCGGCCACCACCACGACGGCCAGCAGCACGAAGGCGACCACCGAGACGAGCTTGGCGACCAGCAACGTGGTGCGGCCGACGGGACGCGTTAGCAGATAACGCAGCGTTCCCGACTGTGCCTCCCCGGCGACGGCGTCTCCGGCGATCACCGCCACCGCCACCGGCAGGAACAGCGGCAGGACGATGGCTAATGCCGCGAGCGGAAACAACTGGCCGTTGGTCAGCACCGCCGAAAGGAAGGCCGGCCCATGTCCCGGGCGCGGCCCGATCCTGGTGTACGCGAGCAGCACCGCCACGAGCGTCGGCAGGGCGTCCAGCAGCGCGATGACCACCCAGGTTCGCGGTCGCCGCAGCATGGCCCGCAGTTCGACCAGAATCATCGGACACCCTCGTTGTCGCGTTGCGCGGACCCGCTGTCGTCCTCGGCGACGGGAAGCTGCATGAAGCCGGCCGAGCGCGTTCCTTTGCTGGTCGCCGCCAGCACGGTCTGCTCCAAGGTGCGCCGCTGAGCCCGCAGTTCGCGTACGCGCACCCCGCCGCGGACCAGGGTGGCGTTGAGCTGCTCGGCGCTGGGATGGCGGATCACCAGGCATTCGGTAACGCCGTTGGTATTCCGTTCCTCCACCACCACGCCGGGCTCCCCGTTGAGCACGGCGACGGCTCTGGCCGCGTCGGGGGTGTACACCACGATCCGGCCGGTGCGACCGGTCATCGCCGACATCGGCTCCTGCGCCACCAGCCTGCCCCGGTCCAGCACCCCGACGTGGGTACACAGCTGTTCCACCTCGGCGAGCAGGTGGCTGGAGAGGAACACCGTGGTTCCCGCCGCATGCAGAGTGAGCAGCAGCTCCCTGATCTCCCTGATGCCCTGCGGATCCAGCCCGTTGGTGGGTTCGTCGAGTACCAGCAGTTCCGGGGTGCGCAGCAGCGCCGCGGCGAGGCCCAGTCGCTGGCGCATCCCGAGCGAGTAGTTCTTCACCGCGCGCCTGCCCACCCTGGCCAACCCGACCTGTTCGAGAGCAGCCTCGATGCGACGCCGTCGGGTGCTGCGGGTTCCGCCGCGCCCCGCCGCGTCGAGCATCGCCAGATTCGTCCGGCCGGACAGATGCCCGTAGGCGGCAGGTCCCTCGACCAGCGTCCCGACGCGGGCAAGAACCTGTTTGCGCCGCCGGGGCATCGGCTCCCCGAGTACCTCCATCTCCCCGGAGGTGGCCAGCACCAGTCCGAGCAGCATCCGGACCGTGGTCGTCTTGCCGGAGCCGTTGGCGCCGAGGAAGCCGTAGATGTCTCCGGCGCCCACCCGCAACTCGAGGCCATCCACCGCACGCAAGGCTCCGAAACGCTTGGTCAAGCCATGGGTGGTGATCACGGTGTCGCTCACCGCGCCGGGCCCGTGGCGAGCTCGACGGCTGCCGCCGCCAGGGTGTCCGGGGTGACGCTGCCCGCGAGTAACCACACCGGATTACGGCCGGAGGAGTCCGTCAGTCGCAGATTGAGCGGGCCCACCGTCAGGGCGATTCCGGTGGCATCGGTGCGCACCTCCGGCGCCTTGCCCAGCTGGGTGCGCAGGTCCCTGGCTGAGCGGCCGGACAGGGCCACCGCAACCATGGCGGAGACACCGCGTCCGTAGACCGCCACGCCACCGGTGGGGGCAAGTCCGGCGAGGCCATCGCGGCGAACGAGCCCGGCCAGCCGCTCCGGGGCCTTGGCGTTGGTGAGTCGCTGGGCAACGGCAAGCAGATCGTTGGACTGCTCGGAACGGACCCGCGCCGCGGGAGGCGGGGCGAAGGAGGTGGTGGCCGCGTCCGGCTCGGCGGTCGAGAAGTCGAGGAAGGAGCTGGTGATCGTGGGGCGGTCCTCGCCGACCGGGTGCACCAGTACCCGCAACGGCACTCCGCTCGATGCGTCGACCCACACGTCGACCGACGATATGGTGCTGCGCGCGTCGGCGGGCCGCAGCCGGAGACCGGGCGCGTCACGGCCGGCGATGCGCTGGGCCGGCAGCCGCTGAACCTCGCCCGGGTCCGCCTCGCTGAGCAGGCGCCGCCCGAGTTCGGCGGGCACCAGGTCGGCCGCGCGGGGCAGTCGCACGGCGAGGTCGCCGGAGCGCACGGCGGTGTTCGCCTCGTAGTCCCACCGCCAGGTTCCCGTCGCGTCGCCGTAAAGGTCGCGTTCGCCGGTCGGCTGCACGGTGTCCACCCGCCAGCTGTCCCTGCTGCGCCACCAGACGCGGGTCCGGGTGGTGTCGCCGAACAGCTCGCTCAGTGAGCTGAGCTGGTCGGCGTCGGGCAGCGCCAATCCACCGAAGGACTCCGCGTATCCGGAATACGGGGTGTCGACCGAGCGCGCGACCTTGCCCAGCAGCTCCACCGCACTGATGGGCACCGGCTCGACCGGGAGACGGCCGATGACCGTCGGGGTGGCCAACAGCATGGCCACGGCCAGCGCCAGCACCGCCCACCGCGGGCCCACCCGGCGCAGCGCACCACCCGCGCCTGGCCAGCGTCGCGCTCCCTGCACCTCACCACCGTACGGCCAAACGCGATGACTCCGCCGCCGTCAGTCGTGCGCGGGGCTCACCAGTGCACACCCGGCATCAGGCGCATGAAGGCCACGGCGGCCTTGGAGAGCTGCTTGGTGCCTGCCGCCGCGCTGGACGCCGCGCCGTTGGATGCCGCGGGCCGTGCGGGCTTCGCCGGTGCGCTTTCCGGTGTCTTCGCAGTCTTCTCACCCCTGGCGGCGGCGGAGTCGGGGAACACCTGGTACGCCTGGTGCAGAATGGCGTCCTTCACCTTGGGGGCGAAGGTGCCCATCACCTCGCCGAGCGAACCCAGCGGGGTGTTGATCCGCTTGGGCCGGTCCTTGATGGCCCGCATCAGCAGCTCGGCCGCCTCGTCCGGGGTAGCGGCGGGGAAGGCGTCGTACAGCGAGGTGGGGGCGATCATCGGGGTGCGCACCAGCGGCATGCGCACCGAGGTGAAGGTGATGCCGTCGTGCCAGGTCTCGCTGGCCACCACATCACTGAACGCGTCCAGAGCGGCCTTGCTGGCCACGTAGGCGGAGAAGCGCGGCGGCAGCGTCTGCACGCCGATGGAGCTGACATTGACGATGTGCCCGTGCTTGCGACGTTCCAGGTGCGGCAGCAGCTCCAGCACCAGCCGGACGGCGCCGAAGTAGTTCACCGCCATGGTGCGCTCGTAGTCGTGCATCCGGTCGGTGGATGCGGTAGCCGAGCGGCGGATCGAGCGCCCGGCGTTGTTCACCAGCACGTCGACGTGGTCGTGCTCCTCGATGATGGTCTTGACCACCTGGCTCACCGATTCCGGGTCGGTGATGTCGCAGGGGTAGGCGTAGGAGCGCCCGCCGGAGCTGCGTACCTGGTCCACCACGTCCTCAAGCTCCTCGGCCCGGCGGGCCAGCACCAGCGAGATCGCGCCCTCCTTGGCCAACGCCAGCGCCAGGGCCTTGCCGATGCCGGAGGAGGCGCCGGTGATGACCACGACCCGGTCTACGAGCTTGCCGGCCGGGTCGTCGCGACGCGCCCGGTGCGGGTCGAGGTGTTGCGCCCAGTACTCCCACAGCACCTTGGCGTACGAGCTGAACTCGGGCACGGTGATGCCGGTGCCCTTCAGCGCGGCGCGGGTCTTGCGGCTGGCGAAGTCCGACTTGAAGGTGACGTGGTCGATGACCTCCGGGGGAATCTCCAGCTGCTTGAGCACCAGGTCGCGGGCGACGTCGGCGCCGGGAACCCGGGCCAGCAGGCCGAGCGGGGCCAGCACCTCCTTGGGCAGCGTGAAAACGGGGGTGGGGGCACCGGAGGCGGTGGCCAGCGCCGCGTACACCTCACGGAGCGGCTGCGGCCGGCGGTTCACCAGGTGGAACGCCTGCCCGTCGCCCTCGTCCCGGTGCATCAGGTGATCGAGCGCGGCCACCACGTAGTCGACCGGCACCATGTTGGTGGCGCCCAGGTCCGGAATGGCCACCGGGAGGGCGGAGGGCAGCGCCGCCCACCGGGACAGGGCACCGAAGAAGTAGTACGGCCCGTCGATCTTGTCCATCTCACCGGTGACCGAGTTGCCGACGACGATCGCCGGGCGGTACACCCGCCACGGCGCCGTGCAGGTGTCCCGGACCAGCTTCTCAGCCTCGAACTTCGTGGCGTGGTACGGCGAGGGCAGCGGCTGACCGAGGTCGAAGTCGTCCTCGGTGAACTGCCCCTCGTAGTCGCCGGCCACGGCCACGGAGGACACATGGTGCAAGGTGGCGCCCAGGCGCTGCGCCAGGGCGATAACCCCGGTGGTACCGATGACGTTGGCGGCGCGGGTGCGCTCCTCCGGCGCGGTCATGTCGTAGACCGCACCGAGATGCAGCACGTGGTCGGCCTCGCGGGGGCCGCGACGTCCGAGGCCGAGATCGGGTTCGGTGAGGTCACCGACGAGCGGGTGCACCCGCTCGCCACCCGGCCACCGCTGTGCGATGTTCTTCAGCCGAGGCACGGAACTCTCCCGCACCAGCACATGCACGGCCTCGCACTCCGGCCGGGCCAGTAGGAGCGGGATGATGTTTCGGCCCAGAAAGCCCGTTCCACCAGTCACGACATACACGGTCATCGACGATCTCCTCCAAGGAGTGAAATGCTCAACGTAACGCGGCGGGCACAGCGGGGGTAGAGGATGTTCAGGCGCTATTCGGTGGAGGACGGCAGGTCTCGGGCGACCACCTTGCCGGTGGCATTACGCGGCAGCTCCTCGAGGAAAACCACGTCCCGCGGGACGCTGAACCGCGCCAGGTCCTTCTTGACGTGCTCGCGGATCGAGTCCTCGTCCAGCTGATCCGCGCCGTTGCCGGACTCGCGCACCACGTAGGCCGCCAGGCGGGCCCCGAACTTCTCGTCGTCGACTCCGACGACGATCACCTCGCGGACCCCGTCCAACTCGTTGATGAGGTTCTCCACCTCGCCGGGGAAGACGTTCTCGCCGCCGGAGACGACCATGTCGTCGGAGCGCCCGTCGATGTAGAGCATCCCTTCCTCGTCGAGGTGGCCGAGGTCGCCGGTGCACATCATTCCGCGCACCACCTCCTTGTCCTCGCCTTCCCGGGTGTAGCCCTCGAACAGCATCCCGTTGCCGACGAAGACGCGGCCCACCGTGTCGCCGTCGACGCGCTCCCCGTCGTCGTCGAGGATCTCCAGCTGGGTGCCCAGGGGAGGGCGGCCGGCGGTGGCGGGGTTGGCCAGCAGATCCTTGGGGGTGGCGATGGAGACCCAGCTGACCTCGGTGGATCCGTACAGGTTGTAGAGCACGGGGCCGAAGACGTCGAGCACCTTCTTGACCAAGGGAACCGCGATGGCCGAGCCGCTCGCCGCGATCACCCGGAGGCTCGAGGTGTCGTGGGTGCGCTCGTCCTCGGGCAGCTCCAGCATCCGCTGCAGCATCACCGGGACCACGAACAGCGCCTTCGCCTTGGTGGCCTCGATGTCGGCGAAGCAGTCGGTAGGCGTGAACTTGCGGCGCAGCACCATCGTGGAACCGAGCGCGAGACTCAGCTGCAGCGCCGCGAAGCCCCAGGTGTGGAACAGTGGCGCCGCGACCACGGTGGTCTGCCCGGTTCGCAGCGAAATGCGGGACAGCACGGCTGCCGCGGGCATCCAGTTGCGCGGTTCCGGCCGGCGCGCGCCCTTGGGGGTACCCGTGGTTCCAGAGGTCAGGACGACGGTGCGGCCCCGCCGTGGACGGGTGGGCAGGGAGCCCCCGGGCGCCTGTGCGATGAGCTCGTCGATCGTGTCGACGTCGTCGCCGAGCTCTGCCCCGTCCCAGGCTCCGAGCACCACCATGCCGTCGGCCCGCTTGGCGTCGATGTCCTTCGGGAGCGAGTCGGCGAACTCTCCGTCAGCCACGAGCACGTCGATCTGCTGTTCGCTCAGCACCTCGCCGAGCTGCTTGCCCGACAGACCCGTGTTGAGCAGCACCAGATCACCGCCGAGCCGCCCGGTTGCGCCGAGTACCTGCAGCACCCCGCGGTGGTTGCGGCACAGCACGCCGACGCGGGAGCGCTCTCCGACGCCGCGCCGCTGCAAGGCGCGGGCCAACGCGGTGACGTCCTCCTCGAGTTGGGAGTAGGTGAGCTCGCCGCTCTCGTCTACGACAGCGGTCCGGTCCGGGGCCCGGCGCGCGGCGATGGCGAGCAGAGCGCTGGGCGTGAAGTCCCATCGCACCCAGGCCGTGGCCACCTTGGCCAGCCGGTCCGGCCGCATCGGGGCGATGATCCCCGACTTGGTGACCGGGACCAGCCCGAGCGCCAGTGAGGTGTACTCCGTCACCTTGGCCGAGATGAACTTGGGGGAGAGATCCGGTGCCCGCACGGTTGCCTCGCTTGTCTCGTCTGCTGCGTGTGGTGGTGTTGCGGAGTGGCCTAGAACTGTGGCGCCGCAGCGCCATCGGGGAGAGTGTCGAAGGTCACTCGCAGAGAGAGTAACGGGCGCATCGGTGTCGTGGTTACCGGCGGGTACGGGAATGGCTCTGCCGAGTCGATTCGGGTTGCGGGGCCAGGTGAGACGGGTGCAGGCTGAGTTATCTCCTCTCCAGCCAGCGGGTAGAGACCAACGAAGGTCCAGCAGAGGCAAGGAGGCGCGATGAACGCCGACCAGTTCGTTTCGGCGGTGCGGGAGTCCGCCGAGATCGACACGCGGGAGCATGCGGAGCAGGCAGTGCGGGCGACATTGCGGGTGCTCGGACAGCGAATGTCCACCGAGGCAGCCGATCTCGCGGCACAGTTGCCGGCGCGACTGGCCGAGTGTCTGGACACCAGCGCCGAGGTGGAGCGCTTCGGACTCGATGAGTTCTACCGACGCGTGGCCGACGAGGAGGGCCTGGGTTGCTCGGCGCAACAAGCCCGCCAGCACGCCCGCGCCGTCACGGCGGCGCTGCGGGAAGCCGTCGGTGCCGAGTATCTGCACATGCTGTCCCAGCTACCGAAGGAGTACGCGGACCTCACGCACACCGAGAACGTTCAGCACCATTAGCCCGACCGCATGCTGAGCGAGATTCGGGAGCTGGCGCGACCGTTGCACGAGGCGGCAGACCTTGATCCGCTGATGGCGCGGATCGGGGCCGCGCGCCATGTGCTCATCGGGGAGGCCTCGCACGGCACCGCGGAGTTCTACCGCTGGCGGGCGGTCCTCACCCGCCGGCTGATCGAGGAAAAGGGCTTCTCCTTCGTGGCGGTGGAAGGTGACTGGCCCGACTGCTACGAGCTGCACCGCTGCGTCACCGGTGCCCAGGGGGCCGCCGCGGACCCGGAGGCCGCGCTGCATCGTTACCGTCGGTGGCCGACTTGGATGTGGGCCAACCACGAGGTACTCGATTTCGCCCGTTGGCTGCGGGAGCGGAACCGGCAGCACCCCGAGCAGCAGCCCGTGGGGTTCTACGGCTTGGACGTGTACCCGCTGTGGGAGTCGATCCAGGCGATTTTGCAGTACCTGCACCAGCGCGAACCGCACCACCTGGAGACGGCGATGCGCGCGGTGCGCTGCTTCGAGCCCTACGCCGAGGAGCCGCGCGACTATGCGCGCGCCATCCGGCTGGTTCCCGAGAGCTGCGAGGACGCCGTCGTCGAGTTGCTGCGTCAACTGCGCCAACCCAGTGCCACCAACGGCGATGAACGCTTCGCGGCGTGGCAGAACGCGGAGGTCGCCGCGGGCGCGGAGCACTATTACCGCACGATGGTGGCCGGCGGGGGTCCGGCGTGGAACGTCCGTGACCGCCACATGGCGGACGCCCTCGACCGTTTGCTCGCCCATCACGGTGACTCCGCCAAGTCCGTCGTCTGGGCGCACAACACGCATGTCGGCGACGCGCGGGCCACCGACATGGCGGCGGGGGGCCTGATGAATCTCGGTCAGCTGGTGCGCGAACGGCATGAGCGCGACGGCGTGGTGCTCGTCGGGTTCGGCAGTCACCGCGGCGGGGTGCTGGCCGGCGCGTCGTGGGGTGCACGGGCGGAGACGATGGTGGTGCCCCCGGCGCGGTCGGGAAGCTTGGAAGACCGAATCGAGGAGGCGGTCTCGAGGCCGGCGCTGTTCGTGTTCCCGCAGGCCGACCGGCCGCGATGGCTGCGCGAGCGGATGGTCCACCGGGCCATCGGCGTGGTGTACAACCCGGCGCACGAGCGGCGGGGCAACTACGTCCCGACCATCCTGGGTCAGCGCTACGACGCCTTCCTCTGGGTTCCGGTCAGCAAACCGCTACGCGCATTGCATGCCGTCGCGCACGGGGTCGAGGCCGAGACCTGGCCCAGCGGCGTGTGAGCGCTCAGTGGTACTGGGCGAGTAGTCGGCGCACCTCGTCGTCACTGGTCTGCGGGAAGGCGGTGTAGAACGCGCCTACGGCGCCGAATCTCCTGGGCGCGTTCAGGCACAGCAGCTCGTCGGCAAGTTCCTCGACGTCCGCGCAGCTGTCCGGCGCCCCTACCGGGATGGCCACCACCACGGTGGCCGGAGCCGCCGCGCGCACCCCCCGCACGGCGGCCCGCATCGTGGCACCGGTGGCCAGCCCGTCATCGACAAGCAGCACGGTGCGGCCACCGAGTTCCGTCTGCGCCCGGCCGTCCCGGTACTCCCGTTCCCTTCGATGCAATTCGACCAGCTCCTGCTCGGTCGCCCGCTCAATGGTGGTGGGCGATATCCGCAGTTGATCGATGACGGAGTCATTGAGTACCCGCACGTCGCCGGTGGCGATGGCGCCCATCGCGAGTTCGGGCTGACTGGGCACGCCCAGCTTGCGGACGACGAAGACGTCCAGCGGCGCCTGCAACGCGGCGGCGATCTCGGCGCCGACGGGTACGCCGCCGCGCGGAAGCCCCAGGACGACGACGTCGTGGTCGAAGCGGCGGTCCTTCAGCTGCTCGGCCAGTTTGCGTCCGGCTTCGGTGCGATCGCGAAACAGGGGCATCTGATCACTTCCCCACTGAGTGTCTGACGCCATGGTCGCGCGTCCGGCGCTCTAGCACCATCTCGGCGCGCTCAATAGGGCACCGGTGAGTGGTGCCCCCGGCAGGACTCGAACCTGCGACCTCGGGATTAGAAGACGCTATCAGGCGGTTTTCTACCTGCAGCGGCTTGCGAAGAACGGCGCCTGACCTGCAGAAACGCTGTTGACACTAGTTGGCACCGATTGGTCGCTGACGGAGCTCTTGTGCCCCGTGTGTGCCCTTCTATTTTGGACAGATCCAGTCCATTGTGCATCCGGGTCCTGAGCGCGTGGGGCTCGTTGGTCAGGCGACAGTCCTCTCGGCGAGGCGTGGGCCCGGCGGGGATGGCCACCAGTGGTCGCTGCACTCCGTGACGGTGGAGGCGCCGGCCTCTGGGAGCCGCGACCGCAGCTACTTCATATTGCGTGAGTGTCGCTGTCCGGGGAACAGGTGGTGCCGCATGCGTTGGCACTGGTCGTGGGTGGACCGGTCCGCTCTCGATCAGGGCGCTTCTGCATGTTGGCCATCGGGCCTTGATTCACGGGCTGCGGCGCTGATCACCCCGTGGAAGGGATGCGCCGGGTTGAGCAGCAGCGAGGCGTATTCGTTGAGCTGGTCGAGGGGGAGTGCGCGGGCGAGTGCGGTGAGCTGGGCAACGAAATGTTCCTGCGCGAGCGCCTGTGCGGCCTCGGGGTCCATGGCGGCGAGTTGGGACTCGGCCTCGCGGGTCAACTCGTCGACGGTGCTGGCGTCCTCGCGCATGCGGATGAGGGTCTGTCCGAGGTAGATCATGAGGTCATCGAAACGGTCGATGGAGGTTCTGGACATCTCCTCCAGGGGCAGCCCGAGGGTTGTACGCGATAGCTTGGGCTTCATCGAGGCGGATGGCTCGCGGGCGGGTGACGTCGCCAGCAGGGAGGTGGAGAGCAGTGCCGGCAAAAACAGTACTGCGGCGACGAGGAAGGAAATCCCGGCGATGATCGGGCGGGCCGCGAGGTAATGACGTTTGAGGAGGGCGTCGCCGAGGCGTCCGGTGGCCAGGACGCCAACGATGGCGCCTGCTCCGAGGACGACGAGCAGGGTGCTGGCCAGGCCTTGGCCGATGCTGAACCGGTCCTGTAGGAACACCACCGCGAAGGTTTGTAACCCGGAGTAAAAGAAGTAGCCCAACGCGGAGGACATGATGAGTACGACGTTGGTGCGGATCGAGAGGACGTAGCGCAGCGCCCACCACAGGGAACGCGACCCGGG
>JAABVA010005594.1_pt1 | contig 11337 bp, 9 predicted proteins | sample 5560331 | NCBI WGS metagenome assembly JAABVA01 (sample SAMN12812661, study PRJNA571458) | rock metagenome | isolation source: Antarctica rocks | place: Antarctica: Victoria Land, Mt New Zealand sud | collected 2016-01-07
ACCGCGCGCTCGAGCGCGCGGCCGATACGTCCCCTGCTGGCAACGCAGGAGCAGCCCCGGCCATATAGCGATGTCAGAAACCGCGCCAGATACCGCTGCAAGTCACACCGCCGCCGCAGTCAGCTGACCCGCCTGAGCGGGGAGCACACGGTGGCGCCGGCGCCGGTGAGCGTGGTGAGGGGGCCACCCCCGCCTGAGCGGGGAGCACGTGCCTGCCTGATATCCGGTGGCCTCTGCCATGGGGCCACCCCCGCCTGAGCGGGGAGCACGGGGTGACGGGCGGCAGGAAACTGGTGCCCGTGGGGCCACCCCCGCCTGAGCGGGGAGCACCGCCGCGACCCTGGTCATGCTCGCCTACTACGAGGGGCCACCCCCGCCTGAGCGGGGAGCACCGCCGCGACCCTGGTCATGCTCGCCTGCTACGAGGGGCCACCCCCGCCTGAGCGGGGAGCACTGGGTCCGGCCGATGAACGCCCCGCCGACGTAGGGGCCACCCCCGCCTGAGCGGGGAGCACCTGTACCGCACCGTCCCGATCAAGGCGCTGACGGGGCCACCCCCGCCTGAGCGGGGAGCACCCCTACGGCCATCCGTCCCCGGTGTCGAAACAGGGGCCACCCCCGCCTGAGCGGGGAGCACGCTGACCAGCCCAAGCGATGCCTGTCCGCGTGGGGGCCACCCCCGCCTGAGCGGGGAGCACACCCGCAACCCTGACGGGTCAGGGATGGACGAGGGGCCACCCCCGCCTGAGCGGGGAGCACCTCGGTCTACCACCTGACAGCCAACACCCGGCAGGGGCCACCCCCGCCTGAGCGGGGAGCACTCGGTGGGGTTCGCCGCCGCCTTGCCCTGCGCGGGGCCACCCCCGCCTGAGCCGGGAGCACTGTACTGCTGGACCGCCTTAGCCTGCGCCCCAAGGGCCACCCCCGCCTGAGCGGGGAGCACCAAGCGCTGTCCGACCGGCAGGTCGCTGCGACGGGGCCACCCCCGCCTGAGCGGGGAGCACACCGGCGGCCCGGTACAGCCGTTCGCCCACCAGGGGCCACCCCCGCCTGAGCGGGGAGCACCGTCCTCGCTCGCTGGTGACGAGCATGGCCTTGGGGCCACCCCCGCCTGAGCGGGGAGCACTGCCCGAGGTCATGATCCCGGCGAACGACGTAAGGGCCACCCCCGCCTGAGCAGGGAGCACGCGATCCGTTCGGCGACGTCCGGCAGGTGCCAGGGGCCACCCCCGCCTGAGCGGGGAGCACGCGCGAGCCCCCGCGTACGGCGGGGCATCGGAGGGGCCACCCCCGCCTGAGCGGGGAGCACCCGGCGGTGCTCAAAGCACCAGGGGCGATCAGGGGGCCACCCCCGCCTGAGCGGGGAGCACGCCGCCGGCATGTTCGTCTGCGACCAGGCCGCGGGGCCACCCCCGCCTGAGCGGGGAGCACCATGCGGCGCTCCGCTGGTTTCGCTGCGCCCAGGGGGCCACCCCCGCCTGAGCGGGGAGCACATCGCCATAATCCGGTCAGCGACACCGTCGTGGGGGCCACCCCCGCCTGAGCGGGGAGCACACGGCCCATGCCTGGCCGACGTACTGCAGGAAGGGGCCACCCCCGCCTGAGCGGGGAGCACTGCTCGACTGCCTGCGCGGAGTAGAAGTCCCAGGGGCCACCCCCGCCTGAGCGGGGAGCACTGACCCGGGCCGGGGATGCCACCCTCGCCGTAGGGGCCACCCCCGCCTGAGCGGGGAGCACGCTGCTGGTGCTGCGAGATTGCCGACCACATAGGGGCCACCCCCGCCTGAGCGGGGAGCACCACCCATGTAGAACCGGTCGACCTTCAGCCCAGGGGCCACCCCCGCCTGAGCGGGGAGCACGAGCCGGGCCGCGAGGTCGCGGACGGCGTCCCGGGGCCACCCCCGCCTGAGCGGGGAGCACGGGAGGATGAACCCGTCGTCGGAAAATCCCAAGGGGCCACCCCCGCCTGAGCGGGGAGCACGACGACGCCTGCGCGGCCGGGTCGTTGAACCAGGGGCCACCCCCGCCTGAGCGGGGAGCACGCCCTCGACCGTTCCGCTGCCGCATCGGACGTGGGGCCACCCCCGCCTGAGCGGGGAGCACTCCGCCACCAGCCACTCGGTGACCTCGCGACAGGGGCCACCCCCGCCTGAGCGGGGAGCACGGCCACGGACGGCCACCCGACAGGAAAGGCACGGGGCCACCCCCGCCTGAGCGGGGAGCACGTTCATGTTTCGCCGGATCGCCGGAGAGTCCCAGGGGCCACCCCCGCCTGAGCGGGGAGCACACTTGCTGAGCTGCGACTTTACGGCTGACCACCGTCGGCGTGGATGGCGCTGAGTAGCCAGCCGTCGTGGTCGACCAAACGCCAGCGAGGATGCTGCCGGCCGGTAATCTTGTAGCCAGCTTCGGAGTTGTCTGGACGGACCATGACCGCGTCGCCCGGCCCGGCGTGGACGAGCACTGTGTCCCAGAGGTGGTCGGCGACTCTTGCGGACAGTGTTCCGACGTACAGACCCGTTCGGACTTCTTGAAGGAAGCGCTCGAGGTAGCCGCGCAGATGCTCGGGGACGGTCTCGACCTGCAGTACGACGAAGCTCATGCCAGTGACCAGTTCACGAGCCCGGGAACGAAGCCGTCGTCGTCGAGCAGCTGATCGCTGCCGTCGCCGTCGGCGCCGAGCTGGTCGGTGAGCAGCGTCTGGGTGAGGCGAAGCATGGCTGGCAGTACCTGCTGCTCGTGCAACCGGCGTCGTACATGTCGGCCGACGTCCTCGAGGGCACGTCCGCCTTGAGCGGCGGCCTCGAATGCTGCGGGAATGCTCACCGCGGTCTTGTACACGTCAGCCAGGTCATAGAGGAATGCTCCGGTCGAGCCTTGGTGGATGACGCCGAGCGCTGGTGACAGGCCGAGTGCGCCAGTGACGGCGAGCGCCACTCCGTACAGCAGGCTGTTGGCCTTGTTCAGCGCGACGTTGACTGGGTCGCTGGCACCGATGGTGACCCGGCGGAATCCTCGCTGCTTGTACTGGGTGGCGAGCAGCCGGTAGGTGGTCTTGACCCGGTAGCCCTCCATGCCGCGCAGCGACGCGAGCGGCGCGCCTGGCGGAAGCGGGTCGCCGGGGAACCGTGCCTGGTAGAGCAGCCGTGCTCCTGCCAGGCGTGCCGCCGGGTCGGTGAACAGCCGGGCTTGTGCAGCGGCCCAGCGGCCGTCGGTGGCGAGCGGACGGGCGGTGGTGTAGCCAACGAGGCCGTCGGCGCCGGTGAACACGACTGAGGTTCCCGCGCGGTAGAGGGTCGTAAGCGCCGGGCCGGTGACGCTCGTGCCCGGTCCCAGGCACAGGACGGCGAGCTGGGCCGCGGGAATGACGGTCCGGATGAGCTGGCGGGTCTCGTCTGTGGACCAGGCTTCCAGCCCGGTGCGTCCCTGCTCGATCCGGACCCGGTCGAGGAACAGGAACGCGACCCGGTCGGCGATCCGGGGCAGGTCGGTCAGGTCAGGCCGTCGAAGGACGATCGCCCCTTCGCTGTATGCCATGCCGGTCTTCTGGTCAGCCGGCGACGGCGAGGCTGAGCAACCCGCAGCCGTACGCCTTGGCCCGCCCGACGCCGTTGTCGACGGCTTCGCGGAGCCGGTCGGGGTCGGCAACGACGGCGACTCCGTCATATTGCGCGGTCCACAGCGCCCGCTTCGCGCGGCTCAGCTCGGTTTTGGGCCGGTCGGCGAGGTGCATGTCGCCCAGCCCGGCGCGGGTCAGGCGTTCGGTCCCCCAGCCGATCAGGTCGTTCTCGTCGGTGACCGCTTCCCGGCGTCCGGTTGCGGTCTGCGACCGGACCGCGTTCAGCACGATCCGGAAGTTCACCGCTGTCCCCGGCCGCAGTGCGGCGAGCAGTGGCCCCATGCCGGCCTGCTGCAATGGCGGCCCGGGGAGGTCAGGCTTGAGCGGGCAGCGGTGCTGGACCAGCAGCCGCGGCGGCCGGCTCGCCGGTGTGTCGACCCGGTACAGCACTCCCCCGGCGGTCCGCGCCAGGCTGGGGCCGGCGGCTAGCCGGTCGGGGAACAGTGCCATCACCGTGCGGTGCATCCTCTCGGCGTCGCCGAGCCGGCGGACCGCGCGGGCAACCGTCGGGTGCTCGAACGGGATGACGGTAAGCGTCGGGGCGGTGCTGGTGACGCTTCCCGTGGGACGGTCGAGTGTCATCTCAGTCATCGGACTCCTTCAGGGTCTGCTGGTCGCCGGCAGGTCGAGCTGGGTGGCTCAGGTGGTTGAACGCCCAGCTGAGCACGTCGCCGTCGTCTGGTGCTGTGAGGCGCTGCACCCGGTGCCGGCCGGCGGCGTAGCCGTTCTGCGGGTGGCTGCCGAGAGGGACGTCAAGCACGACCCGAACCCGGTCGGGCTGTCCGGCCGGGCCGCCTGGTTCCACCCGGTCGGTGTTCTCGTGCACCCAGACGAGATCGACCTGGTCAGCCGACCCGGCCAGGCGGCGGGGTCGCCGCTGGTGGCCGGGGGCGGCACGTGGGACGCGCCGTGCCGCGTCGAGGAGCCCACCGGGGAGGGTGCCGAGCAGCACCGGAGACGCAGGGGTGCAGCTGGCTCGGCCGAGGGCAAGCTGCCAGCGTGGTGCGGCCAAGGCGGCTGCGAGCCGTTCCACGGCGTCGCCCGGTCCGGTGACCAGCCACACAAAGGCCGCGTCGTGGATCAGGTGCCGCCGGGTGACCATCGGGGCTTGGCCTTTCAACCACCGCGGAGCCTGCCCGGAGCTCTGCACGGTGGTCCCGACCGGCACCAACCCGCGGTCACGGGTCAGGACCCCGACGAAACGCTCATAGCCTGTCGGTAGCGGGTTGATGGTGTGGTAGTCGACGTGGACGCTGCCGGGCGCATCCACCCGCACCGCCATCGTCAGCTCGCGCAGCCACGCGATCTGCTCGGGCGGGTCGGTCCGGCCGTGGCCGAGGGCGGCGCGGCACAGGCCGAGCAGTCCCGACCAGGTCGGCGTCGAGTGCGTTGTCGCGGTCCGCAGTGTGGGTTCGGCTCCCCAGGACTGCACCGGCCCGGCGAGGCGGGCCACCATCGTTCGTTGCGGTGCCTCCATCAGCGGCCGGTCATCGACCAGTCGACACAGTCGTCGACGAGCGCGTCCAGGCTTGGCTGGACAGTGACGGTGCCGCCGGCAGGCGCGGCGAGTGTGCCGGCGTACAGCGCCGGGACCGGGAACTGCCGCGGGGTGAACGCGCGGACCTGCTCGTGGGCGGCGAGCAGCCGCTCGACGCTCAGCTGTCGGAAGCCCTCGCCGGTGGAGGTGACTGGTGCCTCGAACGCCTGGTGCAGCGCGACCGGGCTGGCGGCGGGCACGGCCAGGACCGCGTCGGGCACCGTCTTGTGTGCGGTCGTCGTCTTTCTGCCGGAGGGCAAGGCGAGCAGCAGCGAGGTGAAGAACATCTGCAACCGGGCACGGGTAGCGGTGTCGTCGTCCCCAGCGATCCACGTGGTCCACAGCTGGCGGCGGTCGATGTTCGCGTGCCAGTAGAACGTGCCGCCGCCGTACTGCGCCATGTCCAGATGGCCTGCGCCGCCGCCCTCGCCGGGTAACGGCAGGTCGTTGACCGCAGTGAAGTAGTCCGGTTCGATGTCAGCGGCGTGGGTGGTGAACGCGTGGGAGCGCTGCACCGCAGCCTCGTTCTGCAGGTCGGGTCGGAACGCGAACATCCGGCCGAACGCGGCGATGGACAGCGACTGGGTCCGGCCGGCCTTGTTGACGAAGTCACCGGCCGCAGCGCCGCCTCGTACCTCCGTCAGGCTGTTGGCGACCAGGTCGCGAACCTCGTGCTCGGCGAGCCAGGTCAGGGTGTCCTTCTTGCCGGTGTCCTCAGCCGGCTCCTCCCCCGTCTCGGCGGCCTCGGTCTCGGCTTCTGCTGTCTTGCTGCGGCGCGCCTGTCTGCTGCGGGCGCGTTCGGCGGTAGCCATTACCGCTTTTTCCCGGTTCATCACCAGGGCGCTGACGCTGGTGGCGAGCAGGCTCTGCACCTTGGTGGTCTCTTCGGTGGTCAGTGGGCGGCCGGACTGGCTGGCGAGCTCGGCCGCCTGAGTCAGCGCCAGCTCGACCATCCCGCCTTTAGCCCGGTAGCTGACCTGCCCACCCCCGGCCGCCAGCTCGAAGTCGATCCGTTTGGCGCGGGTCATAGCCTGGCTGGAGAGCCGGTGTCTGGTCACGCCGCCGTAGGTGACCTGCTTGGGTGCTCCAGTGTCGTCGCGGTTGGCGTTCGCGACGCTGCTCGTGACCAGCAGGTGCAGGTTCAAGAAGTGCTCGGTCATGGATCAGATCCCTCTTTCGAGCTGATGGGCGCGTCGGGTGCGACGGGATGGGCGGGGCGCCCGCAGGTGCGGCCTTGTGCCCCGGGAGGTGGCGGTTTAGGGCTCGGCGGCGCCGACGGCGTAGAAGTCCAGGAGCAGCCGCTGGCGGGTCTGCTGCCGGCGTCCGGGGTCGCGGTGCTCCCAGTTGCGGTAGCTGCGCCACAGGCCGGTCCAGTCCAGGCCGATCCGGGGGGCGGCGGCGATGGCGGTGAGTAGACCGGAGATGCTGCGGTGCGCCATCGGCAGCGACTGGCGCTGGACGGCGACGACCCGCCGGCCGGCGCCGGTTGCGCCGGGGTCGCCGCGTTCGGCCCGGCTCAGGGTCTGGAACGCGGCGCGGCCCAGCGGGCTGGACCGGTCGTCGGGGATGTCGCGGTGCCGGGCGAGCGCGCTGGCGAACAGCAGCGCGGCGGGCAGTTCGGCGGGGTGCAGCTGCCAGGCGGCCAGGTAGGGCAGCGCCCCGGCTGATAGGGCGGGTGCTTCGCCTCGCCGCAGCGCGGCCCGGGCGCCGGCGTTCGTCTCCCGCAGGCGCAGCAGGTAGGCGACGAACGCCGAGTCGCGTCCCCCGCCGCGGCTGCCGGCAGCGGGGGCGGGGGGCCCACTCGCCGGGATGCCGGCCGGGGCTGCGGCTAGCTGCTCGGCCGGTGGGGGGCTGCTCATCGGGCGCTCCAGGGGGTGAGATGGCCAAGCGCGGCGGCGTAGCGGGGCGCGTAGCGGCTCGAGGTGGTGTAGGGCCGGGCGATGTAGGAGAACGCCTCCCGGGCACATCGCCAGACGGCGTCCGACCAGCGCCGCAGGGCGTCGTGTTCGGTGCTGTCCAGGACCTGTTCGAGTTCGGCGGCTGTGCGCAGCTGCCAGTCGGCGTAGCCCGCCTCGAGCAGCGAGCGGACGGCCCCGCCGGATGAGCTGTCTTTTCGGGGCCACTTCCAGCCGCCGTCGACTGGCTGGGCGAGCAGGTCGCAAAAGGCCCGTTCGAGCCGCTGGTGCACCCCGTCCTTGGGGTCGAAGGCGACCTTGACAGCGGCGCGGACATGTTCGACGTACCGCGGGTCGGGGTGTGCCGGGTCGGTGTACCGGGCGGGCAGGTCGACCCCGCTCATGTCGTCCCAGACGGGACTGGACCCGGTACCCGCCTTGCTGACGAGCAGCAGGTCCAGGCGTTCGTGCTTGATCGTAGCGGCCGACGTCGGCAGCCAGCAGTCGGCGCTGTTCACGACCCCGACCAGCTGTCCGCCTTCAAGGGCGGCGCGGTGCAGCAGGCGCAGCACCTCGGTGCGCTGCACACCAGGCGGGATTCGTACCGTCGAGGACATGCCGGCGGCGTCGACGCTGACGATCCGGTGCCGGTCTGCCTGCAGGCCAGGTCCCGCAGCTGCTTGGTCTGTGCGGCGGGCAGCGGCACCGCGCCGCGCACGAAGCGGGTCGTGTCCCCGGCGCCGTCCCGGCCGGTGAGCAGCACCGCCGCCGGGTTGATCGTCGCCTGGTAGAGCGGGTGGCCGGACGGCCCGGGCTGGGCCGGGTCGAGCCAGGCGCAGGAGCCGGTCGGGTCCGCGCTGGCGTTGCCGAGTGTGGCGGGCAGGCCTCGCAGCAGGCTGCGAAACAGGCTCTGGCCGTCGACCCGGAACGCGTGGGTGAGTTTGGCGACCGTCTCGGCGTACACGCCGCCGTTTTGTGCCCCGACCGTCGACCCGTCAGCAAGCACAATGTCGGCGCAGTTGCCGTTGACGGCGTAGAACCAGCGGGCAAGCAGCCACATCGCAGTCCGGGCCGGGTCCAGACCGCCGACCAGCGACGGGTCCCCCGCCTTGACCCACCAGGCCGCTGACGAGCCGGACGGCAGGTGCAGGACGAGGTCCTGCACGGCCAGGTCGGCGTTCGGCTTGAGCAGGGTTCGGGCCAGGCGCTGGTCTTGCAGGAAGGGGCTGAGCGGGTGCCACAGGAAGAGGTGCTCACCGTGGCGGGCCAGCAGCTCGTCGATCTGGCCGGTGGTGAACCCGGCGTTGGCCGCGTGCGCGTCCTGCCAGTCGCCCACGTCGCGGTTCCGGTCGGCGCGCACCACGTCGGCGCATAGCGCCAGCAGGTAGCGACGGAGCGCGGCGCGCAGCAGCGGATGGGGAACGGCAAGGTCGCCGATCCGGTGCGCGTCGGCGAGCAGCTCTCGGACGCCGACCAGACGGGGCTCGCCGGCCTGCAGCGTAGGGATCCACCCCTCGTCGGCGAGGTTGTAGCGGGGTTCGGCGTGGGCGGCGGCGATCGCGGTCCGGGCCCGGGCGGCGAGCTCGGCGTCGGTGAGCTTGGCGGGCCGGGACCTGGCGGGTTGGGAGTTGGTGGCGACGGCGGCTGCGGTCATGGCTGCTCCTGTCGGACGAGCCCGAGGCTCGCGTCGAGGTAGGCGACGCTGTCAAGGGCGGTAACCGGTAGGGGCAGTATTCCGCGCAGCAGTACCGGGGCGATGGCCGCCCAATCGAGTGGGAGATGCTCGCGGGCTCGCTCGCGCAGCCTGCGGGCCAGGGCGCCGGAGACCGGGACCGTTGCGCCGAGCGCCTCGCGCAGGGTCGCGCGGCTCAACCCGGGGCGTAGCAGGGCTACCGGCTCACCGGTCCAGGCCCACGGGGTCGCGCCGGTGGGGTCGCACAGCAGGACAGTGGCCTGGTCGCGCTCCTGCAGGCGGGTGACGATCCCGTCCTTGGCGTCCCACAAGGTCGGGCCGGTCAGCGCCGACCAGTCGGGGCTGTCAGCGCCCCACGGATCCTGACCGGCATCGGGTCGCCAGCGGCCCATCTCGTAGGCGGCCATCCCAACCCGCTGCGCGGCGGAGCTCTTGGCGAGCTGGTCGGCAAGGTGCCCGAGGACGGCCTGGGTCTCGGCGCTTTCCCGGCCAGCCGGCCCGGACCGGGCCGGGTCGACCAGGTCGGCCAACGTCAGGTGGGCGCTGTCGACTGCTGCCTGCACGTCGCCGGGCACTGACATGGCATGCCGGGCTCCCCCGTCCAGGCAGGCGGGTTTGGACCAGGTTGCCTGCAGCTCGGCGGTGGTGTAGGGCAGCGCGGCAGCACCGGCGGCGACCCGCCCCTCGTCATCGACAGGGGCGAGCACGTGCACGGTCGGGTTGCCGGTCCGGTAGGCCAGGTGCGGCGGGTGGGTCCAGCCGTGGCCGGTGTTGACCGAGTGCCGCCACAGCCGGCCCGTGCGCTGCAGCAGCGAAGCCATCGGCGCCAGGTCACTGACCAGCAGGTCAAGGTCGAGGTCCAGGGACGCTTCGGCGACCTGGGTCGCGACCACGAGCACCGGCCCGGCGGCGGCGTGCTGGCCGACCAGGTGGTGGAGCTGCTCGGTCCGCTGCCGGCGTTGGGCGGCGGTCATCCGCGAGTGCAGCAGCACCGTCTGGCCCGGCTCCGATGAGGCGAGCGCTTGGTAGACGCCGATGGCCCGGTCGACCGTGTTGACGAGCACGCCGATCCGGGCCTTGGGCTGCTCGGCCCGGAGCCGGGCGACGACGGCGGCTGTGGCGGTAAGCATCCCGGTCCGGTCGGCTGGCAGCCGGTGGCAGACCAGCTCGAGCTCGAACCTGCGCCACGCCTCGAGCGGCTCGCAGCCCAGTGCGTCGTCGACGCTGACCACCGACGGGTAGGGCAACGTAGGAGGCAACGCGCCGTTGACCGCGTCCCGCACGGCAGGCTTGTCGTCGGCGTGCCACCCGCTGGTCCATGCGGCGCACAGCTCGGCGACCCTGGCCCGGGGCAGCGTCGCCGACAGCAGCGTGACCCGGCACCGGTAGGCACCCAGCCAGCTCAGCAGCCGGCACAGCAGCTGCTGCTGGTAGGGGTCGTAGGTGTGCACCTCGTCCAGCACGACATGCTTGCCGGCGAGTGCTGCGAGGCGCACCGGCAGGAACTTGTGCGACAGGGCCGCGGCGAGGACCTGGTCGCAGGTACCCACCGTCACCGGGGCGAGCAGCCCGCGGTGCCGGCCGGAGAACCAGTCCGCCGGCGTCAGCCCCGCGTTCGCCGCGTCGTCCTCGTCGCACACCCCGACCGGCGCGACCCGGTGCGGAATCGCCTGGTAATAGTCGTGCAGCACCGCCTGGCCGTGCGCGAGCCGGCCGGTAGCCGCGGTCCCCTGCCAGAACTGGCAGACCCGGTCGAACATCGCGTCGGCGGTCGCCATCGTCGGCAACCCGAAGAACAGCCCGTCCATCCCCTCGCCTGCGGCCCTGCCCGACGGGCCGGTGGAGGCGGGCATCGCGGAGTGGACGTACAGCGCGAGTTCGGTCTTGCCCTCCCCCATCGGCGCCATCACGATCCGCAGCCCGGGACCATGCTCACGCGCCGCTGCCCACCGCTGCGCTGCGCCACGCGGTGTCAGGCCACCGAACAGGTCCGAGAACGAGCCTGCCGGGGTACCCGACCCGGTCAGCACCCCCTCAAGGACCGTGCCGGCCTGCAGCCGGCGCAGGGCCAGGTAGGCGGACGGGTCGGCCTCGAGCAGGTCCCGCGGCGCCCGCTGGGAGTCAACAGAAGTAAAGGCCCCGGCGACGAACCCGTCGTCGGACGCGAGCCAGTCAGCGACGCACACCCACCCGGTCAGCGCCACCAGCAACGGGCTCTGCCGGCAGCTCGCTTGCCGCGGCCAGCCGTCCAACCCGGTGTCGGTCCCGGTGACCGTCGACACCACGGTGACCAGGGTGTCGACCAGCTCTGACTGGACTGCGGCCCACGCCGGGTCCGATGCCCGGACATGCAGCGCGTCCAGCTCGAACGCCACGTCGCTCTGCGCCGGCTGATACCGGCCGTGATGGCCAGCGACCACCCTGCGAGCCCACGCCGGCAGCCCCGTCCGGTCCTTCAGGATCAGGCCGGTGACCGCCTCGTGCCGTAGCCAGGCCGCATCCAGCCCGGAAAGGACCGGACGGGGCGGGGCGTCCATCGGTAAGCCGGTGGCGGCCAAGGCTTGCGTGTTAGCAGCGAACTGTGCGTGCTGCC
>JAABVA010005595.1_pt1 | contig 11337 bp, 15 predicted proteins | sample 5560331 | NCBI WGS metagenome assembly JAABVA01 (sample SAMN12812661, study PRJNA571458) | rock metagenome | isolation source: Antarctica rocks | place: Antarctica: Victoria Land, Mt New Zealand sud | collected 2016-01-07
CACCTGCACCGCAAAGCCGAACCCATCGACGCAGTGGTCGCTGCGGTGATCGCTGAGCGGCTGCGCGGCGCGGACGTGCTCGCGATGATGGCCGATGACCACGACGTGGCCGCCGTCCGTGCACTGCGCGGTGAGGCGAACGGTCTGCGGGCTCGCAGTGACTCACTGGCCGCCGAGCTGGCCGATGGCCTCCTCACCGCCCGGCAGGTGCATGTTGCAAGCGCGCGCATCACGGCAAGGCTCGTCGACGTGGAGACGAAGCTAGCCTCCCACGGGCAACGCTCCGCCCTCGCCGCCCTCGCCGGGTCCAATGATCCCGGCGCCGCCTGGCAAGCCCTGGACGTGGTGCAGCGGGCCGCGGTGGTGGACACCCTGGCCGAGGTCACCGTGCTGCCCGGCGCCCGCGGGCGTGCAGCGTTCGACCCGGCGTCCGTGCGCATCGAGTGGAAGGCAGGCCAGTGACCGACGACGACGAGGCACTGTATGCGCAGCTGTTCTACCCCGACGGTCGACCCCGTCGCCCCGTCGTGGACCTGATCGTGGACGTGGTGTGCAGCCACCAGGGGCGCGGGAAGCCACTATTCCTCGCGCGCTTCAAATACACGAACGGGAAGTGGGTATGGAAGGGGAGCAGGGCCGACGCGTACAACGGGGACGGTCCTGTCAACCGGAGTATCGAGAGCAGGCGTTTTTTGACTGACGACGAAGGACTCAAGCGGAAGGCGATGCGCGAGCGACGCCGTGGCCTGGGTACGGAAGTTGTCCTAGGTTGCGAGCGCTGTTCCCGTGGCGGGCGGGTCAGTGCTCCGCACTACAGCCGCGACGCGGACAACTTCCATACCGACCTGGACATCGTCATGCGTAATCCGCTGAGCTACAACGAGGTAGGCGCTGTACGACGGGTGGAGCTTGACCTACTGGTGGCGGCAACACGCCGCCTTAAGCGCGAGTAGTTGCTACTAGCGGTCTAGCAGGTAAACTGGCTTTGCTCCACAACACGGCCTGGTGATCGGACCGACTTTACCCGCGCGTCAGCCCGGGGCGAGAAGTCTGCCCAGGAGTCGCTGTGAGTTGGACCCATGAACGAGCCCGTGTTGCTGGCCTGTCGCGCGACCGCGCACCCGACGACCCCGAACTACTCGCCGCTCGCCTGAATCTTCGTGCCGAGCGCCTGGCCGCGCACGTTGAGAAGATCGTCGCCGAAGCCCCACCGCTCACTTCTGCACAGCGCGACCGGATCGCCGCACTCCTGCGTGGTGGTCGAGGATGAACGACGAAAGCCGCCCGGTGAAGGCGGCTCCCGTAAGCACTGGCGTCCCGGCCCGTACCGGTGCCGAGCATACCGCACCAGCCACAGACGCGAGTCGTCGCCGAGACCGGATCAAGTTGCTGCTGAGCGCGATGACCACCACGACGGAGAAGATCGCCGAGCTGCTGGACGCCGCGCAGGCCGACGAAGATCACCGGATACTCGTTATGCATCCTGGACCGCGTATGTCGCGGGTGAGTACGCGAATTCCCTCGCTGGGCTCAGCGCCGCCGCCCGTCGGCCCGCGGTGGTCGCCCTTGCGGAAGTTGGGTTGTCCACACGGGCTATCGCCGAGATCGCTGGTGTCGGGCAGTCCACCGTTGGTCGAGATCTTCAGGTGACCCATTCCGGGTCACCTGGTGAGGTTGAGCCCCGCAAGGTCATAGGCCGCGACGGGAAAACGTACGACGCGAAAGACGCGAACCGTCCCACCCCGGAGGTGTCCAACTTGGACACCCTCGACGGCACACTGACCGCGACGGAGGGGCGACGGCTCACTGGCGAGATCCGCGCCCACCTCCATGCCATGTTCGCGGTCGTCGGCGGGGAGATCGCCCGGGCACGGTCCAACCGGATCTCCGCCGCGGAGATCGCCGGATCTTTGACGATCGCCATGCGCGAGACCGAAGGGGCCCAGCCCGAATACCTGGCCAGCTTCGTCCGCAGGGTGATCTACGACCCGATCATCAACGGCGTGATGGCGGACATCTCCGACGATCCGTACCGCCAGTACTGGGATCGCGAGACGTTCCGGCCCTTGACCGACGAGGACCGGCAGTCGCAGCTCGACCGCATCACCGCGGCGGTGACTGTCTGATGCGCGCGTTGGAACGAATCCTCGACGCCTTAACCGACGTCGGCGCCGACCCGAAAAAGTCGGAGAAGCCGGGGTCGTGGCACGCCCGGTGCCCAGCACATGAGGACCGGCACCCGTCGTTGAGTCTGGGGGGCATCCAAGGTCAGGCCCTGCTGTGGTGCCACGCCGGGTGCGCGACCGTCGACGTGCTGGCCGCAATGAATCTCGCCATGAGCGACCTATACGACGAGCCCCGCGGTACCAGCTACCGCTACGACGACGGCCGAGTTGTGCACCGCACCCCAGACAAGCGGTTCCGGCAGTCGTCGGTGCCCAAGGGCAAGGCTCAGCTGTACCGGCTGGACAAGGTGCGTTCCGCCGTCGCCCAGGACCAGGTCGTCTACCTGGCCGAGGGGGAGAAGGACGTCCACGCGCTGGAGTCCCTCGGTGTCGTGGCCACCACGAGCCCGATGGGCGCCGCAAACTTCGCCAGGGTTGACCCGGCGCCGTTGGCCGGCGCTCAGGTGGTCATCGTCGCGGACAAGGACAAGGCGGGGGACAACTACGCCAGCACTGCCATGGAGATCCTGTTGCCGCTGGATGCGAGATCCAGCTCATGCACGCAAAGGTGGGCAAGGACCCCGCTGATCATATTGCGGCCGGGTATGGGGTAGATGACCTCGTGCCCGTCGAGATCGAGGTGCCCACGGCGACATCTGCGCTGTCGGTGATCCGTCTGTCCGACGTGGTGCCGGAGCGGGTGTCGTGGTTGTGGCCCGGACGGATCCCCGCCGGGAAGCTCGTCACTTTGGACGGTGACCCGTCCCTCGGTAAGTCCACCTTGTCCCTCGCCTTCGCGGCGGTGATCACCACCGGCGGCACCTGGCCGGACCACACGCCGTGTGCGTTCCCCGGTGACGTGATCTTGTTGTCCGCTGAGGACGGGCTGGCCGACACCGTGCGTCCCCGCCTCGACGCGGCCGGCGCCGACGTCACCCGGGTGCACGCGGTCCAGGGGGTGACCCTTCCTGATGGCAGCTTGCGGCCGCCGACGCTGGCCGACGTGGACCAGTTGCACCAGCTGGTCACTGAGACCGGCGCCCGGCTGTTGATCGTGGACGTGTTGATGGCCTACCTCCCCAGCGGCACCGATTCCCACAAGGACCAGGACGTCCGGCGGGTGCTGTCCCGGCTGTCGGCCCTGGCCGATGCCACGGGGTGCACCGTCTTGCTGGTGCGGCACCTGAACAAGGCGAAAGGCGGCGACCCGATGTACCGGGGTGGCGGGTCCATCGGCATCGTCGGTGCCGTCCGCGCAGGAATGCTGGTGGCGAAGGATCCCGACGACGAGGACGTGCGGGTGCTCGCCTGCACCAAGAGCAACCTAGGCCCCGAGCCGGAGGCGTTGACCTACCGGCTCACCGACGCCGATGAGCACGGGGTGGCGCGGGTGCAGTGGATCGGCACCAGTACCCACGATGCCCGCGCCCTGCTCGCCGACCAAGGCGATGACGAGGACCGCGACGACCGGCAGGCGGTCGAGACCTGGCTACGAGACCTACTGGAGGCCAACGGTCTGGCGTTGCCAGCGAACGAGGTCTACAAGCACGCCGCGGCCGCAGGGTTCAGCCGAGACCAAGCCAAGCGGGCGAAGGCCCGGCTCGGCATCAAGGCTGCCAAGGGAGCAACGAACTGGGCATGGACGCTTCCCGATCCCGGTTCGACCCGTCTCTCTGCTCCCTTGCTCCCTTGCTCCCTTCCAGGTCAGGACCCCTGCACTGCTGCTCCCTTGCCTGCCCCCTTGGGCGAAGGGAGCAGGCAGAACCAAGGGAGCACCCAGGGCCGGGAGGACAAGCAAGGGAGCAGCAGTGCACCCCCTGTGACCAGCAAGGGAGCAAGGGAGCAAGGGAGCGGAGAGCCCCACGCGAGGGAGGCACGGCCCAACGGTGAGCTTTCGCCGCCGACAGCCCCGACGCTCGAACTGGTGAAGCTCTGCCGTCACTGCCAGGAGCCCGTCACCGGCAACACAGCCATGCACGTTGCCTGCGCACTCAAGGCAGCCGAGCAAAGGAATGGGGGCAGCGCAGCATGAACACCATCGTCTGCACCTTCTGCAAAACGCGCCTGTCCCTGGACGACGGCACTCACGCGCACCCGCACTGCCGGGGTGCCGCACCGCTCACCGACGCGGAGATGACCCGGCTCGTCGCCGTGCTCGGAGACCTGCTCGGTGCACGTTCGATCACTACTCACCAGGGGGCACGATGACGGCCACAGTGCCCGATCTGCTCGCCGAGCTTGGCCCGGCAACCGACTTCGCCGACGCATCCTGCATCGGTCGCTGGCGATGGTTCGACCCGCCCGGCGAGCGCGAGCCCGCCGCGTCCGTCCAGAAGCGCCACGAGGCGGCTGTGCACGTGTGCGGTAGCTGCCCGGAGGGCGCGTTCGCCCGCTGCGCTGCCACCGTCCGCGGCCTGCCCAAGGCGCAGCGTCGCGGCGTGTGGGCCGGGCGAAGCTTCGACACCACGAGGACGGCCGCCCGACTGCTCGGCGCGTTAATAACGTCTTCTCCACCTCGCGCCCGCGCGCGCAGGGACCGGCCTGGCCTGGAGGTCACCCCCGCGCAGTTAGGAAGGGGTGCTAAGCGCCTGCGCGCGGTAGCGCTCCTCAGCGTGGTCGCTCATGCTCAGCCCAGAATTAAACCGGTCTGCGGCTGGGGCGCCTGGTCCAGGACCCAGCGGGTCACTGCCTGATGGTAGTTGAGCGGTCCCGGGACCGTTCTGTGCGTCTTGACGTAACGGAACCCCGCGCGCTGCAGGGTGCGGTTTGGTGCGACGTTGAACGCATTCGGCTCGCAGAACAGCCGCTGCAGGGACAGCGTGCGGAAGTACAGGGCTGCGGTCTGCCGCACCGCGCTGCTGCCGATGCCGTCGCCGCGCCGCAGCGGGTCAACGACGTGGAGGTGCATGTGCGCCTGCACCCCAAGTTGGATCTTGTCGGCTGTCGAGAAGCCGACCGGCTGCCCGTCGGACTCCCACAAGACCAACGCCACCGAGCGTTCCGGCACCGGCAGCTGGAGCTCGCGCAGGTAACGCTCCCGCCAACGCGCTCGATCCGGCAGCCGCGTGGGGTCCACGCCCAGCAGTTCCAGGTGCTCGGCGCTGGAGCCGTGGAAATAGTCAATGATCACGTCGACGTCTTCGGCGGCCATCTCCCGCACAAGTAACACCATGCGGCCAGTCTGCCCGGACCGCACCCGGCCTTGGTTACGCCGACCGCATGACAGGACGGAAGGCATGACATACACCGCCGTTGAGCCGATCGTGTACGTCGCCACGGTGACACCTCATCAAGGACACCGCAGGTGCCACCCACCACATCTACGACGGCAAGCCTGTACCGAAGAACGCGGCACCCGAGGAGATCGAGCGCCTCCGCGGTCTCGGCTTCATTAGGCCGGCATGACCTACGCGCCGACCTGGACAGGGGGTGCCAGGGACCCCTCTCCTGCTCACTACTTCGACCGTCCCGTATACGGCCTGCCCCCGGCTGCATTGCGACCGGGGGATCACAGGGAAGCCGTACAGGCCCGCTCAGGCCCCGCAATCACCGTAGGAGGAACCGCACATGACCAGACGCCAGACCGCAGGTGACCGCATGGTCGCCACCCTCACCGCCGCCTCGGGCGACGGACTCGAATGGTCCGAGGCCGAACAGATCACGCTCGACCTGCTGCGCTCCCAGGTCGACAACGCCGCAACACTGCAATCCCTGCTCGACGCCGAGGTCGGATCGGACGGCACCCGTCCCCGGCTGGTCGCGGAGCTGCGGTTGAGCAGGCAGGCCGTGGCCAAGTACGTCGCCGCGCTGCCGCTCGATGAGACGCCGGTCAAGTCCGCACGGCACGAACGGGCCGCGCAGGCCCGGTGGGGTGTGCGAGGGGTGGCGAGCTGATGCCGCGCCGCATTCATCCGACCCAGCTCACCGGCCTACGGGAAGCCCTCGCCGCGCAGGAGGAGGACCTGATGGGCCGCTACCGGTATGTGCACCCCGAGGAGCATGACCGCTACATTCGCACATCCTCAACGGTGGCGTCCTACACCTTCATCGGTTCGAGCTTGCCGATCTTGTGCCGCTCCCACCGGGCAGCGCCGATGACGATTTCGTGCTCACCGCAGACGACCGGCTGGAGCAGGTGAGCCGCTAGCGCTGATTCTTTCGCAGTGGCTGCATACGGGTGGTGTGGCTGCACAGGCGGGGCGATCTTTCCTACGTGCCTGCCTGTGACGGTGCGGCGGCGCAAGGATCTGACGACCGAAGAGCTGGTCGACCTCGGGATGCAACTGGAGGAGTTAGAACGCCCGAAGGCCGAGGCGCGGCGGGCGTTGGGAAACCAATGGGGTGGAATGACCCCAAAGCCCCGGCAAAGTCGGAAGCCGGTCCGTCTGACCTCAGGAGTCCTGGGCATCGGGTTCCCGCACGCGGTGCAAGTTCTGCAACTGACCCGCAAGACGCGCCGCCGCCCCGGCGCCAGGTTGCACACGGAAATCGTCTACGCGGTGACCTCCCTGTCCGCCACCGACGCCCACCCCTCCCAGGTCGCCGGCTGGCTGCGCGGTCACTGGGGCATCGAGAACCCAGTCCACTGGGTCCGCGACGTCACCTTCGACGAAGACCGATCACAAGTCCGCACCCCAGGTCATGGCCACCCTGAAAACACCGCCCTCAGCCTCCTGCGCCTGGCCGGACAGACCAGCATCGCCGCGCCGCCCTACGACATCACAGCCGCAACCCACACCGCCCGATCAAACTACTGCTGACCTGCTGAACACGGGATGAGGCGGCTGGGAAGACGTCGAGTCCGCGGTGACGGCGTCCCTCGGTCCACTCGGCTCCCTTAACCCCGCAGCGGATGGCCGAGCAGGGTCATCCAGGCCGACTGGCTCAGAATGAGGTAGACGTTCGCTACCACCGAGACTATCGAACCGAACATCACCATCTCACGCCACTTCAGTTCAGCGGCCTGCACCGCGATGAGCACCGCCACCGCGGAGATCGGCACAAATACGGCAAAGCTGAGTGCGTTGGTTAGGATCAGCGAGAAGGGCAGCACGTTGAAGCCCAGCTGTTTGGCAATTCCGATGATCAGCGGGACAAAGACCGCTGCCATCGCGGCCCCACTGATGATGCCTGCGCGAGCGACGTGAAGTGCGGCCGCAAGGATGAAGAGAACCACGACTCCGTTGCTGATTCCGGCATGCTTGATTGGTGTCACCACGAACTGCGCCAGCCACTCTACCGCGCCGCTACTGAATAACAGATTGCCCATCGAGACGGCGCCCCCGATCAGGAACAACAGCTGCCACATGACCGCGTTACTGTGGTCGGCGAAGCGCACGCCAACCCACGGCATGAAGATCAGCCCGAGCATGATCAGAGCCACCATGCCAGTGGATATTCCGTGAAACGGCTCGGTGACCCATAACGAGAAGCCGACCGCGATGCACACCACCACCCAGATTTCCCGGCGACTGATGGGGCCGAGCTCGGTACGCACTCGGGCCAGTGTCTCGGTTGCATTGGGAAGCTCGACCTTTCCCAGTTTGAACCACCACCGCACCAGCAGAAAGACGATCGGAATCAGTCCCCACAGTGGAAGGTTGTAGACGAGCCAGTCCAGCCAGTTCAGCTTGATACCGCTGGACTGGCTCAGCAGCGCGGCAAGCACGAGGTTGGGGACCCCCGCCGTAAGGAAGAATACGGCGGCGAAGAGTGGAAGGAACCCAGTGACCATCAAAATCATGGCCTGGTTGGCCCGCTTAAGCGCTGGGGGAGCGACCTGCCCTTCAGACAGTTCACCGAGGCAGCGTGAGATGGGCAGAAACAGCGCGGTTTCACTGACGGTCGGCAAGACGGCGTGCAGGAGGGTCCCCGCGACGGTCATTGCGCCCATGATCCGGGTGGCCCGGGTGGAGCGAACCAGACGGACGACACCGAAGGCTATCCGTTTTCCCAACCCGACACCGATCATCACTGCGACCAGTATGAATGCGCTCATGATCAGAAAGAACACGTCGCTGTTAAAGGCGTTGAAAGCCTTGGGCACCGGGGTCCGGTTCAGTAGAACCACCAGTAATGGTGCCCCCACACCCGCAACAATTTGCGGCAATGCCTCGGTGGCCAAAACAATGATGAACCACAGAAATATCCCGGTGATCGTCTGCGCCGCAGGCTTGAGCCCTGCCATGGTCGGACCGAGGTGGAACGCCAGCAAGACTCCGGTTGCCACCGCGAGGGCGAGCAGGTGGCCCGCGGTCGGGGTGGTGAAGCTGAAGGAAGCGACGAACCAGCTTGAGTGGCGGGCTCTGGGTAGACTGGGTGGCGGGAACCGTGACTGCCATGGGGCGCTCCTCGGTTACGATGTCAGCCAGCGCGGACGGCTTTAACCCTCGCGGCACACTGCGTTCAGCGGCAATAGACGGCGCGCATAATGTGGCGTTGAACGCGGCCGGTGTGGCCTGCCGGACCTGATCGGGGCATGGCGGGGGCGCTCGCCGTGGACGATGGTGCGTTGTCTATACCGCGGGGTGCATACTGACCGGACGGCTTGCAGTGTGGCAGGCATCACACGGGAGCGCCCTTGCTCGTGCGAACCCTCTCGACCGGACCCCCGGTTCCTGGCAACCCGTCGGTATCGGGTGGCGGCTCGAGACGTCTGCTCCCAGACGCCGCGCTCGATGGCGAGTTGCGCTTCGAAGCGCTCCTCCTTGTTCCGCGGGCCGTCGTCGGCACCGCGGTTGCGCTGATGAGCGTGCTGATCCAAGGGGTATGGGTGCCGGGTGTGCTGGGTCTGGCAGCGTACTTCCTGGTGATCTCTGCCGTGGCCGCTTACCGGCTATCCACCACCCCGCCCAGCGACGGCCCGTTCTTGTGGACCAGCATTGCCGACACGGTGGGATGCTTTGGAGCGCTCGCCGTCCTGGCCGCAGTGCCCGAGGCCCCTGGCGCACTGTTTTTCCCGCTACTGGCGTTCGAATTGGCCTTGAAGCACTGCGTACGTGGCGCTGGGGTGGCCCTCGGTCTGCTCGCGCTCTCAGCCGGTGTCCGCATGGCCTATCGCAGCGGTCATTTTGGGGCAGCGCCGCGGGTATGGCTGATCTTGTTGCTGCTGGGCGCAACGGGTCTGCTGATCGGTGTCGCCGGGGCGCTGCGGGTCAGCGAACGCCAGCGCTGGCAGGCGGTGGAGGATCGCAGCCGACTCGCGCAGCTGCTGCGGGAAACAGTCGAAGCCACGCTGGACCAGGTTGGAGTCCGCCGCCGTTCCCCCGGCCAGCGCGAGGACCTGTTGGCATTGGTTGACCACGCCTGCGATCATCCAGAGCTCAGCAGCGACATCACCCGGCGGCTTGCCCTGGCGGTCGCACCGATGAGTGCGGGTACCGGCCCGCTCTCCTGCCGGGAGGAGGAAATCCTCGGCCTGGTCGCTGACGGCCTGACCAACCGTGAGATCGCCTCCCGGCTGTCGCTCTCACCTGGCACGGTGCGCGTGCACATGTCCCACGTCGTACACAAGATTGAGGTCTCCGGCCGCGCCGAGGCGGTGCGCTGGTACGCCCACCGGCCCGAGGCCAGATCAGACTGACAGGCCACGTCAAATAGTGTTCAACCTGGATTTGTGCGCGGTGCATAGTGCCGCTAAACGGTTTTGACCTGCACGATGGTCACACCACGGCTGCGGTCCGGGTCAGCTCCTTGAGCGGCTGAGGACCGCGGCACACCAGCATGAGCCATGCCGGAGGTCTCGCCCATGAGTGACACCACAGCCATCCGCACCATCCCGGGGACCAACCTGGTCGCCATCGCTGGCGGCCACCCCACTGTTGAGGTCTACCAGCTCCTGACTCCCGGACTGGGCGACCACAGTTACCTGCTGACCGACGGCACCGCGGCTGCGCTTATCGATCCGCAGCGCGACGTGGACCGGTTCGAAGCGGCGCTGACGTCGCTCGGCTTGGCGCTGGCGATGGTGGTCGAAACGCATGTCCACAACGACTACGTCAGCGGCGGACGGGCCTTGGCCCTACGCCACGGCGCGAAACATGTCTTGCCCACAGACGCCGGATATACCTTCGACCACCATGCGGTCCGTGACGGGGACGAGTTGTCACTAGGCACGTTGACCATCCGGGCCATGCATACCCCCGGCCACACCCCGCACCACACCAGTTATGAGGTGCTCGCCGATGGCGAGGTGGTTGTGCTCTTTTCGGGTGGCTGCGTCTTGGTCGGTGCGTGTGGCCGTACCGATCTCGTGTCCCCGGAGCGAACCGAGGACCTGACCCGGGCCCAGTACCAGTCCGCGAACCGGGTCCTCACACTGCCCGAACCGGCAACGCTTGGCCCCACACACGGCCGGGGATCGTTCTGCTCCGCCTCGGCGGCCAGCATGGACACCTACACCAGCGTCGGAGCAGAACGGACCCGTAACCCCGCAGCGCTCGCTGCAAACGAGGACGATTTCGTCGAAACCCAGCTCGCCGGCCTGCTCGCTTATCCGGCGTACTACGCGAAGATGGCGGGGTTCAACGTCGCAGGCGCCCCGGCGTGGGAGCCGACCCAGCTCGCCAGCCTGTCTGCCGAGGAGGTCGCCAACCGACAGCACCGCGGCGCCACGATCGTCGATGGCCGTTCTCGGGCCGCCTTCGCCTCGGGTCATATTCCGGAATCGGTGAATCTCGAGCTGGACGACAACTTCGGCACCTACCTCGGCTGGCTGTTCCCGTTCGGCACCCACTTCATCGTTGTTACCGACGCTGACGCCGACCTTATGCAGGCAGTACGGCAGGGCGCACGAATCGGAATCGAGACGATCGAGGGTTTCCTAGACGGTGGGATCGACGCCTGGCGACGGTCGGGGCGTGAACTGCGGTCCTACCAGGTCACTGATGTAGACGGACTCAAGCAGGCGTTGGACGCGCACGATCTGCGGGTGCTCGACGTGCGCCAAGACCTCGAGTGGGCAGACGGCCGGGTGCCTGGGTCCATCCACGTTCACGTACCGTAAATTCGTGAGCGAGTGCGCGAGCTGGCAGGCACCAGCGTTCCGGTCTACGTGATCTGCCGGACCGGCCACCGGGCCAGCATGGCGGCGAGCGTCCTCGACGGCGCCGGGGTGCCGACGGTCCTCGTCGATGGCGGGTTCCCAGACTGGTCCGAGCGAAACTACCCGGTG
>JAABVA010005596.1_pt1 | contig 11335 bp, 8 predicted proteins | sample 5560331 | NCBI WGS metagenome assembly JAABVA01 (sample SAMN12812661, study PRJNA571458) | rock metagenome | isolation source: Antarctica rocks | place: Antarctica: Victoria Land, Mt New Zealand sud | collected 2016-01-07
TGCCAGTACTTTTCCTTTCGCTTGCAGTATTCTGCATGAGTCATCAGCACTTCACCCACCGAATGAGGCTTCGTCCAGCGGTCACTATTACCTTGTCCGTATGCACCAGTCCAGATGGTCGGTTCGCGAGTATGTATTGAGCGATCCACATTGCGCCACTCCCAAATCCAATCCCGTAAGGCTTTCTTCCGTTGAGTAGACAAAGGATTGCAATCCCCGTCCTTAGTAATTTGTATCTGCCGAAGTGTCTGTCCCGCTTTCGTCAATCTCTTCTGTCGTTCCGCAAGCGTTTTCTGATCGTAATACCATAGTGTTTTTTATATTCCATATGGAATAACATATTTATACTCAATCATTATGGCTTTGAGACCGCCCTCGACGAGATTATCAGTGAAATGGCGTCTGTATTCTTTACGCAATAATTCTAGGAATTCTTCGCGCCTTCGCGTTGCCTTTGCGTCGTTCATGGAACAATCCCTCCATCGGCAATTTTGGTAAGGTGGGTCGAGACGATTTGTTCATTTTACATGAACCGAGTGGGGCAGCGCCAATGACGGATGCACTGGATTGCGGCATCCCCGGCGATAGGCTACACTCTTGCGGGTAAACTATACTCCACTGAGTGATAATGACGCGTTAGGGCATGACGCCCGTTAGGATACACGAGGGTACGACGATGCCGGTTACGGTTGTGCTGGGTGGACAGTGGGGCGACGAGGGCAAGGGCCAGATCACCGATACGCTGGCGCGCGATGTGGACATCGTCGCGCGGGCGACGGGTGGCTCCAACGCCGGCCACACGGTGATCAACGAGCAGGGCACCTTCGCCGTTCACCTCATCCCCTCCGGTATCTTCACGACCGGCACGGTCTGCATCCTCGGCAACGGTATGGCGATCGGCCCGCAGACGCTTATCAAGGAGATGGACGCCCTCGCCGCGCACGGGATTGATCTCGCCAATCTCCATATCTCTGACAAGGCGCACCTCGTCATGCCGTACCATCCGACACTCGACGCCCTCGAAGAAGAGCGGCGAGGCGAGGCGGCTATCGGCACCACGCGGCGCGGCATCGGCCCCGCGTACATGGATAAAATGGCGCGCACTGGCGTCCGCATCGCGGACTTGCTTGATGAAGAAGCGCTTCGCAGCCGCCTTGCCTTCGTTCTCCCGTACCGCAACGACCAATTCGTCAAGATTTTTCGTGCTGAACCGGTGGCGCTGGAACCACTCGTCGCGGAGATGCTGGCGTATGGCGAGCGTCTCCGCCCGTACGTGACGCAGACCGAAGTGCTGATCCAGGACGCGCTGGACGCCGGGAAGCATGTACTCGTCGAGGGGGCACAGGCGTCCTTGCTCGATCCCGATTTCGGCACCTATCCGTTTGTGACCTCGTCGTCGCCAACGGCGGCAGGCGCGTGCCTCGGTACCGGCATCGCGCCGGGGCAGGTGACAACAGTGCTCGGTGTCTTCAAGGCGTACTGCTCGCGCGTCGGCGCGGGGCCGATGCCGACGGAGCTGACGAATGCGACCGGCGATCTGATCCGCGAGCGGGGTCGCGAGTATGGTACGACAACGGGCCGACCGCGCCGCACTGGCTGGTTCGATGCGGTGGCGGCACGCTACGTCGTGCGACTCAACGGTATTTCCCGTATCGCGCTTACCGGTATGGGTGTGCTCGGCGCGTTCGAGACGATCAATGTCTGCACGGCGTATCGGATCGGCGGCGATGCGGTGCAAACGATCCCGACACTCGCGGAAGCGTACGCGCGGGCCGAGCCGGTCTACGAGGAGTGGCCGGGTTGGCAGACCGATACCGCAGGTGTCCAGACCGCCGACGATCTGCCGCCGAACGCGCGGCGATACATCGAGCGGTTAGAGGAACTGCTGGGCGCGGAGATCGTCCTCGTCGGTGTCGGGCAGCAGCGGCGGCAACTCGTTCGGCGTGGCGCATTCGCGCGCGAAGCAGCGACTATCTCGTGATGTATCAACAAGGTGTTGGTGGTGGCGGGCTTTAGCCTACCCCAGCAAGGATTGGAAGGCTAAAGCACGCCACCACCGAGAAAAGTATCAGTCACACTGAACACTCTGTAAGGACTGGCACGGTGCTCTCGATTTATCTCTACATTATCATTGTTCTCATTACTGTTTTGATCGTTTTCATTGTCCGGCAGGTGCGGCTGCGGCAGGCAATTGCCCGGCGGCGCGCGCTACGACAACGTCAATCGTCGGGCGCAATGGAAGAGTAATCGGAGGTGCAGCATGCTTGACCGGACGGCAATCGAGGCGATCATTCCTCATCGCGCGCCCTTCCTGCTTGTGGATCGCATCATCGAACTGGAACAGGGCAAGTCGGCGGTCGGAGAATTGGATGTGCGCGCGGATGCCTTCTGGGTGCCCGGCCATTTCCCGCAGTATGCGGTCATGCCGGGTGTGCTGATCGTTGAGGCGCTGGCGCAGGTCGGCGCGGTCGCGCTCCTCAGTATGGAGGAGTTCGCGGGCAAACTCGCCTTTTTCGCCGGTATTGATGGCGTGCGCTTCAAGCGACAAGTGCGCCCCGGCGATACGCTCCGCCTCGCCGTGACACTCGACGCGATGCGGCGCGGTATCGGCAAAGGGCAGACAACCGCGACCGTAAATGGCATACTCGCGGCGCGCGGCGAACTGACCTTTGCCGTCGGTGACGCGCCGACGACCTAATCCCCTGGCCCCCTTCCATACCTCGGCGTGGGAAGGGGGAAGATACGAAAACGGAGAAACGGCGACGTTTAGACTGTCACGATCCCATCCAAAAAGGAAAAGGGAATGGCCGCTTGACATCGAATGGTCAGAGCGGGCGCGGGATGCAATGATTGGCGCGGCCTGTCGTTTGCTTGGGATGCTCTGCTGGCCTCTGAGACGACCACCGCGTGATGGCTGGATGGTGCCGCGACGGATACTTATTCTCAAGCCGTGTTGTATGGGTGATGTACTCTTCGCGACGCCATTACTCGCAGCGATTAAAGCGGTATATCCCGGTAGCCATGTGACGTTCGCGACGAGTAGATGGTGCGCACCGGTGATCGTGGATAACCCGCACCTGGAGGCGATGCTTGAGGTGCCGCCATCCATCGGACTGCGTGACCTGTGGGAGTGGGCGGGGCGGCTGCGTGCGGCGGGTTTCGATTGCGCGCTTGTGCCGGATCGCTCGCCGCTACTCGGATTACTCGTCGCACTGGCGGGGATTCCGCGCCGCATTGGGTTGGACAGCGGGGGGCGGGGATTCCTCTACACCGATCGGGTGGCGACCCCGCCGGACGATTACGCCATTCATGAGGCCGACCTGTACGGGCGTGTTGGCACGGCGATTGGCGCGTCCCCCCTTCCTGATCAGGGGACGGAATACCGCCCGTCCGCCGAGGCTGTCGCGCGGGCCGCAACAATGATCGCGGAGCGGGGATGGCAGCCACCGCTGTGGGTCATCCACCCGGGCGGCGGCGTCAATCCCGGCATGACATTGGCGCCGAAGCGCTGGGTGCCAGATCGTTTCGCCGCGCTCGCGGATGGCTTGCTGGAGACACAGGGCGGCACAGTGCTGCTGCTCGGTGCGGCGACCGATGCCGATGCGGTGCAAGCGGTGCGCTTCATGATGCACCATCCATCGGTTGACCTGACGGGCGTACTCGACTTCGCGATGGTGCAGGCACTCGCGCACCACGCGACGCTCTACATCGGCAACGATTCCGGGACGACGCACTGCGCCCTCGCAGGGGGGACGCCGACGCTCTGCATCTTCGGGCCAACCGATGTGCGCCAATATGGCCTCTACGGCGGACGGGGAATGATGGTCATCGGGCGCGTGCCGTGGTCACCGTGCTTCCGGCGTGGCAGGCTTGCCTGCACCTGCGGTACGATACGCTGCATGGACGCTGTGACGGTCGGAGCGGTCCGCGCCGCTGTTGACCAACTGGTTGGAGCCGCCGTTTGAGCGTGAACCTGAATCCCCAGTACCTCGCGCGCCGTGGAATGATGCGGGCGGGCGGGCTGTTTGTGCAATTGTGGAAACCGCCGCCGCTCGAAGCGGTGCGCCGCGTCGTCCTCATCCGGCCCGACCATCTCGGCGACCTCCTGATGCTCACCCCGGCGCTTGCCCGGCTGCGGGAAGCATTGCCGGATGTGGCTGTGACGCTCTATGTTGATCCATCGTCGTGCCAGGTCGCATTTAATGGACCCGAAGGCATTGCAGTCGAGGCGCACTGCTTTCCCGGTATTACGCGCGGCCCGAAACCGCATCCGGTGCGGCCATATGTGGACTTGTGGTTCATGGCGCGGCATCTTCGAGAAGGGCGGTACGATGCCGCGCTCATCCTCCGGCCCGATCACTGGTGGGGCGGCGGCACGGCGGGCGTCGCGCGCATCCCGCTCGTCCTCGGCTTCGATCACCCCGATACCCGCCCCGCCCTCACCCAGTCGCTGCCATTCGTCCCACGCATGCATGCCGCACGAGCAAATTTGCTGCTGATCGAAGCCCTGATCACCCGCGCCACCGGGCAGCCACCTCGCGCATTGCCGCCAGATGACGTTGCGCTGATGGCAGCGCACCCGATGGTCTTTCGCGTCTCGGAGGCGGCGCATGTGAAAGTGACCGAATTACTGAATGGCTGGGGGCGTGATAAACCGCTGATCGCGATCAATCCGAGCGCGGGCGCGCCCGTCAAGCGATGGTTGCCGGAGCGGTGGGCGCGGGTAGCAGATGCGCTCGCGGCGCGGTATGGCGCGGCGATTGTCTTGACCGGCGCGCCCGGTGATGAATCACTGACCGGCGAGGTGGCAGCCGCGATGACCCATCCCGCACTTGATTTGACAGGGAAGACAGACTTCCCGACGCTCGGCGCAGTCTACGAGCAGGCAGCGCTCGTCCTTGGGCCGGACTGCGGTTCGTTGCATCTTGCGGTCGCTGTCCGCACGCCGACGGTCCATCTCTATGGCCCCGCTGATGTCGCGCAGTACGGGCCGTGGGGCGACCCGGCCCAGCACGTCGCGATCACGGCGGATCGGCGCGACATTCCCTGCCTCGGCTGCGGCGATCTCTCACTCAGCCGCCCGCCCGCCCCGCCCTGCCTGACGATCCTCGAAGTGGCGGACATCCTCGCCGTTGCTGATCGCCTGCTCGCGCTGTCATGCACCCGCTAACGATCGCTGTGGACGCGAGCCGGACGCTGCCCGCGTATCGCACTGGGACGGAGCAGTACAGCGTCTTTCTGCTGCGCGCCTTGATGGCAATGGAGACGCCGCACTGGTGGAGGCTCATCGCGCCCGGCCCGCCGCCGGACGATCTGCTGCCGTTGCCGGCCCGCTGGGAATGGCGGACGATCCCCTTTCCGCGCCTCTGGACGCATCTGCGGCTCTCGTGGGAAATGGCACGCCACCGCCCGGATGCGCTTTTTGTCCCGGCGCATGTCGTGCCGATCATCCATCCGCGCGCGACGGTCGTGACGATTCACGATCTCGGCTATCGCCGTTTCCCGGAGATGCATACCGCATCGTCGCGCGGTTATCTTGATTGGTCCACGCGATGGAGCGTCCGGGCGGCACGGCGGGTGATTGCGGTTTCCGGCGCGACCCGCGATGATCTGGTGACGATGCTCGCTGTGCCGGAGGAGAAAATCACCGTTGTCCATCACGGCGTCCGCCCGGTAATGAACCGAATGTCGGACGATGCGGTGCGTGCAACGGAGGAGCGTTTGGGAATTACCCGGCCGTATGTCCTTTTTCTCGGCACCGTGCAGCCACGCAAGAACCTCCAGCGACTGATCCGCGCGTTTCGGCAGGTCGTGGACGCGGGATTGCCGCATACGCTGGTAATCGCCGGTCAGATGGGGTGGTTCGCGGAGCCGATCCGCGCGGTAGTGGCGGCGTGCGACCTGGCCGCGCGCGTTCACTTCGTAGGCTACGTGGAAGACGACGATCTGCCCGCGCTGTACACCGGCGCAGCCGCCTTCGCCTTTCCGTCGCTCTTTGAGGGGTTCGGTATGCCCGCACTCGAAGCGTTATCGTATGGTGTGCCGGTCGTCGCATCATCAACAACGAGCCTGCCGGAGATCGTCGGCGATGCGGGCCTCCTCGTGGACCCGCTGGATGAAGTAGCGCTCGGCGCGGCGCTCGTGCAGGCGCTCGTGGACGCAACGCTGCGCACCCGCCTCGCCATCGCCGGGCCGGAGCGGGCAACGCAATTTTCGTGGGAGCGGTGTGCGCGCGAGACGCTCACTGTACTGGAAAGGGCGGCGCGATGAGTGAGGCGATACGCCGCGTGCTCGTCGTCAAATTAGCTGACATCGGCGATGCCATCGGCACGCTGCCCGCGCTCCGCGCGCTCTGCGATCTGCTGCCGGATGCCCGGATTGACGCGCTCGTCGCCCCCGGCGCGCGGGTCGTGCTCGAACATGAGCTGTCCGTGAGCGAAATCTTGACCTTCGCGAAGGCAGCGTACGATGCTCCGCGTGGCATTGCGAACCCGCGCGCGATGCACGACCTCGCCCGATTTGGTACCGAACTGCGCGGGCGGCAGTACGACGCCGTGATCTTCTTCCATCACCTGACGACCGCCTGGGGCGCTGTTAAATATCGCGCCCTCGCCCTCGCCACCGGCGCGCCGATCCGCGCCGGGCTTGACAACGGCCGGGGCAACTTCCTCACCCATGCGGTGCGCGATCACGGCTTCGGCGCGAAGCCGGAATGGGCGTACTGGCTCAGTGTCGTCGGACTGCTCGGCGCGACCGCACGCGATGCACGCCCCACCGTCGCGGTTTCTGGCGATGCACGGGCAACCGCTCGTGCACGGATTGGTACGGGCGCGCCGTACATCACACTGCATCCCGGCATCGGCGCATTCGGCCCGGCGCGGCAGTGGTCTCCGGCGCGCATGGCGGCGGTCGGCCAGACACTGGCGGCGGATGGCTACCGGCTCGTGATTACTGGCGGGCGTGATCCTCAGGCCCGTGACGCGGCGGACGAACTTGTGCGGCATCTTGGCGCGACAGCCGCGCTCGATCTCACGGGCACATCCAACATCGCGGTTTCGGCGGCAATCTATGCCGATGCCGCGCTCTTTATCGGCAGCGATAACGGCATGGCTCACCTCGCGGCAGCGGTCGGTGCGCGGGCCGTGGTCATCTTCGGCCCCTCGAATCACCGCGCATGGGCGCCGTATGGTGCGGTTGAATGCAATCCGGGCGCGCTGACTGTGCCGCCTGGCGCGCGGGTCGTCGTGCTTCGTAGCACGATTGCCTGCTCGCCCTGCTTCTACACCGGGTACACGCTTGGTAGGCCAAATGGTTGCCCGTCACGAAACTGCCTTGACCACGTTCAAGCGAGTGATGTCCTTGTTGTCGCGAATCAATTGTTGGACTCTACTCCCCCACGCGACGATCATGGATGAGTTCAACGACGAGAGTGGGCGGTTACGAGCATGAGCGTTCAAACGGACGTCCGCGACGAGTTACTTGCTACTATCCTTAAGACGGCGCCCGTCGGCATCCTCGTGATCGAGTCCGACACGCTGCGGATTCTGCTCGCCAATGAACAGGTCAAGGCGATCCTCGACCCCGAATGGCACGATCGCGATCTCACCGGCTATCTCTTCCCGGAGGTATTCACCGCGATTTCTTTCGCACGGTTCCACGCCATCATGACAGGACGTGGCGCGCACCGGCGAGACGTTCCATATCCAGGGCTACGCGTACGACGGCTTCGCGCGCGGCCGCACTTACTGGAACGACGATATTACTCCGTTGCACGACGATGCCGGGCAGTGCTACGCCGTGATGCTCACGTTGACTGAGACAACCGCACAGGTCCTCGCGCAACAGCGATTGGAGGAGACGAACACCGTCCTCACCGCGATTAACGCACTCGCGCTGCGCGTTAATGCGACGAAGGACCTACCGACAATCTTCCAGTATGCGCTCGATACCCTGATCGAACTCCTGCATCTCGACCAGGGTGTGGTCGGCATCGTCAATTTTGTGGACCGAACGTTCCGTCTCGTGGCGGATCGCTTGCCCCGCCAGCTCCGGCAGGATACTCCAATCCCTCTCGATGGGACCTTTACGCTCCGCGCGATTGAGGAGTACACCTGTCCCGTCGTGATCGAGGATGTCGCGTCTGATCCACGGCTGTTGCCTCTTGAGCGAACGATCTTCGGTGCGAACGGCGCTCGTGCACTCCTGCTCGTGCCGATTCTCGTCGAAAGCGCCTGGTATGGCGTGATGGTCTTACACGCGACGAGCGCGCCGCGCACGTTTACTGTGGACGAAATCGCGTTGTCAGAGACGATCAGCAACCAGCTCGCGGTTGCCATCCGCAATGCGCAATTATACGAGCAGACGCAGCAGCGGATGATCGAACTCGTGACCCTCAATGACGAACTGGAGGCGCTGCGAGAGGTCGGCCTCGCGATGACCGGGACGCTCGATCTTCCGGCCGTCCTGCGCCGCGTGCTGGCGGAAATCGCGCGCGTCGTGCCGTACCAGCAGGGGATGATTTGCCTCGATGTGCCGGAGCGGGGCATGTTGCGCATCGAGGCGGCTACCGGATCGGTGATTGAACCGCTTCTCGGTACTGAGATGCGCATTGACCAGAGCATGAACGGATTTGTCTATACACAGGGCGAAACTGTCTGCGTGGACGATTTCTGGGAATCGGACGAATGGCTGACCCGCTCACATCGCATCAACGTGCAACCGGACGAGTTACACAGCGTCCTCTGCGCACCTCTCCGCATCGGCGGTCAAAGCATCGGCACGATGTATCTCGCCCACGGCACGCCCGCGATCTACCACGCAGAGGATATTGACCGGATCGAGCGATACAGCAGCCAGGTGGCAGTGGCAGTGGCGAACGCGCGCCTCTTTGCACAGGTGCAGCGGCAAGTGGACGAACTGCGCTCGCTCAACTCCGAATTGGAGACGATGCATGAAATCGGTATGGCCGTCAGCGCGTCGCTCGATCCGGCGGTCGTCCTCCCCCGTGTTCTGTCGGAGATCCGTCAAATCATCCCTGCCGAGTCCGGCTATGTCACCCTCCTCGAATCGGACGGTGAGACGCTCCGCATCGTCGGCGATTTCGGCTTCGACACACCGCGGACTGGTGAGCGGATGCCTGTTGGGAAGAGCATCAACGGGCAGATCATCACGTCCCGCCGTACCTTCCGCATCGGCGATGTCTGGGCTGACCCCGCGTGGCAAGTGACATGGCATAACGCTCCCGCACAGATTGCGCCGCGTATGCGCAACCTCCTCGGCACGCCGCTGATCGTCGCTGGGGCGGTGATCGGGACGCTCTATCTGGTTCATAGCGAGACGGACATTTTTACCGAGCGGGACGAGTCCCGGCTCGAACAATACGCGGCTCAGACAGCAATCGCAGTCGCGAACGCGCGCTTGTACGAGCAGATTCAGGCCCAAGTCGCGGCGTTGCACCGGTTGAATGGCGACCTCGAAGCGGCAAGCCAGCACAAGAGCGACTTTCTCGCCACGATGAGCCACGAATTGCGCACGCCACTCAACGCGATTATCGGCTTCTCGGAATTGCTGGCGGATGACATCGTCATCGCTGAAGACGAACGCCGCGAATGCCTGATGGACATCCATTCCAGCGCGCGACATCTACTTTCGCTGATCAACGATGTGCTCGATGTTGCGAAGATCGAGTCTGGCAGGATGGAAATGCACCCCGTCGCCTTCGTGGTCACGGATGAACTGCGGGAAGCCGAGCGCGTGATGGCCCCACTCATCCTCAACAACCGGCAGACGCTCTCTGTCGCCGTCGCGCCGACAACGCCGCATGTCTACGCGGATCGGGCGCGGTTTCGGCAGATCGTCCTCAATGTCCTCTCGAACGCGACCAAGTTCACGCCGGAAGGCGGGAGTATCACTGTTGAGGTGGCGGGGAGTGGAGATCAGGTCTGCATTCGTATCACGGATACCGGCATCGGCATCCGCCCGGAGGACGCGGCCAAAGTCTTCGAGGCGTTCCGGCAGATTGACGGCTCACTATCGCGCCGCTACAACGGCACCGGCCTCGGCCTTGCCCTCACCCAGCGCCTCGTCGAATTACAAGGCGGGACAATCGGTTTCGAGAGCGAACCCGGCGTTGGTACTATGTTTACGATCACGTTGCCTGTGGTGAGGGAAGTGCTGAGTGCTGAGTGCTGAGCGCTGTGAGATAGCGCGCGGTATCCGGTATATGCAACTCATCGGCGCGATACGATGTACAAGAAACACTACACGCGATAGCAGGTCACAGAGCACTCAGCACTCAGCACTTTCCCCTTTGTTGTGGAACCAGCGCGCACTGGCGGTCGTATCTACTGCTGGGTCCTGTTATGATACGACGTGATCGGAGGACGCTATGACTGATACGGATGCACGCATGCACTATCCAGGGGCCGCGTCTGGCCGCCGACCGAGCAGGCTGGACCGGATTCCGGGCTATCGTGGCTACCACGAGAAGGAGGCGCGGCGCGATGCCGATGGCGCGCTTCGCCGGATGCTCGCGCAGGATTACGCCGCGCAGCACACACGGCTGACGCGTGTCCAGCAGACGCTGCTCGCCGCGTGCCGCCTCGATCAACTTGCGCCGGTGGACCAGGCCGCCGGGCGGCTCAATCACTTCACTGACCGCGTGCGTACCGCGACCTACGGCTATGCCGGGTTGCGGGATAGCGTGCAAGTTGACGAGCGCGCTCTCGATCAACTGTACCAGTTCGATCTCGCGCTCGCGGATGGTGTGGACGAGGTCGGCGCAAAGGTGGATGCCATCGAGCAGGCAGCCGAGAGCGGCGGCGATCTCCACGCGCCACTCGCTGACCTCGATAGCACGGTGCGGGATTTGCAGGAGCGGTTCAACGCGCGGGCCGATGTCTTCCAGACTGGCCAGCCGAGCGAGAATACGAAACTCTTCGATGTCGTCAAGACGTCCGCGCTATTGGCGACGACCGCGACTGAGCCGTTACCGCTCCTGAATCTCAACGACGCAGTCACAGTAGACGGTCAGGACTGGCTCGTCGCCGCGCGCACCCGCGTGGACGGCCCGACGCCATGGATCGACTATCTTCTGCGCGATGGCGAGATGACGAAGTGGCTGATCGTGCCGGGCGATCCATCACGGCCAATGGCGCTGACCGATCAAGTGGATTTCTGGACGCGCGTCCCACCTGTCACGCCGCTGATTTTCGGCGGTGTCACGTACTCGCTCGTCGAGCACCTGAGCGGCGCGGGCACGATCACGGGCGCGGCGGGCGAGCGGACGGGCACTGTGAACGCCTACGTCTATTCGGGTGTTGATGGCGCCTATCTC
>JAABVA010005598.1_pt1 | contig 11332 bp, 17 predicted proteins | sample 5560331 | NCBI WGS metagenome assembly JAABVA01 (sample SAMN12812661, study PRJNA571458) | rock metagenome | isolation source: Antarctica rocks | place: Antarctica: Victoria Land, Mt New Zealand sud | collected 2016-01-07
TCTACTTGCTGACAAACAGGCACCACGGATGCTCCAACACCAGCCCCCTGGCATGGGCCGCACGGGCGGCAGCAGGCACAGCGGCACTCCTCTTGCCCGCAGGGTCTTGCAAGACCGCGAGGGTGGGAGAGTGACCTGAATGCGTAGCAAGGGCTGCCCCTCGGCGCGCTGCCACACGGGCGGCAGCAGGCGCAGGATGGCGTCTGCGTAGGGCCGGATGCCGTCCGCCAGGCGTTCAATGATCTCATTGAACAGGCTGAATGCCTGCCGTCACCACCAGCCGGTCAGCCACTGCAGCAGCCGCTTCCGTCTAGCCCTTGCTGCACTAAACAGGTGTGCGAGGAGAAGGCTCCATGTGCCAGCTAGGCCATGCCAGCTAGGGGGCTTGGCTGCATGCCTAAGGAGCAGCCTGACAGCACTAGCCTGCACTTTCAAGGTTTGCTGGTAAAGTGACACCCAGTCACACTGCAGGCTGAAGCTATCCCGGGTTAGGTTTTTGGCAATGGGAGCAGGACAAGCCGGATGCGTGGCATGCGCATGCTTCTGAGCGCGGCCGGGGCGCGCGCCTGCAGCTGCGTGTCGAGCTCGGTCGTCCCCTGCAGCAGGCGCGCGAGCAGCTCCAGCGCGGGCCCGACGCAGTCCGCAAACCCCGCCTCGTCAAAGTCCCAGTCGGTCACGAGCGCGCGGAGGCTGTCCAGACCCGCCAGCGCCAGCGCCAGGTCCGGCGAAGCCTGCGAGCGTTGGTGTGATGTGGCAGCACATGACTGCATAAGCCCTGTTATCTGACACGCGTTCCCTTTAAAATCCACTGCCTGCCAGTGAGCCGAGCGCCGAGTGTGAGCGAGCTTGTCAGAAAGGCGTGGGGCGCGCCATGAGGCCGAGCAGCGCGCGATAGGCGTCAGGCCGGTCCGCGTGCGCCAGCTTGGGCGCCCAGGCGCCGATCAGCAGCGCTGCGCGCCTCCGCAGCGGCCGCGCCGCGGGTGCTGTGTCCGCCATCTCCTGCGCCGCTTGGCCGAACATACATGTGCCGGCCGTATCGGCGGCAGAGGCCAATGCAGCTCCCACATTCCTGCAGATCTTTGTGCGCTACACGACTGCAGTGCATGCATCTAACATCCAAGCAATGAAAACCATATTGACAACCTTGCCACGATGCATATGGCGATAACCCACCTGCAAGAGCGCGCCGCGAAACCACGGCCCGAAATCTACGTAGTCGTGCAGGTCGAATGATGCAGCCGCCGCAGCCGCATACGCCGCCTCCTTTGCCAGCACAGCGGCCGGCACGCCCTCGACGTGGGGCCCCGGTAGGCTAGCAGCAGCTGCGGGCGGGCACGCCGCCGCTGCCGCCGTCACGAGCTCTACCACCATGGGCGCTAGCACCTCCCGATGCTCCTGTCAACCACACTGCAAGCGTACGAGGGGTGCAAAATGCCAGCAGTTGACAGCACGCCTCTGAGACTCTGCGGGGGTTCATGTGCGCCGGCACCAGCTGCGCTCACAGTGCCTGCTGCTCGTGCCCAGCAGGGCGTTCTTGACCTCGATGAAGTGATCTGGTCCGAGACTCCGCCGTGAACAAGGCACGCGTGCACTGCAGACAGCCGCATGCCTGTCACGCCTAGCCTGCATGAGTCACCTTGACCAGCAGCATGAAGAGGCGCTCTGCACACGCGCGCGGCTGCTCCTCCCAGCTGCCGGCCATGGCCTCGTGGTGGAACGCCTCCGGGTCCTCTGCCCACTGCTGCAGATCGCGCGCCTGCGCCGCAGTGCGGGCTGGTCAGCAGGGTATGGCCTGCTCAGGAATCACAGACACGCAGCATCTGGGAGCGATGAGGGGCACGCGGCAGCATCTGCATGGGTGGCTTCCTCTCGCAAGTGTTGACACAATCTGCTGGAAAATGACTGTTAGGTGCAAAGATGTGCGGCATGCTGGTAGCTGTGATCACCTGCTATAGAAGGCCGCCCAACGCTTCAGAGCCATGCACAGACTGTGCAGGGAGCGAGGCGCGCACGCCAAGGGGCAGAAACCGCGTCACGAGCGCCTCAGTTAGTTGCCGCAGGCGCTGCTGCTCCCAGAACCTCCGCAGCCGCTCCTGCGCCTCTGCGGCCATGCCCTTTGCCGCGGCTGCCTGCACCCAGCGACACTGCTGAGCACAAGCCAATCTTACTTGTTGCAAGTTTATGGAACGAATTGAAGCTCCCATGCCCAATACTGCCCATGCAACCACTTTTATACGTTTTTGTCTATGGTGCGCCTATGATCAATCTGCTGCAGCAGGCCCAGATTATATGTTGGTTTCAAACTAGGCGCAAGCTCGACAGCCGTAAAGGAGCTTGCGAGCGCGCCTGCGCGCGCGCGGAAGGGTCGTACGCAGCGAGCGCGCCCTTGAGCGGCGCGCTGGCGAGCACGGCGATGACGTACAGCGCGAGCGCGACGTACACGCGGCCCGGCAGGCGCGCGCGCTCGCCCGCGGCCGGCGCGGCCGCCAGCGTGGCCGCGGCCAGCGCCAGCGCGCCCTCCAGCGTGCCGCTGCGCAGCAGCGCCCAGGGGTGCGCGCCTGGGCGCGCGGGGGCGGGCAGAATGACTTGCAGTACTTCTGAGTTGCAGCATCTCACCAAAAATGTAAAGATAAACATTTTAATGTCATGGACAGCGGAGCCTCACACTAACTACGTATCAAACAGCCGTCAGTGCGCCCGCTGCCCAGCATCGAGCGATCGGCCATGCGCCCCTCCGGCGCGCTGCGCAGGAGCAGCTCCGAGGGGCGCATGCCTTGCCGCGCGGGACAGCTGCATCAAACATCAGGCACTGCCTAGCGCTTGATGGACAGCCCTTGGGCTTGCCTACCTCAGCAGGAGAACATCGCAGCATACTGGCCTGGGGTTGATACATTGTCTCTCCCAGAAGCTCAAACGCCAGCCTTGTTTGCCATGTGCAACAAGACCAAGCTGGCGCAGCGGGGCTTCAGCACCCAGCAGTGCGGTGAGGCTGCGCGCCAGCTTCACCAGCGCCGCGTCCAGCATGGCCGCCAGCTGGCTGCGCGGCAGCGGGTGCGGCGCGGCCGCGCGCAGCTCCAGGAGCGCGCCCAGCGCCTGCAGCAGGCCCGGCGCCACCTGCGCGGAGCTTAGCGCTTCTCAAATGCCTAATGGTAAGGCGTGTGTGGCAAAATAGCGGTCGTAGCACAGCCCGGCACTGCATGTACGACAGGCAGGCTGGCGCAGGTGTTGCTTACTCATGACACTCCTAGGCGAACGTTGTGCGCTGACCTCCTCGACATATCATATTGTGAAACAACTCATGCGACATCGTCAAAACGCGCGCCCTTGAGCCTGACATCTGCATTCCTCGTGCCCTCTCTGACTTGCGGTGCGTGCGACACAGTCTGTGCTCACGCATGCCTTCTGCTGCACCGCACGCATCATGCGGACCTGGGAGACTGCTGGGACCTCCTGCAGCGTCCGCGCATCAGCCTGGAAGCCGAAGAGCAGCATCCTGCGCATGCCCTGCGTGCGGCGGCCCGCACGTCGCCTTGCTGATGGGGTGGAGTGCGCAGACCACACATGCATGTTTGTTGCAACTGTATAGAGCCGGTATGCTGGAACCTGCACGGTATTGCTGCAGGAACAGTCATAGGCATGCATTTCAGTGCACATGCAACAAGTTTATGCAATAATGAAGCCACTGCAGCCCATGCCACACCATCAGCGCCATATAAAACCTCAGTCAGCACAAGTTGACATGCCGTGGCTTCTTTTTGAGCCTCACTGACAGGGTCTGCGACCAAGAGCAACTGAGCTCGCATGTACGAGGCAGGCGAATCAGGAAAACCCATGCCCAGATTCATCCCCCTATAGGGAGTTCCTGAGGGCTTGAGGGCAACACCTTGAGCTCCAGGAGCCAGCGTTCAGACGTGAGCTTCAAGCCGAGCGGGTCGTCGCCAGGGCTGCCCGCTGGGAGTGCGCTCGGCAGCCCCGCCAGGAGCGCCTGCATGTCCGCGCACCACTGCGTCCAGTACGGCTGGAACAGCTGCTCGGTCACCTGCGTCGCTCACACTCTGACTGCGTAAATGTCGCAGCATGCTGGGTGCACGGGCCACGGACAGCGTCCACAACGTCATAGCTGGTAGTTGCAGCCTCGCCACAAACAACCCCGCGTCCACCAGGTCAATGTCTGTCAAGCTCCACGCCTGTCACTTCGCACAGCATGTCTTAAGACTCGGCTGGAGCGGCTGGCCATCCCTGCCTGCCAACCAGCCTCAGAGATGCGCACTGCTGAACAGCTAACATGCGGTGCAAGCAGCTTGGACGTGCACAAGACAGGTCGAGCGCATCCCCTCTTAACATGCGGGCACTTGGCACTACATGCTCTGCAGTACTCCTTTCGCGTTCTGCTTGCCTTGGGCAATGCTGCAATAGAGGCCGACAATAGGGCATCATAAAGCGGCGTGTCGTGCAATGCAGCGCACGGACCAGGCAGCCCCCGCACGCGCCTCCGCGAACGTGCGCTGGTCGGCTGCCAGGCGGCGCGAGGACAGCTCCTTCAGGATGTGGTGCAGAACCAGGAAGGCGCGCCGCGCTTGCAGCGCGGCTGGCCCGCCGGGGCCGTTTATGCGCGCGACCAGGTCCCCGAGCAGGCTCGGCCAGTGCCGCGGGTAGTCGGTGCGCGCCACCTTGGCAAAGGTGACCGCCACCTGCACTGCGATCTGCGCGCAGAGCCACGTGCTTGTCAGGGGCTTGCGCTTGATGAGCGGTGTTCGCCCCACCTCCCAGCAGGGGCATGCGACACACCATGAGCCTCATGATACCTGGAGGGCCAGGTGAGCAAGGTCCATGCATGTAAGACCTGCTGGCACAGAGTGCAGGGCATTGTAACCTGCAAAAGTGGGGTGGGTGTGCGCGCCTGCGTGTCGTCCTGGTCAATGAGCGTGAGCAGCTTGCCGCGCAGGTACGCCTTCTCGCTGTCCGTGATGCCTCCCCTGCCAGGCCGAGCAGGCTCAGCAAACTCCCTGGGCTCCAGCATATGCGGGTGAACCGGCACTATAAACCAGGCGAGGCCCGGTGTGTGCCTGCTGTCAGCGCGCTGCCGCCAGTGCCGTGTGACAGTGTTCTTCAGCTGGATTGTTGCAAGCCAGCGCACACTATGGTCCGCCTGTCTGCTGGACATTATCTCCTGCGGCAGTGGAGCACAAGTTACACACTAGCCTCTCCTTCCATCAAGCGCAATACCTTGTTGCCAAGGTAAAACAGGTGTCAAGGCACAGCGGTGCCGTCCCTACCGCTAAGCACGAGCAGTAGCCCGGCTGCTCCTCCAGCAGCTGCAGCACTGCCTCTGCTCTGCTGCGCACTCCCGCATTAGTGCTCATTGCCTCGCGCAGGCAAGCAAACAGCCTGGCAAGGTCGGCCGGCCCCATCTGGGAAGCAGCCTGCGGCTGCATAGCCGCAGCACTCAGTATAGGCCAATACCGCGACTTGTCCCTGGCGTACTGGAGCAGAGCAAGCGCTCTCACAGCTTGCAGGAAGCTTTCTGAGCTTGCTACACTAGCGCAAGTGCACCAGCATACACCACAACAAGCATTTTGAGCGCAGTCATGACGCCTGGTTACTGCAGGCGTCCTCGCTTGCTTCGTAAAGAGGCTGGGAGCCAAGGCCTGGTGACATGCATGCTATGCATCTGCCATCGGGAAGCGCCGGGTACCCGACGCTTCCCCCATGCACGCCTGCCGATACACCCCAGCAACATTCTACATTTGCAAGTTCCATCTGGCCAGGTGCATACAGTGCGAAGTCCTTGTCCGCACGTAGTCAAGTAGAAATGCGCGTAGTGTTCGTGGAGTGCGTACGTATCATCACGTCTATCAGTGCAACGTGGCGTGGTTGGTACTGACAGAGCGGAACGCTGCACCTGCTGGGATATAGTTTGGACCTCTACTGTTCAGCTGGATGCGCCGCGTGTCCTGCGTGCCTGCTACCGTGCCAGCCCGCTGTGCAGCAGGTGGCAGCCTGCGCAAGAGCGCCCTCGCCGAGGAGAGTGCCGCGAGGTGGCCTGCTGCGCGTTCAGCGCCCGGAGCGGCTTGCAGGGACTCGCCAGGAGCTGGCTCGGCATGGGGCTCAAGGCCCGGCAGCCGGACGCGGCAGGCGCTGAGCGTGCGAGCGAGCGCACGGGCAAAATTGGCCGCGTGTTTGAGGACTTGTGCTCGCCGCCGCAGCTGGAACCGAGTGCCAGCACGCTGACGGTCATGCAGTGGAACGTGCGCTCGCCAACCTCTTCCTGCACTTTCTATATTCACATCAACAGTAACGGGTGCGCAGTGTACGTTGTTGGTTACACAGCACACGCCGTCTCGCGGCAGGTGCTTGCAGATGGCTTGGCGCAGTTTGGCGACTTCGAGAAGGTGGGTGCCTGTTTTCGTCTGTTGCTTCTGTTGCTGACTGTGTGTGTAGAGGCAGATGTGCTTCCAGCTCAGTTGCAGCATGAGCTGAAAGGCGTGCCATGCCTGGCAGGCAGAACCAGCTGCGCTGTCGTGGGAGGTGCGAGCGCCGCTGCTGTTGCAGGAGCTGCTCGAGGCGGACGCGTCTGTCATATGTCTGCAGGAGTGCAACCGCTTCGGTGCGTCAGTGCCTGACTGCTTGTTGAGCAAGCACAGCCTGCAAGCCGCGCCTCGCACACAGGCAGCTGTATCTGGACAGTCAGTGTGTAAGGTGTTGTAAGTGACCTGCTTGTATGCACTTTATGCGTGCACAAAGAGCACGCTGATCTCGCATTGAGCAGAGCATGCTGCAAACGCAGGCGACTTCTTTGAGCCACGGCTGCGTGAGCACGGCTACAAAGGCGTCTTCTGGCCAAAGCAGTGCTCGCCTGCTGAGCAATATGGCTTCCCCTGCGACGGCTGCGCAATCGTCTATCGAACAGCCCGGTTTGAGCCAGTCAGCGAGCCAGACGGTGCGGAGCGCCCCTGGCATGCTGTTTGTTTGAATAGGCTGCCTGTTTGGCTTGTTGGTGAGCAGAGGGATGATTCAGAGGAAACGCACTGTTTCACCAGGTGGGGGATGGCTGCCGCAGGCAGGCCCTTCACGTCGGCGGATGGCTGCGCCAGCAAGCAGGGGAGCTTGCAGGTGCACCTTCCATTGACACGAGGGCGGTGGGGGCTTGTTGAGCCTGAGGCTCACAGCTTAACCTCATGCAGCATGAGTGCAAACACTGCAGTGCGTGCAAGCTCTGGTGCATGTTATCCCGGGGCGGAAAGTGGCCGTGTAGTGGCCTGCTGCTGCCGCACCATGCCCGCGCTGTCGCCCCTGCTGCCGGCACTGGTTCTGGGGCACTGGTGCCCCAGATGCTGGTACCAGTAGTGCTCCTGTGGAGCTGTACATGCCTGCTGTAGCCCTGACCTGTGGTGAGGTGCGTCAAGCTGACACAAGCAGGCATGGGGCTGCACGCTCCTCTGCTGGCACGGCACACCTCATGCTTGTTCGCAGATGCTCTTGCGCGAGCGGAGTAGCGGCTGCCTGCTCCTGGTGGCCAGCACACACCTGAAGGCAAAGGAGGGCGCGTCTAACGAGGCCGTGCGCGAGGCGCAGGTGCGGCGGGCCGCACAATATTGCAAGTGCTAAGGATCCAAAGCGTGTATGTGCTCCATTGCCTGCGGCCTTGCTGCTGTCGGTTGTTAATGTAGGCAGTCTGTGCATGCTTTGCAGGTACCCGGCATGTGTGTTTCCCGTAAGCTTGTGCACAAGTTCACGCTCACGTGTCCCCTGATCATGCACGCCTTGCGCGTGCACACCTGAAAGGGCGCACTCTGGAGCATTCAGCAAGTTACCAGAACTTACAGCGCTGAGGTATGAGTGCAAATGCTGACGAATCTTACATGTGTTTGCGGCTCTGGTCGCAGCGCACAAGTGCGCACACCGCTCAGCGCTTGCGCAGCGCAGCAGGCTTGTGCGCAGGCGTCGCGCGCGGCCGCTGCCTGAGCCTGCAGGCGCCGGGGCGCGCAGGCGGCTCAGCTCCTGGAACGCCTGGCGGCGGCCGGCGCGCGCGCCGCGTGCGCGGCGCCCGGCGCCAATGGCGCGAGCCCCGCGGCGCCGCTGGTGGTTGCGTGCGGCGACTTTAACACCACACCGGGCGCCGGCGCGTGCCGGGTATGCGCCCGCGCCTCCCGCCGCTGTCGGCAGCTGGACAGGCTGGCGGCCGCCCCTCGTAAGCCGGCCGCCGTAGCGCTCAGGAGTTGCCCTGCTGCCGCAAGAGGTGCAGGCTCTGCAGGCGCTGGCGCCGCCCTCTCGCGCAGCTTTGGCGGCTCCAGCACCGGTGCACTGGCCTCGCTATGGAAATGCAGCGGGCACTGCCTGTGCTTGCCGACAGGCATTGGAGGAGCACCCGCTGGGCCTGGCCAGCATCTGGGCGCAGCAGCCGCTCGGCGCGGCACCGGCAGCAGGCGAGGCAGCCGGCGCGGGCGCGGGCGCGGAGCCGTTCAGCACGTGGAAGTTTCGGCCGGGCGAGGAGTCGCGGCGCATCAGCGACTACATCTGGTGACTCCCTTTTAACTGTAACGCTGGACCCCAGTGCCCCCAGTGCGCAGTGTGCGGAATGGCTGGGGCTTCTGACTATGGAGCGCTGCCAGGCGCCCGTCCTGCACCCCTCGCAGTGCACCAGGACAAGCAGTCTCGCCAGCTACAAAAAGAGAGGCTGGAGTCTACGCACGCAGGTTCTTGCGCGACCCACGGCTGCGGCCGCTGCGGCGGTGGCGCGCGCTGACGCCCGGCGAGATCGGCGCGGCGGGGCTGCCGACGCGGCGCTACCCCTCGGATCACATCGCGCTGTGTGCAGTGTTTGAGCTGCACGTGTAGGACCTGTTGGGTCCAAATGTCTGCGCACGCTGCAAAAAAGTGCCTCTACACAAATGTCACATGGGCTCCATGCCTAGCTTGGCAGCCACCCTAGTTCAACCGGTGGGGCAATGTTCCGCCAAGGTGCCAGCACAGAGTGCCCCCGCAGATGCTCCACCAGCGGCTGCCATGACCAGCCTGCCGCAGCGGCCGGTTGCGCAGCGACCACAGAAGCCGCCTGCGGAGGTGATCGAGGCGGCCGCATCTGCGCGCACCGGCACTGGCCAGCCCACAGCGCCTGCGGCCCCGGCGGCGAACCTTTCCACGCTGCACAACCTGGCCGCGCTGGGGTCGCTCAACCGCAGCGCCTTTGCGCCGGTCGCGCCGATGTTTCCAGAGGTGCAGCTGTGGTCGCAGCTGAACTCGATGCTGGTCGCCGGCGCGGCCGCTGCACAGCCCGGCGCGGGCGAGCTCATCGCATACCAGGCCAACCTGGCAGCGCAGGGCGCCGCCGCGCGCAATGGCCGCTCGCGCTCTGGCGAAGGGTCCAAGAGCTCCAGCGCGTACGCGAGCAGGTGAGGCCTGACTTGATGTCACCTGCAAGCTCCTGCGTCAGGAGGCTGTGGGAGGCGAGTGTTGGTGACCGACTGCGAACGTGACTCCGGCTCTGCCCTGGGCAGGCACCAGCAGGCGGAGCAGCGGCGCCGGACGCGAATCAACGAGCGGTGTGCACCCGCGGCTGGCCCGGGAGTGTGAGCTGTGGTGCTGGTGCTGGGCCGTAAGAGTACGCTGGCGTGCTCTGTGAGAGTGTGGGCATGGGTCGCTCCCCGTCACGCCCGCTGCCCCAGCGGCATTTTGGCGTACGGGCGGTACACGTGCTCGTGACGTTCTCGGGCCTTGTTTGCTCGGTTTTGGCTGCCTAGGCGTGCAGAACAAGGCATGTGTGACGGGCGGGTGCCATGCACGTGACACACTTGACCGTGGCATCAAAGTGCCCCCAGCTGGTTTGACTGTGCATGGCCCCAGTGTCACTGCATACCACACCCGTGTCGCTGGGGGACAAGAGCATGCGCTTGGCAGATGTGGCCCCTTAGGCCTGCGGACCGGCGTCGTATTTGGATGCTGCGCTGTCGACCTATGTGGCTGACAACCGACGCTGCCCGGCTCCGCCCAAGCAGCTCAGCACGCTCACGCTGCTGTGTCCTGTGCAGCCAGCAGACCTCGTAATGTCCTGCCTGGTCCGGCAGTCTCTTGGATGCGCTGAGGTGTGTGCGTGCGCTGGGCGCAGGCTGGACGCGCTGCGCGCCATCACGCCGCACAGCGAGCGCTCGAACACCGCGACGTTCCTGGAGGAGGCCCGCGCGTACGTGGAGTCGCTGCAGAAGCGCGTCGCGGAGCTGGGATACGCGCTGCGCGTGTGCGGCGCGGGCCGCGGCACCACGCCCACTTCACAGCCGCTGCCTGCAGCGCAGGCTGGCACCTCGGCGCCCGCGCCAGCGCCGGCCAGCTGCTTCCAGCCGCAGGCGCCGCTGCCTGCTGCGGCGCAGCAGCAGCGCCTGGCCGCGCAGACAATCCTGCTGGCGTACCAGCCGCAGTTTGGCGCGCCGGCGGGCGCGCCGGCGGGCGCGCCGCCTGGGCCGCCTGGGCCGTCAGGCGCGCCGTGTAACGCGTGCGGCGCGGCGGTGCAGCAGGGCGACGCAGCAGGCGGTGTGGGGTCTGAGGCAGGCGGGCTGGGGACGGGCCTGGCGCAGCCTGCGGGCGAGCCAGGGACGCCGCCGGCGGTGTCCGGCACTGGCAGCGGCGGCGAGGCTGCGGGCGGCGTTGCGGCGGGCGCGTCGCTGGACACGAGCAGCGAGGACAGCGGCATGCCGATCAAGAAGCGGCGCCTGCAGTAGGGGCGTTAGAGGGCGCGGCGCGGCAGCGGTGGCCGCCCAGCAGTTTGAGCGGGCGCGCTGTGGTGCGAAGGGGCGCTGCGTGCGCAGTCAGATGGGCTCTGGACAGGGCGCTCAGCCGCCTGAAGCAAGTGCGCGCGCCCAGCGCGGGCGGAGGGCGCGGAGGGCGCGGAGGGCGGGCTGGTAAGTGGAGGGGCGGGACGAGCGTGGCAGGGTGCCTGCAGGACAGCAGGTCGCAGCGCGGGCGTGTGGCCACGCTGCCTGGGAAGGCCCGGTTGGCGCGGCCGGGCCCGGCGCCGCGAGGGTTTTGGGTGTTTTTGCACATTTGGTGTCCTTTTCTTTGTGGTTAGCGTCCGCCAATAGCTATTCCGAGTACTATTGCGCCGCTCGTGCGGCGACCCACACCCCCAACCTCCCTCGTCCCTATGAACTGGTCGTAGTTTGAAGTGGTGCGTGCCGGTGGGGCCCCCCTCGCTCCTGACCCAGCTGAGGGTGGCACCACAAGGTGGCACGTCGGGAGGCCATTTGCTGCTGCAGCTGGCGGTTTGCAGGGCTTACATGCCTGACCTGGCGCAGGACTTGCGTGTCTGTGTGTGCGTATGTGAGTAGTCCCCTCCCTCCCT
>JAABVA010005600.1_pt1 | contig 11332 bp, 8 predicted proteins | sample 5560331 | NCBI WGS metagenome assembly JAABVA01 (sample SAMN12812661, study PRJNA571458) | rock metagenome | isolation source: Antarctica rocks | place: Antarctica: Victoria Land, Mt New Zealand sud | collected 2016-01-07
GACCATGAGTGACAGGTTCTAACCTGCCCAAAACACCCCAATTGGAGTTGTACGGTGGCCAGTAAGAGTAGGAGGAATGTAATCGTGGATGGGGTTCAATGAGAAGACCCTGAACAGCAAATCAAGAGTCCATCAGATAATGCAGGAGCCTGGATCAGAACAAGCAATGGTGGTTGAGCACACCCCCACCTGGCAGATAGGTCTTTGGATGCTGCGGCAATCCACTGTGAATCCTCTGACCAGTCCAAGGCAGTGACATCGGCATGGCATTGACCGTAAGTGCGATGCAATTGCATTGGCGCAACACTGTTCTGAAAACCAGGAGTGCGCCACACCTGTGTAACGCATACAGGCTCACATGCACAGTATGCGTGTGAGCAACGCATGTGTCACTGCCTTCAGCAACGTGGTTGACAAGTCGCAACTGCTTATCACTGCTAGTTGCAAAAGTCTACGATGGCATGACATGGCCAAACTGGGCCAGGGGGTGGGATGCTGACTGTCAATTGACAGGTCCCTCAGCAGACATTCTCTGCATAAGATTTGGACCAGTTGCTGCCATACATTGACAGGAGAAAGCAGAGCTGTGCCCAGTTCAAGACTGACCTGAACTAAGCGCTGGACTGCACATGCTATAAACTGGCCATCAGGGCTGAACTTGGCTGTCGCAACAGGTCCCTTGAAACTAAAATGATGCAACAACACTTGTCGCTTTCTGTTGATTAGCAGCGCTTTGCCCTCTGTATCTATGGCGAGCAGGAGCAGACCATCAGAGCTGACACACAGTGTCCTGAGCTGCCCCAAGCTTTCAAAAGGTAATGCTGACCCAGTCGACTCGTTCAAGTCCGTCTGTAACGCACAGCAAACAAGCTGAACGTTTTCCGAAACGGAGCGTTGACGCTCTCAGGCAAAGTTGGTCGCTGAAAAGGCATGCCTGCAATACTCTGTTGCCCCCAGCAGACAGCAGGTCTGACTCGACGAGAAGAAGGTTTCCGCCGCGATATGGCGACCCGAGAAGGTTTGAGAACTTATAATTCATGCTGTCGCAAGCTTCTCTTCGTGTCGGAACAACTCAAAGACCAACCTGAAATATCATTGCAGTCTTCGGAGTTGTGCAGCCTGCACACTGCGCAGCATAGCCGTCCCCGGAATGACCGAATGCACGCAAGGAGGTCTGCAGGACTGCAACCATAGTTGCGGCATACCCTAAACCCGGCCCTAGCGCTTTCGAAATTTCAAATCCTGTCTGCTGACTGCAGTGCACAGAAAAGGTGAACGGGCTGTCAGCCTCGGCAACACACACCTTACAGCCAACTAGTCACGATTTCAACTTTGCATGCAATGCCTCAGGCGTAGGTGCCGCAAGGGAACGCGTACATTCGAGTTAACTTCGAGTTCATAATTCTTCGATCTAGCTGTCAGAGCGGTCCTCATGATGTCAAATGTCGCATACAAAACAGATCCTAACGCATTTTGATAAGAGCTGCCATCTCTTGATCAAAGTGATGCCTGAATATACGAAATTTCAACATAGCATGGCAACCTTGTCTTGCCCAACGTACATCATGATCGACGTACATATCGCCCCAGACATCTCAAGATTGAATGGAGTTCGTGATTAAAGACTGTAGCACGAGTACCGCAGCAGGAGGGCACATCTTACTGCAATCGGCACTGATACCTTGCAGGAGTTCTGCATACCTTTCAATTCTGGGATGCAACAAAGCTTTGTCAATGACAGGCATTCTGGATCCTTTCGATGCCATCAATGCCACAACATAATGTACGATTGTTCAACTGATATTGAACAATGGCTGCTCTGTGCAAATTTGTGAGCTGTGTGACTTATCAATATGAATCTGTTCAGCAAAGCAGCCACAGTCAGTGAATAGTATTTCAAGCATCTCTCTAGCACCAAAGGCATACCACCACCAGTTGTACTTCTGCATGTTCAATCCTGCATTCAAGAGTGCACTGCCTGTCCAGACTACCTTGCCTGCCACTTAAGACCAGTGGTTTTACGAAATGGTCCAGAGTTTCTGTGGCAAGCATCAACCCATCACACTGTCGAGCCTGCTCCGACAACGCTGATGTCATTTCTCCACCTACGTCTATCAGCAGCGTGGGGAATTGCTGCAGCTCTGCTTTGCAGTTGTTGTCTCACAAAGGTTTGCAGGTGGCACAGCAACTGATGACTGAGTTATTTGATGGGAAACTGATCACAAACAGCTTGTGGTGGTAGAAAACTTTCATGGCAGACTTGTTCTATTCAGGGATCAATAAGCACGCGTCAAGCGAACAGTGCTAGCAATGCTGAACGCGCTTGCATTCCAATCAAGCCGTACAGCGTACAGCTAAAGCGCACAGGCACAGTACGTCACTCGCCGTTAGCTTCAGCAAGCTAGGCCACAACGCTGTGATTTCACCCGCGAATATGCTGGGTCTCGTCGCACCGCTGCATCTGGATACGCCTGCTGAAGTTAGGCCACTGCCACTAGCAGCTAAAGTACTAGCACCGCCATGTCAGCAAGTGGAAGTAAACTTCAGAGAAGGACTTGATCATAAGCAGGCGTTATACGCACTGCATTTTGAGCTTCTCAGCGCACATTCGTGCATGCTAGCTTTATAGTGCCGACAGAGCTGGGGAGACCCGGGGCACTATGGACAGAGCCGACTGTCCCGTGTTCAGGCCCTCGCGCAAGGAAATGTCGAGGTCCTTCGAGAAGTACATCGAGAGTATCGAGCAGGAGTGCCTGCCTTTCGGCATTTGTAAGATCACAGCAGCAAAGGGTTGGACCCCTTGTGCACAGGGGTACACCGGCCAAGATTTTGACTGGGAGATTGCTCGTATTGAACAGCACATCACGAGGGAAACGATGGCAGCTGGAGTGTATACCGCAGAAATGACACCCTTGCGAAAGCAGAGCGTGCGCGCCTTCAAGGAGCAGACGGAGTGTCTGACAGAGAAGCGGCTCAGGCCACCCGTTCAGCACCTGAACAACTTAGCAGGGTTGGAAAGTGCTTACTGGAGGACCATTCCTGGTGCCACTGAGTATGCGGCAGACAACGAAGGCTCCCTGTTCGATGAGAGTATCAAGGTGAGCCACACAGCTAGTCTTTGCAGTGGTGATCTGCCAGTTTTTTGCAGACAGTTGTCTCTTCTGTAGCACAACTTTGCTTTGTGAAGTACAGCCTGTATGAGGTCTGAGTCACTGTAAGTCAGAACGAGCTGCTGCAGGGGTGGAACCTTGCCAATTTGGACTCATCCTTGTCCAGAGGTCTGGCCTCTGATCCATCCAGCCATAAGTTGAAGGGGGTCAACACGCCCTATTTGTACTATGGGCGATGGAAAGCTACTTTTGCTTGGTAAGCTTGAGTCTGCAGAGCAAGACATATCGTCCATTCTGCATTGCCTGCTTTTATATTGTGCAGGAGTGAACAAGAACTTCCATGTCACAAGCATAAGCAATCTTGTTAAGCAACCTTTGACCATCATGGCATGACTGTCTCCTCAGAAATACTGAACGCATGAGTCTGCAGGCACACTGAAGACATGGACCTTCACAGTGTCAATTACCTACACTACGGGGCGCCAAAGGTCTGGTATTGCATACCTCCACCTGAACGACAGAAGATGGATGCCTTTGTCGCCAAGAAACTGTATGCACAGCATGGCAGGTGCCGGGAGTTCATGAGACACAAGGTAAGGCTTGCAAGTCATTGCTAGTACGAGTCACCAGCCTGAAGCAACAGAAAACATGCCACATTGCTGCCATCATCTCTGTAAGAAGCATTACTGAACGTACCTGTCATAGCCGCAGCAGACAGTGACGTGCTGCGGTTTCTTGGTGTCATCAGTGCTGTAGGCAAGGCTATGAGCCTCATTCTCATGCTGGGGGTCTTTGCATTGAAAGATCTTACCTGGCTGTGCTGTTTTGTAGACAGTGCTCATCAAGCCAGAGGAGCTTCAGGCAAACGGCATCACTGTGCAGAAGGTGGTCCAGCACCCCGGAGACTTCATCATAAACTTTCCTGGTACAGTTCTCAACCCTTCAATCCATCTTGTCTGATTTGACAATGTCCAGCTGTGCCAAACCTGATGATTGTATGAAACCAGGGCTCAGCCAATAGCAGAGTGTGCGACTTGTTGTTCATCCAGCTGCACGAATGTGGACATCAGCTGCTTATCAGCTGTTGTTGGATCTGGTATCTGTGCTAGCACCCAATGGGTAGCAGTGCGGGCATTTGTGTCTCACCATGGCTGTAGGCTGTTATGCCAAACAAGACTGTCACGATGCAGGTGCATACCACTCTGGCTTCAATGTGGGGTTCAACTGTGCGGAGAGCACCAACTTTGCCACCAAGTCCTGGATACAGCATGGAGCAGTAGCTCAGTATTGCCGCTGTACGCCTCACCAGGAGCCTGTCCGCCTTGACATGGGGCTGTTCTTGGCCGAGGCCCCTGATGAGCATACCCGGCAGTTAGTACTACAGCGCATGGCCAAGGACAGGGCTGCCAGGGGCGAGCCCCTGGACGCCAGCAGTGACATGGACATAGACCAGGCCTCAGGCTCCGATCAGGACTCATGCAACCTGCGTCACAAACATAGCAAAGCAAAGACCAAGGGCAGGACAGCACCTCACCATGCTGACAAAGGGGCAGTGGACAAGCCTCAGAGGGCAGTCAAGCAGATCAAGACGGCGCTGAACAAAGGCAAACAGAAAAGCAAGCATGTCAAGGCCGACAGCAAGCAATTGGCTGCAGTGCTGAAGGCAGCAAAACATGCTGAGCAAGCACCAGCAGCTGCTGCCAAGCTTCCACAGCCCAGACAGGCGCTGCCTGCTTCCCCTACACAACCCCCCCTGCCTCAAAGCAAGTCCAAGTCTCCTGTGTCCCCCTCAAAGGCAAGGGGCAGGCCTAAGGGGTCTACCAAGGCAGCACTTGCTGCCAGAAAGTCTTCAGAGCCATCGCCTCTTGCTCAGCACCAGTCATCACTTCAGCAGCTGCAGCAACAGCAGCAGCAGGCATTACAGCAGCAGGCATTACAGCAACAGCGGCAGCAGCAGCAGCTGTTGCAGGAGGAGCAGCAGCTTCTTGAGCAGTCAGGGACATCCTGTGAGCCTGCCATGGCACAGACGAGGGGGAAGAGGAAAAGGGTGTCTGTGGAGGACCGCCTGAGGGCATTGCGGCAGAAGACTGCAGAAGCGGTCAACTGGATGACTGGCTGCATTGGCAGTAAGCAAGCTCCTGACCAGGCTCAGGTCGCCTGCCAGGATGAGCCTGGTCAACACACTGACAGCACACAGCATCCTCAGCATGCACACCTGGCTCAGCACACACAGCAGGCTCAGCATGCACATCATGCCCTGCGGCGTCCTCAGCGCAGCAACTCTGGTCAGGGCTCTTCAATACAGCAGTGCCAGGCTGGTGCTCAGGAGGGTTCGGGACAGGATGGTTCAGGCGATGATGTAGCAGACATGACCTCAGTAGGTGAAGCAACAAGTGGGCATTCCACGAGGAGTGATGACAGACCCAACCAGGACCAGCCTGTGTTCACAGAGGGCAACAATATGAGGGGTGGGTGCTCATCTTCCTGCCTGTCGTAAGGTGATTGCTTTTGAACCAAAGCTGATTGCCATTGATCCAAAGCTGCTTTTGTGTTTATGCCTGGCTGCTGCAAAACAGCTGCATGCCTGGTCCTAGATTGACATGGTAGATGCATGTTGTATCTGTGCGTCCGTCTGATAAATCTGTATCGACGTAGGCAAGCCTCAGCCAAAGACATTGCTTCCTGTCTCGCGCACGTTGAAGTGGCGAGGCACTAGAACACGCAGCCAGCGTGCTTCTCACAGAGCAACTGGAGAAGGCTGCCCTTCCTCCTTTCAGAGGCTGCTGTCCAGGTCAGACCCTCGCTGCTTCAATGTCCTTTGCAAGCACAGCAAGTTGTGCGGATGGAGATGCTATGTTTCTCGCATGCATGCATGCACACGCAATGTTGTTAATGTGCTTTGCTGTTGCAGGTGATGTGACAACATGCCTGCTCCATTGGATTCGTTGGGCTCCATGACATGAGACTACTTTTTGGTGCTACTTGCCAGACTCTCAAGAGGTGCCATATGTTATGATCTGGCGTGCACAATTGTGCTGTTTTGGTTGAGCAAATGGTTTGCCACTCAGGCACCCACGTTTCTGTTGTACTGTTGGTGTTTACTTATTGACATTTTGACAATAAAGCTGGCTGTGTTTCTGTCTGCCTTCCCAGCAAGCTTGCTGCAATAAGGTCACGTTTGTACCATCAGTGCCTTCGTATGTACAGGCAACTCCGTATTGGAACTGACTTCTCTGAAGCAACTTTGTTGCAAATCAACTGACAATACAAGGCTTCGTTGATTGCTGAACTGTAAATTGGATGTCATGGCTACCTCATTGAGTAGTGAGGTGCCAACTTGAATGCTGTACTTTGCAATCAGCTGAGTCCTACACTGTCGACGCAAGTCCTGCCACCGCAGTAATCGAAATTATTTCGATAAGAGAGGTCAAGACGCAGCCACTGCTCTGAAAGGCTGCCTTTATCCAGGAAAAAGTGCAACGACCCATGAGGTAGCCATGTGATAAGAATGAAGTTCGTGAAAGGCTCAGCGGTAGGTCACCGGTAAAACCAAAACACTGATCATCATGGTAGTCTACCAGACTGCGGCCCAAATACGTTCTGTTATAGAGTGCATCTCACTTGCTTGTTCAATACAAGCTGTATCCCATTTATGATACTGTCGGACAGTGTGCATGAGTGAATGTGTGTGGCGTACAGCCACAACCAGTGAAGTTATTGATCAGCCCTGCACCCTGCTGTAAACATCATAACACTGTAGAGTAAGGTACCACAACTAGTATAGTTGGGTAAGGGGTTTTTAGCATATAGAGTATGTTGCTATGTAAGCTATGTATGGGTGAAACATATTTGAAGTATATTATTAGCCTGAACCCAACTTGGGCTTCCATCCACTCAGTACCAGCTCATCGCTGTATTTTGTGTTCTGCCAGCTTGGCCTACTTTGTATGCTGTCTACGTATGTATGCACAGCCTTCAGCTCCTGTGGTATTTGAAAGTCCTGCACATGAGGCAGCACATGTCATTGCAGCCCAAAGCATGTGAATTTTGTGCAGATGCAACATGCCTAGCGGATTTGTCTAGCGTGGCAGAAGACCTTATGCATAGCTCACAACGCTGAGTGTGTCTGTACCTTGAAAGCTTTCAGAGCCACCTGCATGTGGTGAAGCTTTGGAGCTAAGGCAAGATCGCCTGCAGAAATGTCTTTGCCTTTCAGAAAAGGCCCATGGACTTCAAGGTGGGAATTCAATTCCTTTAGCTCCTGCAGACCATCAAACATCAATGTCTGTGCTGCCAAGAATTGACTTTATATGTTGTGAAGTATTGCTGACCAGGGTATGTGCATGAGGTTATGCATGTCCTATGCTTTGCTCATGTGCAAGGCGGGCAAGGGCTGAGCACAAGAGCTGGTTCTGTTCAAATTTGCATGCAGAGTAGCAGTCAGTGTCTTTGACTGCAGACTCTCAGCTTTCTGACCTCTCTGAGCTGCTCTATCTTGCTGTCATCACCTTCAGGGCTTTTGATCACCGCAACAAAAGCTGGGAAGACCTTAGATCCCCTGCAAAGACTCAGAACTGAGCTGAGCTGACGGCAGATGTGTATGAGTGATGATCAAAGCAAGCTGCGTACGCGCTAGGTGCATCTGTTGACTTGCCCAAAGCTGGCTGAGGATGTTTGTCTTCTGTGTAATCTACAAATCTGGCTGAGTCCACAAACCACTCTTCGGTTTCTCTATCTTTCACAACAGGAACACTACCATCAGGGTTTACATCGAGCAGCCTGCAGTTGTCAAAATCGGCTTTTGAGATTCGTAACCACCATTTTAGACCGCATGCCGGAAAACGAGATATACCAGTGTCAGAAGGGCGTACCACTTTGGCTTGTCAGCAAAGTCGACGTACTCTCGGGTGTAGTTGAGCTGCTTTTCTTCGAGGGTAAGCAAAGCTCGATGGCAGAACGGGCCTGCAAGCATACTGCGCAGTTCGGTCGTTATGCCAGATGCGAAACACGGCCGGATGACCTGATGATGTACGCACAATCGCCAAGAGTCTTGGTCTTGGGATCTCCCTTGACCCACGCCTCGTAGCCTAATTGTACTGCCATTGTGCGCAACGTGCTGGCTCGGCGACCAGAGGTCTGTCGATCGTGATTTCGAGGAAGCAATGCGCAAGGCAGTGCCGGCCGGAACGCCGAGCTAGTGCAGATCGAGCGTGGCGTAAGCACTTGAGACAACATGAGTACGTCTTCAAGCCTGTCGGTGCCAAATGGGGAGGTGCGTTCACCTGATTGTTGTCAGTTCAAGATGTAGGGTTTGTGCCTCGAGACCTAAATGAAACTTGGACAGCTTGTAAGCTTTTGCTGACGAGAGTTGCAGTGAGCACTGGGGCCCCCCGGCTGCCGATAACAAAGAGTGTGGCTGGTACCCTCAGAGAAATCACTGAACGGAACGTTAGATTGATAAGCGGCTTGGTAGCTGTGCGTTTTCTAAAGTGTAGCACGCGGCCAGAAGCAGTTGCACAGGAAATTTCACCTGTCACTGATTTCTGAAAGCGTGCTACCTGTCACTCGGAGGTGGTCGTGTTACTGAGAAGGTCGCATCGGTGCCCGAGGGGTCCACCTCTCCAAAGATGAACACAGCAATGGCAGCACAGGCTGGGCCAAGTGTTCAGGAGGGTGCAGTCACTCAGTCATCAGAGGCATCGATTGACATGTCTCAGCATCCCTCGGGTATCATTCCCACGCTGCAGAACATAGTTGCCACTGTAAACTTGAACTGCAAGCTGGACCTCAAAACTATTGCCCTTCGGGCTCGAAACGCTGAGTACAACCCAAAGGTGATCTTTAGCACCATCAGTCTTGGTATTGACCCGTAGTTGCGGCTCCTGACAGCAACAACACTGTGCTGTGGCTACAGCGTTTTGCTGCCGTCATCATCCGTATCAGGGACCCGAAGACTACTGCTTTGGTTTTTGCGTCTGGCAAGATGGTGAGCTATGTCTCTGACCCTGTTGACAAAACGCATTCAGACAGCACAATACTGCCATGAGCAAACCATGAGATGTCGTGCATATCAAGTCTGGCTCCCAGCTCACAAAACAAGACTTTGGGCTGCAGGTTGTTACAGGTGCCAAAAGTGAGGCAGCATCGCTGTTGGCAGCCAAAAAGGTTGGTTGCCCTAGTCAGCACTTCACACATAGTATGTCACAATGTGACGCAAAGCTGAATGTGGCCTCGCTATGCAGTTTGCCAAGATCATACAGCAGTGCGAGAACACAGTCAGTTTCAAGGTAAAACCATTCCGTGGTTTAGCATGCCTTGCTACTGCCTGTGCAAAACTCTGCTTGCAAAAGGCTTGGGGGGGGGCTGTGAAACTCAAACAAAGGGCCTTATGCAATGCAGGACTTCAAGCTGCAGAATATTGTGGGATCGTGTGATGTGAAGTTCCCCATCAGATTGGAAGGTCTTGCTTATGCACATGGAGTCTTCTCTAGTGTAAGCCTCTGAAAATCTCAAATTGCTGAGTATTAGCAGCAACCCGCACTTCTTGCATGCACACACATCATTTGCACAAGTGCACCTTTTTCATAAGTGAAGGAGCATGCTTTCAAGCTGGCTGACATGCTATTTGCAACCTGGTGATGATTGTAAACGATGCAAGTGTGTTTGCAGTATGAGCCAGAGCTGTTCCCTGGTCTGATCTACAGGATGAAGCAGCCCAAGATTGTGTTGCTGATCTTTGTCTCTGGCAAGGTTGTGCTGACAGGTGAGCTGTGCAATAACAACTGCTTTTCTGCGTTACTGGCTCACCTCATCATCCATCAAGCATTTGCTTCTGATTTTTGCTTTGCTGTGTCAACTGTGTCAATTACGCATGCTAAATGTATAGCCGCTATTGTGCGCAGGTGCCAAATTCAAGGAGGAGATCTATGAGGCTTTTGAGAACATCTATCCTGTACTGGGGCAGTTCAGGAAAGGAGATGTGCCAGCACCTGCATCAGCCCTCCCTCAGTCCTCTCAGCCTGCTCCCCTGGTAAGAGCCAACGTTGCTTTGCACCCTGCAATGCTCTTATGCCTTCCTGTGCAAACTGTCTGCGTCGTGTTTATGTGATGCGCACCTTGCTTTCTGTGACACCTCATGATTGCTGCCCATCATCTGACCATTGCTTGAGCTCATCCCACCAAATGTCAGGTATGTGCGCATCATGGTAGCTGCACATCGAATGCTTGGCCTTTCATTGGCAAGCTGACCAATGTGCAATGGTGACAGCAGGAAGGCAGGCAGCAGTCTGCCCTTGCTTTGCCTTCATCTGCCAGTCAGGCAGGCGCAGGCCCCAGCACCAACCCCTCTGGCATTGGCGCCCCAGCTGCTCACTTGCCTCCTCCAGCTGGTGGCAGGTGACATTGACACACATAGTCAGCACACCCGTGTGCGGCAGCACTAGGCTCATATTTCTTTCTGGCTCGCTGATGGCACCTGCAAATTAGCTGCTTGTGTCACTTCAACGTTTTGCTTATTCTGGTGTGCACGTTTTGCACTCTCAAGTGCAACGTGTGCTTGCTTCGTTCCTGAACTTGATGAAGTGTTCAACACATGATTCTGGCTGTTGTTACAACCTACAGTAGATAGATACCAGGACTTTTTGCCTTGAATGATCCAAGGCATTGTCAGATACAATGTCTTTGCTTGTAAAAGAACTGCATACCTGCCACAAAATAGCTAATGCATAATTTGGCCTGGCGCCTGTAACGTGTGACGGTCACGTTTATAACGCTTGCATGAAATGTGCAAACACACAGCCCGCTTGTGATGTCAAGACCAGTGGATGCACACGACAATTGTTTCCGAAGATCAGGTGATGAAGCGTTGTGCATAATGCCAGAAGCGTCGCACCAAGCAGGTTTACTCGACAAGTGCGAAGGGCCCCAGCAAACAATCAAAGTATGTGTGCTTGGTAAGGATTCACAAGGAGCTGACGTCATAAGACCCTGCAGGACGCAGGGACATGCTCTTGCCATATCGTTTCTATACGCAGAGGATCGGATAATACATTGTCATAATGCTCAGTAACGCGAAGTCTGCAACCGGCTGTGTTGGCTGTGATCAGTCAACCTTGTGTCTTGGTGTCAGGTAGAGGGGGTTGCGGGAAGAGTCAAGTCATCAGCAGGCTCACACATGGCCCTGTAGATTTGCCAACACAGACACTCGGTTTACAAGTGACACG
>JAABVA010005603.1_pt1 | contig 11326 bp, 20 predicted proteins | sample 5560331 | NCBI WGS metagenome assembly JAABVA01 (sample SAMN12812661, study PRJNA571458) | rock metagenome | isolation source: Antarctica rocks | place: Antarctica: Victoria Land, Mt New Zealand sud | collected 2016-01-07
TTGCCACAACGCCTCTGGATGGCAAGCACAAATGCCATGACCAGCTAAAGGAGGAGACACACATGTTTTGGCATGCATGCAAGGAGGTGCTGAGCCCATGAAGTCCATTCATCACAACACATGACAACCAAGCAACAGCAGCTTTAGTCAATGACCTGTATCGGTTTGTGTTGGGAGGTCCTCCGGTGTCTATGCTCTGTACCTTGAAGGCCTTCCAGTTGGCGGGGTCAAGAGCACCAGTGGGTTTCTGCTCAGGGGCCTTCTCTGCCTCAGCACTGGGAGCCTGTTTGCAAGTCAGCTCAAGTCACAGACAGCTAGTTCACACGCCTGGAAAATATCGGTGGAGCAACATTGATGCATGAAAGGTGTGCAAGCCGTGTGCGGCATAAAATTGAACACCCGCCAACTACACTGTCGGCACAGTACAGCTACACTAAAGCATGCACTACCATACGAGGCAGTGGATCAAGCCTGGATGGTCGTGACGTCGGCAGTTATCAGGCTTACCAACCATAAAGACGCAATTGCGCCAGCTCCAAGCGCTCCACCCAGCGCCAGGGCCCGCTGTTGACTGAAGCCAGCTCTAAGTGACGTAAGCATCGCAGACTGTTAAAAGCAAGACCTCAACAGCGACTTATGCTGTGTCGTCTGTGCGATGTGATCGTGCAAACAATGCCTCAACTTTTTGTTGCTCGTGAGATGATTGTGTCAGAGAGAGAGAGAGAATTACAATGCTTCAAACATCACCCAATGCGCAGGCATGATCTGCTTAATCGTTTATTTCGACCACGAACATTGACTTACTAAAAGCACGTGACATTAAATTGCCCAGCATGTTCCAGCTCAGATCATGGCAGTTCAGCAAACTTCTGATGTGCTCCAGGGTCAAGTCTGCAAGATTTCAGCTAGCACTGCATAGTTCATATTGCTGCCACACGAGTGCTGCTCAGACTACACACATGAAAAGGCACTGTATTGCACAGATTACAGTCAGCCTGACACCCTCTGCTAGCTAGTGCTGTGGGCTTTGAGCAAGCCTGCTAGCCATTCTGCACATTTTGCATCCTGCAGAATGATACCGTTGTCTGTCTGCAGCATGTTGCTCCACCTGGTCAGCTCCTGCTGTTGGCCAGCTACTATGGACAACACAGACACAGCAGGGTCGCTTCCCCCTTTCCCTTTTTTGGTTGGTGCAATCGCCTTCTCAGCTGCTTTGCTGACTGGAGCAGCAGCTGATGCAGTAGTAGTAGAACTGGCAGCTGATTCCTCAACCAAAGGTGTGGTGCTGGATCGGTCGCTGGGCGGGCCTTGCTGTTTGCTGAAAAATGCACTCACTGAAGCCTTCAGTCTGCTCAGGTCAGCCTCGCCAAGAGCTTGTTGGGTGTCAGTCACCTGGAACATCAAAGTCATCTTTACTGCTGGCACATGATGGTGCATGCTGACTCAGGCACGTGCTGTGTTGCCAACATCAAAATGCTTTCAGCCTATAGGGGTTGTCATTGCATGCATTTGTGACTTGCAGCAATGTCTGGTGGAAACATGGTTCATGTGTGTCTAGGTCAAAGCAAGGACTCAGGCAATGAGTACAGCGGTACCTGAAACCTTTTGGCTTTGATGCTCGAATCCAAGGTACTGAGCTGAGCAGTGTCAAAGAATGCTTCACCAGCCACCACCCCTGCAGATGCATTCACCACAAACAGCAAAGTGGCAGTAGCATCTGGTCTCTGAAGGCTGAGCAGATCTGCCATGCTGGGCTGTGCGTTGCTCAGTGACCCATCTGAATGCCTGCACGTCCATATTTGCAGGTGACACAAACCATGGCATACACAATTCAGCACGCCTTTGCCACATGCACTTACAAGTAGATAGAGCAGATGATTGCAACTCTTGCAAGACCTGAATGTCTGTGTCAGGACTGTTTTGCCAAATGGCTGCGTCTGTCTAGTGGCAATCAGGTTTTCATGAGGTGCACTAGACTTCAGTGCAGTATGACGTCGCAAGGTAGGCTAAAAGCCATGACAAAAACAAGCTGACCAGGAGGAAGGGTCCTGCCAGGAGCCATCTTGGAGGTGCCACTGCAGGGCTATGCTGCCTGCTGCAGGGGCTGCAGGGCTGTCTGCCATTAAAGGGCCCTCTGGCAGGCAGCATTTGGCCTTGTACTGGGGGCAGTGCTCCCTGCAAAGTCACACCAAAGTCTCCGCCTGTGCCTCAGGAGTTGAAAAGGTCTGCATTGCTGGCAACCCTGCCTCATGACTGAACCAGAGGCAGTGAATGACCATAGGTGTCTAAACCTGTAGGTGCAGCACAGCAGCCTGAATGAGTGCATCATCAGGCACATGACATACCAGCCTGTGTTTGCTGGTTGAACGGTACAGCAACACAGAAGCCCCAGGTTTCAGACTGTACAACAGGCGTGTGAATTCAATGAAAACTAAAAAGCTCACTTGAGGATGGCATGCAGCTGCATGGCTTGAGCAGCAGCAGAGTGGGGCAGGTTGGGGTCCCCAAGGGGCTGGTCAAGGTTGGTGACCAGGCTGGCATAGTGGCACAACAGCAGGCGGCTCAGCAGGGCAGGTTCCAGGCTGCTTGATGGCTCTGCCAGGCCCCTCTCTCTGGCAAAGGCCGCCTCCTGACCTGCACGTGGTCAACACGTTGTTTCACGCGCAGACTGATTCACTACTGTTTGCATCGTTGGACAGAGGGATTACACATCTAAGGTGTGGCCTGCAATGTCAGGCAAGCTGCAGCACATTGCATGACCTTGTGACAGTTGACAAGCCCACTATGCCTGCTTATGTTGATGACGGCTAGGCACACAGAATCTGGCTTGTGGTACATACATGCAAGCTTGCCAGTCGAGAAGGTGGGCACACCTTGCAGCAGCTGTGTGGCCCACGTCGGCACAGCAGTGACAGTGACTGCACCTAAGGCTTGAGGGCCCTGCAGCAGGGCTTCCCTACATCCCCCTGCTGTGGCAGCAGCCTGTAGACAGGCAAGGGCTCCTGGCAGCGCCCCTTCTGACAAGAGCACAGAGGCCAGATCGAGGAGGGCCATTCGCAGCAGGCCTAGGCTTGGCCCTGCTGCATCCATGGTGCACCATGTGATAGCTTTCTGAAGGATAGCCTTGGCTGCAATGGCAGCCTCTCCTGCATAGGCATCATCAAGAATGTCTGCAGGGCTTGGCAAGGCAGCACCAATGGCTGAACAGGCCATTGCCATTTTCTGTCAGTACTTGTGGTTCGGTACAGTGCCAGCAAGAACACTTCATTGTGGCGTCATGAGTCCATGCTGTTATACTGCTTTGCAGTGCATCAGTGCTCTAGCAAGTTACAGTTTGCATGAGGAGGCTCTGGATATGGCTGCCTTGGTGTTGTGTACTCAAAGATGCTGCTGCCCATGGATATCAGGAGTATTGGGCAGAGCAGCAAGATTGCAGCACATCATGACGCCCTACATGTACCACAGATGCAGAAGGCATAACACTGATTACCTGCAGTGGGCAGGGAGGCCTTGTGGCTATGCACAGTGTAGCAGTGGCCAAGCAGGGCAGCAGCCTGGGCCTGCAACAGTGGCAGGCACCGCAGCTGCTGCACCATCTCACAAGTTTGTCTGGCTACATCCACTGCAGCAGCCGCTTGCTGCTGTCTCAGCAGGCTGACTGCCTGGCGCATGAGGGCATGAATGAGCGCTTCTGTGCCCACAGCATACAGGCTGCGCAGGTCTGCATGCGCCTGCGACAGTAACAGAGCAGGCCTTGAGGTTTTGCAAAACCTGAGGATAGCACGGGGATGGCCTGCAGTCTCAGCAGGTTGCAATGCAATTAGCACTCCCAGCAGGGCAACATCGCACAGTCCTGGACCCACGCGTCTGCATGCAACAAGGACGTAGAACTGCGCTTAGACTCCACCTTGACAGGCAGTTAATGTACCTGCCGCTCTCTCAGACCTACAGTATGGCTCTCTTGCTGGCTCAGCTTTAGGGCTTGCTGCCACAGTTGATGTGAGTCAGCGCGGAGGCCCAGGCCATCCTTCATGTCCCCCATGACCAGGCATACCTCTGCCAGGCTGCTGCCGGGTAAGCTGGATCTCTTATGCTGCTCTATCACCTGCACAATCAAAACTCTGTACAGCATTGGGTTTGTCTTCAGCAAGCAGTTGTGGGTATTTGTCTCTAGACCTCAAATGCGCAAGTTTGCTAGCGTCAAAGCAGTTGATCAGTAAGATTGATCAAAAGGGGCAGGAATGTGCATTGTGAGAATATACGCGAGGCTGCAGGGATGTCTCAGCACTAAAGCAGTTTGTTGTCAGCAATCATGACCAGCTGCCAGCACAACACCTCACGCTTTGTGCAAGTGATCTTTGTGACATTGCAAATCTGACACACAGCATGCACACTAGGCACAGAACCTGTTGTCCTGTGACCCAGGCTTCAGGCAAGGTGCCAGCTGCAATGTGCATGGAGAGATCCAGGCACCGCATGCGTGCTGCCAGGGCCTTGTCGTTGACTTTGCCTGCCTCTGCCAGGCTGACAGCCAACAAGGAGGTGAAAGCCTTGCGCTGCTGCATTTCCTTCAACACTCTCAAGGCCTGCATACTACCACATATACATGAGGCATGCGTGCCACTGCTGTCTCTCTGCTGTGCATCAGGACCAATGCTTGTGTCACCCGATCTGAAGAAGAAGAGCTTGGGAGCTGGCCAGGGATAGAGCGGTGTGGTCTGAGCTTTTCACCAGACAGGGTGCTGTTGTATGCTTAGCATTGTGTAGACATGCCATGCATGCACTGCAGATTGCGGCTCCATGTGCCTGGAAGTCTGTCTAGCAACTCCATGCATGTAATATTGTGTTTGCTGTACTGTAAGCCAAGCAGGGTTTGAAAGAGGCATGACAGGGTGTAAGGCACCTGCAGGCGGCATTGCAGCCACAGTTGGGGCTGCAGCTCAGGCTGGCGCTGTTGCGGGATGACCCCTTGCTGTGGCACTGCCCCTGATACAGCCTGGCTGGCCAGATGGAAAGTCTTCACGGCAGCCATGACCTCCTCCAGTGCTTTGGCTGGTAGGCACTGAGCCAGCAAAACCTGCAAACATGCACCTGTCATGTTGTATTATCACATGCCATAGCTCCCCTGCCGCCGCTGCTCACTGTCAATGTGACACTGACAGGCTGAATGGGATCAGGCGCATGTGCTAGTGACTGGAAGCTGAAGCATCATAGACTGTCATGTTTGCATAGAAGTGTCAAGCCTGAGTGACAAGCATACTATTGCTGCATAGCAGTTGGTTGCATGACACATCTGAAAGGTGGTCTGTTTTGCAGTGTAGATGTATTTCTGGAGCATGCTGGCATAATGTGCATGCTGGCACGGTGCGCACCTGCGACCTCTGCAGCCTAGCTGCAATGATTAGGTCAGCAGGCGGTGGGGTAGCAGGCACATCAGGGGCTGCTGCCTGCTGACTAGCAGCCTTGGGTGGGGCTTTGCCTGGGGCTTTGGCCCCTGCTGCCTTAGCAGTGCTCTTGGGATCAATTGCGCTACCCGTACCTTGCAGTCTGTCCACCAGCACCTGCAGAACAGGATATGGAATGAAGCACAATGAGCAGACAAGCCCTCTTAGATAACACAATCAAGAGCTGAAGCAAATCACACTCTACCATCATGTAGCACGCCCAAGATGCCTGTGCATATATTTGAACTACCTTAAGAATGCAAAGTTCATTTTCCAGACCATTTAAGATTTGTTACATCCGTGTGATGAGAGCAATGCATGTCCATTTAGGTTCAACACACACTCATCATGCCAGCAAGCAGTAATGTGGCGGACCTGTAGCACATTGGCAGCCCGATCCAGGCAGACTCCCTCAACAGCCAATGACACAGTTGCACCGCCAGGCTTAGCCTTAGCTGCCTTGTCCACAAGTGGCGCCACTACTGGTGCTGCAGTGTATGGCGTGGTCTGCTTCCACAGGTCTGGCAACTGCCCGACTGCCATCAGCCAGTCAGCTGTTGCAATGGTCAGCTTGGCTGTGAAGGTAGGGCCGTACAGGGCCGCCACTGGGGTTGATGCTTCCTGGGTGCAGAAGAAGTCCAGGCAGGCTTTGCTGCTTGGGTGCCCTGTGGTGCAGCAAACCTGCACTGTCTGCTGGCTGGTGAGATGCCCTTGGTGCTCTTGCATAGGCTGTCATGCCTTGTTTGTTGCTGCCATGGCACAGGATCAAAATGTAGCCCTAGAAGAGGTGCTCCCTTGTTTGCTAAGGATGCAAGATTGGTGGGCTGCCGTATACAGTGTACTGTTCACAGATGAACACTTTCAGCTTGTGAAGCAAAGGAAGTACAGCATCTCTGACAGTACAAGCTACAGCTGAAAACAAGTCAGCTTATGCACAAGGAAAGGAGCAAGTGCTGCTACTGCAAGGTGAATGAACGCGCAGGATCGCACCTGGCAGCTCAGCATTGTTGAAGGCCGGCACAGGCTGGGCCTTCAGCACTGCTCCATCTGCAGAGCGAATAAGAGATGCTGTGGGACCTGCCAAATCAGGCAATCCCTCTCCCTGCAATGCTTCTGAATGTTGTTACGCGTTCAAATGACTTTTAGTCAAAACAATACCACTGCAAAGATGGAGTTTGATATGACAAACCCTCAAATAGCTCAACCTGATAGTCGTCAGCAGCATTATTGGCAGCCCTCAGGCCGACTGCCACTGCACCAATGGATGAGCAAGACGCAGGTAACAGCCCCAGTACTGACTTATCTAGCCTGCCATGAGGACTAACCAACAAACGCTGCTCACTGAAACTTATGCAGATATGTACATCCAGACAGCACATATGTTTGCTGGACTTGTGTCAGTGACAAGAGTTGTGGAGGGTTGGGTGCATTAGACCTGCATGAGTGCCCCAAGGACAGAGGCAGCTTCTGCCAGTAAGCCTAGCTGCGTGAGGGCCTGAGCTCGCTGGAGTCGCACTGCTAGTGTGGCGGGCAGGTCAGCCCAGATGTGCTGTGCCAGCCACTCCAGCAAGGCAATGACTGGCAAAGCCTGCAAGGCCTGCCTGTTTTCCAGCAGTGCAGCAATGATGCAAGGCAGGTTGTTGATCATGTCTGCCACATTGCACCTGTCAACAGACAACAAGGACATGTTTGAGGCATCTGTGAGGTCCGCAGCATCATGTGTCAGGCACAATCTCAGCTGTTTGCAAGTCCAGTGGCGACTCAAAGCAACAAGAAACATGTGAGTGATAGTTGCATAGCAATTCATGTACTTCAGGCTGTGTTAGCTGTAAAAGGGTTCTTTGGGTGGTTTGACTTCAGGCTGTCAAAAATTTCTAGGTTCTAATGACAGTGCACGCCATATTAGCAGCTACCTATATGGGTCATGAAACAAGTTGCAGCCTTCCCACAGCTCCAGGGGCGTGTAGGTGGCAAAGTCCAGAGGGCGCTGGGGGTGGATGAGGCTGCAAGAGAAGCAAGCTCCCACCAGGCGCGCCGCAATGCAAGCACCCTACACTCAGTACACACCTGGTTCATGGGATGCTGCAAGAAATACATGCTGGCTGTAAGCACAAACAGCTCTGCAGCCTATGCACATGTCAGGAGATGAGCTGCACATCAGACAAGACACAGCAAGACAGATGTGTAGCTCCATCCTTTCTGAAAGGTGACGAGGTGTGGTGGTAGCATACCTCAAGCTGAGTGTGCAAGTCTGTTGGGGACCCCCATTGGACTAGCTTGCCCAGGATGACCCCACTACTCAACAGCAGCCCAGCTACACCATACTGTCTCAGAAGGTCTACCTCTGTCTTCTGACCAAAGTGCTGCCTCCAGCACTTGAGCACCTGCAACGTCACACCTGCTGCCTGCCTCCACAGCTCACCACCTCTGTGCAGTCCAGCTGATATCAAGTGCCATGACATAAGGTACTCACAGGACTGAGGCGTGCATGCTGTATGGCGTGGTGCATCACCAAACGAGTTCTGCATGCCCAGCGGGTCAAGTGTTGCACTTGTCAGTGTAGGTTGAGCTGGGTATGTGGGTGATACAGACCTGGTAGGGTCCAATGATACAGTCCAAAGCATCATTCCAGGCTTGCACAGCGTCAGACCAGCTGCCAAAGTGGGCGTGCACATCCCCCAATTCATTAGTTGCTTCCACCTGCACCACAATATCTTACCTGAGTGCTGACTAAGTTTCAAGTGAGCAGACCCGTCAATTAGGTGCTGCCCTAGAGCTGCAGTATAGCAGCACGGTGTCAACGTGGCTAGCAGCGACATTGACATCACCATGTTCAAAGCAGGTGTACGCTTATGACGATGGACACCAGACTGACAAACAGTGGCTGCAAGCTCTTTGCAAACCCTACTTGGTACATAGTCTTGGAGTGATACAGACATGCGACTGCATGAGGGAATGAATGTGTACCTGCAAGACCTTCTCTCTGGCCGCCCCTAGCTGGTCTATGACCTTCATGTATTCTGTGGGCAGCCTCACTTCCACTGGCTGAGACGTCCTGAGTATGCATTCATACTTCATCAATGACTGCTGTGCAACCCTGGTAATGCAGCAGTACGACCAGAGGTGTACCATGCAGTCACAAAGCTGCAAACTTGATTTGCATGCAGGTGCAGCACACACTGTCCACGGCCCAAGACTGAGGTGTCAATGCGCAATGAGCTGCGGTTGGCAGTACGATTGTGTAGGCTGTATGAGCTGAGGGGTGCACCTGCTGGCACTGGTGTTGGCGGTGGCATAGCTGAACACAGAGCCAACCTCGCTTTGGCGGCGCTCCCCCATCTGACTGCCCCTCTGACTCCCCGTCATCTGCGATGCCCGCCTGCCACCACAATGACAGGTTGTTTTCAAGTCAAGAACTTGCAATATTGTCACAGGATCACAGTATAGCCCCTGCCTCCCTGACTATGCACACGGCATTTGTTTGGTGGCTGTGAACGGGTTTGAGCATCAAGCACAAGGTAACAAAGAGCAACCTTTGGGAGAGGCTGCTGCTGAGAGCTCTGGACTTGTGCTTGGCCATGCGCTTGCCAGGCCGCTCTGCCAGCAGGCCGCTGCTGCCCACCTTGTCCAGCGCCAGCATTCGCACTGCTTCCAAAGACTCCACAGCCTAGCCACAGCATGCCAAAAGTACAAATGATGTCATGGTGTGATGCTATGCACCAGCACACCTAGCAACACTTACTGACATACTCGCACTTCAATGTAGGGTTGCATTTTGCATGAAGTCATTTGAGCAGGAAAACTGGCGCTCCAAACAGGCAGCAGTGTTAGTATGGTGCATTGCAGCTGGTGATAATTAACACAAGCATGTGATTGAGAGGTTTTGTCAAGGTGGTGTATGCACCAAGACATCCTTCCAAGCAGTACTCAAGTTGGCTGGCAGCAAGATTAGTCCATCAAGTGAACATCAGTGAGGTCCACCTTACGCTTGTCTCTGACAGCGTTTTGCAGGGCTTGCTGGAAAGGGAGGCGGTCCACGCCAGCAAAGGGAGCTGCTTGCATGAGGAAGGGCGCCACTCGCTCTGTAAATTGGCCCTCGCTCACCTCCTGAAATAGTCTTCCCACCTGCAAAGAATGCACTTACAGCTGTTCAAATGTCATTTACTCATGCTTTAACAGGCATTGATGCAGAGTTTCCAGAATTATGAGCTAGAGTGTGTGTGCGTCTGCCAGTGGTCCCAATGTCATGATATGTCAGCTGTCCTAACAAAGCATGGACCTATTGTGTTCTGAAATAATGGTGCAAGGGCCTATATACATATTGCTCTCATGCATACATATACACACACCGTGCTTCAAGACGGTAGAAGTGCACCTGAACAACAGTATGGTAGCGCTTCATCCGGTGCAACACAGCCAGAGCCATGCAGGTCAGGTTGCAGCACATGTGCATGTCCAGGCTGGTCTGCCCCATGTACCAGGGTAGGGTGAGAGCATCTGACCCCAGGCTCACCCCACTGCTGCTGGCCTTGTCATCCACTACCTGTTTATCGCTGTCTGCCTTGTCATTGGACGCCGGTATCACGCCTGTTGTCACAGCACTGGTCAGAACTTGAGAAGCTGCTGCTTTTTAGTCAAGATCCTGACATGCATTGTGCACATTCGACTGTTCATGGTTGAATGTCATGCAACGGCCACTTACATGATGCCTTGGCAGGCAAATCATACCTGCATATACTTGCAAGCCCTGGCGCATAGAGGCTAGCAGGTGCAGCAAGCCCTTGATGGTCACATTGCTGCAGCGAGCAGCATTAGGGCTTCCCCCAGCACACTTCCACCTGATCATACGATGCAACATCAGTTTGTGGCTCAGTGCAGCATTGCATGATCAGGTCCAAACCAGCGCAGCTCAGCAAGAAGACACACTGTCAGGGGGCAATGTTTCCCCACATATGGGCCAAGTCAAGCCTAGCTGATTTTGCAAGCAAACAAAGACAGGTCACACAACATTGCTCAGCGTCTGGTGCATCAGACACCCAGCATCCTTCAGTCCTTGTTGCAAGGAGCTCCTTTGGCAGAGGTACCTGACTGGTCCTGTGGCAGCACTGCCTTGGCTGTCCAAGGCATCTGGGGGCAACAGCCCAGAGCTGGTTGGTGTTGACAGTTTGGAGGGTGGCGCTGCAGGCTTGGCAGCAGCTACCTTGCCTGCCCCAGGCTTTGTGTTGGGTTGGGGAGGCTCCGCTGGAGGCGGGGTGTCCACCTGCCAGCTGGCCTTCGCAGTAGGCTGACTCAGCGATGGCACCTGCATATCCCTCATCTTTGCCAAACACCCAGTTGTGAGCATCTGTGCAGTGTGCAGACTTCAAGTGCGTGACTTGAACCAGTTGTGCTGTCCATGAGGTTATCATGGAACAGTTGAGATGAGGTAACCAAAGGATAAAATGGATCGATCTAGAGACCCCTGGTACACTAGCAGCAGCAGCAGCATGTTTTGACCTTGTCGAAGATGGGTCGGGCACAATTCCACCACAAGCGTGTAACCTCGATGAGCTGAAGCCAAGAGGCGCCCCTCTCACAACACTCCACTGCGCATGCAAAGCTGCCCAGCACCTGTTACACCACAGACTACTGGGCAATATACCACAAGTATCATTATCTAACATCTATCTTGCACAAAGGCTTGGAACCAACTGACCAGATGCAGCAAGGCTATCAGCCTGCGCTCAGCATCTTCCATGCAAACCAACTCCAGGTGCCATACAGTGTTCACTTGTGGTAAGCATTGGGGACAGATGACTTGGCATGCTCAGGACAAAGATAAATTGCTGTCTGCTGCCTTGGCATCTAGCACCCATCGTAATGGTCATGATTTTCATGTTGTG
>JAABVA010005606.1_pt1 | contig 11324 bp, 14 predicted proteins | sample 5560331 | NCBI WGS metagenome assembly JAABVA01 (sample SAMN12812661, study PRJNA571458) | rock metagenome | isolation source: Antarctica rocks | place: Antarctica: Victoria Land, Mt New Zealand sud | collected 2016-01-07
GACGCAGCGACCTCACAGGCCCAGGCTGAGCGCGTGCTGCAGGACCGACGCGAGCATGTCGTGCACGGCGCCGCTGTGCACGACGGCCCAGAGCACCGCTCCGAAGCCGCACGCTGCGACAGTGCCGACGGCGGGCGGCTGATGCCACACTTGGAGGCACAGCATGATGAACACCGAGACCGAGACCGAGACCGACGTCGAGTCGGTCAGCGTCCCTTCGTACGACCTGCTCGAGCGGTTCGTCCGCGGCGAGCGCGTCGAGGACCTCAAGGCTGCGTCTCGCCAGGCGCGGTCCGCGTCCGACCAGCTGAACGGCCTGCGCCGGCAGGCCGAGTTCGCGGCGCTGCCGCCGGAGCGGCAGGCCGAGTGGGAGCGCATCGCGGCCGGCGAGCACGTCCCGCTGCCGGATGACCCGGAGCCCACTGCGTGCCCCGGCTGGTGCGACGAGGAAGACCACATGCCCGAGCGGCACGGCATCAACCATGTCGGGGCCAGCGCGGAGGTGATGAGCACGTTCGGTAGGCCCGACAACCCGAAATCGGCGCAGACGTACGCCTACGTCGAGGACAGCGGCCGGGCGATGGTCTACGCCGGGGACGAGGACCTCACACCCGCCCAGGCGAGGGAGTACGCCGCAGCGGTCGTCCGTGCCGCGGAGCTGGCCGAGCGGATCGGGGCGGGCGCATGAGCACGCAGCCACACTTCGATGCCGTCACGGCGTGCCCGACCTGGTGCACGGAGGTGACGCACCGGCTCGACCGTAGGGGCGAGTCGTGCTCACACACTGGGGCGGGTCTGGACCTCGGCACCGACCTTGGCTGCTGGGTCTGGAAGCCGGAGGACGGTCCCGCCCTCGTCTACGTCGCCGACGGGGACGTCACCCCGCAGCAGGCGCGCCAGCTCGCCGCCGGTCTGCTGAAGGCTGCCGACCTGGCTGAGCGGATCGGGTCTGCGCAGCCGTGACCGCGAGGGGCGCAGGTCAACCGAGCGCGACCCAACTGCCGTCCGGAAGGTGGCAGGCCCGCTACCGAGACGCCGAGGGCAAGCGGCACAGCCACAGCTTCGCCACAAAGGAAGCGGCGCTGAGCTGGAAGGCTGACGGCGAGGCCGCCGTGCTCCGCGGTGACCATGTCGCCCCGGTCGTCGTCGTCGAGCCACCAGTTGTCAGGCTGCCTCCGCTGGGACGTGTACCAGGCCGACGTGGCCGGCGCGTCAAGCGGGTGTCAACGGACTGGTACTGGGCCATCGAGGCGCACATCGTCCACCTGCGCGCCGGTGGCAGCCCTTCCGGCACGGTGCGGCTGCGGCGGCACTACCTGTACGACCTGGCCGACCAAGTGGCGCCTACCGGCCCGTGGGAGGTCACGCTAGGCCAGCTTGCCGGCTTCCTGTCGCGGCAGGACTGGGCAGTCGAGACTCGTAAGAGCGCCCGCAGCACGCTCCGCAGCTTCTACACGTGGGCTGAGGACGCCGAACACGTCCCCCTGTCGCCTGCCCGCAAGCTGCCGTCGGTTCGTATCCCGGCCGGCAAGCCTCGGCCTGCGCCTGATCGGGTGTTCACCGCGGCGCTGGACGCTGCCGACCCCCGTCAGCGGCTCATGCTGCTGCTCGCCGCGCACGCCGGACTGCGGCGCGCTGAGGTGGCCCAGGTCCACACCCGCGACCTCGTCGACCGCGAGTTGCGGGTCCGGGGCAAGGGCGGCGTGGTCCGCATCGTCCCCATCGGCGGCGAGCTTGCCGAGCTGCTCGAGGCAGCACCTGCCGGGTTCGTGTTCCCCGGCCGGATCGACGGGCACGTCAGCCCCGGTTATGTCGGGTTCCTGCTCAAGCGGCTACTTGGCGAGGACTGGTCCGCGCACACCCTGCGCCATCGTTATGCCAGTCGGGCGTATGCCGGCACCAGGGACCTGCGGGCCGTACAGGAGCTGCTGGGGCACTCCAAGCCCGAGACGACGATGAGGTACACGACGATCCCGGACGGGGCTCTACAGGCGGCTGCTGCGGCCGCCTACGGGTGAGGGCGCCGCCGTGGGGAGACTCGGACTGTCGGCGGCGGCCTACGGCTGGGCCGACCAGCGCCAACAAGCTCGGCACGGGAGACCGGACGCACATGGTTGGTTGTGCTCGCAGTCAGGAAGGGGATGATCAGGCTGATGGACTACGCCGATGACATCAACGCCTTAGCACAGCTCGGAATGGGCCCGGATGCGCTGGGCAAGTTAGCCAGCTCGGGCATGCCCGTGGGCGCCTTCGCTCAGTTCAGAGATCTCGAGCCACAGACGAGGGCGCTGGTGATACGCCTGATCGAGGGTGACGGCGCCGCGGTGGATGAGCTCCAGTCGCTCCCGGAGGGGCGGGCACTCGCTCAGTACGTGCTGACTTTGCCCGCTTATCAGCGGCAGGGGTACGAAGCCGATGACTGAAGACATTCGGGTCGTCGTGCTGCCGTCAAACTCCGCTAGAGCCTTCGACGATGACCTGGACCCGGGTGACCCCTCCCTCACCCTTGTCGCCGGAGGGCCTTCCCTGCTGATATTTGAGGACGCTCACGTCAATCTCGGTTCAGGCTGGGTCCTCTGGTACCTCGACGAGAACGGCGACCCCGACGACTACTTCGTGGGCGGCGACCTCGACGACGTGGATGCAGCACTAACTGCTGCTCGACGTGCTCTCGATAGATAGCGAGTCAAGCGCCCCGGTCAGGACTTGTTCCTGACCGGGGCGCTTCGCGCTTGAGGCCGCCCTGAAGCAGGCAGGCTAGGCAACACTCTCAAGGACACGCTGGGTGCTCTCAACAAGAGTCACGCGCACTCCGCCCATTGCCTCGTGTGAAGTCGGCCAGTTCGGCGTCCCGCCATGGCAGGCATGGAATGAGGTGCGAAGGGTGTCGACCGCGTTCTTGACGGCGGTATGAAGCTCTTCCTCGGCGGCCTCGACAACCAGGGAAACCGTAAAACTGCTGCTGGCTCCCTCGGACACGATCGAGACATCCTTGGCCCCCAGCAGGCGTAGGTGGTCTGACACGTCGTCAAGCCAGTCGACCATCGTGGGATCGGCAGGCTCGGTTGCCTTGAAGATGAACGATGCGTCGATCGCGTACTGAGTCACTCGCCACCACCTTCTCGCCAGCAAGTGCGCTGAGCCAGGAGCGACCGGTGCCGCGCCTCGTACTCATGCGTCTCGGGTCGTACGTCGAACCACTGATTGTGCTGCCGTGGACACGGGCAGTGCATTCTTACCTGGTAATCTGCCGTCACCCGCCCAGCTTCCCAGCCCTGCTTATCGGCATCTTCGAACAGCGCCTTGATCGCGGAGGACGCCCCGGCCAGTGCATCGTCGAGCGTGAGCACTAGCTTGGCTTACCTCCTCGATCAGATCGCGCCTACGGGTTGACAAGTGAAGGTAGCGCAACTTACGTCATCCCCGCTACGCCGTCTGACACACGCCGCCCAGCTGTGTAGGTCTGCGCTGGAACGGGCACCGAACGGCCCGGGGTCGGTGGCCCACGCGACCTGCACCTGAAAGTCGGGGAGCCGCACGCGCCCCTCCCTCTACCGGCTGATGCGTTGACCGGTCAGCGCGCTGGACGTGTTCCGGGCGTCGGTCTGCAACGTGACCTTCGTAGACGTAGACGTTGACTGGCTACCTGCAGGACTACTTCGTTGACGCCTTGCCGTCCTGTGCCTGGATGCACTCCCCGAGCCACAGCAGAAGCTCGTTCGTCCGGCGCTGCTCGGCGACCGACTCCTGCAGCAGCTGGACGGTGTAGGCGAGAGAGTCGGTCTGCCGGCTGAGGTTGGTGCCGCTGGTTACCGCCCTGCCGCGGGCCTTGTAGGCCGGTGCGCCGCCCCAGAAGCCCTGTGCCGCTTTCTCCTTCGCCATGTCGGCAGAGTAGACGCACACACCCGGTCGCTCGTCCCAGGCTGTCCACTACTGCGTCACCTCGAGCAGGTCCAACGTGCAGCCCGGCTCGTGTTCGTCGAGCGTCGTCATTATGTGCGGTGCCCTCTCAGGAGTCGTGGCTAGAAGGAGACGAACCTGCCCGGGCGCCGCTTGATCGCACCGACACCGTGCAGGGCGAGGGCGGCGGCGACGAGCGGGGAGACCTTCGGGTCGCGGCGGGACAGCAGCCGCTGCCCGGCTTCGCCTGAGGTGGACCAGCGGGCGACAGCGACAGCGTCGTTGAGCGGGTACAGGTCGTCGTGTCGCACGGTCCCGGCGGTAATGGCGGCGTCGAGGGCGGCGCACGCCTCGGGGTAGAACCGGCGCGGCACCAGCTCCACGGTCACACCCGCCTGCTGCAGAGCGGGGACGAGGAACGCGGCGGTGCCGCCCGTCTCGACGACCAGCCGGCTCCGGGTGGCCCGTGCGGTGGCTCGCTTCGCGGCCTCGACCACCCAGTTGACGCCGGGCAGGTGCTCGGCGAGCCCGACCTGCACGCCCCCGTCGGGACGTTGCCATGCGGCGGCGATCGTGGCGGTGGAGTGGTCGGGGGCGACGTCGAGGGCGAACATCGCCGTGAACCGGTTCGGTGGGCCCGGTGAGGTGTCGGCCAGCGCCCCCCACACCGGCAGCGGGATCGCCGTCGTCAGCGCGGTGACCCACTGGCACAACACCTCGGTGCGGATGACGTCCTCGGGGTCGGTTTCGAGCGCGCTGCGGATCGCCTGCACGCCCATCCGGTGACCAAGTGCCGGGTTGGCCTGCGCCCACGCCGCAGGGTCGTCGACCTCGCACCCGTCGGCCGCTGACCACTCGAAGATGCCGAGCGTGGACGTCGGGTCGGCCGCGGCGGCCAGCGCCCGGTCCCGCAGGCTCGACAGGACCACCGAGTGGGCGTCGCCTGCGTTGGAGAAGCCGGCGACCATCGGCGCGGGACGGGCCATCGTCGTCTTCGTCACCGCCGACCACGCCAGCCAGTCCTGGTGCTCACGCAACTCGTCGAGGAGCACCAAGTCAGAAGAAAGTCCGCGGCCACCACGGCGCGACGCGGCGGTCACCTTGTACCGCTCGCCGGTCGTCAGCCGCAGGTGCTTGTCGCCGTTGACGCGGGACACGTGCTCGACCTCCGCGGCCAGGTCCGGTATCCCTTCGGCCATCGACAGGGCACCGTCCCACGTCTCCTCAGCCATCGTCAGGTTCTGCGCCGTGCCGATCACCAGCCCGGCGCGGTCGACGAACATCCGCCACAAGGCCAGGACCTGCATCAGAGTCGTCTTGCCGTTCTGCCGGGCGCACAGCACCAGCAGCGTCCGGAACCGGTACGACCCATCCGGCGCCAGCTCGAGGCCGTGCAGCAACAGCCAGCGCTGCCAGGGCATCAAATCGAGCCCCAACACGTCCTCGGCGAAGGCGATTGCCTCGAAACCGCGGGTCGTCGACCGTGTCAACGGCCCCGCTGGCGGGGTAAACAGCCGCGGCGTCTCGCAGCCGACCATCTCAGCGGGCAGCACGAAGCTCCGCCAGCTTCCCGCGCACCGGCTCCTCGATGCCGAGGGCCTTTCGCTCCGCAGGAGCACCGCCGAGTGCCCGCAGCGTGTTCGCCAGGTGCGGACCGACCCAGCCCACCGTCTTCTGGTCCTCGGCGGCGTCGATCGTCCGGGCGTACTGCAACGCCAGCGCGACCAGTGCCCGATCAGTCGGCTGCAGCCACGTCATTGCCGCCACGGCCGACGTCACAGCCGCCAGAACCGTCGCCGGAGGCTGCTCGAGCTGGTGGACCCGTGCCATCTCAGTCACCTGTCCGGAAGGGGGGGGTGGTCGGAGGGGGATAGTTGCGACCCCGCGGTCACATTGCGCGGCAGCATCGGGGTAGCCGCCCACCCCTCGCGATGTCGGCGGCATCAGAACCCGCCGGCTCGTTGAAGGAAGTCGATCCTCTGAGCGAGCAGGTCGAGGTCGGTGTCACCGTGGACGTGCAGGTCCCCGGCGATCGTCACCCCGCCGCGCGTCATCGCCTTGCTGTCCTCGTGGGAGAACACCCGAGTCGGGCCGAGCGCCACCTGCAGCTCCGGGCCGTTCTCGCCGGTCCAGTACGGCCGGCCGACCTGAGGCATCCCACCCGATGCGAACGCATGCGGATGGGCACCGGCACGGGCCAGCGACGCCGGGCTGATGGCAACGTGGACGTGGTTGAAGTGGCCCATCATCGTCTCCGCGCCGTAGAACCCCCAGCCGTCGACGACCTTGCCGTCTTTGATGTTCACCGACCCGGCACCGGCGTGGATCAGCTCGGCGAGGGACGACCCGTACTTGGCGGCCCACGCCCGGTTGAACGCCAGCTCGCCCGGCGTCTCCGATCCCGGTCCGTAGCCCGGGCCGTTGGAGAAGTCGACCGCTTCCATGATCCCGTGGTAGCCGGCGTTCGGCCGGTAGGTCGACGTCACGGACAGGCCGCCGACACCGAGCGTGTTCGCCAGCGCTTCGATGAGTCCGATGGTGTTTGCCCCGCCGCCGTAGGAGATCGGCGTGTTCCCGGCGGTCGCGGCCGCCGCTGCCTGTGCGAGCGCGGCCTTGCCGACCTGCGCTACCGCTTGCTCCGCCGTCGCCAGGAAGCTGCGGATGCCGGACATGATCGACCCCGAAGCGTTGTCGACGAAACGCCCGACGGGACCGCCGTCAGCAAAGCCTCGGACCGCACTCCGCATCGCGAACATGGCACCGTGACCGCCGGCGGCCTGCACCTCGGCGGTGGTCCAGACATGCTCGCCAGGCATCAGCATTGCCGGGACCGAGTCACGTCCGGCTACGCCGCCAAAGATCGGACCGCCTGCGGCTCGGAAGTGCGTCCCGGCCGCGGTGACGCCGCTGCCGTCGTTGAACACCTGGAAGTGCCCGTTGGCCTGGATCGTCATGGTGATGTTCTTGTGGTCCAGCTTGTTCAACTGGTCCTGAATGCCGTTCGCCATCTTCTCGGCGCCGTTGATCATGTTCTGGACGGTCTGGTCAAAGTTCGACTTCAGGTCGTCCATGCCCTGCATGGCTCGACGGACGGCGCTCGCATGGTGGCCGCCGAACACGGCGTCGAGGCCTTCCGCGACCCAAACCAGCCCTCGCAGAATTCCGTGTGCCATCTCAAAGAGGCCGTCATTGAGAGCCTTGAACGCGGTCAGGCCACCTGCGGACATGCGAAGGGCCGCAATAGTCATCTCGGCGAACGTGCGGATCAGCCAGCCGATGTCGTGAATCAGAGTCCCGACCAGTCCGATGATGACCGTGAACGCGAGCTTGAGCAACGGACCGAGAACCGGCAGCAGCTTGAGGATCGCGGCGCCGATCCCCCCAAACAGCAGGCCGATGTCCTGCAGATCCTGCTTGTGATCCTGCAGCATCTTCCAGGTGTCCTTGGCCGCATCTACTAGGTCCTTGCCGATCGCCTTCGCGACCTTCACCAGCACCGGCCACACCTTGTCCTGGAACATGTGCCACGCCGTGTCCAGCACCGGCAGCAGACTGTCCTGGAACCAGTGCCACACCGTCTTTGCACCGTCGGTGATGTCCGTGAAGGCGTTGTGGATGTGGCGGCCGAGGTCGGCGAACAGCTTGTCGCGGCCCTGGATGCCGTTGTCGAACTGGCCGTCTGGATGCGCCCACCCGGCACGGAAGTCCATCCACTCCGAATGCGAGTCGCGGAACACCCGCTTCACGCTCTGCCCGAACCGCTCGAACACGGCGCTGGTACCGGTCAGGTTCACTGTCTCGTCCGGGTTGTGGAAACCCTGCAGCAGCCCATGCCAGTCGTTCTGAATGCCGTGGATAGCCGTGTGAATCCGCTGCCCGAAGTCGAAGAACTTGCCTTCGGACCCCTTGAGGCTGGCGGTCCATCCTTCGGCGTTGAACCCGTCGGTGAACTCGTGCCAGACCTTCTTGGCCTCGCCGACCGTGTCCTTGACCAGCTTGCCCCAGTGGACGAACGGGTCGCTCAGCTTGTAGACCGCCAGGCCGATGCCGACGATGGCCTCAACGAACAGGCTGATCGGGTTGAGCGCGAGCGTCGCGAACCAGGCCAACGTCGCAGCGACCAGGACCGTGCCGATCGCGTAAGCCAAGTCCTGGAATACCGCCATGTGCCCGGCGATGAAGTCGACGATCCTCTTGACGACCGGCAGGAACACGTTGCCCGCTTTGATGAGGAACACGTCGAGACCGGCGCGGACGTCGTCGAGCTTCTGCTTGAACGTGTCCTGCTGCTTTGCCCACGCCTTCTGCATCTCAGCAGCCCGCGACGTCGCATCGCCGTAGCTGGCGAGCTTCGGGTTCATCCGGTCGAGCTGCTCGTTGAACAACACCATCATCGTGCCGGCGTTCTTGCTGCCGCCGAACATCTTCGCGAACGCCTGCTCCTGCAGCACCGTGTTCGACGTGCCGTGCTGCAGCGACACGGTGTACTTGGCGACCATCTTGTCTAGCTCTTTGCCGGCCACCCCCGTGGTGATCAGAGTGTCGCGGTAGCTGTTGACGGCGGCCTTCTGCGCGCCGATTGACAGCACCGCACCCTGGTTCTTGGGGAACGCGTGGTCAAGGTGGGCGCGGATGTCGTCAAAGGCGACCTTCAACCCGTCAGGCTTGTTCAGGTCCATCGCTAGCGCAGTTGACGCCAGCCCGATCGAGTTCAGCGCAGCCGCCGCCGGCCCAGACGGGTTGACCATCATCAGCAGCGACGTGCGCAGCTTGGTAGCCGCCTGGTCGGCGGGGATCGCGTTGTCCGTCAGGGTCGCGATCGCCGCGCCGATGTCACGGAACGACAGCCCCACGGCAGAGGCGGTCGCGAGGATCCCGGTGCCGAGCGCCTGGGTGAACTGGTGCATCGTCATGTCACCGGTACCGACGGTGTGCAAGATCAACGCGGCGGCGTCGTTGGCGTCGCGGACACCCTTGATGTTGGACGCCATCGTTGCGACGACGGCCTGCGTCGAGCTGTTGATGTCGTCCTGGCCGATCTTCGCCAGTTTCGACGAAGCCGCCACCATGTCCATCGCCTTGGCGTAGTGGAAGCCGGCCGACTCGACGTGGTACAGCGACTCGGCCAGCACCTCGGGGCCGGTGCCGACCTTCGGCGCAAGGTCGAGGATGCCCTGCGACAGCGTCTTCAGCTCTTTGGCGGACGCGCCGGCCATCGTCTGCGTCCGGGCCATCGCCGACTCGAAGTCGGCCGCCATCTTGATGGAGACGGCTGCGAACGCAACTGTCAGCAGAGCGGAGCCCTCGCCGATCCGCTTGAACGCGGCACCCATCTTCGCCGACGCCGCATCGGTGCGGGTGGCGGACGCCTCCGCCTCGTCACCGACCTTGCGGAACGTCGCCGAGGCACCGTCCCTGGCGATGATGTCCCAGACCATCTGCAGAGTCGTCGCCACGTCAGCTCCTCGGCCGGATGATCGAAGGCGAGTTGAGTGACCGGCCGGTGAGCGCACGGCTTGTGCGCTCCATCGCCGCGACGACCTCTGGCGTCACCTGCGGCGCCTTCTCCTCGAGCGTCTTGGAGAACCAGCCCGGCTCGACGTTCGTCACCGACCAGCGGTCCTTGTGGCCGAACACCGGGTGACGAACCTTGCCCCTGTCCGACCCGAAGTCGACGGTGCCGCCACGCTTGCCGTCCGGCACCTTCGACGTGTTCACGATCCGTACCCCGGCCGACACCCCGGTCAGCCGGGTCCGGACCGCAATCGGCGAGTCCGCCACCCACACGTTCAGCCCGCCGCCCTTCGGCAGCCGCTCACGGGCAGCCTGCCGGACGTCGGTGACCAACGGACCGGCCGCAGCGCGGATGCCTTTGAGCAGCTCGCGACGCAGCAGACCCGTGTCCGCACCCGCCTTAAGCCGCAGCCCCAGGTCGCGGAGCTGCTGCTGGCCGGTAATGACCATTTCAGCCATCAGGCTGCCTCGCTTTCGGACAGAGTGGGCCTGCCACTAGTCGGCGGGGCAGCCGCGAGCAGGAGGTCACGCAGCGCCAGCCACAGGCGGGTCGCGTCGGGAACGCCGGCCCGCTGGGCAGCGTCGGCGATGCGCTGGCACTCGCCGAGGGCAAGCAGCAACTGCCGTTCGCTCGCGGCGGCGACGGCCTCAGACAGCCGGCGGCGCTGGCTCATCAGGTCCCTCCCGGATGGTCGCCGAACGGCGCCTTCGCCGCGAGCTGGTCGATCGTGTACGCCCCGGCGCTTGAGAGCTCCAACGGGCGTGGGAGGACGAAGGCGAACATCGATCGGGTGTCGAGCCGCCCAGGCGCCAGACGGCGCAGCGTGCTGACGGCCGCCGCCGCGCTCGGCCGGCTGGCCGTGAAGGTGTCGACGACGTCACCCCAGCCGGGGTCGAGGTGGTCGCCCATGCTCATGTCGTGGGCGTGCCCGGCGACCGCTCGGGCGAGTGGCTCGTCACCGGAGCGTTCGGCCCGCGACAGCAGCGCCAGCGCGTTCCCGCTCGACGTGAGCCCGGCAGCGCGGTCCTGGGCGTCGCGGTAGCTGACGGCGACGGTGGCCGGGTCGCCGGGGATGCCGGCGGTGCCGAACGCGGTACGCCCGGCCTTGGCGGTCTCGGCTGCGTCGTCGGACGACGCGGACTGCACCAGCCCTTGCATCTTGTCGCGGGCCTGGACGTAGTTGCGGGCCAGGAGCATGTTCCGGCCCTCGGTGCTCAGCTCGGGCCGTGCCCGGATGCCTGCGGCCTGGTCGTCGTGGGCCTGGCGGATGCGGTCGGCCCGCTCGAGGTGCTGCTGCTGGACTGCCATCGGTTGCCTCTCGCTCAGGCCGCTCGGAAGCGGCAGTAGGCGTCGACGTCAGATCGCTCGAGCTGCCACCGGCCGACGACTCGGGTCGCCGGGATGCGACCCTGGTCGCAAGCCAGGCGAACCGCCCGGTCGGTGATGCCGATTCGCTCGGCGGCGGTCTTCGTCGTCATCACTTTCGATGCTGGGGCAACTTCCGGCAATTCGTCCAATGCACTTCCGCTATCCGCGGAAGTCGCGGAAGTAGCGGCGCGCCAGGCGTTCGCCACGTGGGTCAGCGCCAGGAGCTGACTGTCGACTTCAGCGTCCGTCCCGCGGTGCGCAATGCGCAGCCGGGGAAGATCAGCAATGGACAGCAGCCACGCCGCCGTCCGCCCACTGATGACCGCCACTGGGCCGTCCGCCCCGTGCACGTATGCGCCGGGTGGCCGCTTGTCGGGCGGCCGGCTCGCCGTGCTCACGACGCGACCCGCGAGTATTGGCGGCTCTACGCCACCAAGCGTGGTGAGCGGCCTCTGATCGGGGTGGCAGGCGCAGCCTGCCAGTGCACGGTCCGCCAGTCCAGCCCGGTGTTGAGCAGCAGCCGCAGGCGGTAGTTGTCGAG
>JAABVA010005607.1_pt1 | contig 11324 bp, 6 predicted proteins | sample 5560331 | NCBI WGS metagenome assembly JAABVA01 (sample SAMN12812661, study PRJNA571458) | rock metagenome | isolation source: Antarctica rocks | place: Antarctica: Victoria Land, Mt New Zealand sud | collected 2016-01-07
CCAGCAACCACCTTTACCTATCCACCAGCGGCGACGGCGACGAGCACAGCGTCCTGACCCCCGACGCGCTACTGCCGCCGACCGCGGTCGACCTGCTCACCCGCATCGTGGACCGCGACGGCGCCCACGTCTCAGCCACCACCGCCCAGGCCCAGCTCGCCGACCCCGCCGTCCGGCTCGGCGCCGCCGCTGACCGCTACCACGACAGCCTGCACGTCGCGGCGCTCACCCAGCTCGGCAACCAGAGCCTGACCGCCCTGGACCAAGCCGCCGAACAAGCCCTGCCCGGCCTCACCGAAGCCCCGGCCTGGACCACCCTGCGGGCCAGCCTCGCCCTGCACGCCGCCCCCGGCACCGCCGCCACCGACACCGCCGCCAGCAGCTCCGAAGACACTCAGCTCGCCGCCGTGCAGGCCGCCGCCCGAGTCCTGCACCGCGCCCTCGCCCAAGGCGAAGTCCGCAGCGCCGCCGACACCGCCGCCAGCAGCTCCGAAGACACTCAGCTCGCCGCCGTGCAGGCCGCCGCCCGAGTCCTGCACTGCGCCCTCGCCCAAGGCGAAGTCCGCAGCGCCGCCGACCCCGCCGCCGTCCTGGACTGGCGCCTGGACCTCACCGACCCCAGCCGCCCACGACCCACCCAGACGCTGACCAGCCCCGTACAGACACCCGGTCCGCTCCCCTGGCTGCCCGCGATCCCGCCCGGCCTGGAGACAGACCGGACGTGGGGGATCTACCTGCAGGCACGGCACGGCTACACCACCTACCTCGCCGAACAGGTCGCCCAGCGGGCCCGCGACTGGACCCCCACCAGCGCCCCGGCGTGGGCCGCGCCGCTGCTCGGCGCCGACAGCGCCGGCGACCTGCTCGCCGACCTCGCCGTCTGGCGAGCCGCTAACAACATCGCGGACAACGACCTCACCCCCACCGGCCCCCGGCGGCTGCCCGCCCCCGACGCCCGCGAGCAAAACACTCTCGACGCCCGCGTCCGCAGGGCGCTCGGCGACCCCGCAGCGGCCGCGAACCGCTGGCGCACCCTGGCCCAGCAACTCGAACCCCGGCTGCTCTCCGACCCCTACTGGCCCGTGCTCGCCGACCGGCTCGCCGCCGCCGCCCGCGCCGGCATCGACGTCGACGCGCTGGTCCAGAGCGCCATCACGGCTAACCCAACGGCCAACCGCAGCCCCGGCAGCACCCTGCCCGACGGGCCAGCGCCACTGCCGGATGAGATGCCTGCCGCCGCCCTGTGGTGGCGGCTGTCCCGGCAGCTCGCGCCCGCTGCGCTGCTCGCGCAAGCATCCGACCTCGGCGCGGGCAGCACCGCCGCCCCCCCAACCCTGCGGCCCGACTGGACCTGCCACCTCACCGTCCTGTTCGGCGATCACCTCTCCGCGCGCATCGTCGCCGACCCCGCCTGGCCGGCCCTGGTCGCCGCCGTCACCCACGCCGTCCAGGCCGGCTGGACCCCCGAGCAGGTCCTGACCACCACGCACGAACTGCTCTACGACACCCACCCCGACACTCACCCCGCCACCAACGACAGCGCAGATAGTCCCGAGGGCGCGCCCACAGCCCCCCGGGCCGGCGAGCTGACGACCGCCCTGGTCTGGCGCGTCGCGATGCTGACCGACACCCCCGGCGACACTGACCACCTCGCTGGCCGAGCCGACATCGACCGGGACGGCGACGTCCCGGTCGAGGTCGAGAACGCCCCGCTGGACCCCTACGAGCAGGAGATGCTCCCGCCCGCCGACCTCTACGACGGACTCGACGAACGCCCGGACAGCCACAGCGCCGTCGACGTGCGCGAGGACCGGGCAGCCCGGCAGCTGCCGGACGTCGGCGACCACCTTCAGCCGACAGACACCGTCGGGCCGGCGCCGGACCAGCACGACGACGCGCTCAGCCGCCCGAGCCCGCAGCACCCTGCTGCTGACCTCGCCCAGGACCTGACCGAGGACCTCGGACCCCAGATCCAGGACGAGCCGGAGGCGCGTGATTGGCCGGTGCTCGCACCCGCCCACGACCAGGCCACCGGCCAGGAGCAGCGGAGGAAGGTGACCTCAGGCAGCCAGGTGGAGCGGGAAGCAGGCTCCCCGGTGACGGCACCGGTGGCCAAGGAACGGCTGCTGGAACTCAACGCGCAGGTCCTGGAGTTCTACGCCGGCGCCTACCGCGGGTCGTGGGCGCAGCAGCACCTCCAGCAGCGCCTGGGCACCGACCTGAGTGGCGACCCCCGGTTCACGCCCGGCTACGCCCCCGCCGGCTGGACCCACCTGGTCGAGCACCTGCGCGCCTGCGGCGCCACGGACCCCGAGCTGCTCCAGGCCGGCCTGGCGACCAAGGCCCGCACCGGGCGGCTCATCGACTACTTCCGCGACCGGCTCGTCCTGCCCATCCAAACCCTGCCCAGCCACACCTCCGCCAGCGGCGCCTCACCCGGGCAGGTCCCGCTGCAGATCGTCGGGTTCGTTGGCCGCCGCCACCCGGGCGCCGTGGACGACGACGACGGCCACTGCTCAGCCGGCCCGAAGTACCTCAACACCGCCGACAACCTGGTGTTCAGCAAAGGCGCCCAGCTGTACGGCCTGGCCGAAGGCGCCGCTGCGCTGGCCGCCGGAGCCGTCCCTGTTCTGGTCGAGGGACCCCTGGACGCGGTCGCCGTCACCCTGGCCGCGGGCGGCGACGCGGTCGGCGTCGCACCGCTGGGCACCGCCTTCACTGACCCCCAAGCCGACAGCCTGCGGCGCTACCTACCGGGCCAGCCGGCCGACCCGACCGTCACCAAGGAGAGCGCGCAGGCAGCCGGACAGGCAGCGGGGCAGGCAGCCGGGCAGGCAGCCAAGGACCCCCGCCCGACGCCCGGGGTCGTCGTCGGGCCCGACGCTGACAACGCCGGCCGCACGGCGGCCACCGCCGCCTACTGGAAGCTCGTCGCCCGCGGCGCCAACCCCGGCCACCTCACCCTGCCCGACGGGCTGGACCCCGCCGAGCTGCTCAGCACCGCCGGCCCGCAGGCCCTGCCGGTCTCGCCCGGGCCAGCGACCCCCACGACCCCCACCCCGCTGCGCGCCGCACCCCACACCGCCCCTCCCAGATCGAGCCGCGGGCGCCTCGCTCCCGGCCCGCTGCCCCGCAGCCGCCCGGCCAGGTCGCCGACGGCGACGCGCCTATCCCTGCGAGCACCTGCGCGGCTGTCCGCGACACGGCCGCCGGACCGGCAGCCGAGGTAGCCCCTGACGGACCTACCGAACAGATCACGGCGCAGTGGGCCGCGAAGCGGTGGCGCGACGTCGGCTTCACCCTGGACCCGCGGCTGGTCGCCGGCCGGGACTGGCCCCGCCTCGCAGTCACCCTCGAGCTCGCGTCCCGAACCGGCTACGACGTCCAGGAACACCTCCCCAGACTCGCTGCCCTTGAGCCGCTGCCCGACGAGCAGCCCTCCAGCGCCCTGCGCAACCGCCTGCTGCGTGAGGTGCCGCAGGCGCGCACCACCGCGACCCCCCAAGTGCGGCGGACCACGGACCGGCAGCGGATCACCGACGCCGCAACCACCCGCGCCCGCAACAATCACGTCTCCGCCCGCCGCGACCCAGGCACCAGCGCACCTGGTCGTGGCCCGGGCCGCTGAGACAACCCCGCAGCCACACCCCGATTGCGCGGCTGCTGACGAAGCCCCGCCTGGCGATGTAGTTGTGGTCCACACCCTTGACCGGGCGGGCGCTCGGTTGCCACTGATCGGCTCTCCGGCCCTGCAGACCACCAGGGTCGCAGGGTTCCGCACCTGGCAGAGCCTGGGCCGGCAGGTCCGTCGGGGGAGCGGGGCATCGCGAGCATGCTGGCAGCGCTGGTTGAGGTCGCGGTCCTGGAGCGCGAAGCGTTCCGTCGTAGGCATGGTGAAAGGTGGTCCAGCCACGAGCTGGGCATCCGGTCAGGCGGCGGGAACGGTAACCGAGGGTGCGTTTCGTGGAGTTGGTAGAGCCCTGGCGCGGGGGGAGCAGGGGTACGGTGCCGGGCGGGCCAGGCGCAGGTGCAGCTTGACCTACGGGCCCCGCTGCTGGCTCAGATGCGTCTATTCCTGCAGGCCCATGTACGCACGCTGCACGTCAGCGACCCGGCCCGGGACGCCTGACGCGCCCGGGTTGCGCATCCCGCCTGGAACGTCAGGGACCTGATTAGGGCTGGTGAGGTCGCGCTCGGCTGGCGAAGGTCAGCCGCCGTGCACGCGGGCTTCGAGTAGGGCTTGGCGGTACGCGGCGGTCCCGACCAGGCCGGTGCGGGTGAGGTCATCGGCGCGGCGAACGACGCCGCTGTAGAGCACGGTGGAGTGTCGGCACAGTTCGGCCAGCTCGTGCACGAGGGCCTGGTCGGGGGTGAGGCCGGCAGGTTGCACCCGCCCGACGGTAGCCGCAGGCTCGGACGCCCCCAATGCGGCGACGACTGACCGGGGACCGTTTGAACGCAGGCGCTGAGGGTCCAGGCGTGGACCCCTGGTCGAGCCCAGGCCGGGAGTCGTCTGGGCAGCGATGGCAGACCGTCGGCAGCTCGCCTAGCTGCCAGGGTCGTCGGGCAGGGGCAGTGCGCGGCGTTCACGTCGTTCCCGGACGGTGACGTGGTGGCTGATGGGGGTGGCGCGCAGGAGCTGGTCGACCAGGGCCGTGAAGAACTGGCCGGCCCCGATGTCATTCGGGACGAGGTCGGGTCGCGCGGTGACCTGCGTGGTGGCGCTGGCGGGGTCCCAGTTCACCAGGAGCAGGGCGGTGGCGGTGTAGCCGTTGGTGTCGCCGGTGTCCCGGAGCTTGCGGATCATGTCGATGCTGCGTTCCAGTGCGTCGGGCTCCCGGGTGCGGATGGTGTCGCGTTGGACGAAGAAGTAGCCGATCGCGGTCAGCGGGTAGCGGCCGCGCAGGTTCCCGGCGTCGCCATAGGCCTCCTCAAACCGGTTCGGGAGGTTCTTGCCGAAGCTGCTGAGTTGGGCTTTGGTGCTGATCAGCAGTTCCGGCCCGCGGTCCCACCGGCTGATCACGACATCGACTTGCTTCTCATACGCCCGCCCTAGCACCCGCGCGTCGACTGGGGCGACGGCGGCGATGTTCGCCAGCCGCGCGGTGAGGTCCGCGCGCTGGGGAGTGGGGAGCTTGGTGAGCAGCACGGCGATGTCGCGGGGCAGGACCCGGGGACGGGTGGCGCGTGGCCAGACCTCATCAGGGCCGAAGCCGGCGCGCCGTAGTTCCTGGGCGATCCAGGCGTCCACGCCGTTCGCGAAGCTCCCGGACTCCGATACCGCCCCGGCCCGGATCGGGATGGTCAGCAGCTGCCCAAGCAGGTCGTAGTCCGGGGCGTAGACGGGGCTGTGGCCGTAGGTGTGTGTCCACGGGTCGGTCAGCGATGCGGTCAGGAGCTCGTCGTATGGGGTGAAGGAGTCCGTCCCCGGCACCCGGGCCATTACCGCTGACCGCGCGCGGCTGTGAGCGTCACAGCGCCGGTCGGGGCCGGGTCGCGGAACGAGCCAGGCGCCGGGCGGTCATGACGGCGTGGGCCGCGACGAGTTCGGCGTGATCGGCTTCTGGCACGGCCATGTGCTGCCGGAGCAGCACCTGGTCGATATGCCGGACCGCACCGAGCAGGTCCCCGCGGGCCAGCGCGGCCCGTACCGCGGGGCGGCGGGCACGCAGGTCTGTGCTGGCGGCGGCCACGAGCTCGGGGGTGGGGACGGGAAGCTGGTCGGCTTCGCGAGGCTCGAGTTTGAGCATTCCGCCGCCGTAGGCCCGACCGACCAGTTCCGCGCCAAGCAGCGTCAGGCTGTTCAAGCTCGCCAGCGGCAGCAGTTCCCGGCCCAGAGCGCGCAGCTCCGGGCGTAGGTAGACCCCGTGGACGCTGTTGAGGTGCCGGACCCCGACGGTGTTGGTCGTCAACCGGGGAGTGTCGGCGTTCATGTAAGTCAGGAGCAGGTCCGCGGGGTCGCTGATCGGGACCTGCCACCACGGGCTACGGACCCGGCACTTGTACGCCAGATGAACCCCGTCCCGCTCCCCCTCCCGCAGGTAGGCTCGGGCGCCGCGGGACAGGGTCGCGCGGTCCGGACCGGGCCGGAACAGCAACGTCGCCGACCCTGCCTCACCCAGCTCACGCCACCGCACTGGACTGACACTCAACGCCCGCAGGTGTCGGCTCCCCGGTGGGGACAACGGCACCGTCTCGTGCGGCGCGAGGCGGAGCGCGGCGGCGCGGGCGGGGGACAGGGCGAAGTAGGCGTTACGGCCGGTCACCGCCCCCAGCGTCGTCTCACCCCAGCTGAGCAGACCGGTGCTGTGCGCGCCGGTCACTAGGGGGCTGTAGACGCTCAGAGCGGGGGCGGTCAATAAGGCCGCGGTCCACTTACCGCTGGTGTCCGCGGGCCGCCAGGTGTGCCGGGTACGGGGTTCATCGAGCTGCCGCGCCAGATCCGCCGCGGACCCGACCTGCAGCAACTCGCAGTGATCCGTCCCGCCAGGGGAGAGGGCGTCCTCGGCCAGGAGCAGGACGACTTCCTCCTGGACCCCGGGGAAGACCCGTTCGCTGAAAACCACCAGCCGCACTCGCCCGAAGCGCTCCATCAGGTAGCGGCGGACCTGGCTGGCGTAGTTCACCGTCAGCAACTCCGCCGGCAACACCAGCCCCAACCGCTCGCCGGGGCGCACGAACTCCGCGCTGTGCACGGTGAACGCCGCCCACGACGAAGCCAACCCACTCAACCCCACCCCCCCGGCCAGGGCCGCCTGACGCCCCGCAGCCCGCGACGAGCCACCGAAGCCTTGGAACCGCACAAACGGCGGGTTCCCGATCACCGCGTCGAACTCCCGGGCCCGCGGGATCGCGAAGAAGTCCCCGACCGTCACCGACACCGGCCACCCCACCCCGGCGACCGCCAGCTCAGCGCGAGCCGCGCTCGCCGCGTGCAGCTCCGCTCCCACCAACTGCCCCGGCACCGGAACCGCCCCCAACTCAACGAGACGCCCGGCGGCTGCCAGCAGGAACGCCGCCTCCCCACACGACGGCTCCAACACCCGATCCGTAGCTCGCCGCAGCGCCCAACGACTGATGTATGACGCCAACTCCGGGGGGGTGAAGAACGCGCCCCGCGCCTTCCGCAGCCCCGCACTGTCCCAAGCCTCCCCGGGCGACGCCGGCGACAGGGGCACTGACGACCAGGCCGGCCGGGACAGGTCAGTGGCGTCGGCGGTCACGACACCCGACCCGAACCGGCCCCTACGACCCCAGCAAGGAGCGCTGCGCAGTGCTCACTGACCGACCGATGTTCACGCGCCGCCGCAACGGCCAGGTCCTGCGCCAACGCGACGGGCACCCGCACCATGACCGCCTTACGCTCACCCCGCCACTGCGGCCGCCGACCACCAGAATGCTCCACCGGCAGATCCTGTAACAACATGCCTGCAGGCGGTGGGACGCCCGCGTTCCGGTGTGGCGGCTCCCGCGGCCAAGGGTGCCGCACCAGCTCGGACCAAGACGCGTGGCACGTCAGTCGCGGTCGCGACCTGCAGCGCCACGATGAAGGCCAAGCCAAGGCCTGCGCGGAAGCCGGCCCGGCTCTGCTGACCACTTCGAGCAGTCCCTACGCCGCCCTGACAGCGTGGATGGATGAGTTCGTGGACTTCCTGGTCACCAAGCACGGCCTGGCGTCGGCGCTGCGCTCGGACCAGAGCGGTCTGCAGGTGCTCCATGTCCATCTCCTGGACCGGTTGCTGCCGGCCTGCGCGGACCTGGTCGCGGCCGCCGCGGAGGCCAGCGAGATTCACGCCGGCGTCGACGCCTACCAGCTGATGCACGGCGTGGGGAACCTGTGCATCGGCGCCGACACCCACGACCGGTACGACGGCCGCCCCCTGGTCTCGCTCCTACTCGCCGGCCTGCGCGTGACGCACTAGCCAACCGGCGGCGAGCGGCCTACAACGGCCCGGGGCGTGGACGTCACGGTGGTACCTCCGACACCAGGATGAGCACGCTTGCTCCGGAACTCCACGTCCAGGTAGAGCATCATCGTCTCATGCGGGCATAGGTTCTGGACGCGGAAGGTGCCGGTGTCCGCGTCGCGGACGTGGCAGAACCCCGGGTGAAGGGCGGGGGCGTGGTGGTCTCGGTACTGGCCGCGCACGTACCGGGCTACACCGGCGTGCTGACCACGGGCGCGCGTGGCGTGCTGCAGACCCCTCTGGTGCTCGGTCCGGCGTGCGTCGGCCGGGTCGTGTCCGTGGCCGAGGACGTCTTCAACGTCGCTCCCGGCGATGTCGTCCTCGATACCGGGCTGCTGCGCTCCGGCGACGTCGACGACCCCGAGGAGCTGATCGTGGGCTGGACCGGCATCGGCGGCCGCGGCGCCCCGACCCCGGCCATCGCCGCGATGCGCCAGGCATGGCCCGACGGGACGTTCGCCGAACGTACGCTTCGCCCCGCTTCCACCCTGGTGCGCCTGCCGGGGGCCGAAGAGTTTGGCCGCTTCGAGCACCTTGCTTTCCTGGGCTGGCTGGCGCTGGCCGTGCAGGCGCTGGAGCGCGCCGGCCAGGGCGCGGGCGACGAGGTGGCGGTGGTCGGCGGCTCCGGGCAGCTCGGCGGAGCCGTGGTGCTCGCCGCCCTGGCTCGCGGAGCCTCCCGGGTGGTGGCGCTCGGCCGTAACCCCACTTCCCTGGCCCGCGTGGCCGGCGTGGAGGCGCGTGTGGCCACCGTGACACTGAGCGGTCAGCGCGCCACCGACACCGCCGCCGTGCTCGCCACCGGCGGTGAGGTCGACGTCGTCGTGGACGCGCTGGGGGCAGCAGCCACCATCGGCGCCACGATGTCGGGATACGACGCCCTGCGCACCGACGGAACCATGGTGTTGCTCGGCGGGGTGCGGCACGACCTCGTCATCAACTATTCCGACCTGGTGCATCGGCGCCTGACACTGCGCGGGTCCTGGATGGCCCCGCCGTCCGCCGTGCAGCAGGCGTGGCGGGCGGTGCGCTCCGGCCTGATCGACCTGTCCGTGCTGCAGGTCAGCACCGCCGGGCTGGAGGACCCCGCAGCTGCCTTGGAGACCGCCGCCGCCACATCCGGCCTCGGCTACCTCGCCCTGGTCCCCGGAACCTGAACGGGACTACCGCCGTCGGTGCGGGCTTCGGTGGACAGGACCAGCGGCTCGGCGGTGAACGCCTGCACCAAACCGGCCCGTGGCCGTAAGACGTAGCACCGAGCTTGGCCCGGTCGCCTCGGACTGCATCGCCCAGCGCCGCCCAGGTCGCGGACGCCTCTTCGCGGAGATGCCCCCTGGGTGGTGATGTCTGCAGGTCAGGCAGTCGGCGTAGCCTTCGCGCGGCATGCCGCCTAGCGCAGGGAGAAAGGAGGTGGCGTCCGTGGGAGAAAGCGCTCCGGAGGCCGCGCGGATCTCTTTGCAGGACGTGGAGGCGGCGCAGCGCCGGGTCGGCCGGCGGGTCCGGCGGACTCCGCAGCTGCCGTCGGATACCGGGGTCAGCCTGAAGTGTGAGTTCCTTCAGCACACTGGCTCGTTCAAGGCGCGCGGGGCGTTTAACCGTCTGCTCGCGGCGCAGGAGCGCGACGAGCTGGATCCGTCCGTGGGTGTCGTCGTGGCCTCGGGAGGCAATGCCGGGCTGGCGTACGCCTACGCAGCCGTGCAGCTCGCGGTGCCGGTCACCGTGTTCGTCCCGACGACCGCACCAGAGGTCAAGGTGCGCCGGCTGCATGCCTACGGTGCGAGCGTGCAACAGACCGGCCAGGAGTACGCCGACGCCCAGGAGGCTGCGGTCGCCTTCGCGCAGAGCTCGGGGGCGCTGCTGGGGCATGCCTACGACGAGGCCGACATGGCCGCCGGCGCCGGGACGATAGCGTTGGAGATGCTGGAGGACCAGCCAGATCTCGACACGGTCGTGCTCTCGGTTGGGGGCGGGGGGCTGCTGGCGGGTGTGCTGGCCGGTCTGGACGGCAGGGCCCGCGTGGTCGCTGTCGAGCCGTTCACAGCACCAAGCTTGCGAGAGGCGCTCGCGGCGGGCAGGCCCGCCGACGTCCCGGTGTCCGGGGTCGCGGCAGATTCGCTCGGGGCCCGTCGCATCGGAGAGATCGGCTTTGACCTGGCCAGGCGAGCCGGGGTAAGCAGCATCCTGGTGAGCGACGACGACATCGTTGCAGCGCGGCTGAAGCTGTGGCAGGAGTACCGCGTCGCCGCCGAGCACGGCGCCGCCGCCTCGCTGGCTGCCCTGACCTCAAACAGGTATCGGCCCTCGACCGGTGAACGCGTGTGCGTGCTGATCTGCGGCGCCAACACCGACCCGTCGACGCTCACCGTCTTGGCTGGGTCCCAGGATGAGCCGCCATGAGGGAACGACCCCGCGGACGGGCCAAGCACCAGGCGCTCACTCAGGTGCCGTCAGCGGATCCACGCTCGACGCCTCTCCGTGAGGTCTGGACGTCCGCTGGCCGCGACGGTGACGGGGCTCAGTCCTTGCATCTAGGAACCCGTCTCAACGGCCACTCCTGATTCGGGGCGGCTCTTGACGCGGGTAGGCCGGTCTATGTCGAGGTCGGCGGCAACGCGGCGGACTCGAACTCGCGGCGGCAAATTGGCGACTCGACCTCGCTGCCCTCGCCCGGGTCGGGAGCACGACGCCACCACCTATCGAGGCCCGATGCCCGCTCTGGCGGGGCCTGCGGCTGCCGACAACACTTACGGCGTCACCGCGCTTGCCGCCCCGACGAGCCACGCGCACGTTTCCCAAGAACGACGAGCGGGTTACGGTCAAACCGTACGGCATCACCGATCCCGCCGACCTGACCCCCTCTCGTCCGGCCGATAAGGACTAGGAGTGCACATGGCCCTCACGATGGACTGGCTTACTGACCGGGCACGACAAGGCCAGGTCGAGTCCCTCGAGCGTGAGTACTCGATGGGTCAATTCCGAGCTTGGCTCGGAGTTCGGCATCGCGCTCGCACACCGACACCGTGATCGCGAACGACTTGGCCGAGCTCGAGATCTACCTCCCCCCGGACGGCGCCGTGCTGCTCGCGAGCGACGACGGCCAGATGTTGAGTTCGAGCCCGAGCTGTGCGCGGGCCACCGGTGCGCGCAGGTCCTGGACCTGGAGTCCCTGGACGGCCACGGTGATCAGGACCCGGCCGGGGCCGGCCGCCAGCAGGCCGTCGGGGGTGATGTTCTGGGACTGCGCGAGTCGGGGTGCCGGTAAGAATGCTGTCACCAGCCCCAAACCGCGGTGATCATCGTCGGCGGGTGATCGCGGCCGGTGGACGAAGCCACATGGCGGCAGGATGGGCTGAGTGGGGC
>JAABVA010005609.1_pt1 | contig 11322 bp, 13 predicted proteins | sample 5560331 | NCBI WGS metagenome assembly JAABVA01 (sample SAMN12812661, study PRJNA571458) | rock metagenome | isolation source: Antarctica rocks | place: Antarctica: Victoria Land, Mt New Zealand sud | collected 2016-01-07
ATACGCCCCCATTGGTCGTCGCGCAGCCCGTAACGTCGCATCGGTCAGCTCCACAGTGGCTGACCCCTACGAATCGAAAAACGCCTCGCGCCGGAAGCCCCTAAATGACGACACGCCCTAGTCGGCGTAGAAATTTGCCCGGAACCTGCGCCGGTCCATCGGCCTGCCCATTTCCTCGCCAAGCGCCCGGATCGTGGCGTTGCCGAACAAGGACACCGGCCGGCAATCGTAAAGGCTGCGCTCGGAAAAGCGCAGCGTCACCGCCTTGCCCCCCTGCTGCTCCAGTTCGGCCGCCAGTTCCGCAGCATCGACCGGCAGCGTCCGACCTGCCGGGATGGTGACGTCCACAGCGAAAGCCTCGCTGTCCGGGAACACCGGGTTCACGCCGGGAGGCATGGCAAATGAGGCCGTAACGTCCACCGGGAGCTTGGATGCGGCTGCCTTGCAATACTGTGGGCGATACAGGACCAAATTTTTCTGATCGCGCCCGGTGTGCCAGGGAAAGCCCTTCGTCGCTGCACCGACGGGAACAAAGGCGTAGGCACGGTCTCCCATGACACCCGCGTAACCGACGAAGGCTTCATCCCCTGCTCGCCCGCCATGCTCTTGACGGGGTAGCGGCAGGAGGTCTCGATCGTGCCGATCTGCTCCATCGATCCCCTTCCTCCGGCGGTTGCCAGCACCAGCTTGTTTCCGCTCGCAATCGGCTCAGTTAAGGCGCTGCGATGCGAGCTCGCAACTAAATAGCGCGAGCAGCCGTCCCAACCTGTGAATGTCCGGGCTGGGCCATCTGAGCGGTTCGGTTCCGCCGGCTGTGGTGCCCTTGAACCCGACGCATGTTAGCCTTGAACAGGCACCTCTGTTGGGATATGTTTATGGCATATGCCTTAGAGGCCAAAGACGTGCCCCAATCCGATCCTGCGCCACGCCAAGTGCGGCTGTTCCGCAACAACCGCAACCAGGCCATTCGCATCCCGGTGGAATTCGAGTTGCCGGGCAGCGAGGCTATCATCAGCCGTGACGGCGAACGGCTCATCATCGAGCCGGTGCGCAAGAAGGGGCTGGCAGCGCTCCTGGATAGCTGGAAGCCGTTGGATGAAGAATTCCCGGAGATCGACGACCCGCCGTTGGCGCCGAAGGACATCTTTTGATCGTGCAATACATGCTGGACACGAACATCGTCAGCGAGCTGATCCGGAATCCGGCTGGGCTTGCCGCGCAGCGCGCCAGGGCGGCAGGGAGTGGGGTTTGCGTCAGCATCATCGTGGCGGCGGAACTGCGCTACGGCTGCGCCAAGAAGGGCTCGGCCCAGCTCCTGCGTAAAATAGGGGAATTTCTGTCGGAGGTGCCGGTGCTGCCTTTCGATGTGCCGGCCGATGGCGAGTACGGAGGCATCCGGGCCGAGCTGGAAGCCGCCGGTCAGCCCATCGGATCAAACGACCTGCTGATCGCCGCGCATGCTTATACGCTTGGCGCAACCGTGGTAACGGCGAACGTTGGTGAGTTCCGGCGCATCCGTGGCCTGAACGTGGAAAATTGGTTGGCGTAGGCAGGCGTGCCTCCGCTCTGCGTGGAAACTGGGCCTGCAGCTACGCGCTCGACCAACGCCTGAGCGGCACGAGGACGCTCGCCGTTCACAGCGCTCGCCGCCAGCTTTCAGCCAACGCGTCGACCGTGCGATGCCAGGTGAACCCGGCGGCCCGGCTGCGTCCCGCCGCTCGCAGGCGCTCGGCCAGGCTTCCGTCCTCCAGCACGGTCCGCAGGCCATGGGCGATGGCCGCTTCATCGAGCGGGTCGACCGTCAAGGCGGCGCCGTTCGCGATCTCGCCCACCGCCGTCGTGCTCGACGCCACGATGGGCGTGTCGGCCGCCATCGCCTCCACCACCGGCAGGCCGAACCCCTCGTACAAGCTGACATAGGCGAACACGCCCGCCCGCGCGCAGAGCACGGCCAGGTCGGCGTCCGGGATGTGGCCGAGCAGGCGGACCGAGCCGTCCCGCACCGCCCGCTCGGCTTCGGGGCGGGCCAGGACCTCGCCCCAGCCCTTGCCGCCGGCGATGACCAGCGGCGTCATGGCCCGCAACCCGGCGGGCAGCATCAGGAACGCGGTCAACAGGCGGTCGAAGTTCTTGCGCGGCTCGAGCGTCGAGATCGAGAACACGAAGCGCCGGTCGGCCAGCTGGTAGCGCGCGAGCACGGCGGCGGCGTCCGCGGCAGTCACCGGCCTGAATTCCTGCGCCGGGGCGAGCGGAACCACGTCGATCAGCGGCGCTCCGATCCCGAGGTCCCGGACGGCGGCGTCCTTGGTGAACTGGGAGATGGCGACGAACCGCCGGGCGCGGCGCAGCGTGTCGGGCAGGTTGCGGGCGATCCAGCGCAGGCGCTCCGCCGGATGCCAGCTCGGCTCGTAGTGCCAGGACAGGTCGTTGATGGTCACGACCGTGGGCAGGCGGATCGGCTGCGCGATCATGTTGGGCTCGTGGTACACCGTCTGGCCGCCGTTCTCGCGCGCCAATCCCCGCACGGCGCGGTTGAGGCCGCCATTCTTCAGCCGACGCAACGCCTGCACGCCGGGCACCCGTCCAACCATGATTTTCCATGGGATCGGTCGCATCGGGGGCGGGTCGAGCGGCGGCTCGGTATCCAGCCAGACGCCGGGCACGATCTTGCCGCCCATCATCAGGTCGACCCGGCTGATGGCGTCCGACATCCGCGCGGCGCGGGCGATTTCAATCGTCATCCGGCCGACTCCGGACCGCCGGGCCAAAATGCTGTCCGCTCCGATCAGGACGTTGAGGTGGGTGGCGTCAGGTGAAAGCACGATGGATCGCTGGGGATGGGCCGCACATGAGGCGGGCTTTTATGGCACGGGCCCGGAACGAGCAAATCAGGACATGAAACAATCTTGCGTCAGCCGTCCGTGGTAGCGCGTCCACATCACGGTCTTGCCGAGCAGCGGGAGGCCGACATAGCCGCGCATGCGCAGCCGTCCCTGCGCATCGACCGAAAGCTCGATGTCGTGGACCCGCCCGTCCTCGGGGTTGCGGATGTGGCCGAACCACGCGCCCGAACTCGACTGAGTGGCGTCGGTGATGATCGGCAAGCCGCACTGCGATTGCCCGTTCACGTCGCGCGGGGGCGTGCCGTCCGGCTTGAACCCGGTCAGGCCCACGACCGTGCCGCACAGGCCGCGCTCGCATCCCACGATGCGGATCACGCCATCGCGGTCCTGCGTCAGCCACTCGCCGAGCACGGGATCGGCCGGGCCCGCCGCGGTCAGCGCCAGGACTGCGGCGATGGCGCCCAGCCTCCTCAACGTGCCGGTCGCGGCGACGCGGCGACCCGGGCGAAGGTCGTCACGATGCGCCAGCCTGCCCGCATGGTGCCGCGCAACGACCCGGCGACCTTCGACTCGCCCCCGGCCCGGCAGCGGTACGGCACCGGCACCTCCAGGATGCGTAGCCCGGCCCGCGCTGCCTTCATCTGCATCTCGATGTTCCAGCCATACGTCATCTCGCGCATGTCCAATGCAGCCAAGGCGTCGCGCCGGATGGCACGAAAGGCGCACATGTCACTATAGCGCACGCCATATAGCAGGCGCATCCCGAGTCCGGCCACATGGCCTGCGAGCACTTGGTGCGCGCTCATCGAGCCGGGCTCGCGCACGCCGCGAGTGCGCGATGCGATCACGAAATCATGCGTTCCGGCCCGGATCGGCTGCACAAGGCGGTGCATGAGGTCGGCGCGGTCGGCGCCGTCGCCGTCGAGGAACACGATGATGTCGCACGCCGAACCGGCGCTCGCGGCCGCGCGGGCGCAAGCGAGGCCGTAGCCGCGCCGGTCGAGTTCCAGCACCCGCGCGCCGGCCGCCCGGGCGGCGTCCTGGGTGCCGTCACGGCTGCCGCTATCGCCCACCACGATCTCGGTAGCGAGGTCGCGCGGAACTTCGGCAACGACGGCGCCGATCGCTTCCGCCTCGTTCAGCGTCGGGATGACCACGCAAACTCCGGGCATCGGGACCTTATAGGCTCCAGCGCAGGCCGCAGTTCTGGCACGGCTTCGGCGGCGCGTCGCTGAGCAGCGAGGTGCGGAATTCCTTGTACAAGTCGCCGTTCCAAATCTCGCGCAGGCTCTGCTGGGTGGCGTCGCCCAGCGTGTAGTTGCTGTAGCCGCGGGCCGAGAACGGCGCGATGCAGCAGGGCAGGGCGCGCCCGTGCGCGGTGAAGTACATCAGCGACCAGGGCCGGCGGCAGGTGGACCAGGGCTGGTCCTCCTGCTGCTTAAGGCTGACACCGGGCTCGGTTGCGCCGGACGCGTCGAGCGTCACGCCGAGAGTCGCGCCCAACGCCTGGGCCGTGGCAATGTATTCCTCCTCCTCGGCCTTGGTTTGCTCGAATAGCGAACTCTCGGCCCGGGCCATGCCGAACCCGGCCTCGTCGAACACCAGGCGCTGCAGATGCACCTCCTTGACGCCCATCTCGGCGGCCATGCGGACGAAGTCGGGCAATTGCTGCACGGTCTCCTTCAGTCCGGTCAGCCAGATGGACACTTTGGGATGTGCTGCGCCCATCCGGTGCTGGAAAGCCGTGAACTTGCCGACATCGCGGACGATACGGTCGAAAAAGTCTTTGCCGCGCACCAATTTGTAGGTCTCGCGATCGGCGGCGTCGACGGATACGCGCAACTCGTCCAGCCCAGTGTCGATCAGTTCCTGGAACTTGCGCGGGTTCAGCAGCGTGCCGTTGGTGTTGAACAGCACGTAGACGCCGCGATCCTTGAGGTAGCGGATCATCCGCGGCAGGTCGCGGACCAGCATCGGTTCGCCCACGCCATGCAGCACCACCCGGGCGATGCTCGGGAACTGGTCGACGATCTTGGTGAACAGGTCCCAACTCATGTCGGCCGGTGGTTCCAGCGCTTCGAAGGTGCGCGGACAGGTCTCGCATAGCAGGTTGCAGCGGTTCGTGGTCTCCAGGTACAAGCAGACCGGTGACGCTTCGGCAACCGCCGACCGGGTGCTGACCGCCTCGAAGTAGCGGCGCGGGTCTTTCAGAGTGGTCGGCGCGAGAATTGCGGACATCGTCGTCTCCTATCGCGCCGCGCGGGGCACGGCCTGGGGTCGGAACGCACGGCTGAGATCGGCGGCGGCGAGGAGCAGGAACCCGCCATAAACGAGCGCCGGCCACAGGAGCCGGTCGCGTCCCGGGTCGAGGTAGAGCAGCACGCCCGCAGCGGAAAGGTAGATGACGCTCGGGATGGGCGCCAAACATGCGAGATACGCAAGCCAGCCCAGATACCACGGGTAATGCGGCGAAATCCCGACCATCACGGCAGCGGCCACGATCACCGCCCCGCGCGCGACCACGACGGCCCGCGGCCCCGGCGCCACGGGAAGCGGGGGACCGAAGGCCAGCGCTGCCGCTGTTGCCATCAGGCCTGCGAGGGTCGCCACGATCACGAGCTTGCCAGCCCAAAGGGGCACCGGCCCGAACAGCGCCAGCACGCGCACCGCGAACACGCCGCCGCCGGAGCCGAGGCCTTCCTCGTCCGCGTAGCCGGGAAGGTAGCCCAGTACGCGCCAACCGGCACTGAGGTAGAGGGTGTAGCACGCGCCGGTGGTCACGGCGGCTGCGGCGACCATGCGCCAATCCCAACGGCGCCAGAAAGCGGGAAACAGCACGGCCGGCAGGAACTTGCACAGCGTCGCGGCAGCTAGGGCCACGCCGGCGAAGGTGCTGCGCCGGACGGTGATCGCCAGCAGGGCAAGCGCGATGAAGCCGATGCTGGCCGCGTCGATATGGCCGTTGCCGGCGTACTCCCACACCGCAACCGGGTTCCAGGCGTAGATCAGCGCCTGCTCGCGGCCGAGACCGGCCAAACGCAGCAGATACAGCATCACTCCGATCGCCAGGGCTTCGAAGCCCACCATCATCGCCTTGATGCCGAACACGGATGGCCAGACTTGGCCGACGGCCGCGAACAGCATCTGGGCAACTGGCGGATAAATCGTCGGCGCCGTGCCGACACGGTTCATCTTGCTGTAGACCGCCTCGTCCTGCAGACCGGCCAGTTCTGGCGCCGCGGGAAGGTACATATAGGGGTTGATGCCGTGGGCCTGCACGCGTCCGTCCCAAACGTAGCGGTAGGCATCGGACGACAGGATCGGCGGAGCCGCCAACGGACCCGCGCGCATCAGCACCGACGCGGCGAGCACGACCGGGACGGCCCAGCGCGGCGCCGGTCCGGACAGCACGAGCGCGACGGCGGCGAAGTAGGCGGCAGCCCCTGCCAAGTCGAGCGCGACGAAGGCGGCCACGCGCTGCCGGGTCGCGATCTCGACCTCCTCCGGGTGGTGCAGCGCCAATTCCGGGAACGTCAGCGCGATCAGCACAAGCCCCAGCCCCAGCAGCCATCCCCCCCGTCGCGACGCCGTCATGCTGCCGCGAGGCGGACCGGGAGGCCAAGGCGTGCGAGGCAGGCGGCCGTGGCAGGGGCGGGGAACGGCGCAAGATTGCGGGCGCCGGGGCGTGATGCCTCGGCAATCAGCCGCTGCAGGGCGGCCCGGTCATCGACGTCGTACCACGACTCGAGTTCGTGCAGCGTCAGCGCCAGCCCACGCGCCGCCTGCCGGGTTTGCTGAGCGACCCGGTCGCTGCTCCAGGCCATGCCGGCGTATAGCTCCGCGTGCGGCGCCTTCATGCCGAGAAGGTAGTAGCCGCCATCCTCCGCCGGGCCGAGCACGGCGTGGTCGCCGGGCTCGGCCAGCAAGCGGGCGGCACGAACCAGCAGCGCGGTCGGCAAGGTCGGGCTGTCGGAGTTCAGCACGCAGACCGAGCCGTAACCTTGGGCGAACAACGCCTGGGTCGCGTGCAGCAGGCTGCGGCCGAACCCCTCGACGCCGGGCGGCATGTCCCGCACGCCATCGGCCAGCACGAGGCCGGTGCCCTCGGCCAGCATGCCGTCGAACAAAGGGCCGAGGCCGGCGGGCGCAAATGCCACGTAGCCGGCGATGGCCGTTTCGCGTGCCGCGGCCTGGATGTTCTCCGTCACGTCGCGCAGGAACGCCGCGCTCATCGCCATCGCCTCCTCCGGGGAGAGCGGCGGCGACAAGCGCGTCTTGACTTTGCCCGGGCGCGGGGCCTTGGCCATCACCGCGATGGCACAAATCGTAGCATTCTGCGTCACGGCTGCGATTATGCCTTCGGATGGTGGACCTTCAAGGACCATTCACCAACCGGGGACGTCCGGCAAATAATAATGCGTCTAAAAAGAGATAACCTACGGTTATCGTTCAGGGGCCTAGCAGCGGGTAGACGTCCGGGTCGACGGTCGCGTCGGCTGGGGAGTCGCTGTTCCAAGGCTCCACGAGAACGGAGTTTGCCGGGGCGAGATTGCCGCGATGCCAGGCCGGTTGCTTGGCTGCCGAGAAGCTCAGCAGGACGGCAACCAGCAGCAGCGCCCCTGCGGCAACCATCATATTGACCTTGATCATGCTCGTCTCCGTTGAGTTGACCGAGGCATCTTGACTGCGGACGTCTTTCGAAGCTGTGAACTAACCCACTCGCGGCTACAATCCGGCGAACAAATCCGTCGAAAGGTAGCGCTCGGCGAACGAGGCGGCGATGCCGACGATCAGCTTGCCCTGCATCTCCGGATTCCTGGCCAGAACCAGCATGGCGTGCAGCACCGCTCCGGAGGAGATGCCGATCGGCAGGCCCTCCAGCCGGGCGCAGCGCCGTGCCGCCGCGATGGCCTCCCGCTCGCTGACCAGCCGTATCTCATCCAGCAACTCCAGTTCGAGCACGCCCGGCTGGAACCCGGCGCCGATGCCCTGGATGCCGTGCGGCCCGGCCTCGTCGCCCGACAGCACCGCGCTTTCCGCCGGCTCGACCCCGATGATCCGCAAGCTTGGCCGTCGCGGCTTGAGGGTGCGGGCGATGCCGGTCAGCGACCCGCCCGTGCCGACTCCGGCCACGATGGCGTCGACCTGGCCGTCGGTGTCGGCCCAGATCTCCTCGGCCGTGGTGGCCGCGTGGATGGCGGGGTTGGCCGGGTTCTCGAATTGCCGCGGCATCCAGGCGCCGGGGGTGCCCTGGACGATCTCACCGGCGCGCGCGATCGCGCCGGGCATGCCGAGTCGCGCGGGCGTCAGCTCCAGCTCGGCGCCCATCAGCCGCATCATGCGCCGCCGCTCGATCGAAGCGCCGTCCGGCATCACGACGATCAGGCGATACCCTTTGGCGGCGGCGGCGAATGCCAGCGCGATCCCGGTGTTGCCCGATGTCGGCTCGACCAGCACGCTCGTCTTGGGACGGATCAGCTCGGCCGCCTCGGCCGCCTCCAGCATGGCGACGCCGATGCGGTCCTTGATGGAGCCGAGCGGGTTGAAGAACTCCAGCTTCAAGGCGAGCTTGACGCCCGGCTGCTCGGTCTCGATGCGCGGCAGGCGGACGATGGGCGTGTTGCCCACGGTTTCGAGCACGCTGGCGTAGATGCGGCCACGTGCGGCGAATTGCTGGCGGGGATTGGCTCCTTCGGGCATGCCAATCCCAATATCACAAAAAAGGCTTCATTGGAGGACACGCTATGTTGCTGCGACGCGACCGTGCGATGACAGGAATCGCCATCGTGCTGGATATCGCCTTTCACGCGGGCCATGGCGCCGTGGTCAGCGCCGGCGAGATCGCCGACCGCCTCGGCCAGGCGCGCCGGGGCATCGAGCCGGTGCTGCAGGCGTTGTCCCGCGCCGGGCTGCTGGACAGCGTGCGGGGTCCCCGCGGCGGCTACCGGCTAGGCCGGCCCCGCCGGGAGCTGAAGCTGGCGGACATCGTGGCGGCGTCGCTGGATGAGGACGGCGATGGCGAGCAGCCGACCGGGCAGCTGCACACGGCGGTGCTGTCGCCGCTGTGGGGGGAAATGGAGGCGCTGTGCCGGACGTACCTGCAAACGCTGACCATCGACGATATGATGAAGCGGGCGGTGGCGGCCGGCGTGAAGCGGCCTTCGGTGGAACCAGTCAATTTTGCAATTTAACGTTCACGGCACGTGGGTTGCTTGCGTAAGTTGCGGCCGTGCTTCGGTGCGCATTCCGCTTGGGAGCCTTCCATGAGTTTGCAGCTTGGCCAAATCGCGCCCGATTATCATGGCGAGCATGCCGGATGCGGTCGCGAAGGAGCGGTTTCCCCAAGGTTGGGAGGCGCAGAAGCTCTATCTTCGCTATGTAGATCTCGCAAAAGGGTAACGCGCGCGGGTCCTCCTGGGTATTTTACACGTTCCGGGATAGCGAAACAGATCATCATGACATAGATAAGCGTGGGTAGGAGCAATCACTATGGCCGAACCGCAGAAGCTATCGAAGGTCGAGGGCCTGAAGGCCAGCAGTCATGGCCTGCGTGGCGGCCTGGCCGAGGAACTCGCGCGCCCCCAGCGTGGCGGGATCAGCGAGGATGCCTACAACCTCCTGAAGTTCCACGGCAGCTACGAGCAATTCGACCGCGACACGGCGACCGTCCGCAAGCAGGCCGGGCAGGACAAGGAATGGCAGTTCATGGTGCGCGTCCGCGCGCCGGGCGGACGCATGACGGCAGCGCAGTATCTTGCGCTGGACGACGTCGCCGGGCGTTACGCGAACGGCACGCTGCGGATCACCGTTCGCCAGGGCATCCAGTTCCATGGCGTGCGCCAAGGCGACTTGGAACCGCACATCGCCGCGATCAATCATGCGTTGATGACGACCTACGCGGCCTGCGGCGATGTGGTCCGCAACGTGATGTCCACCCCGGCGCCCCGCTGCGACGCGCTGCACGCCCGGCTGGACGCGGACTCGGCGATGCTGTCGAACGCCCTGCTGCCGCAGAGCCGGGCCTACTACCAGATCTTTCTCGGCGAGGAAGAAACGCCGCTTGTGCCTGAGCCGTTGTATGGACCGACCTATCTTCCCCGCAAGTTCAAGATCGGCCTGGCGCATCCGGCCGACAATACGATCGACGTGCTGTCGAACGACCTCGGCTTCATTGCCCTGACCGATGGCGACACGCTGCTCGGCTACCAGGTCGCGGTCGGCGGCGGGCTGGGCATGACGCACAATAAGCCGCGCACCTATCCCCGGCTTGCGACCATCATCGGCTTCGTCGGCCCCGACGACCTGCGCCGCGCCGCTGAAGCGGTGATCTCGCTCCAGCGCGACAACGGCGACCGCGGCGACCGCCGGCGCGCCCGCCTGAAATATGTCGTGGACGACAAGGGCGTCGACTGGGTCAAGCACGAGTTGACGGCCACCTATGGCCTGGACCTGCAACCGCCGCGCGAGATGCCGAAGCTGGAAGTGCCGGAGTTGCTCGGCTGGCACGAGCAGGGCGACGGCCGGCTGTGGCTCGGCGTTCCGATCCCGTCCGGGCGCATCCAGGACGGCATCCGCAGTGCCATGCGCGAGGTTGCCGAGCGGTTCGCCGCCGACCCGGTGTTCACCCCACAGCAGGACGTGCTGCTGTCCAACATCGATCCTGCCAACCGGGATGTGGTCGAGGCGGTGTTCCGCGCCCACGGCGTCGCGTTGGCCGACACGCTCTCGCCGCTGTCGATTTGGACGCTCGCCTGCCCGGCGCTGCCGACTTGCGGCCTGGCGCTGACCGAAGCCGAACGCGTGCGTGAGCCGATCATCGCCGACATCGAGGCGGCTCTGGAGCGGCATGGGCTCGCGGGCGAGCGGATCAGCCTGCGGATCACCGGTTGCCCAAACGGCTGCACGCGGCCCTACTCCGGCGATATCGGCTTGGTGGGCCGCATCCCCGGCCAATATGCAATTTTCGTCGGCGGCGATTTCGAGGGCACCCGCCTGTCGTTCAAGCTGATCGAGAAGGTGCCCATGGCCGCCCTGGGCCGCACGCTGGAACCGTTGTTCGCAGCCTTTGCCGCCGGCCGGCAATCGGGCGAGGGTTTTGGCGATTTCTGCAACCGGCAGGGCCTTAACGCCTTGCTGCAGTTGATGCCCCAGGCGCTGGCGGTCGCTGCGGAATAAACAGACCAGGCGTTATTCAGCGGCTCTTTGGTGCGACCGCCGAAGGCAAGTGGAAGGTTGAGGCTCTGCCTCAAACTCCGCCAAAGGCATGATGCCTTTGGAAACCCATTTATTTGCGATCCGACTGGGCAAACCAATGCGGGTCTGGGGCCTCAGGCCCCAGCGGGTGCAGGGCAGCGCCCCATACGCGCGAACTTACCTGGTTCTGAGTGCCATGCATTGTAGTTTCCTGTGCCTTGGAGCCTCTGCCAGACGGTATCGCAGGGCTGCTGCGGCCTTTCGTGTTTGTCGTCGTGTGGCGGGC
>JAABVA010005618.1_pt1 | contig 11317 bp, 12 predicted proteins | sample 5560331 | NCBI WGS metagenome assembly JAABVA01 (sample SAMN12812661, study PRJNA571458) | rock metagenome | isolation source: Antarctica rocks | place: Antarctica: Victoria Land, Mt New Zealand sud | collected 2016-01-07
CATGGGGTATAAGAACCTCTGAATGATCTCTTTCTTTCCTTTCTTCTTCGTGCAACGTCTTGTATCTAAAATCTAGTTATTAGAATTCCATCCTGGTTCCATCCAGCCCTCAGTCCGTGACACTTTCTGAGTTATCTGTGTATCATCTGTTAATGTCTGTAACATAATTGTGTTTACATCTTTGAAGTATCATGTTGAGTGTCAAATGTTGCTGTCAATTCTCTTGTTTATGTAGAAACAAATTTTACTCTCATTATTCTTCAGTGTGAAGTCAACAGTTGCTGAACAGTATGCTTTGAAATTCTCATCAAATCATCAGAATTCTTGAAGAATCAAAATGTCATAATTCTTTATCTTTTTCTCATGTAATAATGCTATTATCATCTTTTCTCTGAACTTGTGAATGTTGTACTGTAGTATTCAAAGCTTCTTTTGCTGAGACATTAAAGTTCACATTCAAAGTTGTTTGATGTTCTCTTGAGCATCTGCGATGTGCTTGCTTCACTTGTAAAATCTTCAAAAGAAGATGATACTGAAATTGATGTAATTGATGTTGACTTCAACTCATTTGTTTTTGACTTCTTGACTAGATGATTCAATATAGTGTTTTCGAATGTGATGATTACGCTGAGCAGATGACTTTCATTTGTTGAGCATCTCTGTTTTCTCTTCAAGTCATTGTTTATCAGCAATCTCAGATTGATAAATGTTGCTGTGAATGTCTTCAATGTCATCGCTTTGAGCTTTCTCTGTTCTCATACGACGTGATATAGAGATCTGTGTTTCATGACTCTTTTTATTCTCTCTTTTTCAATCTGTTGTTTATGACATTGAGAATCAAAGATTCTGTGTGTATTTTAACATGTCTCACATTTTCACATGTCTCAAGTCTGTCTATGAGAACAGTGCTTCAAGCGATGATCTAGCGTGCAATAAATGCATCTTTGCTTGTTTCTGCATTCATATGTCTTATGATTATAGTCTTGACACTTTAGACATTGATGTGTTTTACAATTCAAATCATAAAACTGCTTGATTTTTATATTGATCTCATAACATACTTTCTCATCAATTAGCTTGTTCATCATCTCAGCGCTGATTACATGTATCATCAGCGAAATGTATCTCTTCTGTTCACTATTCTTTGTGAGTCACTCAACTTTCTCAATCATCATCTTTGAGTGTATGTCTTTGTTGATCTTGATGAGTGCTTTCATTCTCTTCTTTTCTATGTCTTTAAACATTTCTTCAACTTTAATTTCATGTATCACTATCTTGAAACTGACTTTGCACAGACTTACATTCAAAGAAATCTTTTTGATTCAAAAATCGGTTTTCTTCAATATTTTTTTGCTGTCTTTCATCTTGATTCAAAATATCAGTAGATTTGATCATCTCTTCATAGTTTCTATGTTCTTGCACGTTGATAGTGTCTTGTCGATGTCAATCTCTCTCATTCATCTCACTATGTTCTCTGTTGTTATCATCATGATTCTCTTGATCTTTTTTTTCTCTTTAACGAAGATCTTAATCTTGAATTTCTTGCAATGATTTTGCACTGATGATGCAACATCAGCGCTGAAGACAAGATGATTTTCAAACGACGTCGTCGACTTCTCGTTTGCTCTCTTCGCTCAGTTGTCAATGCATTTTTTCTTCTTCGCGAACTTCTTTTCAAGTCTGCTCATTATCTTTTTCAATCTCTTCAGCTGATTCTTCATGCATCAATTGACAGTTAACGCAGCGACGCGTTGACGCGTCAACTTTTCTATCATCTTTGTCAATTTTCTTATCTTCTCTCAGAGCATCAATTCATTGTTTCTACATTCGTTGAACTCATAAAGTACTTGCAGCTTGTTCAATTTCTCGTGTATATTCTTCGTCTTAATTGAATTCTTCTGCAAGATAATGATACTTGCTTCTCACTCATTTATTGACATCACGTTAATGATGCTCATCATCTGCTCTTGATGATCAGAATGAAGCGTGAGCATCATGTTAATGATGTTCTATTGTCAAAAGAGATTGATGTAAATTTTAATTCAAGTAATCTTAGTAAAATAAAGATGATGTTATTCAAATATTCAAAAGAATGTTCTTTGATAAAAGATTTCTCATTGATTGATTGTCTGAAGCACAATGTCAATTATTTTCTAACTTAATCATTGAGTTTTTTATTTATATGCTAATCATCATGTTGAATTTTCTTGATTTTCTAGTGAAATGTGTAAACTCATATTTTTCTGATGCAAACGTTGCATCATGAGTTCAAACTCACTTCATGCAAACATCATGTATTTTACTCAGTATTTTGCAAATTTCTTTAATGAATCTGTCATAGATTAAAATGTTAATGTCATTTATGAAGTTGAACACTTTAATTTTGATTTTCAATGTTTTGCATTTTTTAATTAAGCTTGCATTGAAAAATAGAAAAAAAATCAATGAAATGAGAAATTCTTAAAATATGTCTGCATTAATCTTATGCATAATGCTCATTTATTCATTGAATATTAATGATGTTTCTCTGTTTTTTAAAAAGCTGCATGCTCATTTAATTATATAACTTAATATTCTTTTTATTTTCAGCATATGCAGCAGTCTGATGTGCAAAACTTGATTCAATGCTTTAATAATATTTAAACTTAACATGAAGATCATGTACTTAATCTTGCAATTTTACATGATGTGAACTTAATTTACTAGTAAATTTAATATTGAAATCATGAATTACTTGCATTTCACTCTCATTTAAGCATTTGAAAGCATGTGATGAATCTCAGTTATGTTATTCAATCTTTTGATCATAATTGACTTTAAAACTTTGTTCATAATATTAAATAAAATAATGAGTCAATATGTTTTTGAATTAATATAATCACTTTTCTTTGATTTGCATAATACTATTGTTTAAGTCTTTTTGAACTGCTTTAAGTGATATTTATGTATCATGCATGCATTGAATAAACTCATTAACATTGAGATCAGTTTTGTGAAATTTGCTTAAAGTGCTTTGTTTAAGATTTTAAAGATGTCTGATGCTTTGTTCATTTTTACTCATTTAATTACTCACTTCATTTCATTTTCTGAAATGCATGAATTTGATGATACTGTCAAAAATATGAATGAATTTGAAATGTTATTAATATTTGCTTGTGAGAATGAAGAAAGAAATTTTTCTCACAGCATCTTGATTTTTTCTTCAAATGTTGTTATCATATGTTCAGTATTATCTTGTTTCAATGATGAAAACTGAGAAAGCTTTTTAAATAACTGACTTTCAATTTTAGCTCATTTTGCAAAGCATCATATTGATTTCAAAGCATCACTTAGCTTATGCATTTATGATCTGAAGTGTACACATTTTGTTTATCTGATGATCTTATTTTTATGATCATTATATTTCAAATATTCATTTCATGTTTTTAATATATTTTGTTTTTTATACAATTTGCAATCATCTTAATTTTATTACTACTTCAAAGCAGTTCTGATTTCAGAAGTTTCTTGTTTAATTTAATGATTTTGCTCAAAGAGTAAACTTTTCAATGATCTCTTGTAGTATTTTGATGATTTCTGTCACTCTGTTATTCATTTCAGCTTTGCTGTTCAAAGAGCAATCTGACGAAAAATGTATTTGCAAATAAGCATTCAATGCTTCTATATTCAATTTTTTTGAGAGTCAATGAATTGAAAGCTTCATTGAGATTATTTGTAAATTTAATTCTGTAACAATTAATAATAATAATAATAATAAATTCATACATTCTTGTGACATCGATTAAATCAACTCATGAGAAATTCTATGTTATTTGTAACAAAATTCTCTGAGGTAGAAAAATCACTTGCACTCTATACAACTGCTTCATGCAGTTGAAACAATGAGTTTTGAAACTATGTATCAAATTTGTTCACGTTGATTGCATGTTAAAGAACGAGTGTTCTAGTCACTTTAAATTGCTTCAAAAGCTTTGTTTTCATCATCATTTTCGCTACTGCTCTGAGATTCTTCATAATGATGATGATTATTCAATAGTTCAAGAAGTCAGCATCTTGTAACATTCTTGATCGCAGATGTGATCAGTTCAAACAATGCATGAATACATGCTTTGTCGTCTGATGACTTTATTTGCAGTCACATCGTAAGTTATTCATGTCTGAAATGTTTTTAAAGTGCAGATAAACATTCAGATCTATGCGTTCAATTCTGATGTGCATTGCAAGAATGCTTTCTGCTTTCTGAAAATCATCACACATCTTTATCATCTTATTGCTTAAATGTGATCTTTGTGCTGAGATTACATTGACATTTGCAACGCGTTCTCTGTATTTTTTTCATCGTTGATTTCATTAATTTTTGTGATACTGTGCTATTACGATGCTATCGCTTGTTGAAATTATTGTGAAGAAGAGATTGCATCATCTGCATCTCAACTGTATCTTCGCATCTTCTTGAATAAAGACATTCAGAAGTACTATTTTCTTGATGATGAGTAAGTGAGAAATGACGTGATTAACTTTCGTCAGATGAATGCATATTAGTTTGCATGTTTATCTGATCTTCTGTGTTCAATCATTGATTCAACTGTGTAGCATGATTTTGTTCTGTAGCATGTTCAAATGAACATGTAATGAACTTATGTATGTTTCTGTCTTTAAAGTTTCAATGCTTACTTTTTTGAATGCTTCTGCTACGTGATACAGAGTCTGATTCTGAAGTATTTCTAATTTGCATTCTTTGTTCAACAATTCATTTTTCTTATCATGCTAATGTCAAACTGATGCTTTGAATGCGATTTCTGATCTCACTACTGCTGAGTATACTTGTCTCGCTTTTGTGAAGATAACTCTTCATGTAAAAACTTCAAGATGACTAAGTGTCAGCATTCTTATAACGTGATTCGTCTTTATTTGTTGAAGATGCACGTTTTATTACAGTTTCATGTTCAGTTGCACTTTTAGAACTTGTACGTTTGATTTCAATTTAATAATTGAATTTTCTATTTGTATGCTAATCATCAAGTTGAATCTCTTTGATTTTCTAGTGAAATGCATAAGCTTATACTTTTCTGATGCGAACGTTGCATCATGAATGCGAGCTCATTTCACGCAGATGTCATGTGCTTTGCTCAGTGTTCTGCAAATTTCTTCAGTGAATCTGTTGTAGATTAGAATGTTAATATCATTTATGAAGTTAAGCACTTTGATTTTAATTTTCAATGCTTCGCATTTTTCAATTAAACTTGCGTTAAAGAATAGAAAGAGAATCGATGAAATGAAGAATCTTTGTGATATGTTTGCGTTTATCTCGCGTATATCACTCGTTTATTCATTAAATATAATCAATGTCTCTTGATTCTTTAGAAAGCTGCATGTTCATTCGATTATGTAGCTTAACATTCTTTTCATTTTCAGCATATGCAGAAGTCTGATGTGTGAGACTTGATTGAACGCTTCGATGATGTTTAAGCTTAGCATGAAGATCACATATTTAATTTCACAGTTTTACACTGTGTGAACTTGATTTATTAGTAGATTTAATATTGAGATCATGAATCACTTGCATCTCACTTTCATTTGAGCATTTGATAGCATGTAATGAATCTCAACTATGTCACTCAGTCTTTTGATCATGATTGACTTCAGCGCTTTGCTCATGATATTGAACAAAGCAATGAGTCAATACATCTTTGAATCAATATAGTTGCTTTTCTTCGATTTGCATAGTACTATTGTTTGAGTCTTTTTGAACTGCTTCAAATGATACTTATGTATTACGCATGCGTTGAATAAACTCATCAATACTGAGATCAGTTCTGCAAGACTTGCTTGAAGCACTCTGTTTAAAATATCTGAAGCATCTGATGCTTTGTCTGCTTTTACTCATCTGATTATCTGTCTATCGAAAATATGTTGTATACGTTGCATGCAACATACATAGAGCATGATTTCTATGCTGATTTCTCTCTTAGATTTAAGAAATTACTCAGAGAGTTTTCTTATGACAGATTCACAGTTCAAAAGAAATGAGATTTCTCACTGCTCAGATTTTGACAGTTTACTTCTTAAGCATGAGTTGCAGATGTTTTATCTGCAATACACATGTATATTGCAGTCAATTTCTTCTTTAATCATATTAACATATGTTACTGTTTTCTTGAATTATACAGATGATGTCTTTGACTAGAAATTGACTTTATCATCAAGACATTCAAGAGTCAGAACTCAGTGAAAAGATGAAATTCTTAAGATCAACAGTTATCATCATTGTATATCATGCTTTGCAAATGCTTGCTTCATTTATAAAGTGTGCAACTCATTTGTTTCATGTTATCTGTAGAAATCTTTCTCATGCAGATCAATCATATTTTATAGAAATGTTTATATGTTACACTTTTAATCAGACAGCGTAATTCAATCATTCTTTATTAATTTACTTATGTTTCTCTTCTTTTAATAAAGTCTTCTCATCAGCATATCATTTATGTATAAAATGTCTGTATCTGAACATCTGTTAAATGATATTAATGAAATTCTCAAGTTTGCTTGTATCAAACTTAACGAAACTTGTGAGTTGTTTGTATCATAGTAACAGACACACAGTCTTAACAAGATTTATATGTAGTTAACATGTAAATTTAAAGAATGTTTATGATTTGAATTCTTTCTACTAATCATTCTCAACAGATTAAATGCAAAAGTGTTCTGTTTCAGTTCTTGTTATTACGATGACAAGATGCTGAATTGAATGATTTTCATAAGTAATTTCTCTCACAATTCTGCGTTCTATTTGACTTTCTTATTTGCATGCAGATTGCTTTATAGCATGCGCATTGAGATTATTAAAGTCTGCGCGATCGCGAAAACTTTGCACACGATCAATGCACAGCGCTTCATCATCACGCAGCGTCTTGATGTCATTCAAACTTTTGATAATCTTTAAACTCTACTGTAGCTAAACAGTAGATTCGTAGTCAGCATCGCGTACAAATGAATTTCATCGCTGATCTCTGTAACAATTAAAAGATGATTTGATTTCTGATGTAAATTAATTCATACTTTGCACTTGCAAGTCATAGACTCTATTTTCTCATTGTTAAAGACTAAATTTATCATTGTAAACTGATTGTGAATCTTGCAAGTGATTGTATTTAATTTCAGCAGTAGTTTCAATCTTGCATTTATAATGATGTTTAATAAAGTATTAATTATTATATGTTGAATGAAGCATCTTCATTTCTCTCAGTGTGAATGATGTAGATTGAAGTCTTTTATGACTAGTTGTTTACAATCATTCTTGAGTAGTTTATTCAAGCAAGAAATAATTAAAAGTCTTTCTGTAAATGTAATAAATAATGAACTTAAGTTGTAAATGTTTAGAAGTTTTAACATCTGCATTTTATTATCTGTGTTATGAGTTAATATTCTGATTAAGCAAATGTTTGATTCAACTGTCTTTATTATTTACTGATTACGTCTTAAGCATTTATTAATATATATGCATGTTCTTGATTGAAATAATGAGTTTTTCACTAAATGAAAGAAGTTGTGAGCTGAGTTAAATGATTACAAGTCATTAATGTTGTGTTTTTACTTTTATATGATTACTATGTTGAATTTGCAAATTTTTCTATTGATCAAGAATGATTCTTGAATCTTTAATAATTTTCTGATGTTGTATTATAGAATTCATAGAAAGAATTATTTCATCATAAAGTTATTTGTAGCTGTTGTTGACTTTGCGCAGAAAAGACTTTTTATATGCTTTCAGTCATTGAGAATCTTTCATGCTTTCTGATTAAGTATTTCTGAATCTGCTCAGATGTTGTTTCATCTGAATCACTAATCATGTATAAAAAGAAATCAATTCATCTCTTCTTGACTTTTATCTTTTATTATATTAATTCAACGTCTCAATTATGTATATTCAACATGATGATTGCTGAGCTTAAAGAATTTGTTAAATTTATGAAGTTTATTGAGTTCAACAAAGTCGTTGAGCTTAAAGAGTTTGAAGATAGCAAGAAAAGTGCATAATTATATTTTGATACTTTTAAATATTTGATCAATTTGTTTCTGTAAATTTCTGATGCTTGTTTCACTTGCTGTCATCACTTAAGACAGATGCATCTTCAGAATTCATGATCTTCATTGCAGTTAATGCAACATTTTTTATTTGAAAACATTATATACTTTTCAATGTGATGTTTATCTGCACATTTAGCACAGCATTGTTTCTTCTTGCAAAATCTGATCATATGATTAAATTCAAAGCATCTGTAATATTAAGTGATGTAACAGTTATTTTTAAACAATTTGCATGAACATTCTTGATATGAATTTAACATGTTTATGTTCATTAGTTAATTCATCATTGCTTTGATTGCAATCTTTATGATGAGTGATGAGTGAATTTTCTTACTTTTAACTGCTTTCTTAAGAAAGAATCATCAACTCAAACAGTAATTTGAGTAACAAATCAAAAAACAAGCTCAGATGAAAAGAATAATTCATCAATCAACTTCAAAAAAGCAAAGAAAACTACATGCTGAAGCAAAAATCGAAATTGAACTCTCTTTTGCACTTGATGATTGCACAAGAAACAACGTTGTTTCAGAGAAGTACAGCATTTCTTATCAAATCACTATCTGTTTTATCTTTTCTTGATGCATAAGACAATAAGTCGAGATCAGTTGTTACTATTCTGAGCGAGATAACACGACTACTTTGATATCTGAGATATAAAGTAATTGCGTCAAGCATCTTTTATCAAAAAGAGTAATATAGATTCTTACAGACTAAATTTATATCATTTTCATCTGACATAAGTCAATAATAGAAGACAATTTATTGCAGATTTCAAGATAGAAATCAGAAAATCTCTACACTAAAGTTACTGTTTATGTGAAACGCTCTGAATAAGAGATTAAAGAGATATTTAAGCGATGTCAAGTGAATTTTTAGAAGTCAGAAGCTCGAAACGAGAAAAAGTCTTTATGAAAAGAAATATAAAGAGTCGCTTTATGCACTCTTTCTCGCTTCGTTTCACGAATGATAACGTGAAACTCAGCAGAAGCAATAGCTCAGAGTTAAAACTTAAAACGTCGACGATAGAAATTAAAAAGTTAACATTAGAAATTGAAATAAATCTATGAAATGAACTTAGCATGAGTTCATCAACAAGCAAACAACTGCAGAACAACATTGTTGATTTATTTTGCAATCAACAAAAATCGCTCACATCAGCAAATAGAAAAACACAATATATGTTTAGTTCACTTGATGCATTAATGCTAAATTCACATGCAAATGTGCATAACGACAAGAATACAATCAATCTGCGAAATGCAAATTCGCAGCAAAAAGAGCAAACATAAGCGATTGTGAAATTCAAAGAAATGAAAAAGCGAAAAGCAATGAAAAGTTTGCAAAAAGAAGTTAGCATCGAAGTTAGTACTAGCAAGTGTTACGATGTCATCTTTAAAGAGATGCAAATAAAAAGACTGCGCAAAAGAATTGAATTTGCAGTCAATCAGCTAAGACAAGCAATATCAGAACAGAAAGAGACTATAAATCATAGCTTAATCTACATTCAAAGAGCATGTGATGAAAGCATAGAAAATTCGATTCAGAAGCAAATTGATCGACTTTAAAGTCAAACAAACAACAAACTAAAGATCATTCTACAATTGATTCAACAAAATGCTGAAAACATCAAAAAGAGAATCAATGCAAAGCAAATGACAGAGAATTTGCAAATCTCGCAGAAGACGCAGATTTCGCAAACATCGCAAGTCATGCAAAATTCGCAAAAATCAACGCAGAAATTCACATATGTGCAAAAAGCAGCTCAAGTCACAAGCACAAATGCAAATGCAAACATAAATGCAAATGTGAATGCAAATGCAGGCGAATGAAACCTGATTATCAAGAAATTCTCGCCAAAATCACAAGAAATATCGTATCGCGAAAGAAGATTCATTGTCAATCTCAAAAATGAGAACTGAATTTTAAAAATGATGAAAATGAGAGATTCAATGAATAATACATTGAAAAAGATCAAAATCGATCTAATAGTCATCATGATAGTCAAAATGCAAAAGAAAAACAACATTGTTTTGATGATCTTGAAAAAATACATCGCAGACGTCTTACTAGCGCAAAAAGCAATATGAAAGCATGTTTTTGATGTTAAAAGCATTAAGAAAGACGAGAAATGACACAAAATAATCATACACAGTCTGAAAATCGAAATCTTCAACACGAAAACTGAAATGAAAAATCTAAAAACTGAATTAAAGTTCTTCAATCTTGAATTGAAACTAATAATCAATTCTATATGATTATTTAAAAGCGAAAATCAATCATGAAATAGACATGCATTGATGATCTTAGCATTTAGAATCGAAGCAGAAGCGCAAAGACATCTGAAAAAACGACTCTTAGCTGCGAGATCGACATATCAAACAGTCGATTATCGAGACTATCGATCAAATGATCAATGTCAAAAATGTCAAACCTTCGAGCATTTACAGAACAAATGTAACAGATCATCAAGATGCTTGTACTGCAAGCGAAATCATCAGATCTGAAATCGTAAATGTCAATTATTTATGTGCAAAGACAAGCAATCATGCAATCACATAATTTTTAAATACTGCAACTGTCAAAATGCATACTTCGCAAATAATGCAATGTGTGAAACATATCAGACAGCTCAGTCTATTAGCTCACAAAAAGATTATTTAATCACGAAATTGTAATGAGTATTGCATTTGAAATATCACAAAACAATGCAAATGACGAAAGCTTTGCAAACACGTTGAATATTTGAATTCTACAGCACAATTACGCAAGATCAACGCAAATTGTGCATGCATGCATGAAATTTACGAAAAACAAGACAGATATTGTTATACTACAAGAATCATGAATGAGAGACGAAATTTTTTTTTCTTCAAGTTTTACGTGCTTATGCAGTCTAAGACTATGAAACACGATGCTATTTATCTAAATAGTAGCACTGAAGCGCTGTGTGTATGCTAAATTACATGTAATTTAGTCATAATCGCTGCTGTATATCTTTTCATTGAGCAGTCAGATTGTTAGAGTGCGCATACGAGCGTGTAACATGTCTATATAATCAAGTAATCATATAGACAAATCAAAATTGTGAAAGCTGATTACTTTGACGTGAGCTTTCAAATTTGCTGTTTGATCATCTAGCTGAGCGAGCTAGACGAGCGATCAATGTGTTGTGAAAGTTGATCACTTCAACGTGAGCTTTCATTCACTGTTTGATCATCTAGTTGAGCAG
>JAABVA010005625.1_pt1 | contig 11312 bp, 10 predicted proteins | sample 5560331 | NCBI WGS metagenome assembly JAABVA01 (sample SAMN12812661, study PRJNA571458) | rock metagenome | isolation source: Antarctica rocks | place: Antarctica: Victoria Land, Mt New Zealand sud | collected 2016-01-07
TCACGACCTCATCCATGTGCCACTTGTCGCCGGCGGCAGGCAGCCTGCGGCGGATCTGGTTGGCAAACACCTGGCCGAACTTCAGCGCCCACTGGCGCACGGTCTCATGGCTGACGACGATGCCGCGTGCGGCCAGCAACTCGTCCACCATGCGCAAGCTGAGCGGGAAGCGGAAGTACAGCCAAACGGCGTGGCTGATGACCTCAGCCGGGAAGCGGTAGCCGGCATAGCTCGGACAGGTAGATGTCGTCATCCCGCCCGCCTACCCGGCTCAGCCGCATCTCGCAAGCCGGCCGGCAGCCAAGTTGACGGTGCCCCCTCGACGGCGGGCGGGCGTGCCGCAAGCTGCTGGGCGACCTGGTGGAGCCTGACCTCGGCTCCGTGCGGATGTTCAGGGTGCCGAACAACTGGAACCACTTCCTGGCCGACCACATCATCCACTTCCGCGTGCTGCCGCTCGGGCCGGACCGCACCGCGCTGCGCACGACGTGGCTGGTGCATGAGGATGCCGTGGAAGGGGTGGACTACGACGTGGACCGGCTGACGGCCGTGTGGCGGGCGACGAACGGCCAGGACAGCCGGCTGTGCGAGGTGAACCAGCTCGGCGTGGCGTCGCGCGCCTACCGGCCCGGCCCTTATGCGCCATCCGAGTTCCTGCTGCGCCACTTTACCGGCTGGTATGCGGGCAAGCTGGAAGCCGCCTGCGGCCGGGCGTCCGAACGCGGGATGGCGGGACGGGCCGCCGCGGAGTGATGCGGCTGCGCTGCGCCGCGGTCCGGGACGAGACGCCCGACGTGCGGACGTGGGTGTTCACGGAGGCTGACGGGCAGCCGATCTCCTTCCTGCCAGGCCAGGCTGTCACGCTGGCTCTGCCTGGCGAGGGCGGGACCTTGCACCGCACCTTCTCCATTGCATCCTCCGCGCTGCGGCCGGAGCGGATCGAGCTGACCGTGAAGGCGGCGCCGGACGGGCGGGCGACAGGGTGGATGCGCCGCAACCTGCAACCCGGCATGACCGTCGAGGCAGCAGGCCCGCACGGACGCTTCGTCCTGCCCTGCGCGCCGGGGCCGCTCGCGCTGGTGTCGGCCGGGTCCGGCGCGACGCCGCTGATGGCCATGCTGCGCACGCTGGCCGACAGCAGCCGCCTCGGGACGGCGCACGCGGACGCCGTGGACGTCGCCTGGGTCCATGCGGCGCGCACGCCGGGGGACATGCTGTTCGGCGCGGAGCTTGCGGAGCTGCAAGGGCTGCTGCCAAGGCTCACGGTGGCAGTCACCGTGGCCCGCCCGTCACCGGGCTGGTTCGGCTATCGCGGACGGGCCGGGCGTCGCCTGCTTTCGGTCATGGCGCCTGACCTTGCCCGGCGCGATGTCATGTGCTGCGGCCCGGCGGCGTTCATGGACGAGGTGGGCCGGGTGCATGCTGCCGAGGGCGGCGTGGCCGGGCGCTTCCGGACCGAACGGTTCGCGCCCCTTTCCACGCCGTCCCCCATCCCTGCAAGCCCCGGTGCCGACGGCGCCTACACTGTCACCTTCGCCGGCCGCAGCTTCCCCGCGGACGCGGCCGAGACGATCCTGCAGGCAGCCGTGCGCGCCAACGTCGTCATCCCGTGCGGCTGCGGCAGCGGGCTGTGCGGCACCTGCCGCGTCCGCCTGCACTCCGGCGAGGTCTCGATGCGGCACGCGGGCGGGCTGCTGGCCGAGGAGGAAGCGCAGGGCTGGATACTGGCCTGCTCCTCCCGGCCACGATCAGACTTGGTGCTCGGCCCCTAGCGGGTCCGGCCGGGCTTGCCAGCCCTGGATGGCCGCCCAGTCCCGCTCCAGCCGGGCGAACCGCGTCAGGCGCAGCGTTGACAGGTCGGCGAAGCCGCAGGCGCCGTCCACGACCAGGTCGCGGATGGCCCGCCCGCTGGCGGGCGACAGGCCGAACCCGACGCTGCTGAGGGTGGCGACGACCAGGTTGGAGGGGTCTGCCATCCGCTCGATCACCGGGCGGCCATCTGGCGTGTTCTCGATCATCCCGGCCCAGCTCCGGATGACATGGGCGTGCGCCGCCCCGGGCAGCAGCCGCGCCAGCCGGGCGGAGATGTTGCGCATCAGCGGCGTGGACGTCTTGGGCGCCGCGCCGTCGCCGAACTCCACCCACTCGTGCGGGCCGCCGCCATAGGCCAGGTTGCCGCGCAGGGTCTGCCGGCCGTACAGCCCGTTGCCGTCCACGGCGCCGGTCGGCATCAGCGGCAGCGGCTCCGTCACGATCATCTCGGCCCGGGCGGTCAGCATTGGCACCTCGACGCCCAGGGTGGCGGCCAACCGTCCCGTCGCCGGGCCGGCGGCCAGCACCAGGGCATCGCAGCCGAAGGTGCCCCGGCTGGTCTGGACCGCCGTGACCCGGCCCGCCTCGACGGTGAAGCCCTGCATCGCGGTCCGCTGCATCAGCCGCCCGCCCTGGTCGTCCAGCGCCCAGGCGTAGGCTTGCACGGTGCGGTGCGGGTTGGCGTGGCCGCCGAAGTGGTAGAAGTAGCCGCCCGCGATCTCGCCGCCCGCCAGCGGCACGTGGCCGCGCACCGCCTTTGCATCCAGCACGTCCGAGCGGAAGCCGTAGCGGGCGGCGTTCGTCACCGCGCGGCCGTACAGCTCCATCTGGTGGGCATCGAGGGCGATCCGCATGCGGTTGGGCTGGAACTCGGTGGGGTAGCCGAGCAGCGCGTCCATGTCAGGCCAGAGCCGCTGCTCCTCCGCGAACAAGGGGCTGAAATGATGGGAGCAGCCGCCGCCGTTGCGCCCCGACGCCTCGCCGCCGACGACCCCAACCTCCAGCACGAGAACGTCGATGCCCTCGCGGGCCATCCACCATGCAGCCGAAAGCCCCGTCGCGCCACCGCCCACGACGATGACGGAGGCCCCCGCAGTGCTACTCACTCGACACCTCGCCCGGCCCGGTCCGCCCCCGGCCGGCGGCGGTGTGCTCGGCGGCGACCTCCCAGGGCGGCAGGTACTGCGAGGCCATGCCGAACCAGGTGTCCCATTGCTCCGTCACGCCGGCAGCCTCCGCCGTCTCGGCCGCGGCGGCGAGAGGCAGGGGCCGGACCGGTGCGCGGTGCGTCGCCGGCGCGATCTCGTGCAGCCCGGCGCCCGTGGCCAGGGCGAGCAGCGCCGCCACCTGCTCCCGGCATCGCCGGCCCTGGCACAGCCCCATGCCCGCCCGCGTCAGGCGCTTCACCTGGTCCGGGTCCGGCGGCCCGTGCCGGACCAGGCTGGCCAGGTCGCGCGGCGCGTTGCGCCCGCCGTCCTGCCAGCCGAGGTAGCGCGGCGGGCGCACCTCAAGGATGTCGCGCGCCGTCACCGCCTCGCACTGGCACACATGCGGCCCGTCCGGGGCGGCGGGGTCCACCGGCGCCTCGATCACGCAGGCGCGCACCCAGCCCAGCCGGTAGGCCGCCAGGTCGGGCTGCGCCGGGTCCGGGCCTGCCGGCGCTGCAACCGGGGCTGCCGCAATGCCCAGCGACACGGCTGCCGCGGTGGCGGCGCGGCGGCCCTCCAGCCCGGCGATGCCACGATCCCACGCCTTCGCGGGCCAGGTTCCCGCGCCATCGCCGGCGGCATAGACGCCAGCCACCGAAGTCTGGCCATCCGAATCCAGCACCGGCACATGCCCCCCGCGCAGGGGGTCGAAGATGGTCCGTGCGCCAAGTGCATCCAGCAGCTCGACCGCCGGAACAGCACCGATGCCAAGCAGCACGGCATCGCACGGGATTTCCTGCTCGGTGCCCGGGATCGGTCGCCCGTCCGGCCCCACGCCACCAACGACCAGGGCCGCAACGCCCTGCATGTCTGGCACAACGCGCCTCGGGGCGTGACGAAGTAGCAACGGCACGCCCAAGGTGGCCGCGCCGGAGTCGGCCGGTGCCTCCGCCTGCTCGACCACCGCTGAGACGGCAACGCCCCCCGCCTGCAACGTGCGGCACGCGGCCACCGTGGCCGCGGCGCTCCCCAGGACAACGACCCGGCGCGCGTCGAGCGCGCCGTAGCGCAGCAGCAGCCGCTCTGCCGCCAGGACGCCCATCACGCCCGGCGCGTCCCAGCCGGGAAACGCCAGCCCCATGTCGCGCCGCCCCGCCGCAACGACCACCCGGTCCGCCCGCAGCAGGGACGACCCGCCATCGGCAGCCAAGCCCACGATCAGCCCGGGCAGCCAGGACACGGCGGCGTTGTTGGCCCACAGGCCCCAGGCGGCGGTGCCCAGCCGGACGTCCACCCCGGCCTCGAACGCCTCCGCGATGGCGGGGTCTGAGGCCAGCACGGCTTCCATCATGGCGTTGCGGTTGCGCGCCGCCCCGCCGACCCGTCCGCCGAAGTGCAAGGGCACGTCCAGCCCCATCGTCTCGGCCGGCACCGGGCTTTCCTCGGCCAGCACGACGCGCAGCCCTAGACGCACCCCCTCCAGCGCAGCGGCCAGCCCGGCTGGCCCCGCGCCGATAACGAGCAACTGCGCCTCCTCCGACACCGAAAGCGCCTTGCCCGCGACGGAGCGCGGGTCGGTCGCCCCGCTCACGACACAGCTCCCGTGCCGTAGGCGCCCACCAGCGGCTCGCCCTCGGCATAGCGGGTGATCCGGTAGGGATGCAGCGGCAGGTCCGGTTCCAGGTCCAGCAGCGACTGGGCCAGCATCCGCCCGATCATCGGCGACAGCTTGAAGCCATGGCCGCTGAACCCGAAGGCGACCTGGATGCCGTCCAGCCCCGGCACACGGCCCAGCACCGGGTTCCAGTCCGGCGTGGTGTCGTACAGCCCGGACCAGGAGCGCAGCAGCCGGCCCTCTGCGAAGGCGGGCAGGCGCTCTGCCGCCTGGGCGGCCTCGTCCAGCATGGCATCCGCGTCGGCCTCGAGCTGCGGCGCGTCGGGGTCCGCTGTCCCGGTGCCGTCCAGTCCCGATCCCACCAGGAGGGTGCCGCCCTGCGGGCGCATGTACAGCCGCGCGGGCGAGGCGAGGTCCTTCAGCACCGGCAGGTCAGACGTATAGGGCGCCTCCGCCGCCAGGGCGAAGACATGGTGGACGGTGATCCCGAACGGAATTTCAATTCCTGCCCACTCCGCGGCAGCACGGCTCCAGATGTTCACGGCGGACAGCACCATGCCTGCGTGGATTGGCCCTGCGTCCGTTTGCACGCCGGTGATCCGGTCCCCGTTCCGCAACAGGCCCGTGACGGCAGTGCCGATGCGGATTTCCGCCCCCAGCCGCCGCGCCGCGCGGGCGAAGCCGGTCGCGACCAGGTAGGGATCGGCGAACCCGGCCTCCGCCTCAAAGCCGATGGCATCTATGTCGTCCAGGTGCAGCCAGGGATGACGGGCCAGCGCCTCGGCGCGGTCGAGCAGCCCGCACTCGATCCCCATGCCCTGCTGCATGGCAACCGACTGCCGCACGGCCGCCGACGCGCCGCCCGGCGGCGCCACGATCAGGTAGCCCGACCGGATCAGCCCGGCATCCGCCTCCGGGTCGTCCAGCAGCTCGGCGAAGCCCTCGAACATGCGCAGGCTGGCGCGGGCGACCGCGACGTTGGGCGCGACGGAGTAGTGGGTGCGGACGATGCCGGACGACAATGCGGTCGAGCCGCCTGCAATGTCCCCCCGCTCCAGCAGCAACGCACGGCGGCAGCCCAGCCGGGCCAGGTGGAACAGGGTGGCCGCGCCGATCACGCCGCCACCGATCACCACGACATCATAAGTGTCCGTCATGGGTCAGGTCGCCTGGAGCACGAGGTCGAGCAGTGCCGGGACGTCGCCACCCCTGTCCAGCGCGCCGACCGCGTCCTCGATCCGGCGCCGCCGCGCGGGCCCGAGGCGGGCAGCTAGGGTGTGGAACTTGGCCGAGATCTCAGTATCGGCCAGCGGATCGGCCGGGTCGCCCCGTGCGCCCGTAAGCGCCGAGTGCAGGACAGTCCCGTCATTCAGCACAAGCTCCACCTGCGCCAGCCGTTCATCCGGGAAGCGGCGGCTCAGCCCGGGATCAGCGGCCAGCGTCACGCGGCCTGCGAGCGCCAGGATGGCCGGGTCGGCTAGGCCTGCCGGGCCGATCTCATCAGCGCCAACGTGTCCCCGCAACAACAAGGCTGCAAGCGGGAATGGCAGGGAGTATTGGGCCTCCTCCGTCGTGCGCGGCGCTCTGCCCGCAAGTGCGGCAGCCTCGGCAAACGTATGGACCTCCACACGCACGATCCGCGCCGGCTCGATCCCGTGTGCCCGCACCAGGGACGCTGCCGCCTCCATGGCCGGCTGCGCCCAGCGGCAGACCGGGTAGGGCTTCACATACTGTTCCAGGATGCGCCAACGCGTTCCCAGGTCAGCCCACAGCGGAGCGTGAACCTCGTTTTCCACCGTGACTGCGGGGGCTCCGGTAAAGCCGGCCTGCGCCAAATGGGCGGCGGACAGACCGGCCAACGCGCCCCAGCCAGAGCCATCCTTGACCATCGTCGGGTGCGCGATGCAGCGCATCATCTGGCTTCGCGGTCCATGGTACTCCGCCGCCCCTATTGCATCACGCGTGCGTGCACCGTCGAGGCGCAACAGCCTGGTGCCAATGGCGGCACAGGCTAAGGCGTTCCAAGCGCCCGATGTATGATAGTCGCAAGCGCTGGCGTGCAGCGCGATGCCGGCGCGGGTCGCGACCTCATATCCCATGACGAGCGACGCGAGCAGTTCCGGGCCAGCGGCCACGATGCCGCTGTCGAGCAGTGCCAGCACTGTCGGCAGCACGGCGACACCGGCGTGACCCTTGGTCAACGCGTGGCCATCGTGAGCGTCGAAGGAGTCGATGAGGGTCGCACCGGCAAAAGCGGCGCCGCACGGACTGGCTCTCCGACCGTCGAACAGGATGCGGGCGCTTGGGGTTCCGCCAAGCTGCGTGGCAGCGAAGCCAGTGCTGATCTCGGCAAGCTTGGTGCCGCGCCCGGCTGCCGCAACGCCTAGAAGGTCGAGCAAAAGCTGCTTTGCCCGCTGCACCGCTGGCGCGGGAAGGTCGCGGAACCGCACGATGTGTAACCACCGAATTACGTCGCCCATCGCCATCGAGCCATGATCACTGTCCATCAACCTGAAAACCCGCTGCTCCAGGCCGCGATCATGCCGGTATGAGCAAGCAGAGGTGGGTCGCGTTCGCGACACGCAGCGATGGAATGGCGACACGGGACTGTGTTGCATGGGAGAGCATTCAAAATCGTCGGGTGCTGATCGGGTCGGGTTAGGGTCCGGGCTCACGGGAAGAGGGTGGGCTGGTGCGGAAGCTGGTGTGGCGGGTAAAGCTGGTTGCGGAGCTGCGGCCTGGGGTGATGACGGAAACCGAAGTTGCCCAGATTGAGCGCGATGAGCAGGCCGGCTTGGCCGAGCTTGGGCTTCGGCTCGCCGAGGCGAAGCAACTCACGGCAGCACTGCAGGCTCAGATCGTGCCGGCCCAGGTGGCCGTGCTGGGTGAGCGTCGTCGCTTGTGCGTCGCGTGCGGGCGCGTGCTGGCCAGCAAGGGCCACTATGGGGCGAGGTTGCGCTCCCTGTTCGGCGACGTGCCGGTGCGCATCCGCCGGCTGCACGTCTGCCCTTGTCAGGGCCCGGGTGCGGCGAAGAGCTTTGCGGTCCTGGACCTGGGCAAGGATGCCGTCGCACCCGAGCTCGCCTATGTCACGGCCCGGTATGTGGCGTTGGTGCCCTTCGGCAAGGTCGCGGCTTTCCTGTCTGAATTGCTGCCGATGGGTGGGGCGCAGAACACGGGCACGGTCCGGAACAGGACGCTGCGCGTCGGCACGGAGATCATGCAAGAGCACCTCGTCGAGACGGCGCAGCAGCCTATGGCACAAGCGGCCGGCCCCGTCGTGGTTGGTCTCGATGGCGGCTATGTGCGCAGCCGACACCGGCAAGAGGAGCGGCATTTCGAGGTGGTCGTGGGCAAGGTCATCCATGCCGATGGCGCCCAGCACCGCTTCGCCATCGCCCGCAACGGCCAGGCGATCATGTCCGAGGCGTTCCGGCAGGCGCTCGCCGCGGCGGGCGTGAATGCGGACACGCCCGCGACGGTGCTGTGCGACGGCGATGCCGGGCTGTGGCGGCTGCAGCGTGAGGCGCTGCCCGGTGCCACGGTCGTGCTGGATTGGTGGCACGCCGCGGTGCGCTTCGAGCACGCGTTGCAAGCAGCCCGCGGCCTCGGCGCAGGCATGGCCGACACGCACCTCGCCAGCGAGGCGGTTCGCGGCCTGGAACGGGCGAAGTGGCGCTTGTGGCACGGGCGCGGGCCAGGGTGCCGACGCAAGCTCGCGGCCCTGTGCCGCTGGACGGAGCGCAAGCGCCTTCGAGACGTGACCGGCATCGGCCGTCTCCAGCAACACGCAAGCGAGCTGCTGGGCTACCTCGAACGCAACGAGGACGCGCTGGTGCACTACGCTGCCCGGCGTTCGCGTGGTGAGCCGATCTCGACCGCGTTCGTGGAGAGCGCGGTCAACGAGATCTTGGCCAAGCGCATGAACAAGAAGCAGCAGATGCGCTGGAACCGAACGACCGTGCAGCCCTTCCTCGACGTGCGGACGGCCGTGCTAAACGACACGCTCGAGGACGCCTTCCGCCATCGCCACCTCGGCTTTCGGCCCGCCAACGATGACCACAGGGCGACGACAGCCGCGGCGTGATCACCCCCCACAATTTTGAATGCTCTTGTCGCTGAACGGCGTGGTCCCTGGCCTGCGCGGCGACGATCTCCTGTTGAACACGCGCCAGCAACCGCTTCGCTTCGGCCAGGGTCAGACCAAATTGGCGATATTGACGAGATCATCGGGCCTTCTGATCTCCATGATGTCCGTGCACGGCCCCTCGCCCTCACCCCCAATTTTCACCAACCTCAACATCCAGGCCACGCATCCACCCTTGGTCAGAGAACAGACGCGAAAATACCCCACTGGCCGTCGCACCCCCAATCTTGCGGCAGTCCCGTGGATACCCGATTAATTGGGCGTACATCCTGACTTTTGGGGCGCGTCCCGCCTTGATTTTGAAAGGACGGGTCGGTTAACGTTTCCAGCATGAAGCATACAGCCTCGCAAGCTTCTAACCCTCCTGTCGGTCGCACCATGCGGGCAGCCCGTATACGCCTGCAGGAACACGGGGGCGGCGAAGGCATGGTCAAGGCTGGTGAGCTAGTGGAGGCAACGTTCCCCGAGGGAGCCACGCTCTCGGCCGTGGCGCGCAAGGTGCTCGTCCTGCTGCTCGCCAAGGCCGCCGGCGACGCCTGGCAGGACCAGGAGCACCAGATCACCAAGGGCGAGCTGCGCGGCAGCCATCAAAGCAACGACCGGCTGGCGCGGGTGCTGGACGAGCTGCAACGGATGCTGTTGCGCATCCGGGTCAAGTCGCCTCGCGGCCATGATGCCGTGCTCGTGGCGCCGATCATCGCACAACGCATTGAGGAGCTGGACGACGATGCCCGCTCCGTCGTGTTCTGGCGCTTCTCGGAGCCCATGCGCCGCATCATGCAGGCATCTGACCACTACGCCGAGATGCAACAGCAGGCGGTGCTGGCGTTCGAGAGCCGCTACAGCGTGACCCTCTACGAATACGGCTGCCTGCTTTACCGCCGCCAACACCCGGCCTGGCAAGGCAGCCTGGCCGAGTTGCGGGAGCTGCTGGGCGTGCCAACCGGCACCTATCGCGATTGGACGGACCTGAGCCGCAAAACACTGGATATGGCGAAGTCCGAAATTGACCACATCGCGCCGTTCACCCTGACCTGGCGGGAAAGCCGCCGCGGCCGGGCCGTGATGGCGGTCGAGCTGCGCTTCGAGCCGAAGTCCCCCGAAGCCGTCGCGGCAGCCAGGACGGAGCTGAACAGTGCCCGCACAGGCCGTAAGGCTCGACGCAACGAACAAGCCAAGACGCCCCCTATACCGACCCGACAGCAGCTCGACCTGGTGGAAGCCCTGACTGTTCTCAGGGATGGGCGGACGCCGTCCGGTGCCGCTGAATGACCGCCCACTTGCCCCGGCAACCACGGCCGGCGATGGCCTGCCCGTTAAGAAGGGCCACCCATGCCGACCGTGCTCCGCACTCAGGGTTTCCGGCTCTACTTCTGGAGCCGCGAGCCGAACGAGCCTCCACACGTCCACGTGGACCGGGGCGGCGCCTCGGCCAAGGTGTGGCTGGAGCCGGTCGCGCTGGCCAGCAACACCGGCTACCCGGCCCACGAGTTGGGCGGCATCCTGCGGCTGGTCCGCGAGCACCAACCCGAACTGCTGGAAGCGTGGCATGAGTTCTTCGGCACAGGCTGAAGGGGCGGACATCCGGGTCCGCGACGTCGCGGTCAGCGAGGACGAGCTGACGGTGGCGCTGATGGACGGGCGCACGATTGCCGTGCCCCTGGCCTGGTATCCCCGCCTGGCCAAGGGCACGCCCGAGCAGCGGGCGCGCTGGGAGGTGGCGGGCGGCGGCTACGGCATCCACTGGCCGGAGCTAGACGAGGACTTGAGCACGGAGGGGTTGCTGGCCGGGGCACGGGCGCCGCGCGGATCGGCGGCGTGGCGGTCGTCTTTGCTCAAGTAATCGCCCCCTCTCCGGGTGCCCGCGCGGGGGCTGAAATCCAAGTTCTCGCGCATCTATGCTGCCCTTCGGCTCCGGCAGCCCCTGGCGACTTCTAGGCTACTCTGCTTCCACTTCTTTCCACTTTCCATAATGAGTATTATCGGTGCGCAAGCCGGTCGAGTCTAAATTGGGACGTCTGTCCCTATGGGACTGCCATCAACTGGAATCGTGCCAGGCTAGGCTTGCGCGATCATCAGTTTGGTCTGTTGTCGTCATCCTTCAAGGATCAACTCGTTGGACGGGCAAAAGGGACCCCTTTTGCGCGGTCTGGGCGCGGCCTCGAACATGCTGATCTTGAACGGGCCGGGACGCGACAAAAGGGCCGTGCCAAAGGTCGCATATTCAGGCGATAACGCGCTTTGTGGGAAACCGTGCGGATCACGCCAGTCCGCTTAGTTTTGGTTGTAGCCGAACTCGCCCCGAGCGAGTAGAACCCGCTTCCAGTGCGTTTCTCGTTCGAAAATGTAATCGTTAGGAGTCGTATTAGCGAATATTTCAAGCAATGAGAATACAAAGTTCTTACGTGCGTAATCCATTCCGTTTGATGCTACAAGTTTGGTCAACTCGTCATTCCACCCGTGCCCCAGGGCTGTTCAACGCTTACGAATGGCGGTGAGTGAGAGCAGGTTCTTGATGCCTGCGAGACCGGCGCGGTAGCGGTCCTGGCTGAGCGTGTCGGTCTGGTTTGCCTTGAGGATGTTGAAGGCG
>JAABVA010005626.1_pt1 | contig 11312 bp, 7 predicted proteins | sample 5560331 | NCBI WGS metagenome assembly JAABVA01 (sample SAMN12812661, study PRJNA571458) | rock metagenome | isolation source: Antarctica rocks | place: Antarctica: Victoria Land, Mt New Zealand sud | collected 2016-01-07
GGGTGCGCAGATCGCCTCGTGGGAACGTCGCGAGCACATCGGGGGCGGCGCCGAACGCGGCCAGCAGATACCGGTGCTGGGTGTCCAACCGTTCCCGGTGCTCGACAAGCTGCCCGCCCGAGGCTTCCCGGGCCCGCTCGGGCAGCAACGGGTCCTCCCGCAGCCGGCCCGGGAACACCGCCTCGGCCAGGCCCAGCACCACCACCAGGTCAGCGTCGAGCCCGACGGCGGCGGAGACCGGGGCGACCAGCACCCCGTCCCCGAATCGGCCGACCCGGGGCAACGCGTTCTCCAGCTGGGTGGCCAACGTTTCGCGCAACGCCTCCAGGCTGGGCGGGGCACCCAGCTCATCCAGCACAGCGAGACCGCTCAACGCCTGCTGCACCGCGACCGCCGCGTACTGCTCCTCGGGCGGCAACCGGACCAGCGCCGCACTGTCGCCCAACGCCGACTGCACCAGTGCCAACGCCCAGCTGCTCAGCGCCGCCCAGGTGTGCAACCCTTTGCCGTCGGCGAAAACGGCGAGTAGCCCGGTGGCGAAGCGACGCAACCCCTCGGCGTCCTCGATGCTCGCGCGGAGCCGGTCACACACCCCGGGACGGGGGTCCTCTCGCTGTTCCTCCAACACCAACCGGGCCCGCTCGTCCTCGGCGTAGCGGGACAGCCGGGTGTCCCAGTGCTCCCCGGCCACCACCCCCGCGGAGCGAGACAACCGCTCCCACCGCGACACGGGCACCAACGTGCCCTCGGAGGTGCGCAGCGGGGCGGCGGCCAACACCCGGAACAAGTCGCCGCGGGGCACGTCGTGCTCGGCGAGGTCCAACAACTCCAGCACAGCCCGCGCGATCGCCCGCTCGTGCACAGGTCGGGTACCGGGCCCGTTCACCGTGACCCCGGCAGCATGCAGATGCTCGTGCAGCAGCCGGGCATACGGTGCGGCCGCGGTGTGCAGCAGCGCAACCCGGTGCGCCGGGGTGGACCGCAGCGCGCTCACCACCTCCCGAACCACGCAGCGGACCTCGTCGTCGGCGTCCGAGGCGGTGAGGACCCGGGTAGCCATCGGTATCGGTGGCGCTGCCGGCACCGCCAGGTGCAGGCGGTGCAACGTCCGGTGCACAGCGGCGTCCGCCCTGGGCTGCCCGCTCAACCCCAGCACCGTGCGCAGCGGGGCAACCATCGCCAGGGCAGCGACGAAGCCTGACTCGGCGCGGGTGAGGGCCTGGGGCAGATACAGCACGACGGTGCCCAGCTCCGCACAGCGCTTCGGGCTGCACACCCCTGTGGCGGCGTGCAGCAAATCTGTCTGGTCATACCAACCCGGACTGAGGCGACCCTGCACCGCCCGGTGCAGGCGCACCAAATCCGCTCCCAACGGAGGCACGTCCGCCACCGCATCCAACGCAGCATCATTGAGGTCGCGCAGCTCGCGATAGGTACGGACCAAGCCCTGCACCGTGGCAGGATGCGCAGCCACCTCGGCGAAGACACCCGGCTCGGCGTGCAAGGCCGCGCGCCACGCCGCAGTCACCACTGGACTGGTCGCCGGGCGGCGCGGGCACACCACCGGTGCCGCCAACTGCTCAGCCAAACGGCCAATCGTGGTGGGGTGCACCGCCGCCACACCCGGGTTCCCCTTACTAAGCCCGGCGGCCAAGAACCGGCGCGCCACCAGACCAGCAAGATTTGTTGGCACCAACACGGTCACCGGGACCAACGGGTCCCCGCCCTTCGCCTCAGCCACCACGCGTCGAAGCTCACCCAACGACGCCCGCGCCGACGCAACAACTGCCAGACCCGTCACCGCAGCCCCCGACTCCTCGATCGCTCGAACCTAGCAGCGCGAGCATCGCCGCCGCCATCACCCAGTCCGGGCGTACCGGTGGTCACCGCGGTGCCCAACTCACCCGGGCACTGTCATCCGTCACGATCGCCGGTGCCGTCCCGGAAACGGTGCGGCATTACGCCTTGGCCGTGCTCTCCGCCGGCTACCGCCGCGGTTTTCACCTGGCGGCCCGGTCCATGGCCGCCGCCGCCGAGCAGCTGCCCCAAGACCTGTTGTTCGACCACCTGTTGAGCATCGGAAAAGCGCAACGCGTCGCCACCGAACGGCTGCACCACGCGTCGACCTCGTTGTTGCTTGTTCAGCGTGTCAGCCATTGCGGAAACACTGAACCCACCACCAGCGAGGGGACCACCACGTCATGACGGCTAACGACCTCAGCGCCGACGGGCTTGCCGAGGCCCTTTTGCGCGGCGCGTCGGGTATGTACACCACCGAAGCCGCCATCCGGTTGCTTCTGGCGCATGGGGTGTGGGCGGCGCGTCTGGCGGCCGCCGAGTTCGTCGAACTCTCCGATGAGGATGAATCCGAGGAGCCGCGGTACGCGTGGGTGGGTTGGCGATATGCCGTGGCCGCCCTCGACGCGGGAACACTGACCGGGGGCAGCGGCAGCGACAACTGGGTGCTCCGCATCGCCGCCAGCCTCTCCGAACTCGGCGTCCCCGTCGACCTCTCCGACGCTGTCACGGGGCTGGATCGGCGCAACCTGGCCTTGGTGCTCGCGGCCCTGTCGCACGCCAACGGCTCGCACGAGCATAAGGACTACGCCGCCAAGCGTCCTGCGGATGGCAGCCCAGTCGTCTCCGCCGACACCCCCGTCCTCGAGCTGGGGCCGGTCTTCGGGCGGTCACCTTCGCGACCGCTACGCCGCCGCACCCGACCCCTACCGCCTGTTGTCGCACACCTTCACCCTGCGCGAGCTGCGCCTGGTGCATGAAGCTGTTGCCGGCCACCAACTGCAGCGCGACACCTTCCGCCGTGCCATGGCAGAGGGCCTCGAACCGACCGGGCGACTGAGTTCGGGTCCACGGGGCAGGGCCGCCGAATTGTTCCACCATCGGTGACCCGACCGGGCGAATCAGTCGACGCGGAACCCGACCCTGGGTGGCTTGATGGGAGTGACGTCCGACGGGGGCGCCGATAGTGTCATTACATGACGACCACCCGGCGCGATGAGACCGAGCGGGTGCTGGGCGTCGATGCTTGTCGCGTCGGCTGGGTTGGTGTCGCCCTCGGTCATGGCGTGACCCACACCTACGTTGCCGCCACTATCGCGGACCTCGCCGACCGGGCCCTCCTCGAGGGATCGGTGGACGTTGTCGCGGTCGACATGCCGATCGGTCTGCCGGACCGGGGTCGGCGCCAAGCGGACATCCTGGCGAGGGCGGCGGTGGGTCCGCGGCGCTCCTCGGTGTTCATGACTCCGGTCCGGGCAGCGATGGAGGCCTCCGATCACGCCTCGGCGGTCGTCCTCAACCGGGAACACGCAGGCGAGGGCCTCTCCGTGCAGGCCTTCTCGCTGAAGCCCAAAATGCTCCAGGTGCAGCAGTGGGTTCGGGAAACGTCGCTGCGGGTGGTGGAGGTGCATCCCGAGGTGTCCTTCGCCCAACTCGCAGGCAAGCCGCTCGATCTCCGCAAGTCGACCTGGGCCGGAGCCGAACGACGCCGCGCTCTGCTGGCCGACGCCGGTATTGTGCTCGCTGGCGAGCTGGGTGAGGTAGGCGCGGCGGTCGCGGTTGACGACATCCTCGATGCAGCAGTCGCCGCCTGGACCGCTCGGCGGGTTGCTCGCGGGCAGGCACTGTCGATGCCGGACCCACCAGAGACTTTCAGTGACGGTCTGTCTTGCGCCATCTGGAAGTGATCATCGAAGGGCCACGGTCGGGTGGTCGACTCTGCCGACACCACCGGGCCGTTGTTCAGATCAGGTTTCGTTTAGATGATTGGTTTACAGCCAGAGAAAGCGATCAGTCCGACAGCTCGTATGACTGCCGCACTCTTCCTCGGATGGGTCGGTGTGGGTTGGGGTGAAACGCCAGCGGTCCGCGCATGACGTACTGGGGAAAGGTCACGCCGAGCGAGGGAAACTGTCGGTGGGTGCTGTTACGTTCGGGGCATGAAAACAGAGAAATCAGCAGGTCAGAACGACACAGTGCCGCGCACCGATGATCGGGTACAAGCTCACCTCTTCAATTATGACGGGCGGCGGGAACACATGTATCCGCCTGATGTGGACGACCCGGAGGAGCTTCTGATCGGTACGCTTTGTATTGAAGGGGTCGATTCAGTATGGGGCGGTTACACGAGACACGCGGTCATCCTTGATGATGGTGCTTTCCGGGAAGTCGAGCCCGACACTATTGTCCTGATTTCCCGAGCCGAGAGTGGTGACGTGTGACCGTATCCGTGGGTGTTGGTCACAGGGGCCGGTCAAGCGTCGGCTGGTCGGCGTGACCAGCCAGTCGTGCAGCGCCTGGAACTCGTCCATGTTCTTGTGTCGGAACACGACCGTGTCCGATTTCGAGCCGACCGTCCCAGCACTCAACTGAGGCGGTGTCAGACCGCCAAGACCGACCGTCAGCCAGCCGTTCACCAGCCGGGCTGGCCTCCTTGAGCTGGACACCAGACCCCGCCTGTAGGGGGATGCGCCGCGGCTGGTTCAGGACCAGTCCGCCGCTCCTCGCGACGAGCCCCGAGTGGGTAATGATCTGGTGGTCGCCCTCGTCGAGAACTGTGCCGTTGTAGCCCTTGTGCGCCACTGCCCCATCGTGCACTTGTCGGCGCGGGCCTCGACGTGGGTGCTCACGAATCCACTTTGGTCGTCTCGGTCGGTCCCCGTACACACACAGTCATGGCGGGGACAGGTCGATCCGCAGCTCGGCCATCCGTTCCGGCTGCATCTCGACGCCCTGGTTGCGGAGCAGCTCGAGCATGTCTTCCTGACGCGGCTGCCCGAAGGTCAACCGGTACAGCGCGAGGTCAGACTTGACTCGCTCGAGCCGGGCCAGGTCGACGCTGAGTGGGTAGGTCGAGAGGTGCCGCTCGATTTTCGCCGGGCCGGGATACACCCAGTGTGGGGCGAACTCACCTAGCAGAATCTGCTCGTCTTTACCCAATTCGTAGGCCGCACTCCATGGGTCGTCCGCACGCAGCATCGCCGCGTTGTGGCGGTGGGCGAGGTTGCGGCGCACCGCGTGCCCGCGGTAGCGGTCGATCCGGCCCTCGCGCTGCTCGAAGTCGACGGGATTGGCCGGGGTGTTCCAGTGCACGAGCGCCGAGCACCACCAGTGGAAGTCGATACCTTCCTGCCCGACGCTGGTGCTGGCCAGGACGAACGGCCAGAAGGGGCTATTGAATGACCGGCGCACGTCGGGCTGGCGGATGTTTTCGTCATTGCGTCGGCCGCCGTACCGAAGGGCGATCCGGCTGCTGAGCGAGATTGTGGTGTCGGGTTGGTCGGGGTCGAACGCGCCGTAGGTGGAAGGACGCAGGGAGATCGCTGCCGCGGCGGTGTCGGCCAGCGCACGTAGTGACGTGTCGGTCAGGTCGTCGCGGGTTTCGTTGGCGAGGTGATGCAGGTACTCGTCGAGCACCGCCTGAAGGTTGCCGGCGGCGCAGTAGCGCAGCACCTTCTGCCAGTAGGCCCCGCCATCGTAGAGCTTCTCCAGCAGCAGAATCGACTCGGCGCGGTTGAACAGGCTGCGTAGCCCGGTGGCGAGGACTGCCGCTGCCTCCCACAGCGCCTCGTCGGTGACGCTGTCCCGCCCCCGCACCACCCGGCGCAGTGCGCGCCACGCGATGTTGGCCGGTGAGTGCGCGGCGAGCGCAGCCAGGGTCGGCGCGACCGCGGCGACGTCGATGTCGACCCCCTGCGTGCCGAGCACGAGTGCTTCGTCGACGTGGGCCGACAGACCCCGGGCGCCACTAGTGTCCGGGTTGTCCGTCGCTATTGCACTGAGGGCCTGGATGACTCGCCCTCGACCACCAACACGCAGCCCCGGCGGAAGCGAGCCGGGGTCGGCGAACGCCACTCGGGCGGCCTCGGCGACGGCGACCGTCTTCCGCTTTGCGGCCCCGCCCCGCAACGACTGCCTGAGCTCGGCCTCGAGCGCCCTCGCGGGGACTGGCGCACCCGTCACTCCGGCGGCGACGAGGGGGTCCGCTTGGGCGGCAAGGCCGGGCATGGGCCAGAACAGCGCCAGCGTCGTCATGGCTGCTGGCCGCGCGCCGTCGAGGCGATAGTCGAGCAGGCTGCGCACGTCGAGCCGGCCGGTGTCCGTCGGGTCGGCCCTTGTGGTGCCCTTGGTGAGCTCGTGCACCGCCCGCTGGCTGAGCAGGCCAGCGATGGCCGTGGGGGTGGCCGACCAGGACGAGAACACCAGGCGCTTGGTGATTCCCTGCGCCCACGGCTCGGCGTAGGGGCCCGTGGGTTTCAGGTAGGGCAACGATGGCGGCAGCCACAGCAGCTTCCACCACCCGGCGTCGATGGTCTGGCGGGCGAGAGCCCGGAGCTTGCCGTTGCCGAGGTTGACATCGCCGTAGCTCTCGGCAGCATCCCGGTCGAGCCTGGTCAGCGCGGCGACCGCGGGTGCAATTGACTGCCGCTCGGGTCCTTTCAGTCGGGTCTTGAGTTGTTCGGAGAGCTTGTAGCCCTCGCAGAAGTTTACGAAGTACGGCGTTGACTTCCAGTACTCGAGGCTGATGTCGCCCTTGACCAGGTCGGAGAGCTGCCGCAGCCGCACGTAGTCCAGCAGGTCGGTCGGTGAGAGGTCCTCGACGGTGCTGATGTGTTCCTCAAGCATCCTGCCGGTGACACTGGCGGGCCGCTCGCTGCGGCTCATCACTAGCAGCAGCCGTTTACGCAGTCGGGCGGCCAGCTCGACCACAGGCCTGCCCTGGGTGGCCGCGTCGCGATATTCGGTGAGGTCGGCGGCAACTTGCTGCGCCACGTCTGGGTCGAGGAACTTCAGCGTCCGGAGAAAGTCGGTGTGGTGGTCGTCGCCGGACTCCTCGGCGTAGGTGAACGGCTTGTACGGCGTGGCGGAAAGGAGCAGCAGTTTCGTGCCGGGGTAGTTGAAGAGCTGGTGGGCGAGCTCGCCGGGCCCGGTGGTGGCGTCGAGCAGCTCGGGGAAGCGCTGGAACTCGTCGAGGATCACCAGGTCAGGATCGAGCACAGCCAGACCGGCGCGGGCCAGCTCGGCCCGCATCTTGCTGATGAGGACGCGGACGCGCGGCTGCATAGATTCCGGCACGTCGCGACGACGCCCTATGTCGACGAGCAGCTCCTCGAATGTCGACAGCAGCCCCGTCCGCTTGCAGGCCGTGCGGAACTTCTTCGCGATGCCGGGGTCCGGGGGTCCATCGAGCTCGGCCTCGAACTGTGCGATGCGGTTTTCGAATGTTTTCCGGGAGCCCACCGTGCCTCGGAGCAGGGTGAGCGCGGCGTGCCGGTTCCACCCCGTCAGGTCGAGCACCGTGCCCAGCAGCAGGAAGAGCAGGGCGCGTTCCTGTACCTGGCCGGACTGGTGGCCCTTGCCGAAGGATGTGCCGGGGGTGAACGAGACCAGGTTGACTGCCAGGTGGCCGAGGTTCAGGTCGGGCTGCAGCTCACGGGAGTGCTTGGCCAACAGGCTGAGCCGGCTGGGGACGGCGGTGTGCTGGCCGCCCGTGACGTCGAGCCGCTTGAGGTTCTGTGTGGCCAGGTCGGTGTTGGAACAGACGTAGACCACGTTGACCTGCTGGCGGCGGGGCTCGTGCTGTAACTGCTCGATCGTCCGCGCGATCACCCCGCGCGCCACCAGGCTCTTGCCCAGCCCGGTTTCGTCGGAGACGAGGAACCGGTTCGCGGGGTCGCCGCCGTGAAATCGGTCCATGACGTGGTCGACGGTGCGGCGCTGGAACCCGGTGAGCCCGACCATCACGGCAGCGGCGTCGAAGGTGCTCATCGGGCCTCCGCCTCGGTCAGCCGCGCCCGGCTGGCGATAACGACGTCCCACAGGTCGCCGAACGTTTCGGGCAGGACAGACGCGCCGGCCTCGGTCGCGCGCAGCCGTCGCACCAGCCGGTCGAGGTCATCGATGGATTCAGGGGACTGCGCGAGTGCCCGGACGACGATCTCGAACAGTTGCGGTGCCGGTGCGAGCCGTCGTCCGTTCCCAGCGGCACCGTCCCCGGCGGCGAGCATTGCCAACGGGTGTGCCTGACCCAGCCCGAGGAGCAGGGCGACGAAGCGCAGGAACTTCTCCGGGGTATCGATTTGGGAAGCGAGCACCTCGTCGAGCCGTCCCTCAGGGTCACCCCGTAGCTCAGCGCGAACCACGCAGGCCTGCTCGCGGCCATTGCGGTCACGCACCCGCAGCGTTAGGTACGGGCTGATCTCGAGCAGCGGGACACCGTCCACGGTCCCATGCCGAACAGCGCCGTCCTGAACGTGCAGCGCGGAGCCGGGGTGCGCGAGCGGCTCGACCTGGGCACGCAGGTCCGTCGGGACGCTGGCCCGGTCGGAGGTCTCGACCCGCAGCGAGTACGCCGCACCAGAGCGGGCGACGGTGACGATCCAGCCGCGGGAGGCGAGCACGCGCACCGCGTTTTCGAGCACCCACCGAGCCTCGGCGTCAGGGTCCGTGTCCGCGCCACCCTCGGTTTCGTACGGTTCGAGCATCCCCAGGAAGGGTGAGTCGGGGGAGAGCATGGTCGCCACGCCAAGCGCCCTCTTTCCGCCGGTGAGCTCTACGAGGATCTCAACGTTGCGGGCGAGCGCCGCGTCGGTGGCGTTGGCGGAGCCGAGGAAGACGTGCGCCTGTTGGCCCCGTTCGACGACGACGATCTTGGCGTGCAGCCCGCTCAGCAGCGGCGCGGGTGTGTTGTCGGTGGCATCGCCGTCGTCCAGGCCGGCGATGGCGCTGACCACATAGGTCGAGGACAGCGTCGCGAGGGTGTCAGGGGACAGTCCGTCGAGGGAAAGGTCGCGGGATACGACGGTGGCGTCCCGTGAGTCCTGGGTCAGGCGCTTGACGCCGGCGTCGTTCAGGAACGGCGACACCACGAGGTGGCGGTAACCGGAAAACTCCGGTGCTGCTCGCACTCCGTTCACTCCGAAGACGTGCAGGGCGAGGTCGGTGACGCCGTCGGGGTGTTCCCACTCGAGGTGGCGGGCGTCCTCGGCCAGCTGGAGCACCCGGTCACGGCGTGCCTGCGGCATGGGGCGGGCGAGTGTGTCGGGCAGCGAGCGGAGCAGCGCGCTGAGAGGCCGGTTGCTGGCCTGTGGGCGCCCACCGCGGGTGGCGTCGAGGCGCAGCGCGACGTCCCAGGAGTGGTCATCGGTGAGGTTGCGGCTCAGGCACAGCAACCGGTAGCTGTCAGGTAGGTCGTCGTCGCAGCGGTAGCGCAGGAGCCACAGCTTGGGATGGAAGAGACCGCCGACGGGTGCGAGCACCTCATGCAGCATTGGCACAAGGAACTCGAACAGCGCGCTGTACCGAGTAGGGACACGCACCATGCCGGCCTGGGCGAACACGTCGACGCGGTCGGCACAGGAGCGGACTGCCTCCAACGTGCTCACCGGGTCGGTGGTGCTGCGGACGGCGAAGCTCGCGAACGCTAGCGGCGGCACCAGCGCCGCGGTAAGGCGAGGGTGAACGTAGTGCCCACCGCCGCGTCGAGCGCGTACCCCTCGGGGGGGCGCAGCTGATCAAGCAACACCACACGGCTATCAGGCGCCAGCACCGTCGGCCCCCTCCCGGATGTCGGCGGTGATACGGCGGACCGTCCCCCAGCGGTACACCGGCCGCGACGTCCCCGAGGCGCCGGACCATGTCCGGAGCAGCCGCTCGTTAACCAACCGGGATTGGGTGCCCTTCTGCCGGCGCTCCCGGTTCTCGACGAGCGCCCGCAGCTCCGTGTCGTTGACGGCGCCGACGGCGCGGCCGCTGATCACAGCGTCGAGCCAGGCGTCGACGAAGCTGCGCGTCTGGATGCCGATGCGCGGGTTGAGGCTGCGCACCACGTCCCACATTTCGTCACGGTCCCAGGCGCGGAGCAGGGCAGCGTCGTTCTGACAGTCCTGCGCCCAATCGCGGATTTCTTCGCGGAAGCTCGCGACCGGCTGGTTCTGGACGTTGTGACCGGCGGCTTCGTACTTCTCGGCGATGAGCAGGTTGTAGAGCAGTGCAGCGCCCTCCAGTGCGAGGCTGAAGTGTCGGCCGTGCTGCAGCAGCGTTGCGGGCGGTCCTTCTGCGGCGAGGCACGCGTGGTCGAACCATGGTGGCGTGCCCTCCGGACTGAGCGGGGCTTCGGTGGTGAGGAGGTGCGCGAGCAGGGTGCCGGGGACGGTTTCGAGGATGCGCTCCTTGAGCCAGGTTGCCTCCTCGGGGCGCAGTGCCATCCCTCCCTCGACCTCGGCGGGGAAGCCGGAGGGGGGCGCGGGAAGCGTGGGGTGCCAGTCCTGGGTGGCGCGCAGCGCCAGCTCGTCGTCGGGTCCGAGGGCGGGGGCCATAGGGCCAAGCATCTCGGGTGCGACGTCGCGGGTGAGGATGCCGTAGCGGCCGAGGGCGGACCAGTAGATCGCGGACGGCAGAGTCTTCACGCTGGCCCCGGCCACTCGACCGATGAGCCCCTCACCGACGCCGATACCTTGGTCTTTGAGCGCGTCGATGAGGCGGCGCTCCTGGGTGTCGGCCCAGGCGTTCAACTTGGCGCCGCGCCGGGTTTTGGCGCCCAAGGTGTAAATCCAGGGGATGAAGAGGAAGTAGCGCGCCCGGGTGTGGATGGTCGAAGCGCCGGGAAACAGGCCATCGCTGAAGGCGTCGCGGATCTGGCCAATACCCAGCTCGTCTCGGCTCTCCGACTGCGCCAACATCCCGATGAGCTCACGCACGCGCCGCTGCTCCTCGGCGGACGTGTCGAGCCAAGATATGGACGACGGCACCGGTACCTCCTTGGTCACGAACCGCGGACGCTGGTTGCTTGTTCAGCACCTCGACGGTCAGTTGTCCGGTTTGCCCAAAGCGAACTCGGCAGGCGCGTCAGCGTACTGGCATTCGCGCGCGCGGCGAATTCACCGACCCGGCCGCAAGGCCCCGGCCTGCTGCTGTGGCAGGTCACCAACGCGTGGCAGGCCGCGCAGCGCGCCGCGCCCACTCGACCTCACTCATGTGCAGTTCGTCCTGCTCGCCTCGCTCGCCTACCACAGACTTTTAACCTGTCCGCAAGGGGATCCTTGGCCGTTTAACCGGACCAAGGGGCAGACGCACGGGCGTCAGCAGGCGGTGTAGATCTGTTCATCGGTGGCGAGGGCGGTAAGGCTGCGCGGAGGCGCTCGACCTCGTCCTTGCGTGGCGGCCCTGCGCTTCCCAAGTGCGACTCGGCGACCAGCGTCTGTCCCCCGGGCAGCGCGAAGAGGGTGACGGTACGGCTGGCCACGTCGCTGCCGTAGTCGCGACCACCGCGTCCGAGCACGTCGAGGACCTGCAGG
>JAABVA010005628.1_pt1 | contig 11310 bp, 11 predicted proteins | sample 5560331 | NCBI WGS metagenome assembly JAABVA01 (sample SAMN12812661, study PRJNA571458) | rock metagenome | isolation source: Antarctica rocks | place: Antarctica: Victoria Land, Mt New Zealand sud | collected 2016-01-07
GGTCGAGAAGGCCAAGCGCTTTCCAGGGCAATAGCGGCGCTCAGTACACCGGTCCGGTGAGCTTCTCGCCGGGCCCCATGCCGGGTTCGTCCGGGTGTACCGAGTACTCCCGGAACGCGCGCTGCAAAGACTGCAGACCGTCGCGCAGCGGACCGGCGTGCGGACCGAGGTACTCCAGGGACGCAGTGATCAGCCCGGCCAGCGCGCTGATGACGCGGCGGGCCTCATCGAGGTCCCGGTGCGGGCTCGCCGCCGGTTCGGGGTCGGCGAGTCCGAGCTTTTCTGCGGCTGAGCTCATCAGCATTACCGCCGCTCGGCTGATCACCTCGACGGCGGGAACCTCGGCGAGCTCGCGGGGATCCGGAACGGCTTCGGTGTGTGGCTGATCGCTCATGGCTGGTACTCTTTCACCTACGACCGCCCCCGGTTCACGCTGGGGGCAGCAAGTGGAGCCCCGCTCCCACCTCCGCGTCGTGCACGGCAGTACGCCAGCATGGCACGTGGGTCCGGTCCCGCCCGAGTGATCGGGTGCTGGGTGCATTCCCCTGGGATGTACTGGGATCGGTCGGCAACGGGCCCTGCACGCCGTACGGCGTCGGGGCCTTCGTCGTGGAATGCCCGGTTCAGCGTGGTCGTTATAGACAGGTCAAGAACGCCGAACCTAGGAGGCCCCATCAGCGCTGATACCCGCATCAACGATCGCATCCGTGTTCCCGAAGTCCGCCTCGTCGGACCGAACGGCGAGCAGGTTGGGATCGTTCGCGTGGAAGATGCACTTCGCTTGGCCGTGGAGGCCGACCTCGACCTGGTCGAGGTTGCTCCCGAGGCCCGTCCGCCGGTCTGCAAGCTCATGGACTACGGCAAGTTCAAGTACGAGAACGCGCAAAAGCAGCGTGAGTCGCGCAAGAACCAGCAGATGACGGTGGTCAAGGAGCAGAAGCTCCGTCCCAAGATCGACTCGCACGACTATGAGACCAAGAAGCGCAACGTGGTTCGCTTCCTCAGGGCCGGGCACAAGGTCAAGGTCACCATCATGTTCCGTGGACGCGAGCAGTCCCGGCCCGAGCTGGGCTTCCGGCTGCTGCAGCGTCTCGGCGCCGACGTGGTGGATCTCGGTTTCGTAGAGACCTCCGCCAAACAGGACGGTCGGAACATGACGATGGTGCTGGCGCCGCACAAGGGAGCCAAGACCAGGGTCAAGGCCCAGCAGGGCGCCGAGGCGCAGGCTGCTCCCCAACCCGTTGCGCCCCAGCCCGCCGCCCAGCCTGCACCGACCGAAGCAGCACCAACCGAGCAGAAGTCCGCGTCCTAGCCAGCCCCCGCGACGGCGCCCTCACGGGTCCGTGCTTTCAATATGATGAATGAGGATCGTTCATGCCCAAGATGAAGACCCACAAAGGCACTGCCAAGCGCATCAAGGTGTCCGGCACGGGAAAGCTGCTGCGCGCGCAGGCCAATCGCCGCCACCTGCTGGAGCACAAAGCCACCAAGCGCACCCGTCGCATCGACGGCACCACCAACGTGGATCCGCGCGACGCCGGCCGGATCAAGCGCCTGCTCGGCATGTGACTGCCTCACCAGTGACGGCCACAGCACGCGCTCAACGGCGCTGACGGCCACCCCCGCACACCCGGGCGGCAACCCCGCCCCCGAGATCGACAGGACCCACCAGTGGCACGCGTAAAGAGGGCGGTCAACGCCCAGAAGAAGCGACGGACAACGCTCGAGTCGACGGCCGGCTACCGCGGACAGCGCTCACGGCTGTACCGCAAGGCCAAGGAGCAGATGCTCCACTCGATGAACTATGCCTATCGCGACCGCCGTGCGCGCAAGGGCGAGTTCCGCAAGCTGTGGATTCAGCGCATCAACGCTGCGGCGCGTGCGAACGACATGACGTACAACCGCTTCATCCAGGGTCTGAAGGCCGCCGGTGTCGAGGTGGACCGCAAGGTGCTGGCCGACATGGCGGTCGCCGACCCCGCTGCCTTCGCCGCCCTGGTGGAGCTGGCCAAGGCCAACGTGCCCGCCGACGTCAACGCGCCCAAGGACACCACCGAGGCAGGGAGCGCAGCCTGAGCGCGACGAACCCAGCAGGAAACCGACCCGCGGACCCGTTCACCGAACGGACCCCGCGGGTCGTTTCCGCTGTGAAGCTGCACCGCGGTGCTGCGCGACGCAAGGCCGGCCGTTTCCTGGCCGAGGGCGCGCAAGCCGTCCGGGAGGCGCTGTCGGCGGGCGTCGTCCGGGAGCTGTTCTGCACTCCGGACGCCGGCGTGCGCCACCCGGACCTGCTCGCCGCCGCCGAGGGGTACCGGGTGGCGGTCAGCATCGTCACCGAGCGGGCGGCAGCAGTTCTGTCCGAGACGGTCACCCCGCAGGGTCTGGTGGCGGTGTGCGACCTGGTCGACGTGCCCATCGAAGCCGCCCTCAACGGTGCGCCGACGCTGGTAGCCGTGCTCGTCGACGCCAATGAGCCGGGCAACGCAGGCACCGTCATCCGGGTCGCCGACGCCGCCGGAGCGGCCGCGGTGGTGCTCGCCGGGGACAGCGTCGACGTGCACAACGGCAAGTGCGTCCGAGCCAGCACCGGCAGCGTCTTCCACCTGCCCCTCGCCCGGAATCGCGACGTCCAGGGTGCGGTGCATCGGGCGCGCGCTGCGGGACTGCAGGTCCTCGCCAGCGCCGCCGACGGAGAGCTCGACCTCGACGACGCGGACACTGTCCTGCGCTCGCCAACGGCGTGGCTGTTCGGCAACGAGGCCCACGGTTTGCCTGCGGGCGTTGCCGCGGCCGCCGACCATCGGGTCCACATCCCCATCCACGGCCGGGCGGAAAGCCTCAACCTCGCAACCGCTGCCGCCTTGTGCCTCTACGCCAGCGCCCGCGTCCAACGCGCGGCTCCGCTGAGCCCGGAAGGCGCATGAGCACAATCGCCTAGGATCGTTGCGGTAACAAGCCAGCCCGGAGCCCGGCTCCTGACCCGATCGAGGTGCAGCACCCCGTGTCCGCCACCAATGACCCCTACGACCCGAAACAGGTGGCCGCGCTGTCGCCCGACGCGCTCAACCAGGCGGGGGAGCAGGCCGTGGCGGCCTTCGCGGCGGCGCAGGATCTCGACGCCCTGGCGCAGGCCCGCACCGCGCACCTGGGTGAGCGGTCGCCGGTGCTGCTCGCGCGGCGTGAACTTGGTGCCCTGCCGCCGGCGGCCCGCGCCGACGCCGGCAAGCGGGTGAATCAGGTGCGGGCGGCCGCCCAACAGGCCTATGACGAGCGACACGCGGTGCTGCTCGCCGAGCGGGATGCGGCCGTGCTCGTGGCCGAGGCGGTCGACGTCACCCTGCCGGCGCAGCGGCTGCCGCTCGGCGCACGCCACCCCATCACCGCCATCTCCGAGCGGGTGGCCGATGTGTTCGTGGCCATGGGCTGGGAGGTGGCGGAGGGCCCGGAGCTGGAGGTGGAGCACTTCAACTTCGACGCACTGAACTTCTTGCCCGATCACCCGGCCCGGACTATGCAGGACACCTTCTACGTCGCACCGGAAGGTTCCCGGCAGGTACTGCGCACCCACACGTCCCCGGTGCAGGTGCGATCGATGCTGGAACGGGACCTGCCGTTGTTCGTGGTGTGCCCGGGGCGAACCTTTCGTACCGATGAGCTCGACGCCACCCACACCCCGGTGTTCCACCAGGTAGAGGGGCTCGCCATCGCCGAGGGCCTGACCATGGCGCACCTCAAGGGCACCCTCGACGCCTTCGCGCGGGCCATCTTCGGCCCCGAGTCGAAGATCCGGCTGCGGCCGAGCTATTTCCCCTTCACCGAGCCCTCCGCCGAGCCGGATGTCTGGTTCCCGGAGAAGAAGGGTGGCGCGGGCTGGGTCGAGTGGGGCGGCTGCGGGATGGTCCACCCCAATGTGTTGCGAGCCGCGGGAATCGACGCCGAGCGCTACTCCGGCTTCGCCTTCGGGATGGGTATCGAGCGGACCCTGATGTTCCGCAACGGCATCCCCGACATGCGCGACATGGTGGAGGGCGACGTGCGCTTCACCCTGCCCTTCGGCGTCCAGGCCTGACGCCCCGCAAGCTGTGCGAAGAGAGAGCTGACTGACGTGCGCGTACCCCTGTCCTGGTTGTCCGCCGACGCGGGCCTGCCTCCAGATGCCTTGCCTGCCGACGCGGCCGAGGTGGGCGAGGCCTTTGTCCGGGTCGGCCTGGAGCTGGAAGAGCTCGCGCCGGTCGGGGGAGTCACCGGCCCCGTGGTGCTGGGCCGGGTCCAGGAGATCACCGAGCTCAGCGAGTTCAAGAAGCCGATCAGGTTCTGCCAGGTCGCCGTCGGCGAGTCGCAGCCGCGCGGGATTGTCTGTGGGGCAACGAACTTCGCGGTCGGCGATCTCATCGTGGCCGCGCTACCCGGCAGCGAGCTGCCCGGTGGCTTCGCCATCGCCGCACGCAAGACCTACGGCCACGTCTCCGAGGGGATGATCTGTTCGGCTCGCGAGCTGGGGCTGGGCAGCGAGCACTCCGGGATCCTGGTGCTGCCGGCCGGCGCCGGCGAGCCGGGCGAGGACGCCGTCGCCGCACTGGGCCTGGACGATGCGGTGATCGAGCTGGCGATCACCCCGGACCGGGGATACTGCTTCTCGGTGCGCGGGCTGGGTCGCGAGCTGGCCGCGGCCTACGACCTGGAGTTCTCCGACCCCGGATGTGGACAGCTTCCGGCCGAGGACGCGGACGTGTGGCCGCTGACGGTGCAGCCGGAGAGTCTGTGCACCCGCTTCGTGGTGCGCCGGGTCAACGGGGTCGATGCGCATGCGGTGAGTCCGTGGTGGCTGCAGCGCCGCCTCCTGTTGGCCGGCATGCGACCGATCTCCGCGGCCGTGGATGTCACCAACTACGTGATGCTCGAGCTCGGCCAGCCGCTGCACGCCTTCGACGCCGGCGCGCTGAAGGGTGAGCTGGTGGTGCGCAAGGCCAACGGCGGCGAGAAACTGGCCACCCTCGACGGCGCGGTCCGCGCGCTCGACCCGGACGACGTGGTGATCTGTGACGATTCCGGCCCGGTGTCCCTGGCCGGAATCATGGGCGGGGCGAGCACCGAGGTCGGTGAGAACACCACGGACGTCCTCCTCGAGGCGGCGACCTGGGATCCGCTGAGCGTCGCCCGCACCGCCCGGCGGCACAAGCTGCCGAGTGAGGCCAGCAAGCGCTTCGAGCGCGCGGTGGATCCGGCCCTGGCGCCCGTGGCCCTGGAACGGGCAGCGCAGTTGCTGGCCGAGATCACCGGCGGCACCGTGGCGCCCGGCCGCACCGACGTCGGTGGGGTTCCGGCTCGGCAGGGCATTCCTCTCCCCGCGGACCTGCCCGGGCGGGTGGCCGGCCTGGTCTACCCGGCGGCCACCGTCGTGGCCCGGCTGCGCCAGGTCGGTTGCGCCGTGACCGAGGACGAGTCCGAGCATGTGACCGAGGACGAGTCCGAGCATGTGACCGAGGACGAGTCCGAGCTCGTCGTCACCCCGCCGAGCTGGCGTCCGGACATCACCCAGCAGGCAGACCTGGTAGAGGAGGTGTTGCGCTTGGAAGGCCTGGACGCCATTCCCTCGGTGCTGCCTACCGCCCCAGCTGGGCGCGGGCTCACCCCGGCGCAACGACGTCGGCGCGCGGTATCCAAGGCGCTCGCCGCAAGCGGCTACGTCGAGGTGCTGCCCAGCCCGTTCCTGCCGGCCGGGGTGTTCGACGACTGGCGGCTGGACGCCGACGACCACCGTCGGCGCACCGCAGCCGTGCTCAACCCGCTGGAGGCTGACCGCGGCCAGCTCGCCACCACGTTGCTGCCAGCCCTATTGGAAACCCTGCAGCGCAACGTATCCCGCGGCCAGCGGGACCTGTCGCTGTTCGGTGTCGCGCAGGTGGTACTGCCGTCCGAAGGCTCCGTGCAGGTCACGCCCCTGGCTGCCCTGCCCGTGGACCGGCGCCCGAGCCAGGAGGAGATCGACGCACTCCTGGTCTCCCTTCCCGCGCAACCGGTGCACGTCGCAGTGGTGCTCTGCGGACAGCGCGAGCGGGCCGGCTGGTGGGGACCGGGGCGTAACGCGGAGACGTTCGACGCCATCGCCGCCGCCACAGCAGTAGCGAAGGCCAGCGGGGTGGAGCTGACGGTGCGGCAGGCCCAGTACGCGCCGTGGCACCCGGGCCGCTGCGCGGAGCTCGTCGTCGACGACGTGGTCGTCGGGCATGCCGGCGAGCTGCACCCGGCCGTCATCGAACGCTGCGGGCTGTCCAAGCGGATCTGCGCCATGGAACTCAACCTGGACGCGATCCCGGTGCGGGAGGTGCTGGTTGCCCCGGTGGTGTCCCCGTTCCCGCCCGTGCTGCAGGACATCGCCCTGACGGTGGACGCGGGCGTTCCCGCTGCCGACGTGGAGCGGGCTCTCCGTGCGGGTGGGGGCCCGCTGCTGGAGGACGTCCGACTGTTCGACGTGTACGTCGGGGCTCAGCTGGGCGAAGGCAAGCGGTCCCTGGCCTTCGCGCTGCGCTTTCGGGCGACCGATCGCACGCTCACGGAGGACGAGGCCACCGCAGCCCGCGATGCGGCCGTCGCAGCTGCGACCACCGCGACGGGTGCGGTACTCCGCGGCTGAACCCTTTCCTGTTCGCCAAGTTGCACAACTTGGCGCTGTGGGCGGCCCCGGAGACGCCATGTTGCACAACTTGAGCACGTGGGTTCGTTCGGCGCCGCCATGTTGCACAACTTGGCGAACCGGGGCGGGGCAGCAGCCGATTGTATAGACTTGCACAGTCGTGCATAATCATGGGAATGACGATCAGGGTGGCAGTTGCCGGCGCGAGCGGCTACGCGGGCGGTGAGATCCTGCGCCTGCTCCTCGGCCACCCGGCTGACGTGGAGATCGGTGCACTGACCGCGGGCGCCAACGCGGGCAGTCGGCTGGGTGAGCACCAACCACAGCTGCTACCCCTGGCCGATCGGGTACTGGGGGAGTCAACGGTGCAGGAGCTTGCTGGCCACGATGTGGTGTTTCTCGCGCTGCCCCACGGACACTCCGCCGCACTGGCCGCCCAGTTGCCCGACGATGTGGTGATCATCGACTGCGGTGCCGACTTCCGGCTCACCGATGCGGACGCCTGGACGCGGTACTACGGCAGCGACCATGCGGGCAGCTGGCCCTACGGCCTGCCCGAGCTGCCGGGTGCCCGGGCCGGCCTGCTCGGCGCCAAGCGCATCGCCGTGCCCGGCTGCTATCCCACCGCGGCCAGCCTCGCGCTGGCCCCCGCGCTGGCGGCCGGAATTATCGAGCCGAGGGTGAGCATCGTCGCCGTCACCGGGACGTCCGGAGCAGGCAAGGCCCTCAAGCCGAACCTGCTCGGCTCGGAGGTCATGGGTTCGGTCAGCGCGTACGGCGTCGGCGGTTTGCATCGGCACACCCCGGAGATCCGGCAGAACTTGTCCGTGGTGGCCGGCACTGCCGTCGGTGTCTCCTTCACTCCGGTGCTCGCACCGATGCCGCGCGGGATCCTCGCCACCTGCACCGCCCGCACCGAGGTCGATGCCGAGCAGGCCCGCGAGGTTTACCAGAAGGCCTGTTCGGACGAGCCCTTCCTGCACCTCCTGCCCGAAGGCCAGTTCCCCAGCACCGGCGCGGTCCTGGGCTCCAACGCACTGCAGCTGGGCGTGACGGTGGACGCCGAGGCGGGCCTGCTGGTGGTGATTGCCGCCGTGGACAACCTCACCAAGGGCACGGCCGGTGGCGCGGTGCAATGCATGAACCTCGCCCTCGGCCTGCCCGAGACTGCGGGCCTGTCCACGGTGGGTCTCGCGCCGTGACCCTGGTACGCAACCACGGCGTCACCGCCCCCGCCGGCTTCAAGGCCTCGGCAGTCCGTGACACGGTCGACGTGGCTCTGGTCTGCAGCGAAGGCCCCGACCTGGCGGCGGCCGGCGTGTTCAGCGACGACGCGGACGAAGCGGCAGCCGTGCTCTGGACTCGCCAGGTCCTCACCACCGGCCGCTTGCGGGCCGTCCTGCTGGCTCCAGCCCAAAGCCCCCCGGAGGAGGTCACCGCGTCCTTCGGCGATGTCCACCGCGGGGCCGAGGAGCTGGCCACCACCCTGAGCAACTGGGGAACCGAGACCGGCGCCGTCGAGGTGGCGGTGTGGGCAACCGGGGGCGGCCAGCCGATCGAGCCCTTCCTCGCTGCCGTCGCCGAGGCCGTGCACGAGCTGGCCGGCGGGATCAGCGGCGGCACGGAAGCGGCTGGGGCCCTGGCCGGTCGTCGGGCCGCCGCCGTGCAGGTCGCCGAGCAACACGAGGACGGCTGGACCGTCGGTGGCATGGCCGGCGGCGCGGGCACGGTGTGCGTGCTCACCACCGACGCCGTCGCGAGCACCGCGACACTGCAGCAAGCCCTGAACACGGCCACCGCGAATCGGCTGCCGAACAGCCCGCACACCACGGTGCTGGTGTTGGCTTCGGGAGCCAGTGAACATGCGCCCACCCCGCTGGAGTTCAGCGCCGCGGTTGCGACGGTGTACCAGGATCTACGTGTGCAGACATCGACCACCCGGCTGGAGGAGTCGGCGTGAGCGCCGGTCCCCTGCAGCAGCACCTGTCCGCCGCTGCCCAGAAAGCCGGCGTCTTGATCGAGGCGCTGCCGTGGTTGCAGCGCTTCCATGGCCGGATCGTGGTGGTCAAGTACGGCGGAAACGCGATGGTCGACGGCGAGCTCAAGCGCGCCTTCGCCCAGGACATGGTGTTCCTGCGCACGGCCGGCATCCACCCGGTGGTGGTGCACGGCGGCGGACCGCAAATCAGCGCGATGCTCACCCGGCTCGGCCTGGTCGGCGAGTTCAAGGGCGGCCTGCGGGTAACCACCCCAGAGGTGATGGACGTCGTCCGGATGGTCCTCTTCGGCCAGGTCGGACGAGAGCTCGTCGGGCTGATCAACTCACATGGTCCGTTCGCGGTTGGACTTTCCGGGGAGGACGCGCACCTGTTCACCGCAGCGCGGCGCACGGCCACCGTCGAGGGCGAACAGGTCGACATCGGGCTCGTCGGTGACGTGGTGGGCGTCAATCCCGACGCGGTGGAGGATCTGGTGCGTGCGGGACGCATCCCGGTGGTGTCCTCCATTGCCCCGGACGTCGCCGGAGTGGTGCACAACGTGAACGCCGACACGGCGGCCGCCGGCCTGGCTCAGGCCCTGGGCGCGGAGAAGCTCGTGGTGCTCACCGACGTCGAAGGTCTCTACACCGACTGGCCCGACCGCTCCTCACTGCGCACCGTGATCGAAGACGAGGAGCTAGCCCAGCTGCTCCCCACGTTGGACGCGGGCATGGTGCCCAAGATGGAGGCCTGCTTGCGGGCCGTGCGCGGCGGCGTGCCCACCGCCCACGTGATCGACGGCCGGGTGGCCCACTCCGTGTTGCTCGAGATCTTCACCTCCGAGGGCGTGGGCACCATGGTCGTTCCCTCTGCAACCCTCCCCGCCCCGACGACAGGAGAGCTGCCATGACCGCACCGCTGCAGCAGCGCTGGGGCGCCAGCCTGATGAACAACTACGGCACGCCCGCGGTGGCGCTGGTGCGTGGCGACGGGGCGGTCGTCACCGACGCGGACGGCAAGCAATATCTGGACCTCCTCGGCGGCATCGCCGTCAACGTGCTCGGCCACGCGCACCCCGCCGTGATCGACGCCGTCACCCGGCAGATCGCCACCCTGAGCCACGTCTCCAACCTGTACATCAACGAGCCCGCCGTCGCGGTGGCCGAACAGTTGCTGTCCCATCTCGGTACCGAGCACGGGCGGGTGCTGTTCGGCAACTCCGGGGCGGAGGCCAACGAGGCGGCTTTCAAGATTGCCCGGCGCACCGGTCGGCGCAAGATCATCGCCGCGGAGGACTCCTTCCACGGCCGGACCATGGGTGCACTCGCGCTCACCGGGCAGGCCGCCAAGCGCACCCCGTTCGAACCGATGCCTCCTGGTGTGCAGCACGTTCCCTACGGCGACGTGGCCGCGCTCGACGCTGCCGTCGACGCCGACACCGCCGCGGTGATGCTGGAGCCGATGCTCGGTGAATACGGGGTGGTCGTGCCGCCGGCCGGCTACCTCGTCGCGGCCAGGGAGATCACCACCCGGCACGGCGCGCTGCTCATGCTCGACGAGGTGCAGACCGGCATGGGGCGCACCGGTTCCTTCTTCGCCCACCAGGCCACCGGCATCACCCCCGACGTGATCACGCTCGCCAAGGGACTCGGCGGTGGGCTGCCCCTGGGTGCGTGCATCGGGCTCGGCGGGGCCGGGGAGCTGCTCGAGCCCGGCCAGCACGGCACCACCTTCGGCGGCAATCCCGTCTGCTGCGCGGCCGCGCTCGCGGTGTTGGACACCCTCCGTTCGGAAAGGCTGGTCGAGCGCGCGGGGGCGCTGGGCAAGGACATCGCCACGGGTATCGAAGAGCTGAATCATCCGTTGATCGACCATGTTCGGGGCGGTGGGCTGCTGCTCGGGGTGGTACTGCGTGCCGAGGTGGCGGCGCAGGCCGAGCGGGTCGCCCGCGAGGCCGGATTCCTCATCAACGCCGCCCGCCCAAACGTGCTGCGTCTCGCCCCGCCGTTGGTGCTCACCGACGAGCAGGCGCAGCGCTTCGTTGCCGCCCTCCCCGCCATCCTCGACACCGCACAGGAGCCCTCCTCATGACCCGCCATTTCCTGCGCGACGACGAGCTCAGCCCCGCGGAGCAGGCCGAGGTGCTGGCTTTGGCCGCCCAGCTCAAGCAGCACCCCTACTCCGCGCGGCCGCTGGAAGGCCCGCAGGGCGTCGGCGTGATCTTCGAGAAGAACTCCACCCGCACCCGGTTCTCCTTCGAGGTGGGTATCGCCCAGCTCGGTGGCCACGCGGTGGTGGTGGACGGACGCACCATGCAGCTCGGTCGGGAGGAGACCATCGACGACACCGGGCAGGTGTTGTCCCGCTATGTCAGTGCCATCGTGTGGCGCACCTTCGCCCAGAAGCGACTCGAGCTCATGGCCAGCGGGTCGACGGTGCCGGTGGTCAATGCGCTCTCCGACCTGTTCCACCCCTGCCAGGTGCTCGCCGACCTGCAGACCATCGCGGAGCGCCGGGGCGAGCTGAAAGGCCTGCGGCTGAGCTACTTCGGGGACGGGGCCAACAACATGGCGCACTCGTTGCTGCTCGGCGGCGCGACCGCCGGCATGCACATCACCATCGCCGCGCCGGAGGGCTTCGTCCCCGACGGGGCCGTCCTTGCGGCCGCGCGCGCGGGCGGCGGAGACCGGCGCCAGC
>JAABVA010005630.1_pt1 | contig 11304 bp, 10 predicted proteins | sample 5560331 | NCBI WGS metagenome assembly JAABVA01 (sample SAMN12812661, study PRJNA571458) | rock metagenome | isolation source: Antarctica rocks | place: Antarctica: Victoria Land, Mt New Zealand sud | collected 2016-01-07
CGCCTGACGCGGTGGGTCTCCCGGCCGGGGCCGAGGGGGTCGATGGCAGCGCCGATGAGGTCCTGCGGGCGCTGGCCGACCCGCACCGCCGCCGCATCCTGACCCTGGTCCGAGGCGGCGAGCTCGCCGCCGGTGACATCGCCGGGCACTTTCCGGTCACGCAGCAGGCCATCAGCCACCACCTGCAGGTTCTGCTACGCGCCGGGCTCCTCCACGAACGCCGCGCCGGGACCCGCCGCCTCTACGCCCTGCACCCGGAGGGGCTCGACCCGGTCCGCGCTGTCCTCACCGACCTGTGGCCCGACGCCCTCACCCGGCTCAAGCACGCTGTCGAACGGGACCACCCCCGCCCGGGGAAACAGCCAACGCCGTGACCGGACCCGACCCGGACCTGGATCACGCTCCCGTGACGGTGACGGTGCGCATCGGGGCCAGTCCTGAGGTGGTGTTCCCCTACTTCACCGACCCGGCGCTGCTCGTCGAGTGGATCGGGGAGTGGGCCGACCTGCACCCGCAGGTGGGTGGTGCGTTCGCACTCGACGTCCACCGGGTCTCCGTCCGGGGCCGCTACCTCACCGTCGACCCACCACACCGAGTCGAGTTCACCTGGGGGATCCCCGGCAACGACATCCTTCCCGCGGGCTCAACCCGCGTCGAGGTCCGTCTCACCCCCGACGGTGACGACACCCTCGTCGAACTCACCCACCACGACCTACCCGCCGTGCAGGCCGAGCCACACCGCGCCGGCTGGACCACGTATCTCACCCACCTCAGCCAGATCCGCGTCCGACGTCGACCAACCGAAGCGCCGCCACGCCGCACCTGACCGCGCAAGACACCTCCCTCCTGCGGGGCGGCGCCGGATGTAACGGTGCTGCTGGCCGCCGGGTTGTGGCTGGCGCCGGTCCGCGCAGCGGTCGCGGTGAGATCACCGGCCGGGCCGACCTCGTCGTCGGAGTAGAAACCGGCGGCGGGTGGTGCGGGAGGAGGTAACCCCGATGCGGGTGGCGGTAGCGGGTGGCACCGGGCTGGTGGGGCGACACGTCGTGACGGCCCTGACCGGCGCCGGTCACGACCCGGTCGTGCTCGCCCAATCCCGCGGGGTGGACCTGCGCAGCGGGGCGGGCCTGGCGGGGGCACTGGACGGGGTCGACGTGGTCATCGACGTGAGCAACGTGCGCACAGCACGGCGACGCCGGTCGGTCGACTTCTTCACCACCACCAGCCGCAACCTGCTCGACGCTGGCCGCCGCGCTGGTGTGGCCCACCACGTCACGCTGTCGATCGTCGGGGTCGACCGGGTCGGCGGGGGCTACTACACCGGGAAGGTGGCGCAGGAGGAGCTGGTGCTGGCCGGGCCGGTCCCGGCGACGGTGCTGCGGGCCACCCAGTTCCACGAGTTCGCGGGGCAGGTCCTGGCCGGGTCCCGTGGCCCGCTGGCGGTCATACCGCGGATGCGGATACAGCCGGTCGCGGCTCGGGAGGTCGCACAGGTGCTCGCCGAGCTCGCCGGCACCGGGCCGGCGGGTCGGGCGGCGGACCTGGCCGGCCCGGCCGAGTGCGAGCTGGTCGACCTGGCCCGTCAGCTGCTTCGGGCGCGCCGATCCCGGCGTCGGGTGCTGGGAGTGCGGCTGCCCGGCGCCGCCGGTGCGGCGATGGCAGCCGGGGCGCTGCTTCCGGCCGGGCCCGCCCGGCGGGGCCGGCTGAGCTTCCAGGAGTGGCTCACCACCGGATCGGACGACAGTCCCCGCGGCGGCGAGCCGCCCGGTCAGCGGTGAGCAGGTCCATCGGCCTGCCTAGGACGCCCCCGGTCTCACCGGACGCCGTGCTCGGGCAGCGGGTCGGTCAGGGTGGTGGTCGTGAGCGTTGAGCTGGTCGACCTGACGCACCCGCTGCACGAGGGGCTGGCGACCCACCCGGGACTGCCTGGTCCTGTCCACACGCTCTTCCGGACACGCCGGGAGTTCCAGGACAGCGGCGGGCAGCCCTTCCAGATCGACCGGGTCGACCTCGTCGGCAACACCGGCACCTACCTCGACAGCCCGTTCCACCGCTTCGCCGACGGCGACGACCTCGCGGCGCTGCCACTCGACGCGGTGGCGGACCTGCCCGTGGTCCTCGTCGACACTCGGGAACGCGGCGGGCGGGCGGTCGACGAGGCCCTCCTCGAGCGCGCCACCGCGGGCCGGCACCTCCCCGGCGCCGCGGTGCTCCTGCACACCGGGGGCGACGCGCACTGGGCGACTCCCGCCTACGCCGAGCAGGCCCCGTATCTCAGCGTTGGCGGCGCGGCCTGGCTGGCTGCCCGCCGCCCGGCACTGGTCGGGATCGACGCGGTGAACATCGACGACCTCGACGACCAGACCCGGCCGGCGCACTCCACGCTGCTGGGCGTCGGGGTGCTCGTGCTCGAGCACCTCACGAACCTGGCCGCCCTCCACGACCGCGACGGGCGCCTGCACGCGGCGCCGCTGCCCTGGCGGGGCATCGGGACCTGGCCCGTCCGCGCGTACGTCGTCGCCTCCCGGTGACCGCCAGCACCCGACGCAGCCGGCCGATCAAGAGCGTCCTGTGCCGGAGCGCACACCGCCACCGCAACCGATCGGCTCGCGCCGCCCGCCCGCGCGACCAGGACGTCATCCCGCTCCCGCTCCGGGCCTTTGTCACCGAAGCCCGGCGACCACGGCGACTGCCGGAGGCGTCCCTCTGCAGGCTTCGCGCTGAGCTCTCTCACCGGAGCGCACCCGGCCACCAGCGGGGACGACCGACCGCGGTCGGGCTTCGAGGGAACCCGCCGACAGGACAAGCACCGGCCATCCCGCTCCCGCTCGCAGTTCCCGACATGTCCGGGTTCAGGGTGTTGCTGCAACCCGCCGTCGTTGCCCGCCGACCGAAGCGCCGGTCCCGGTTCAGGAAACATGTCGGTCGAGGTGCTCACCCGGGAGCGCGTCACGGGGCGAGTGCGGTTGGCGCCGGTCAGCTGGGCGGGTGCTTGACCGGCTCAGTGGCGTCGTTATGGTGGCGCAACCGCGCGGCTCGACGGGGAGACGCGCCTGCGATGGTGGGGTAGATCATGCTCAGAGGCCGCCGCGTCAGCTGCCTGCTCACCCTGGTCGCCGTGTCGGCCCTGGCCGGGGCGACCGTCACGGCGCCGCCGGCTGCGGCCGGCCCGGCTGCTGTGCCGGTCCGGGCTCGCCCAGTTCCCTCAACAGCGCCGACCATCTCGATCGCTGATCGGTTGCCTCACAGGCGGTTCGTCGTGGCCGGCACCCGGGCGTACGAGGTCGGCACCGAGGACGCGCGCTATCCCGTCATCGGCTTCCACACCCGCGGTGAGATGGGAGGCTTCTGGTCTCCGCCGGTGAAGCTGCTGGACGGGTTGTGGTTCGGCATCGACCACCGGTGGGTCGGGCGGGCCACCCGTTTCACCCGTGGGTATGGCACCGTCTCATTCGCGCTGCCGACGACGTCGGGTGTGTCGCTGAGCCGCACCGACGTCGTTCCCGACGGGTCCCGCTCGATCCTGGTCGGCCTGACGCTGCGGTCGGCCACCTCCCGCACCGTGTCCCTCAGTCTGGACGCGCACTCGGAGCTGATGGGTGTCTACCCGTGGGGTGAGACCAAGCCGTCCCAGCTGACCGCCAACGGCCAGGACACTGCGTCCGGCGGCGGTGGGCGCCTCACGTTCACCGACGCGAGGCATCCCTACGCGGCGGTCGTCGGCGCGGCGTCGCTGACCCCGACCTCGGTCGCGACGGGCCGCGACTTCCGCGGGCCGCAAGACCCCGCGAAGGTGTGCCCGCCATCGGGGCCCAAGGCTCGGCCAGCGCCGGACACCTGTGACGACACGGCATACGGCCGGGGCGCCGGTGGCCGGCTCACCTACTCGGTGCGTCTGGCCGCGGACCACCCGCGTGCGGTGTGGTTCGTCGTCGCCGGCTCCGACGATGGCCTCGCCCGGGCGCGGGCCGTCTTCACCGCCGCCGCCCGCAACCCCGCGGGGGCGGCCCAGGCCAAGGTCGCCGCCCGCGTCGCCCTGGCCAGGTACAGCCAGGTCACGCTGCCCGGGGACCCGCTGTTGGCGCGGTCGCTGCTGTGGAGCCGGCAGGACCTCGCCGATCTGCACCAGACGGTGACGAATCTTCATGTGCGCCAGACCAACGCCGGCGTCCGCTACCCGGCCCCGGTGGGGACCGTGCCGGTCGTCGACTTCGAGGGCGCGGGCTACCCGGACTACCCGTGGCTGTTCGCGACCGACGGCGAGTACACCGCCTACGCGCTACTGGCCACCGGGCAGTTCCGGATCGCCGAGGACCACCTGCGGGCTCTGCGCGACGTGTCGAACCTGGTGAACCACCGGTCCGGGAAGATCGTGCACGAGACGGCGACCGACGGCAGCGTGTTCTTCGGGGCCAACGCCGACCCCGGCAACACCGATGAGAGCGTGAAGTTCCCCTCGACCGTCGCGTTGGTCTGGCGCTGGACCGGCGACAACGCCTTCCGCGACCAGATGTACGAGAGCGCCCGCCGCGCGCTGCTCTACGTGACCACCCGCCTGGACGTCGACAGGGACGGCTGGCCCGAGGGCGCCGGCAACGTCGAGCGCACCGGGCAGGGACAGGAGAAGGTCGACAACGCCGTCTATCTCATCCGCGGCTGGTACGACCTCGCCGCCATGGCCGCCAGCCGTGGCGACACCGCTGGTGCCGCAGCCGACCGGGCGAGGGGTGCCTCGCTGCTGACCCGCTTCGACCGCACCTGGTGGGTCGGGACGGCTGCTCCGGGTGGGGCGCCGGCCTACGCCGACTCACTCGCCGACCCGGGCAACGTCAGGGTCTACCAGCGGTACTGGACGGGACTGACCCCCCTGGAGGCCGAAATCCCCGGCCGGCCCGCCCAGTCCGGTATCGCGCCGGTCGGTCACGCTGACGCGACCCTGGCGCTGCATGAGACAGCGTGTTTCACCGGCGCGTTCGGGCTGTTCCACACCGGCAGCGGCCCCAGCTCCAAGACCCCGAAGCACGGCTGCGGCACCGACCGGGCGCCGTCGACCGCCCCCGACGAGCGGGACACCTTCACGGTGAACTCAGCGGTCGCCGCCGTCGCCGAGGGGAACTACGGCCGGATGGCCCAGGCCCGGTCCTACTCCGATCGGGAGGCCGCACTGCAGTTCCCGTCGGCGCGAAACGACCAGGCCGAGATGCCCGGCGCGATGCCAGAGCGGGCCGGCGGTGACACCTCCAGTCCGGCGTACTACGGGTCCAACCTCGGTCACCTGCTCACCGAACGCGGCATGTTCATGCAGGCGTGGGGCGCCTACGGCACCTGGTGGCCCGTCGTGCACCAGGACTTCGGGGTCGCACCGGACCTCGGCACCGGCCAGCTGTCCGTCCTGCCCGAGCTGCCCCCCGCGGAGGGGCACATCAGCGTGGTCAACCTGCGGGTCGGCGCCGGCAGCCTGTCCGAGGTGGTCGGCCACACCGGCCGGTCCTGGACCACCCACGTCGCCGTCACCGGGCTGCGCCGGGTCACGCTGTCCCTCGGCGTCGTGCTCCCGAACACGACACGGGTGGCCCGCGTCCGCCTCGACGGCCGTGCGGTCGCCTTCACCGCCGTGGTAACCCACCGCGGCGTCCAGGTGAGCGTCTCCACCACTGCAGCCGGCGGGCACACCCTGGTGGTCACCACCACGTAGGGCCAGCGTCAGCACCGCGGTTCCGCGGGGCCCTGACCTCTCTGCTCAGGCGCTCATCGGCCTGCCGCGGGACACGCGGTGATGGCTGTCGCCGCATCGCCTGCCAGGAGCAGGTGGTCCAACAGGTGTTATCGACCGCTTTACCCACGCCCGCGCTGCCGCGGTGCTCGAGCTGGCCAGCGGTGGCGTCCCGGTGTGCTGGTCTGCGACGAGATGGACTTTGGGGCCACCGTCGCTGCGCAGCGGCTGTCGATCCCGCACGCGACCGTCGTCGTCATCGCAGCCGGCGGTTTCACCCGCGCCGACCTCATCGCTGAACCCCTGTACCGCCTCCGCAGCGAGTACGGCCTGCCGGCGGACCCCTGACCTCGCCGCTCTCAACCACTACCTGGTCCGGGTCTCCGGGGAGCCCACGCTGGGTGCAGTGGCAGCGGGCGGTGTCCGTTAGATGTGGTTGACGCGGGGCGTTGGTGCACCGCCGGGCGGGTGAAAAGACGCCGGGTGCTGCCCGCGGATGGGGTGGTACCTCGGACGCCCGGTCAGACGGCGTGAGCGCCGGTGTGGGTGGGCAGCTGGTTGGTCCAGTAGACGGCGCAGCCCTTGCCGGAGCGTTTGGCCTGGTACATCGCCGCGTCGGCGCGTCGGAGGAACTCCGCCGGGGTGACCGGCGCTGGGTCCGGGGTCAGCTCCGCCAGACCGACGCTGCCGCTGGCGGGTGTTGCGGCGTGCGGGGATGGACGTGACGACCGCGACCGGACCGGGGCAGGCGTTGGAACTGGTGGCCGACGGGTGCTTCGACGTGATGGTCACCGACGTGCAGATGCCGGGGATGACGGGGTTGGAGCTGCTGGACCGGGTGCACCGCTGCGTCGGGGATCTCCCGGTGGTGGTGGTGACGTCGGCGGTGGGCGTCGACAGCGCGCTGGATGTGCTGCGCAGCCGCGCCGCTGGCTTCCTGCGCAAGCGGTTGGACCACACCGAGCTGGTCGCCACGGTCAGCCTCCTCGCCGAGCTCGGGCAGACGATTCCCCTGGTGGGCTTGCGGCCCGGACTCGAGCCCGAGCCCGGGCCGCGAGGTCCGGGGGTGGGGTCGGCGGCTGCTGTGCCGGTGCCCGCGCAGCCCGGGCGGGCCCAGGTGTGGTCTGCGAGCGGGCGCCCTCCGGTGGCACCGTCGGCTGTTCCGCCGCGCCCCGGGCATCCGGCGCTGATCGAGTGGCAGGCATCGGCCGCGGACCAGCGGGCCGCCGACGCAGCTCAGCAGGCCCGCCTGCAACGCCAGCTCCACAGCCATCAACGGGTGGAAGGTCTGAACCGCCTCGCCGACGGGGCGGCGCACGACTGCTGGCGACGGTCCCCGCTCACCTGGACCGGGTCCGGCACACCATGGACGCCGAGCAGACCGCGACCGGGGCGGGCTGGTTGGGGCCGGTGCAGACCGACCTCGCGCGGATCCAGACCGCACTGGACCGCGCGGGCAGCCTCGCCGAGCACCTGGCGGCGTTCGCCCGGGGCAACCGCGCCGACAGCGTTGCCGGCGCGCCCGTCCCGGTTCCCGGGGGGTAGGTCGACACGACCGGAGGCGGACCTCGCCCGGTTGGACGCCGCTGGTGGTTGACCGCCGGTCGGTGTTCGGGTCGGGCACCGCTCCCGGCGGCTGCTACGCCGCGGCGGCTGGGATGGCTGCGGGGTCGGCGGGGAGGGTGACCCGGACGGTGGTTCCCCGGCCGGGGGCGGAGTCGATGTCCAGGCGCCCGGCGTGCTGGGTGATGATCCCGTAGACGATCGCCAGCCCGAGCCCGCTTCCCCCGTCGCTGGTGTAGGCGCGGAAGAACGGTTCGGTGGCGCGGTCGCGGACCTCCGCGGTCATGCCGCGGCCGGCGTCGGTGACCTCCAGGACCACCCCGGGGCCATCGGGCCCGGGGGGGCTGGGCGCGACCCGGACCCGCACCCGCGGCCGGCCGGCGGTCCGGCGGCCATCAGCGTCGGGAGCGCCGTCGGCGGGCCCGGTGGGGGGCGGCGGCGTGGTCGCTTCGAGGGCGTTGCGGACGAGGTTGAGCACGACCCGCTCGAGGTGTTCATGGTCGGCGGTCACCGCGGGCACCGCCGTCGTGGCGCAGCTGATCAGCCCGGCTGCGCCGGCGACCTCATCAAGGCGGGATCCCATGTCCTCGACCAATTCCGCGAGGTCGACCGGGCCCCGGTCGAGGGTCCGCTGCCCGGCGAACAGCATCAGCTGCTGCACCAGCTGCGCCGCCCGCGCCGCGGCGGCGGTGATCGCGGCGATGTCCTCGCAGGCGGCGGGGGTGGGCTGCTGGCCGTCCTCCCCCTCGGCGAGGAGGTCCGCGCGCAGGGACACCACCGCGAGCATGTTGTTGACCTCGTTCGCGACCCCGGCCGCGAACAGCCCGAGGCTGGCCAGTCGGGTCGACTCCCCGGCCCCCGGGACCGCGGACAACCCCGTGACCGCCGCCAGGTCCTCAGCGGGGGGTCCGGCCATGCCGGTGAGCCCAGCAACCGCGGCCCAGGTGGCGGTGGTGTGGTCCAGTTCGGGGAGGACCGCGAGCCGCCCGCCGGGTTCGATGCGCCGACCGCGGTGCCCGATCACGGCGCCCCCGCCGGCGGCGGACTGCTGCACCGGGGTGTCGGGGGGTGGCGGTGGTGGTGGCGGTCTGGTCGGCCCGGTCGATGAGCTGCGCCAGCTGGGTCTGCAGGTCGCCGATCGCGACCGGCTTCGCGACGAGCCCGATCAGGGGGTCGTCCAACGCCCCCGACGCGGTCGGCCCGCCGGTGAGGAACAGGATCGGCACCCCGGGGTGGTGTTCGATCACCGCGGCCGCGAAGTCCAGTCCCGTCAGAGTCGGCATCGTCACATCGGCGAGCACCGCGTCCAGGTGGGGGTGCGCGGCGAGCTGGGCGATCCCAGCGGTGACGGTGTCGGCGAGCAGCACCCGGTAGCCGAGGCGGGCCAGTGCCCGGCCGAGCACGAGCCGCATCCCGGGCTCGTCGTCCACGACGAGGACCTGGCGGGCGGGACTCACCCGGACACGGCAGCGATCGGCTCGGACACCGTGACAGCGGTGCCCGCGTCAGGAGCCCGCCCAGTTTCCCGTTCGACGATCATCAGCTGCTCCGTCCTTCCGCGGTGGACGCCGCCAGGGTCACGTCTGGCACGCCCTGCCGGTGGTCATCGTGGCATCCCCGCCCGACCGCAGAGCGAACGGGGACGTCCGCCGGGTCGCCGCCGACGACCCGCCCACCAACCGCTCTCTGTAGCGACCTGTCATGTTTGATGATCCCAACGTGACGGTGAGGTGTCGTCACACGAGCGGTGAACGGATGGATCGAGTGGCGTGTGACCGGCCGGTTGGGTACCCGACGGGCCGGGACCGGCAACGGGAGATCCTGGCGCTGTTGACCGAAGGCGACCCCGACGTCGCGCTGGTGGAACGGGTCTGCGCGGTCAGCGCGGCCCTGCTCGGGGTGAGCGGCGCGGGGATGTGCCTGATCGGGGGTGCCCAGCACCAGGTGATCGTCCACGGCACCGACCCGCTGATCGAGGCCTTGGAGGACCTGCAGGTCACGCTCGGGCAGGGTCCGTGCCTGGAAGCGGTCCGCACCGGCTACCCGGTGCTGGTCCCGGACCTGCAGACCCCGGCGGTGTCCCCGTGGCCGGAGTACCTCGACCAGGCGACCGCCCGCGGGGTGCGGGCGGTGTTCGCGTTCCCGGTGCACGCCGACGGGGTCCTGTTCGGGGCCCTGGATCTGTACCGGATGACCGCCGGGCCGCTGGATGACGCTCAGCTCGCTGATGCGGTCGACCTCGCCGAGCTCGCGGCCCGGTCGATGGCCGCCCAGGGAACCCGGGACTACTTCGACGGGTCGGTCAGTGCCCTGGACTGGCTGACCGCCGGCCAGCAGGCCACCGGCACCGGGCCCGGCCGGGCGGTGGACCTCGGGATCACCGTCGGTCAGGCTCTCGCCCCGACCCCGCGCGGGGGCGTCCACGACGCGCTGCGCCCGGACGGGCAGGGGGAGAACCGGTGACCGGTGACCCGGTGAGTGGTGACCCGGTGAGTGGTGACCCGGTGAGTGCAGGTCGGGTGGTCGTCGTGGACGGCGACCGCGGGATGCGGCTTGCGGTCGGACGGAGCCTGACCCGCCTCGGCTATGACGTGCACCTCGCCGACACCGCCGGCGCGGTCCTGCACCTCCTCGCCGGGGAGGCGGCGGTGGCGGCGGTGGTCACCGACCTCGACCTGCCCGCCGGGATGGGTGGGGCCGACCTCGCGTGGGAGATCCGCCACCGCCACCCCCGGGTCGCGGTCCTGTTCCTGACCGCGCAGCCGGTACCCGCGGTGGCACTCACCGACCCGCTGGTCGCCGCGCTGCCCAGACCGGCCCAGATGACCGACCTGCATGACCACCTCCAACACCTCATCGCCACCGCCGGGCAGCAACTGCGGGTACTGCTCGGTGTCAACCCACGACCCGCGGTCCCGTCCGACCATCGCGTCAACGGCGGCACCGACCCCGCAACCGACCGGGTCGAGAATCTGCTCGCGGCGCCGACCACGGCGGTCGGGTAGCCCGCTCAGCCGGCGCTGGTGACCCGGCGGTGTTGGGCGGTGAGCCAGCGGGGGTCGTAGCCGGTGCGGGTGATGACCTGGTCGAGGGGGGCAGCCCTGCTCGAGCAGGTCGATGGCCTGCTCGGGGGTCCAGTCCCCGCGGGGGTGACCGTCTGGGTGACCTGGACCGGGCTGAACCGTTGGTGCTGCCGGGCTGCCACCCGGCCACGGTAGGACCCGGGCGCCGGCCCGGCCGGCGCCCACGCCCGGTGCTGTCCGGTGGGGTCGGTGGTGCGGTGTCCGCGGCGGCGGCCGCCCCAGATACCGGCGATGAACTGGGCGTGGATGCCGGCGGTGTGGTCGACGCAGTCGGCGCGGACGGGGCAGCCGGCGCACACCTGCTGGGCGGCGGTGTCGAGCTCGGTGGGTTCGTCGGCGGTGAACACCGCCCGCAGGGCAGAGTCGAGCCGGGGGTCGGCGCACGCCGCGCGTGCCATCCAGGTCCGGGGCGGCGGGACGCGGCTGACGAGGTCGGGGAGGAGGACAGCGGTGGTGGCCACGCGGCGGACTGTGCCGGGAGCCACCGACAGGACCCGTCGCCGAGCGGTCACCAGTCGGCTGCCGGGTCGGGGGCGATGCGGTCGGCGACGAGTTCGGTGACGGTGTCGAGGGGGATGCCGGTGTAGGCGGCGGTGTGCGCGATGAGCCGGGCGTACTGGTCGGGTGGTGCGGCGGCGATGAGGGGCGCGACGTCACGGACGGCGTTGACGGCGGCGTCGACGTTGGCGACGGCGAGGTGGCGGTCCCACTCGGCGAGGCGGTGGTCGACGGCGGCGTCGACCAGTGGCCGGGTCTGGGTGAGGGTGCGGCGCAGGCCGCGGGCACCGTGGCCGTTGAGGATGGAGGCGGGGTCGTGTCCGGGTGGGAGGAACACCTGCACCGCATCCCACCCGGCGAGCAGGGTCGCGGCCCGGAGGGTCGCGGCCTGCCCCGCGGTGTCGGAGTCGTAGGCGACGTGCAGCGGCCGGCCGGGCCCGGTGAGCG
>JAABVA010005632.1_pt1 | contig 11302 bp, 13 predicted proteins | sample 5560331 | NCBI WGS metagenome assembly JAABVA01 (sample SAMN12812661, study PRJNA571458) | rock metagenome | isolation source: Antarctica rocks | place: Antarctica: Victoria Land, Mt New Zealand sud | collected 2016-01-07
GGAGCGTTGAGAAGCCAGGCGAGTTCATAAGCCAGGGTTGTCTTGCCTACGCCACCCTTGCGGGCAGCCACGGCCACTATTTTGGACATGGTTTCATTCTGACGTTCTAACGGCATGTTGTTGGGGACGTGCAACGTCGACACGCCGAAACGTTTTAGCGTGCAAACGGTGCAACGCTACAAACGCGGAAGGTTGTAACGTTTAGATGCTCAACCATTGTAACGCTACAATACAACCGATGGTGATCGCCCTGGGTAAGGGGGTTACGCCAGTCGAGCAAGACCGCGCGGAAGCCGACGTCTGAGCCTGCCGTCCCATCGTCGGCAGACGACCGCCTAGATGCGCCGATTTTCTGCCGACACGCCTCACGCTCGAGGATGGCGAGGTGGCAGCCTTGGGTCGTGCCCATGACTGTTCGCTTCGAGATCTTCCCGACGGACCTCGATGCCACAGCTGACTTCTATACGCGCGTGCTCGGCTTCAGCCTGGTCAGCGATCAGCGCGGGGCGAAGGACCCGTACCTGGCACTGAAGCGAGACCACGTCCACATCGGAGCCGCTGCGAGGCCGGACTACGGTCACCGAGATCAACGGCGGCCCCCCACCGGAGTGGAACTTGTCCTCGAGGTGAACGACCTCGATACCGAGCACCGTCACGTGGTCGCTTCCGGGTGGCCACTGGCTGCAGACCTTCAGCAACACCCTTGGGGGCAGCGGGACTTCCGCCTGCTCGACCCGAGCGGGTACTACCTACGGATCACCAGTCGAAAGGCCCAGGCGTAGCGAGCGTGATCGTCGCCGCTCGGCGATCCGCTTGCGAGAACCGATCAGGCCGACTCCCGGGCCTTGCATCCGCAATCGGCGCCGCAAGACGTCCGGCCAGTGAGACGCGGGAGGCTCGCCGTAGTCAGATGCTGCCGTTGCGTTCAATCACAAGGATCCGTGCTTGCGGGGCCGGGTGGGCGACGTGCTCGTCGCCAGGTTCGGCGTAGCAGATGAGACCCGGGGTAAGCCGCTCGATGTGCTCGCTTCCGGCGTGGCGGTAGTGCATATCAACGGCACCGTCCAGGACGACGAAGACTATGGGAGCGCCCGGCGGGCGATCGGCTACGGCACCAGGTCAGTTGTTGCCGTGGCAAGCGTTCGGGCGTCAACTTGGTAGCGACTGATCAGGGTGCGCGGCGCGGCGGTGTCGCGTTGCCCGGGGGCACCCCCTACTTCTACGTCCCCCTCGTGCTGAAAGCCGGCAGACTCGTAGTAGGAGCGGAGCATACGATTGCTTGTGACGCAGTCGAGGCGGAGCAGAGCCGCTCACGTTGGCAGACCTCCGAAGCCGCCCAGCGCAATAGGTGCAAGCCGAGGCCAGACGCACCCCGACGCACCGCGAGGCGGTGGACATAGCCCGCGGAACCGTCGTCTGGGTTCCACACTGGATCTGCCCACTCCAGTGTGATCGTGGCCGTGAGTTCACCATCGAGGTGGATCAACCAGGTGCGCCCCTCCTCAATCGCCGGCGTAACCCACGAGGGTTCGAAGCGGCGCGGCCACTGCCGCACTCCCCTCGAGTCCAGCCGCTCGGCGACCTCGTCCAGGACGGCAAGAACACTGCCGACGTCGCGGGCTTCGACGCGGCTGATCTCCACCGAACGACCGTGCCAACATGCCACCGCCCCATTTTGCTGCGCACCACCACCGAACTCCAAGGACAAGGCCCAATCAGTTCGGTCTACGGCACGCATATGACCCGGCCGTCGCCGCCTTTTCGCCGCAGGCGTTTTGGTCAGCGCTTGTGCTGCCGCTCTGTTCGGTGTGAGCCTGTCGGGGTGACCGAGTGCCCGATCGAGCTTTCCGTGCAGGCGTCCCCGACCGACCAGATTTCCTGGGCCACGCTGGCGCAACGATGCGAGTCCGTGGGGTGTCGGGCATTGCTGGTCTCCGACCACCCCGGTAGCGGGCCCTCGCCCTTCGTCGCCCTCGCGGCCGCAGCGGCGGTGACCTCAACGCTGCGCCTGGGCAGCTACGTGATCAACGCAGGTGTGCACGACCCGTTACTGCTCGCCCGTGACGTCGCCACCCTGGACGTGGTCTCTGACGGCCGCGCCGAGTTGGGTATCGGCGCCGGGCACACCTGGGCAGAGTGGGCGATGACCGGGCGCATACGACCCACCCCGACCGGCCGGATCAAGCGCATGATCTCGGTGACGACCGTGGTTCGTGACCTGTTGACTGGCCATACCGTGCCCGCCGAGACCGCTGGTGGGCACGCCGACGTCCAGCTCACCGGCCCCCGCCCGGTGCAGCAGCCGGTGCCGGTGCTCGTCGGTGGAGGAAACCCCGCGTTGCTGCGCTGGGGCGGTGCCCACGCCGACGCCGTCGGTCTCAGTGGTCTGGGACGCACGTTGGCCGACGGTCATGCCCACACCGTGTTGTGGTCGGCCGCCCAGCTGGACACCCATGTCGGGCTGGTGCGCCACGGTGCTGCCGAAGCTGGGGTGCCAACCCCTCCGCTGGAAGCCTTGGTCCAACACGTGGAACTCACCGACGACCGCCATCAGGCTGCGCGACCATTCGCCGCAGAGGCCGACCTCGCCGTGCACGATGTGCTCGCCGTTCCCTACGTGCTCATCGGCACCATCCCTGAAATCGTCGAGCAGTTGCACACCGCACGCGACCGCTGGGGCATCACCCGGTGGGTCGTGCGGGTGGGCGCCCTCGACGTCGCCGAGCAAATTCTCGCAGCGCTGGACTGAGCTCCCACCAAGACGCTGCGGCGACGGCAACGCCCGTCTGTAAACCGGGCACGGCTGAGCGCCCTGCAACACTTGCGGTGTGCAAGCGCGCAGAAACGTCCCGTCCGGTTCTCCATTCGAGCCGAGCATCGGCTTTTCCCGCGCCGTACGCGTGGGTGATCGAGTGCTGGTGTCCGGGACCGGACCAATCTGGCCCGACGGGTCGTGTCCTGCCGATCCAGGAGAGCAAGCGCGCCGCTGCTTCGAAATCATCAGTACCGCGCTCGGCGACGCCGGTACCGACCTCTCTGCCGTCATCCGCACGCGGATGTACTTGACCGATCCCGCCGCCGCTGACGCTGTCAGCGCCGTGCACGGGCAGCTATTTGAAGACGTCCGCCCAGCAGCGACGATGGTCATCGTCGCCGCCCTACTTGACACCCGCTGGAAGGTCGAGATCGAGGCCGAAGCGTTGATCGCCAGCGCGGCGCCGTAGCCGGCGAGATGTTGCGCAGGAGGAGCCGTTCGCCGTATGCGACAGGCGGCTGCTGACCGGGGGCGATCGCTACTGATTCCGATCTCGGTACATCTGCCACCACTCGAGCGCCGGCCGCTCCTCGAGAGCGGCACGCATCTTGGTGAGGGCTTCGGGCGAATAGCACCAGGTGTTGATGATCCGCATGCAGCAGTCTTCGTCTGACTTGATCTCGAGCACCCTGATCAGCGCGGTCACCTGGTTGGTAGTGATGTCGAGCTTCTGGGCGAGGCCAGCGAACCGCAGGTTGTAGTAGCCAAGCTCGTTGACCCGCTTCACTCCGACGACGCTGGCGTCGGCGGTTCCCTCCTGCACCAGGTTCACCGGGATACCCTCACGCTTCGTAATGCGCAGGCTGACGTTTGTGCCCTTGCCCTGCGACTGGAACGCGACGCCAGCGATGCCGGGGAAAAGGGAGCCGATGTCCGTGTCGCCGCCTGAAATTTTGGTTCCAAGTTTCCGAAGGTCACCCTCGCTCGGCTGGAGTCGCTGACCTTGCATCGCACCATCGACGATCGAGAGTGCGCGGAGACGGGCGAGCGCCTCGGCGTGCCGGCGCTTGCCCGGGCTGAGCAGCCGGGCGACCTCGCTGATCTCCTCGGTGAACAGGCTGATCGGATCAACGGGAGCGATCGTCGCGATCGGCATGACCCGGGCGGGCAGCAGCTCGTGGAGGTCTTCGTCGAAGACGGACTTCAGAAGGTCCCGGTGGAGCGTGACCCCGGACTGCGCCTGCAGGTAGAGGTGACCCTCACTGATGTCGACCAGGTGGTGTTGCGCCGCATCTCGCAACCCGTTGATGGCCTGCAAGGTGAGCGCCTGCTCATCGGTGAGGAATTTGACGCCGCTCGTGGACAGCGCCCGACGCACGCAGGCGTCAAACCCAATGGTGTTCTTCTCGCCCCGCTCCCGGATCCTGCCGTTGCGGTGAAGGATCGCGGCCTTCAAGAACATCTCGAACGAGTGGTCCATGAACATGAGCACGGCGTCGGTGCGGCCTTGGTCCCACGGCCTGTTGAAGTGTTCGATACTCAGGGTAAGCGAGTTGACGGACTTGTTCTTCAGTAGACGCGCTTCTTTCTTCATAGCGACCTGAGCGTGCGACGACCGCTCTCGTCCATTTCGGCAGTCTGTCAGACACGGTCGCCTCTGCCCGGTCAGCGAACCCTCTGCGGGAACAGCGCAGCTCGGCAGGGGTGCCTCCGGCGGGGTGTCCCGGATACCCCGCCCGGTGAAGATCTTCACTCAGGTGCCCTCTACGGGACACGGGTCGGGGAGACCTTCGCGGATCGGGGAGGGTGGCGGCAACGACCCTCTCTCTGCAGCAGCTGGAGCGCCCGTGCCTCGCGACCGAACCGTGCCAACGTGTGCATCTAGCATCCCGAGTGCCTGCCGCGGCTGCCCGCCGGTTGCGATGGACGGCTGGTCGTTTCCTTCGGCGTCAACGACACCACCATCGAAAATGGTCGGCAACGCGTCGACACGGTAAACAGCGTCAAGAACTTGATCGGGCTGGTAACCGAAGCGCGGACAGCTGGCTGGCCGGTCCTAGTCGTCGGACCGCCACCGATTGCTGACCCGGCGCGCAACGACCGGATCGCACGTCTCGACAAGAAACTGGAGTTGGCGGCGAGCGCGCTGCACGCCTCCCACATAAGCCCCTTCTTGTCGCTGTCTCGGTCGTCCCTCTGGATGCGTCAGGTCTTGTTGGGTGACGGCGCGCATCCGGCCGGCGAGGGGTACTCCATACTGGCTGACCTCATCTGGCCCGGATGGAGCGAGTGGCTCACCGAAGGCTCCGAGCCATAGGCACCAGAGAACCGCGGTCGTCGATGAGACCGTCCGAGAGCGACCCCGAAAACTGTGCATCTAGCATCTAGTGGTGTGTCTCCAAAATAATCGGTGGCTTTCGCGGTAGACTGGGCGGGTGATGACGCCTGCTGCGGCTTTGGTGGTTTCGGGGGGTCAGCGTGCGGCTTTGGAGGTGGTTGCCCGCTCGCAGACTGCGCCGCATCGTGAGGTGCAGCGGGCGCAGGTGCTGTTGTTCGCCGTCGAGGGGTTGGCGAACGCGCGGATCGCCACTCGGGTGGGCGTCAGCCCGGCCACAGTGCGGGCCTGGCGGGCACGGTTCGCCCAGGAGGGTCTGGCGAAGTTGGGTACGGTCCGGCCCGGTCGTGGCCGCAAGTCCACGATCCCTCAGGCCAAGATCGACGAGATCGTTGAGCTGACAAGGCATTCCAAGCCGGCGGGGCAGACTCACTGGTCGTGCCGGACGATGGCGCAACGGGTAGGGGTGTCCCCGGCGACGGTGCAGCGGGTATGGGCGGCCCGTGGGCTGAAGCCACACCTGGTGCATGCGTTCAAGCTGTCCAACGACCCGAGGTTTGAGGAGAAGTTGATCGACGTGGTCGGGTTGTACGTGAACCCGCCGGAGCAGGCGATCGTGCTGTGCCTGGATGAGAAGTCCTCGGTGCAGGCCCTGGACCGGACCCAGCCCTCACTGCCGATGGTCAAGGGGCGCGCGGAGACGATGACCCATGACTACAAACGCCACGGCACCACCACCCTGTTCGCGGCGCTGGATGTGTTGACCGGCCGCGTCATCGGCGAGTGCCTGCCCCGCCACCGGCACACCGAGTTCCTCCGCTTCCTCAAGACCATCCATCGTGAGGTGCCCAAAGGGCTTGACGTGCACCTGATTTGCGACAACTACGCCACCCACAAGCATGCCGCCGTGCGGGACTGGCTGGACAAACATCCCCGGTTCCACCTGCACTTCACCCCCACGTCCTCCTCCTGGCTGAACCTGGTCGAACGCTGGTTTCGGGAGTTGACCGACAAAGCACTGCGCCGCGGGGTGTTCCACTCCGTGCCCGACCTCATCAGCAAAATCGAGGACTACCTCACCGCCCACAACGACAACCCCAAGCCCTTCGTCTGGACCGCAACCGCCGACGACATCCTCACCAAAATCGCCCGCGGACGCGTCGCACTCCAAGCGGTTAACCAATGACGAGACACACCACTAGCACACGCATTCTCGTCTCCCGGGCTAAGTGCCGGGCTGGTCCGCCGCTGTGGCGATCCGTTCCAACTCGGCCCTTCGAGCATTCCAGAACTGCATGTCGCGGCCGTGCAGTGGCGGATTCGAGGATTCGACTCCGACCGAGCCGTCCAACTGCTCACGCAGGATGTCCGCATGTCCAGCGTGACGAGTCGCGTCGGACAACCGGTGGACCATCACGTTGAACAGCTGCACATCTTCGTTCCACCACGGCACGAAACCAGGGCTGTCAATCGCCAGCGCCGCGATCGTCGCGTCGACGTGTTCCCACACTCGCCGGTACAGGCCGACGATCTCATCTCGCGTCTCGTCCTCGGTTGCCCAGTGATCAGTGCCTCGCGCGGCCTTGTCGTCCCATCGCGGCAGCGGTTCGGCAAAGGGGCGACCGAACACCTCACCGAAGTATCGGGCGTCCGAGATCGCGTTGTGCTTCACCAAGCCGAGGAGGTTCGTCGCAGTCAGGGTCAGGGGGCGACGGATGTCATATTCGGACAGCCCATCCAGTTTGAGACCAGCGCCTCACGTACCCAGCGCAGATGGTCATGTAGGTGAGTTTTCGCGAACTCGTCGATCACGAAGGATCAGGCTGTCATACCCAGATGACCGAGCAGCCCACGGCCGTCACGTCTCGTTGGCGTTCCTCTGGGCGGCGGGGGTTCTCGATGCCCGATGTCGCGGGTGACCGCGGCCCGTTGCTGGACGATTTCCTGCTCACCCTGACCGGAAGGGCCTCGCCCACGGGTGTGTTTCGTCGGGACGGCGAGTGGCGCCGTCGAGACCCCTCTGGACGTGCGCTTCCTCGGATGAACCAGCGGGCCGCCGCAGTCGTAGGGGGATCGGCTCGCGGGGCTGCCGTAATTGCCCTCGCGCGGAGCGCGGCAGAAGTGCGTGAAGCGATGAGGTCTGTGCCGGCGGGATTCAGTGGTAGTCGGCCCAGATCTTCCGCTCGACGCCGTCAACGGTGACTTCCCCGCCATAGGGCAGGATCCATTGTGGCCGCGTGTGCCCGAACGGCACCCCGACGCAGACGACAGCATCGGGGTTGTAGCGAGTCACTACCTCGACCGCGACGTCACGCTGCTTGGCCCGGTGGGCAGTTCGTTCTGTCGCCGACGGCTGTTTCTCGAAGCTCGACGCCGGAGGTCGTGCGACGAGCACCGCGTGCACTGCTGCGAACATTCCCCGCTCGCCGAGGGATCGCAGGATCCAGCCGAACTCCTGCGCCGGGATGATCTCCTCGCTCGTCTCGAGCATGAGTACCCCGCCGTCGAGCACCACCGGGTCTGGCGGGAAGCGCCCCGCGGTGAGGATCCACTGGACGACCTCGATGCAGCCACCCCAAGTCCGACCAGTCACAGTGCGGGCCGGACCGGACCAACTCCACGGTTCGGTCGGCTCGCGGTCGCCGTACTCGGTGAGCGCTGCCGGGTCAGCCCAGTCCTTGCCGATGTCCTCGGACTCGCCCGGGTCGGTAACCTCGAGCCGCTCACCGGTCAACAGTGCCGCTCGCAGCGCCCTGCGGTGACACGGGTCGACCGCGGGGCCGGGACCAAGCTGCACCTGGGTCGAGCCGCCGTAGAACCCGGCGACACCCTGCGTCCACAGCCACGACAACAGGTTTGTGTTGTCGCTGTACCCGATGAACGGCTTGGGGTCCGCGCGCACCAGCTCCGGGTTCAGGTGCGGCACAACGGTGATCTGATCCTCCCCGCCGATCGTCGCGAGAACGGCCCGGATCTCCGGGGCGGCGAAGGCCGCGTTGAGGTCAGCGGCACGGTCCTGCGGGCTCGCGCCGACCCGTCGGGTCGTCGGATACTCGACCGGGAAAAGCTGCGTGACCTCGGTCAGGCGCCGCATCGCCTGCTCGTGCACCGCCGGAGCGACACCCGGAGCCGCGAATGACGGCGACACCACCGCCACCTTGTCACCAGGACGAGCCTTCGGAGGGTGCACGAGGTCCTGAACCATGCCCCCAGCCAACCAGCCGCAACGGGCCTTCAACCAACCCATTCTCTCGAACGTTCATCGCCATGAGCGGGCTTCCCCCCGAGGAGGGAACCAGCACCGGAGTGCTCGGCGCCGGCGACGTTCCGCCAGTGATGTCCCGCAGCAGGATCGGCTACCGATCCCGGAGTTGCCGTAGGACCTCAGTCAACTGGCCACTGATCTCGTCGAACCGGCGGTCGACCTTTCCGTCGAGGGCGTCGACCTTCTGGTCGACCCGTTCGACCAGCTCGTACAGCGCGTCGATGTCGCCACGCTGCTGGCGTACCTGGCGTTGGATCTCGGGCTGGGACACCAGTAGAGCGTAGCGGCGACCCCGGTGCGCCGCGATGATGCGTCGGCCCCGTTTCGGGCGTGGGAGCGAGACCCGCCGGGACGAGGGCCCGGAGCAGTCGGACATCGCGCGCCACGGCGGCGCGATCCGTCCCGGCCGGCGATCGGTCAGCGGAGCGCGGCTTCGAAGAGTGCCGGGAGTCGAGAATCAGCGAGCCGAAGCCCTGCCATTTCGATGTCGTTGAGCCAGGCCAGGGCGTCGTGCTCGTCGGGGTCGACGTTGACAGGCTCGCCGTCCCACTGATCGACGATCCAGACGACCATGCGGAAGTCCTCGCCACGGACCTGCGCGAACGGAGCCCCTGTGACGACGGCGGTCACTGCGAGTTCCTCGAGGAGCTCGCGGCGAAGTGCGTCGGCGGGCGTCTCTCCGTCCTCGACGTGCCCGCCAGGCAGGTCCCAACAATCCGGGTACCAATGCCGAGTCGGTGCGCGGTGCACCAACAGGCCGCGCCCGCCGCGTAGCAGGAGCCCGGCGGCGACCAAGTGGAGATGCTCGTCGACCGTCACAGCTCTACCTTGGCAGTCGTGCCACTGGTCGGACCCCTCAGCGAACGGTCTTCCTGCGCTTTGCGTCCGGCGAGGAGTTTGAGCCCGTCGGGGCGGAGTTCTCCGGTTGGGGAGACGTGCCGGTACAGGGTTTGGCGGGTGATGCCGAGTTCGGTGCACAGGTCGCCGACCTTGGTGTCGGGTTGGCCCATGGAGGCGGTAGCCAGACGAAGTTTGGCCGGGGTCATCTTGAAGGGGCGGCCGCCTTTCCGACCGCGGGCCCGAGCAGAAGCCAAACCGGCGATGGTGCGTTCGGAGATGAGTTCGCGTTCGAACTCGGCCAGGGCGGCGAAGATGCCGAAGACCAGCTTCCCCGCGGCGGTCGTGGTGTCGATGGCCGCGCCTTGGCCGGTGAGCACTTTCAACCCGATCCCGCGGGCGGTGAGGTCGTGCACGGTGTTGACCAGGTGATGCAGATTCCGGCCGAGCCGGTCCAACTTCCACACAACCAGCCGATCACCCTCCCTCAGCGCCTTCAAACAGGAGGCGAGCCCCGGCCGGTCGTCGGTCCGCCCGGAGGCATGGTCCTCGTAGAGCTGGGCGGCATCGACACCGGCGGCGAGCAGGGCGTCGCGTTGCAGGGCGACGGTTTGCGAGCCGTCGGCTTTGGACACCCGCATGTAGCCGACCAGCATGCTCCCCTCCCATCACGTATACGTTCGATTAAGTGACAACCGCCGCCGCGAGCGTTCTGACGTTTAGAGATGTCACTCAACCCGTTACGTATCCTACGTTACGCGAACGGTCCTAAGCGCGGCTGCGTGACACGGCTCCGGTATGAAGTGCACACGACTCTTGAACAAGATGCAGTTCCCTGCACCCGACTTCTGACAAGTAAGCGGCCAACAGTCCTATGCACCCACCGGTACTTCCCACGAACCTGGTGCAGTCGACTTCTGAAAATGACAGGAGGAGTGCTGCAGATCGCGCCCCGTGAACGATCCCTGGTTCCTTGCGGTTGTCGCAACACTCGAGGTCATGAGGGTGTCGATGATGCGGTTCTCGCAGAAGTTGGTCGCTGAGTTGTTTCAGCCGTTCTGGGCGGCGTGGCAGGCGGGTGAGTTCATGACTGATGCCGCCGCGGTGGCAGGGACCTACCGTCAGCGTGGGTTGGCGTGGGTTGGCGTGGGTGCGTGAGTCCGGCGGGGTTCGCCCACGGCGTGGCCGAGATCTGGCCGGGCGGTACTTGTCCTTCGCCAAGCGGGAGGAGATTGCTTTTCCATCAGAATGCTCTAACTGTGCCGAAGCTCCTTGCCAACTCATCGACCGTCGCGACCTGACCCCGCCGGTCCTGGCCGATGCTGGATTCCGTGCGCCGGGCTGGAGATCCCCGTCGGTCTCGAGTCGGACAGACTCGTGATCGACGTCCTCTTGGTGCACGACCTGACCGGGCATTTGCTGGCGTGCGAGGCGAAGTCGGGGGCGAACGTCGGAGAGGCTCAGGCCCGGAAGTACGCAGCCCTGGACGCGCACCAGGTAGTCCTGGCCGGCTCCGTCGATCTGCCGAGAAGAACCGCTCCAACCGTAGAGCCACTGTTCGCCTGCCTCGCACCCAACAGTGCCCGGATCCGTCTCGGCTTGGAACGCATTGGGGTGCAGGCAGCGGTCCTCGCTGCCTCTCCTCATCTGATCACCCTAGACAATCCCAATTACGCTGGTGACCTGCTCGCGAACGCGCTGCGCAAGCCGGTCCACTTGGTTGCCGGTGTTCCCCGGATCATTCCGTCCGACCAGGACAGCCCTATGGACGTTTTCCGCCCCGCCGTGCGATCCGTCCTGGTAGCGCACCTGTCGCGACGGACGCCGCAGGCTAGCAGCGCGACGATCGCCGAGGAGACTGCCCCGATGCTCCCCGCCTACGGCATCCTCGGCCTGGGTGCGGAACGGCTGGTGGTCCGCAACGGCCACCACCAGCCTCGTGAGGTGGCCACCGCAGCCGGTGTGGTGCCGGTGCGGGCCCCGGGGGTCAACGACAAGCGCACCGACGTCGAGACCGGTGAGCGCAAGCGGTTCGCCTCGGCGATCTTGCCGGCCTGGGCCAGGAAGTCTCCGCAGGTCGCCGAGGTGTTGCCGCTGCTCTACCTGCACG
>JAABVA010005633.1_pt1 | contig 11300 bp, 18 predicted proteins | sample 5560331 | NCBI WGS metagenome assembly JAABVA01 (sample SAMN12812661, study PRJNA571458) | rock metagenome | isolation source: Antarctica rocks | place: Antarctica: Victoria Land, Mt New Zealand sud | collected 2016-01-07
CATCGGCGGCCAGCAGCTCGCCAGCCGACGGTCACGCAGCCAGCCCCGCAAGGTCAAACCCCCCCAGCACAAGTACGACCACCTGCGCCGGGGCGAACGCCGCACCCCGGGCACCGTCGACCGAACCATGCAGATCGTTCCCAAGATCGGGGCCGGCGCCCGAAGCCCCTAATTCACCGGCATTGGTCGGGCGGCTACGGAACGCTTGGGCACCAGACCCGCGGCGGCGCCCCGCGGTTGTGCCAGCAACTCCCTGACCGTCGGACAGCAGCTGATGCTCACCGGAGCAGCGGGGGCAACGCCGGTCACGGTCCGCGGTGTTTATGAGGACAACCAACTCACCAGCGGCGGCTTTCTGGTCGACAGCTCCCTGCGGCCCAAACTCTCCACCCAGGAGCTGTTCAACGTTGTCTTCCTCACCGCCACGCCCGGGGTCAGCGACGCCCAGCTCGCGGGCAGCGTCCGCACCGCGGTCGGCGGCCTCGGCAACATTGTCGTCAGGACCCGTGCTGACGTGGTCCGCGCCTCCAAGGCACAGGTCGACCAGCTGCTCGGGCTGGTCTACGCGCTGCTGGGTCTAGCGCTACTCATCGCCGTCCTGGGCATCGTCAACACCCTCGCCCTTTCGGTGCTCGAGCGCACCCGCGAGATCGGCCTGCTGCGGGCGGTCGGAATGTCCCGGCGTCAGCTGCGTCTCATGATCCGGCTGGAATCGGTCGTGGTGTCGGCCTACGGCGCGGTGCTCGGCGTCGTCGTCGGCGTCGGACTCGGGCTGGCACTCGTCGCCGCCCTGCGCGGCCAAGGGGTCAGTCGCACCGTCATACCGATCTCGACTATCGCCGCTGCCCTGGTTGCCGCGCTGATCATCGGCGTGGTCGCCGCCGTCCTTCCCGCCCGGCGCGCCGCCCGGCTCAACGTGCTCGGTGCCATCAGCACCGCCTGAGTGCGAGCGCCCGAACCTGACGTGTCTGACCCCGCGCCTCGCCCACCCAATGCCGCGGAGACCGAGGGCAACAATCAGCATCGACCACAGCAGCCTCACCGCCGACGTTCACGGCCTGGACAAGGTCGGGGACGCGTATCGGGTCAGTGGGGCTCGAGCTCTTGGCCGCTCGCTCCGCCCATCGCGGGGGACGCGGGCGCCAGTACGGCAGCAGTCTGCATGAGCCGCCGGAGGTCGGCAGCGAACCGGGTAGCGGGCGCACCGTCGACGACGTTGTGGTCGATCGTGACGGTGAGGTCCAAGACGTCTCGCACTTCGATGCGGTCTTCGACCGCGCGGGGCCGTTTGGCGAGTCCGCCGACAACGACGACGAGGGACGCCAGGGTGGGCGGGGCGATCGCGAAGCCGGCGCCGTCGGCGAACATGCCGACCGCGGTCACTTGCACTGTTCCGACGGCGAGGTGGACGCGGCGCGAACGGCCCATCGCGGCGTACATGGCCCGGTACAGGCCGGGAACCCGCCCCAGGGTGGGAGCGACGGTGCTCAGCAGCCGTCCAGTCGTCGTGGTGGCGGGATCGGTCTTCACGGCCCGTAACTCAGCGCTGATCTCGGCGACGCTGCGGAGGTCGGCGTCACGGACGACGTGCACCAATCCGAACGGGCCTTGGTCGGTGGGCACCTCGATCAGTGTCTGAACGTCGACGTGCCGGTGTTCGACCAGCCGGCCGCGCCAGTTGCGGTAGGCGTGTACCTGTGGGTGGTCCGCCGGGCCCGGCCCAGCGACGCGATGACGAACGCGGTGAGCGACAGTGGCGGGTCGTGTTCGGCGAGCAGGCGCCGTGCTGCCGTGATGTCGACCTCGAACAGCCCGTGCATGGGCATGATGCGGCGCCCGGCGCGGACCGCAGCGGTCACCAGCCGGCGGCTTGCTGGGAACGGCCGCACGGTGACACCACGCCCGCGGACGGGAGCCGGACCCCCGCCGCCGCCCGCATGATTGCACTCACGGCCTGCTCGGTCGGTGGCGTCAGGTGCGCGCATGGCTGTCCGGTTCCAAGGTTCCGGCCCCCGGCCCGGACAGTTCGCGGGCTATGGCTCGGGCCCAGGCGTCGATGTCCTCCCAGTTGCGAAAGTCCCCTTCGGGCAGCAGGGCACGGCCGGCGGGAACCCGCCGGACGGTCCGCTCAGCCAACGTCAGGCCGTCCGGGTCGAGGGCGCCGAAGAAGATTCGGTCACCACGGGAATGGATTGCGTCGCGCAGTTCGCCGAGTTCTTTGGGCAGGGCGGCCTCAAGCAGGTCGTGACCCTGCGCCTCGGTGGTCTCGGTGCCCAGCGGCCCGCTGCCGAACAGCCACACCGGCTGGTCGGCCAGCAGCGCCTCGTGGGCCCGGATGAACGCTGTGGCGGGCTTGAGCCAGTGCCCGTAGTAGAGGGAGGCACCGATCACGAAGGCGTCGTAGCCAGCGAGGTCATCGGCGTTCTCGCTCGAACGCGCGTCGGCGGGCTGACCGTGGGCGGTCAGGGTCGCGGCGATACGTTCAGCTATTTCACGGGTGGCGCCGTGCTTACTGGCGTAGACGACAAGGACGGTCATAGCCTCCGCCCCTTTCCATTGGCAGTCACGACGAGCCGGGCTAGCGCAAGGTCGGTCTCAAGCCGCTGCCCGCGCGGGCGCAGGCTCGCCGGTCGCGGCACTGTGGAGACCCGTTCGGTGCCCGTCTGCTGCGCGCGTAGGCAGCCAGAAGCTCCTCCTTCGCCGGCGGGGTCTTGACGTCGGCCCGGGTTGGTGAGCCGACATGTCCTGTTCCGGCCGCCCTCACCCGGGCGCATGAACACTGACATGGCCAGCCTCCCTTGGAAGTGCAAAGAGGCCGATTCGGGCGCTCACGCGGCTGCAGGTTCCCGCGCTGGGCTCGGCAGGCCTTCGGCGCGATGCTTGATGCCCCGCAGCATTTTGCGTTCCATCACGAGCGAGGCCGGCTCCATCGGGAGCGCACCGATGCGTGCGGCGAGCGTCGCGAGGCGATAGCGGTTCCGGCTAATCAGGCGCGTCCTGCCGGCTTCCTCCTCGATCACGAACGTCCACACCCAGCTGCCGTCCTCGGAGCGCCACGAAAGCACGTGGTGCGGCTCGACTCGTTGTATGCGCATCACGGTCGAGCCAAAACTAATCGTGTCGCCCACCTGCGGGTGTTGAAACTCCGGCAGGACACGGTCGACGCTGTGCATATCCAAGCCCAGCAGATTCTCCACCCAGTCGTAGGTGTAGGCGCCGCCTCGCGGCGAAGGGCCCATCTGGGCCAGCCAGGGCCAAACGGAAGCGGCGGGCGCGTTGATCCCGATCGCCCGGGTCGCGACGTGGTCGGTCGCCAGCAGCTCATCACCCGGAAGGCGCGCCTTGGCCTCCGTATCAGTCGCGCCCCAGGTGAGGATCGGCCGCCGCACAACCGCCGGGTAGAGCACCGCGAGCGAGGCGGCGACGATGACGGTGGTCGCCCGGGTAGCCATTAGCGCAGTCTGCCTCCTCGTTGGGAGTTCGCACATCCGTTCACAGCAGAGCCGTCCCTTGTTTCTCGGTGTGCACGGGGCGCAGGCGATCAGATCTCTGAGGCGTCGGGGCGGTGAGGTGGGCTGGGCACCACCTGCGGGAGGTGGTGCTGCTGCGGCGCCTGGCGCCCGGCGGGAGCAGATGGCCGTGCAGCCGCCATCCGTGATCGTCACGGGCCCAGTGACAGCAGGTCCTCCTCCCAGGGCCTGTTGAGCAGCATCCGCCGTTCGCTCAGCTCGAGCTGCAGGTCGGTGAACTCCCGCAGCCGGGCCGACACGCGACTGAGCAGCCGGTCCGCGGTCGGCACCTGATAGCCCAGGCGCAGCGGCCGGCTGTCACCAGGCCGTAGCACCCTCGGCTGTTGACGCTGCGACATAGCAGCCTTCAGTGAGGACGGCTCTGGCAGCACCACTGGCTAATGGGAACGGGTCGGCAACCGTCGAAGTCGGCTGAAGGGGCGCTCGTCGAGGACGTACCAGATGGTCCAGGTGGCCGGGAAGAACATGCCGCTCACGAGGACGATGTGCCAGGGCCGCCCGCGCCGACGCGCTCCTGCCGCAGTCAGCATGGCCAGGGTGAGCAATGCAACCATCAGCAGGAGGCTGACGGCGATCGCAGCGGTGCTCACGCGCTCACTTTGTCTTGATCGGATGGCAGCCGCAATACCTTGTCTCTGAGTTCCGAACCACGGATTAACCCGGTGAAGCGAGCTTCGTCCGCCGCGGCCTTGGACCCAGGGGGCGACTCGTGGGCTCTAGACCTCGCAATCAGCAGGGCCCCACAGCAGTCCCAGGAGCAGGTGCGCAAACTGGCGGCCGAATATCAGCGCACGTGAGATGTTGAGCGAAACTAGTTGCCTTCGGTCAATTGCTCCAACATGGCTCCGGTGCTTGCATCCATGATTACCGTTACTGTGCCGATGCTCGGTTTCGTGAGGATGGGCGGACTTCCTGGGGCGCCCGGAGCTCCGGTCGCCATCACGGGCACTTCCTTGAACGTAGCCACATAGACCTTCCGGTGATCGATCAAGCGCATAGCACCGCCGGGACTCATTCTTGTCAACGTGTTGTCCGTGAACACACCAGTGGTCAACTCGTCAGGTGAGCGGTCGGCGAAGAGGCCGGCCTCCTGCTGAGCACGTTTCGACGCCTGCTGCGACGAAAGGGCCCCAACTACGGCTGTCGGCGTGAAATGCGCCTGCCCCCATTTCATAGAGACAGTGGGCTCCACTCGAGCACCTGGCAACGGTCCAGACGCACCAGACGCACCTCTGGCGCCTAGAAGTACCGCGAGCCCAAGCGCACTCAGTGATCCTGTGGCAGCCAACACAACTCGTTTGCTCATTACTACTCCAGTCTTTCAATTCTAGGTTACCCGAGCAGGCGCCAGTCAGCCACGTGCTGCTATTGGCAACTGGTTGCTCCCACATCTTCGGACAGCACATCCTGGGATTACCGCCGAGCCCTGCCCTGATACTGGAAAGGTACCGATCATCGGCTGGGGAGTGACAACATCGGGCGGTTGGGCCCGCAGACGGCCACGTCTGACCAGGTTCTTGTGGTGTTCTCGACTCGGCTTCTGCACGGCGCTCTGGTGCACCTTCCCGTAGCGGAATCGGCTATCGGGACGTGACCGGCCGATCGCGGCGAGCCGCGTCAGTACTCTGCCGCGATGAGTCGTCTGCTTCACCCATATCAAGCGCACAAGCTGGGGTGTCGCTCTGAGCAAACCGGCACACTGTGACACGGAGCCTTGCGGGCCGGCACCAGAGAGCAACTCCGCCTGGGTCTTGCTTGCCCGGGGGGCCTCGTCCTGATGGTCGGGAGCTGGTCGGCGATGAGCAGAGCAGTTGACCGTCGTCCCCCGTCAGCAGGACGCTGGGCCGGCTCGTGGCCCTACCGGGAGGAGTAGTGATGGGGCGCGTCATCTGTGACATGTCCATCTCATTGGACGGGTACGTGACCGGCCCGAACGACAGCCGTGAGAACCCGTTCGGCGACGGTGCCGGGCAGCTGCACGACTGGTTCTCCGGCGCGGCGACCGACCAGGACCGGGCCGTCCTGCAGCAGATGGTCGACGCCACCGGCGGTGGTCATGGGCCGCACATCCTTCAAGAAAAACGAGGGAGACGGCGGCTGGAGCGACGCGGGCCCGCTCGGCGACGTCCCGTGCTTTGTGGTCACCCACCACGCGCCCTCCACGCCCTGTTCACCCGTGTTCACGTTCGTCACCGACGGCGTGGCAAGCGCGATCGAGCGGGCTAGGCACGTGGCGGGCGAGAAGGTCGTCAGCTTGTTCGGCGCGACCGTCATGCAGCAGGCGCTCCCGCTCGGCCTCCTCGACGAGATCCAGGTGCACGTTGTCGGGGTCCTGCTTGGTGCCGGTACGCCCCTGTTCGGCATGCTCGACTCGACGATCTCCCTTGAACGGGTCCGGGCGGTGGTGACGCCCGCTGCGACGCACCTCGCCTATCGCGTGTTGCGGTGAGCCGTACGCCGCGCGCCAACGTTTACGACGCCGTGTCTCGCTGAGCGTTGCCGGATCGCCTGCTGAGACGTCCTGACCGGCGAGGGGCGCCGTCGGCCGCGAGGACCGCTCGCCTCTCGAGGTGACTCGTCCACCCTGAGCAGCCAGTCCGTCGACGGCAGCTTGGAGGTCGTCGACCTCGAACGCCACGTTGCGCAGCCCCAGCTCGTTGGCCATGGCGGCTGTCGAGCCCGGCTCGTGAGCAGGCCGGACGAAGCTCGACAGCTCCAGCAGGGTGCCTCCGCCGGGCGGGCGCAGCATGACGATCTCGGTGCGAGAGTCCGAGATACCGATGACGGTGTCCAGGAACTCGCCCTCCACGAACATTCGCCCCTCGACCTCCAGACCCAGCCCGACGAAGAACGCCGTCACCGCGTCGAGGTCTGCGACGGTGATGCCCACATGGTCGAACCGTCGTACGTGCGCCACGGGCAGGCTCCTCCTGCGCTGACGGGAACGCGTCCTCGGGAGGCCGTTGGCGAGCCAAGAACGTACCGGTGGGCGATCCCAGCCCGGCTCAAAGCGTATGTGGGGGGATCCGGAGCCTTCGCCGAGTCCTCACTGGCTTGCGGGACGGCCGGCGGGCACTCAGCGGTCCGTCCGGCACACCGTTCCCACGCCTACCAGCGGCTGCGACGTCTTACTCCACTGCGGTGTCTGCCGCCCGGCGATGACGAGCGTCGGCCCTCTGTACGTCGGGCTGTCGGGGACGGTGAGCTGCCAGCGTCGACCGATCCGCTCCACCGCAACCCAGTCGACGAGGGGGACGGCGGGCGCGACGAAGCGCTCGTAGCGCTCGTAGCGCTCGAGCCTGGTCGGCGTCTGGACGACGAAGTAGCCGCGGAACTCGGCATCGCCCAGGTCGTCCCCGATGACCAGCGGCGTCGCCGACACGGCTCTCCACAGCGGCGACACTAACCGGCATTGCACCGACCTCCAGCTCCGAAGCGTCCCCGCGTGTCAGCAGAATCGCCTTGAGTGGGCAAGATCGACGGCACCCGACGGGCACCTTGTCCGGTGTCAAGCACCCTTGGCAGCACGCATGCGCTCCGGCGTCCAGTAGCGCTCTACGCTGCCTGGGTCTTCGGTGACCTGATGAGTGACGGGCTCACAGGCCTGGTTGTCTGGTCGACATCCGCTTCGCGGCGCCGCGTCGTGCGCGGAGGCGTACGTCCCGAGCAGGCAGCGGACGAGGCGACAGCAAGGGTTGCTGCGAGGAGGATGTGCCGCTTCTGCACGGGGGCGATCCATCTGGTCGTTCCGCGTCGGCTGCGTACCAGGGGAGCGTGCCACGACGGCGTCCATTGGTCGATCGCGTCCCGCTCAAGGTTCGGCTACCGGACATGACTGTCGCTGCCGCCGCTGCCCGGCCACGTAGCGCTGCCAGACCCGCGCCATCTACCGCTGCTAGTCACAACGAGAAGAGGCTGGAGAAGGTCTCGCGAGTCGTGTCCGTGTTCTACGTAACACCAGGCACGTTCGCGCTACGGTCGTCGGGTGCCGCTGATCGGATACGCCCGGGTCTCGACCCGCGACCAGCATCCCGAGGCCCAGACCGACGCGCTGAGCGCCGCCGGCTGCCAGAAGGTCTTCACCGACCACGCCTCCGGCACCCTCGCCAAGCGGCCGGCACTCGAGCAGACCCTGGACTACCTGCGCGAGGGTGACACGCTCGTGATCACGAAGCTGGACCGGCTCGGGCGGTCGGTGCGCAACCTCAAGACACTGGTTGACGAGCTGCAGGCCCGGGCGGTCGGGCTGCGCGCCTTGTCGCAGGGGATCGACACCACGACCCCGGGCGGACGGCTGTTCTTCCACATGCTCGCTGTGATCGCCGAGTTCGAGGACGACCTGATTGTCGAGCGCACCCAGGACGGGCTGGCGGTCGTCGGCGTCTCCCGCCCCACCATCTACCGCCACCTCGGGGACAACGCCGCTCCCCCGGTACCACCCGCGCAGCAAGCGCCGGCGATCCAATAGGCCACGGCGCCTCGTGAGCTGAACTGTCGAGTGCGCCTCACGCGCGAGCGCCGAACGTCGAAGGAGCCCCCGTGGCGCACGAGTCCCTGATCACCACCCGGTTCCATGCGACCAGCACTGCCGACGACGTCGTCCGCGGCGTGGACCTGCAGGGACGACAGGCCATCGTGACGGGCGCGTCCTCCGGCATCGGCGCGGAGACCGCACGAGCCCTGACCGCTGCCGGCGCCGTCGTGACGTTGGCCGTGCGCAACGTCGACGCCGGCACCGCAGTGGCTGAACAGATCGCCGCAGCGACCGGCCGCCCACAACCGCAGGCGTGGGCACTGGACCTCGCCGATCCGGCCAGCGTCGCCACTTTCGTGAGCCAGTGGAGCTCCTCCCTGGACATCCTGGTCAACAACGCCGGGCTCGTCACCGCAGGGCTGGATCGGACCCGTCAGGGCTGGGAGCTGCAGTTCGCGACCAACCACCTCGGGCACTTCGCGCTGGCCTGCGGCCTGCACCCGCACCTGGCCGCAGCAGCGGCCGCGCGAGGAAGCGCGCGCATCGTGGCGCTGTCCTCCACAGCGCACATGCGCGCCCCGGTCGACTTCGACGACATCCACTTCCACCGCCGCACCTACGATCCGCAGATCGCCTACGCGCAGTCCAAGACCGCCAACAGCCTGTTCGCCGTGGAAGCCACACGGCGCTGGCAGAACGACGGCATCGTCGCCAACACGGTGAACCCCGGCGGCGTGGCCACAGGTCTGCAGCGCAACTTTTCCGACGCCCAGCGCCAGTCCCTGGACGCCGCCGAAGCCGCCGGCATCTTCACCTACAAGACCATCGCCCAAGGAGCAGCGACGACGCTCGTCGCAGCCGTCGCCCCCCAGTTCGCGAGCGTGGGCGGCCGCTACCTGGACGACTGTCGTGAGGCCTACGCCGTGCCCAACGAGGCCACCCTCGCCGAGCACCCCCACGGGGTGAAGCAGTGGGCCCTCGACCCGGCCGCAGCAAGCCAGCTCTGGCTCCGCTGCCTCGACATGACCACCTAACTCCGCCGACCCCCGCGGACAGGGCTTAGCGCACGATCCTGGACAGTTGCTACTAGGAGACCCATTTGCGCTGTGACAACCGCGCCAGTTGACGCTGAAGTTCACAGCCGGCGTCTCACGACGAGGCATCTCACATCCAAGGAAGTAAAAGAGCAAGGTGGCGCACCCCCGCCGTGGCTGCCCCGGTCGGACAGCGCTGCGGATGCTGGGAGACAGTGAACCCATGAGTGCTGAGGTTGACTTGCCCGACCCAATCTTGAGCGACCCCGCGGGTACGACTGACGGGCGGATGCCGGCAGAGGAGTTGCCGCCCAGGGCCAAGATGGGCCAACGGGTCCGGCATGAGACACACCTGTGCGGCGGCACGATCAGCGTGGTAGGCGACGCCGCCTGGGACCGCTCAAGTTTGTGGGAGTGCGACCTGTGCGGACATCACGCCCGGCGGAACGCGGTGTGGACCGGACCGTGAGCGCCGCCAGGCGAGTGCCGCTCGGGTAGCGCGTTCTGAGGAGCGCCAGAGCGCCGGGTAGCTACCACCTCAGGCTGTGCACTCCCGGCAGACACCTCGGCCCTGGTCCGCCAGCTGGCTGCGGTGCTGCACCAGATAGCAGCTGGTGCAGGTGAACTCGTCGACCTGCGGGGGCAGCACCCGGATGACCAGATCTCCACCGGAGGAGTCCGCCCCGGGCAGGTCGAACTCGGCCTCGAGCGGATCGGTGTCATCACCAAGATCGGCCGTAGTTTGCGCACGGCGTGCCTTCAGTGTCTCTAGGCTCTGGTCGTGCTCGGCAGCGGTGTCGGTCGTCCGGGGGGTGTCGTAGTCGGTAGCCATGATCTCCGTCGAAGGTGTGCCGGCGCGTCGGTGCGTGTGGACTCAACGCCAGAGCCACGCGCTATGTGCCCTCTGTCGGCCCAGCCGCGACCGCCGTAAGCCCCCATTACACGCGTCAGAAGACGCTCCGAGCAGCTTGTGCGGCGCCCGGCTCGTCGTCCATCGTTCTGAAACTTCAGCCGCATGTGTCGCCCGCGTCGGCGAGGCATTGCGCACCCGGCCACCGAGCAGGGACGCGCTGCAAGGCGCCATCGCCTCCCTCCACGCCCAGACCCCACCTTCGACGACACCGACTGGATCGGATCCTCAGCCTGTACGACCTGCTCGCTGCCCGGTGGCCATCACTGGTCATCGCCCCTCAACCGCGCGGTCGCCGTCGGCTTCGCACACGGGCCCGCAGCCGGCCTCGCCGCACTCGACGAGCTGGCCGCCGAACCCCAGCTAGCCCAGTACCCCTACCTCGCCGCCGCCTAGGCCGAGCCCAGGCCCTGGGTGCGGTCCGCCGCAACCCCTCATCGTCATCCCCGCCGCATCCGAGCCCGGCGCGTACGTCGTCGCGATCGAGGCCGACGGTGAACGGGTCGTAGCCCAGCGCCAGTGTTCCCGGCCGGCCAGCCGGCGGCGGACAGGTCGCTAAGCGAGCCGGTCAGCTCGGCGACGTCGGCACCGTCGCGTCTATCGAGTGCTGCGGGTGTGGGAGTGCGAGGTGCGAGCCGACGGACTCGACTGCCTCGCTGTCGCAGCCATAACAGGTCGAGACCCTCCCACGGCATCGGCGCCACCTGATAGCGGTCGGCGCCGGTCTCCCCGTCAGCGGCTCTGCCGGCGCCCGCTCGCATTGCCGGGGTCGAGCGGAGTCCCGAGCCGCGGCCCCCCGGCACGCCGTGGCGCCGCTGGCGGCCGCCGGACGAACACTGCGATCAGCCCCGACACCAGCAGCTCCACTGCCAGCAGTGCGCCCGCCAGCACCCAGTCACCCACCGCGGCCAGCAAGACGACGACCGCGGTGACCGACAGCACGTAGCCGGCCACGAGCGGCCGAGGCATGGCCCGCCCCGGCCGCGGGGCTGCCCGGCCGGTTGCAGACCGGCTCAGAAGAACACGGATCGGCGCTGCATCAGCAGCGTGTACAGCGTCTGCTGGATGGTCTCCCGCACCTGGTCGGTGAGGCTGAACACGAGCATCGGGTCCTCGGCCGCAGCGGCGCCCAGGTGCTCGGTCGGCACCGGTTCGCCGAACTCAATGATCCACTTCGACGGCAGCGGAACAAGTCCCAGCGGGCCGAGCAGCGGAAACGTCGGGGTGACCGGCAGGTAGGGCAGCCCAAGCAGCCGGGCGATCGTCTTGGCGTTGCCGAGCATCGGGTACGCCTCCTCGGCGCCGACGATCGAGCAGGGGACGATCGGCGCACCCGTCCGGAGCGCCGCAGC
>JAABVA010005635.1_pt1 | contig 11298 bp, 23 predicted proteins | sample 5560331 | NCBI WGS metagenome assembly JAABVA01 (sample SAMN12812661, study PRJNA571458) | rock metagenome | isolation source: Antarctica rocks | place: Antarctica: Victoria Land, Mt New Zealand sud | collected 2016-01-07
CTGCGGCGCTCACGGGGCTGGGCGCGGCGCGCGCCGCGGCCGCGAGCGCGCTGGCGGGCGCGGCACTAGACTTTGACTGGCGCGCCTACCTGGCGTACTACCCGGAGCTGCGCGCTGCGGGCGTCGCGACGGAGGGCCTCGCGCGCGATCACTATGCGCGCCAGGGCCGCGCAGAGGTGCCCCTGTGCTGCGCTCGAGGGCCCAGGCCTGACGTGCTCGTGCGCAGCGAGGCCAGCGAAGTCGACGCCAGGCCTGCTGCCAGACAGACCCTGATGAGGACTGCTGCGATCGCACGCTCAGTGCCAGGGGAGCTGTCGTGCTCACACGCGACGCCCCGACTCGCGCGTGCCCGCCGACGGCAGGGGCGGCTGTGCAAGCGGGTGCGGCTGCTGCTGCGCTACACGGCGGGCACGGGGCTCATCAACCAGCACTACAGCCACATCGCCGCGATCGCGCTGGCCGTGGTCCTGGGCGCCGAGCTCGTCCTGCCGCCGGGGGTGCCGCCCCATGACTTCTGTGCTGCTGCGTATGACAAGGCTTGCATGGCTTGCAGGCTTGCGTACACGTACACACGCACCTTCACGTCTTCACCTCGCTAAGCAAGTCCGCCTCTCACCCATCCACGCACCTGCCCGTTATGTGCGCAGGTGAGCTGTCGCCCGCACAGGCAAAGCAGAGCTGAAACACTGCGGCTGTGCCGAGACGCTCGCTCCCAGACCCGGGGGAGAGAGTGGCAAACAGGCACGAGCAGGAGGGCGTGCCTGCGACTTTCGCTTGGAGGCGCGGCCCCAGCGCGCCCGGCCGGCGCAGGTGAAGCGGGACTCGTTCGCGCACTACTTTAGCCCGCTGAAGGAGCGCAACGAGGTGACCTGGGCGCCCACGCCGCTGGAGGCCCTGCTGGACGTGGACCAGCTGGTGGCCACCTGGCGCCGGCGCGGCCTCACCATCCACCGGGCGCGCAGCTCTCGCCTTGTCGAGCGAGGCGCTGTGCCGGGCGCCTGGTCCAGGCGCAAAGCAGCCGTTTAACAAAAAAACAACCATTGTGTCGTCTTCCCTGCCCGGTTACATCCACAGGCACCTCATTGGCGGACATGCCTGCACTGCACTGCTCCAGCACTGCCTGCGTGCACTGCGTGCAAAGCTCGGAAAGGGGTTACACATGTGCAAACATGTGCTGCTCGCGGCAGACGCCCGTGCTGCAGCCCTTCCCGGACCTGACCGACGCGGCCACGGCCTTCCCGCAGTACACGCTGCCGGGCATCAACCCGCGCCGCGGCACGCGCTTGGAGAACATCTACATGCAGGCATGCGCCTGCTCACTGCACAGCTGTGCGGCTGGGAGCCAATCCGCGCCATGCATGCTTGCTCATGGCAGCCGTTGATGCCACAGCCATGACAGCGCCAATGATCATGTGGTGTGGGCCAATCAGTGTGCCAAACGGTTCAGACACAGCCAAGGGCGCACACCCAGCATAGGCTTGCGCCCAGCATGGCCTCAGCCGGAACAGCATTGGCGCGTCTGGCCAACACGCGCGGGTGGCAGAGGTCGCATGACGGGCTGGGGCGCATGGTTGAGGCCGAGGACGCTCTAGCTTGCGCAGGGTAGGTTTAGGGTGGGTTTGGACGCTGAGCATGCAGAGGGCGTGGCAGGACCTGGAGATGGCGGAGCTGGTGGAGCGCGTGCGCGGCGCGGCCGTTGCGCACGCGGCGCGCCTGCTGCGCGCAGAGCCCGGCGCGGCTGTGGACTACCTGGTCGTCGACCTGCCCTGCACATTCTTCATGCTGCGCGCGTCCAGGTGCTCTCGCCCGCGCTCGAAGCGCATCACTCATACCAGCTGACTCCTTTGTCAATCACCGCCCATGCATATATTTTGCGGCCGGGCGACCCGCACTATGCAGCCCACAAAGCCGCCCGCATGAGCAGGTACGTGCCCGTGCCGCTCTGGATTCGGCGGCCCGGACAGTCTGTGCCACTGCACAAGCTGACCTTGACCGCCGTGGCCATTAAGCACAGATTGCTGCGCTCCACGAGCAAACTCACACGCTTGCTGACTCACAAACCAGCGGCTCGCTCGCTCGCCGACCACGCTGTGGAGACACACTGCAGCCTGCAGCCCTTAGCGCTGGGGCGCTCGCCTGCTGCCCGTCTGCTCCGGCTTGACATGCCAGACCCTGAGCTAGGATGCCCGGCGCGCAGCAACCTGCCCCTGGTGCGCGACGTAGCGCGCACGCTGATGTTCGCGCCGGACGTGCGCGCGCTTGCTGACCGCGTCGTGGCCGGCATCAGCGGCGGCGGCGGCGGCGGCGGCGGCGCGGGCGCGCCGCGCGCGTACAATTCGGTGCACCTGCGCCTGGAGAAAGACGCGCGCGATTGGTCCATCATCATGGGCGGCCAGGCCGTGCGCCCTTTGCCCCGCCATATGTGCTGCCGGTTGAGCTGGCACCAGCATGCTGGCATGGGTGGTGCGCCGGGGGCATGCGTGGGTCGCGCGATGCAACCGAGCCCCTGCCATCCCGGACCAGGAGTTGGGCGAGGGTGCATGCATGGCAGGTGTGCGGGCATTTGCTGCAGGACAGCGCAAGGTGCTACTGTACATGCCACACCCGCAGGCTGTGGCATGTCAGGGAGAGGGTGCAATCTTCATCTGCGCCGAGATCTTCTTTGACGACCGTGCCAACAGGTCTGTGCACGCTTCGCGCGAACGTGGCCCTTATGGGTGTCCAGGTGGTCTGGCGGAACTACATCCAGGCAATGCGCCAGGCGGGCTTCGGGCCAGGGGTGGGCGTATACGTGGCCTCCGGCCTCCTCACCTACGGCGCAAATGAAGGCATGCGACCGCCCACGCACAGCTGCACATGCTGGTCCACCTGGCACGAGGGGATCTTCTGGGCGGAACATAAGTGCATGCATACGGAGCATTGCCATGCTTTTGTTCATGCAGTATAGTTTTTGGTGTGCTGGCTTTTGGTTTGGGAGAGGGCACAGCGCCGAGCGCGCCGCGCCGTGCACCTTGCTGCCGCCCATGCATGCCGGGCTGTGCTCGCCCTACATGCTGCCAGGGAAGCAGCGCGTGAGGTGGCCTGCAGTGAGCACGCGTCATGCTCCCTGCACCCACAGCACACTGCGCCCGAACGCAGAGATGGCCGACGTCATCAAGACGCTTACGGAGGCGGGCCTGTGCAGCGAGGTGTACCACAAGGAGCTCTATCTGCGCGCAGCGGCCCTGAGCGGTGCTGGCCCGCAGCTTCCAGCGGTTTGTAACCCGAGGCGCACGCCACCCTTGCTGGCATCGTGCGCGGTCGAGGCTGAGCTTGGGCATTCACCGTGAAGCAAGCTTGAAGTTGCAGGACATTAATATACGCACTCCTACATCTTTCATCAGGGCGGGGTCGAACTTGAGTGCTACTCATGCGCAGCGCTAAGCTCGGAGCAGAAGGCGCTGGTGGACTTCCTGGTGCTCGCGCGCGGCGCGCACTTCGTCGGCTTCGGCTCGTCCACGTTCAGCTTCTTCCTGCGCGAGTTCCGCGCGCTGGCCGGCACGCCGCGCTCGGCGTCGCTGCTCGCCAACGCGTCGGCCGTTGGCACCGACCCCATCTTTGCGTCGGCTGGCACGGTCGCGTGAGGCGCGGCGCTGCCCCACAGCATGGGCATGGAACTAGCATGTGTGCCCTGCACACGGGCCTCATGCACCACCTGACCAGTGCATATCATTAAGAACTACTGCTTGTGCGCCTCACCTTGCAAGACCTTTTGAGTGATGGTGTAGGTTCAGGCCGATGTTTATGCTTTGCATGTATTTGGGTACTGAGCCCTTTGTATTTGAGGCTGTAGGCCACACAGCCTGCGAGTCAGGCATGTCCTGCTCAGGAAGAGCATGTATCGCCTTTGCAAAAGACATGCAACTGCCTCGCTGTGTGTTATCCGTAAAGGATGTGTTGCCGTAAGCTGTTTGCGTAGGAGTGCCCGGCACGCAGGGGCCTGCAACATGCGTGATACACCAGTGGCAGCCAGGCCAATCTGGAAACTGAGAGGACGCCGAACCAAAAGCAAACAGGCATGCAGCTGCTTGCATGCAGCCGCGGCATTGCGCCACGACTGGGGAGCGAGCCGGCGCGCAGCCCGGCCCTGCGACACAAGCCCCTCACCGCCCCTTCCGGCCCTCCTCGATCGCGCTCTTCACCGTGTCCAGCACGAGCTGCGCGTTGGCGCCCATCTTGCTGACGATCTTGCCGCCGGTCTTCACCGCGCGCTCCAGGAACTCCCTTACGCTGACGTCGCCCAGGTTCTCGCCCGGCATCCGTCCCGGGAAAGTGCTGTCGCGCCTGCCGGCCAGGGAGGAGCTTCAGGCACAGGCAGAGCCGGCCTTGCCCCGGACGCATGCGCGGTCTCCCCTCTCTCTCATTAGCTTCCCCATATACTCCTGGAACAGTTGTCAACACTGCGCAAGCGATCCGACCTCATAAATAAGTAACCACAGTACTTCCAGCACCAGCAGGTGAGCGGCACTTGCACCCTGTCTTTCACAGCTGTCTGCAGCATGGCGATGAATACCAGCGAGCGCCACAGCCGCGAACTGGCAATGACGGGCAACGGAGAGGCATCGGGCCACCGTCTGTGGGCAAGACGCCGGCAACAGGTCTGCATGCAGACGCGCGCATGGGCATGGGCAGGCGGACGCACAGTGTGCGCGGTTTCCGCGCAGGGCCCTCATCCAGCGGGCGAGACTGTGGGCTGGCGGCGGCGGCTGCGCCTGCAGGCGCATCGAGCACCGCCGGCGACTGCTGCAGCTGCGCAGCAGATATCACCTCCAAGCCTGCGTCGCCACGTATGGCAACTAGGCCGCAGCAACAAATGCGGTGCACAAGTGAACAAAAAACTGACTCCATGGCAGGAAGACCAGGCAGAACGGTCTTGCTGAACTTGCAGGTCATGCCGGCTACCGTAGCCGGCATGATTAGTCCTAGTACTGCAGCTGGGCAGTCACAGTGCCGCGAGGCAGGCAGATGGCCTGCGACACATCACAGCAGCAAACAGGCACATACAGAAACCTCTCAGGTGCTGCAACCAGCTGCAGGCACCGGACAGCACCCGCACGTGGACACGTCACATTCCGCCGTCAAGCCTCCTTAAACATAGCGCCTTGAGCAGCGGTGGCTGACCCGGCCACAGCGCTGGCCACAAAAGGTGCGCACCTTCGCAGTAGGGCAGCTCCACAGGCGCTGTGGGGCTCTTTTTGGCCTCGTGCCTCTGCTGCTGCAGCTTCTCCTCGTCGTACACCGCATAGCCCACGCACACATACTGCCGCACACGTGGCAGCGGGCATCAGTTGCATAGTCCAGGTGCACCAGCTCTGCTGGTTTTGCTAGTACACCTCGACCTTCACTTGAAGAGCACACGCCATGCAACACACCCCGTGTGGCCTGAACATTGCAAAAAACATGGTGTGTAGCGCACTTTGAAGTCGCCGCCGGGCACGGAGGTGACTTCCTCGGACGGGTGCGTCATCTCGCGGTTGCCTGGCTTGTCTCGCAGCCCGACGCACTTCTGGCACGCATAACAGGCGCCAAACTCTCAGCCAGCCAGTGTTGCAGCACTGCGCAGCGCCTTGCAAGCCACACGGAACCGCACCGGCATTTTGCCTTGCTCGTGCAGGGCCTGGCTGAAGTAAGTGAGGCCTATGCAGCATCTCTGCTCGCCAAGCGGCCGGCTAGTGCTCGCCTGCCCGCTCCGGTCACGCCTGTCCTTTTCAGGGTCGGACTCGCGTTCCATAGGCGTCCTTGAGCTCCTGCACTACTTTACTAGCTGCGCAAACGTTTATTAAAAAAGAAGCCTGGCCTCCAAAGCATCGTAGCCGCTCCTAAACAGGCTGATGCTCGGTTACAGGTTACATATACAATACATATATAGTTACATATCCATCAGCTGCTCAGCGAGCTCGGAGCCGCTGCTTGTTAGTCTCACAAGCAGCCCGCTAATACGTGCATCCCTGCGGCGGCACAAATGAAATCAAGCGCGTACCTGGCGCTGGAACTCACCGGCGTGGCCGAGCTGAAGTACCTGCACTGGAAAGAGGCGTGTGCCCCCAACCAGCCTGACGCAACCTACATATACAGTGTTGTACCACGGCACTCAGTCAACCTGCCCTGCAGCGCCGCAGGTGCGGGAGCTGCTCAGCGAAGCTGCCGAGGGGCTGCCGCCCGGCGACGTGCTCGCGCCAGCACGCCTGCTGTGCCTGCACGCCTGCGGCTCGCCGCTGTCGGAGTACAGCCTCCGCCTCGGGGGCTACCCCGCCCTGCGCAGCCTGGCCCTGCAGCGCGCCCGGCTGCGCGCCCTGCCGCCAGTGCGGGGCGCCGCTTGCTCTGCACTCGCAGCATTGCCTGTGCTGCCCGGCCAGTGGCGACAGAGGCCGGACATATGTACAGGGGCCTTTGGGCAGGTAGGGTCACTGGCAGAATCACTGCATGCATGCAAGGCGGTCTTTGCCGAAATTGTGGCAGCAGGGGATGCCAAATGTCATATGCTGCTTGTTTCGTCTGCCAGAGGCTGCCTACTTGGCCGAGCAAAGAGGCATAGAGATCAGCCGCCGCATCACAGACGGATGTCTAAAGCCCGCCGTGCAGCGTGCATGGGAGGCCAGGAGCTCCATGCTGCGCTGTCACACCCCAGCGCATGTCATCAGGGCACTGGCTTGCTACCTGGCGATGTTGACGACTGAAGCAGTGCAGCGCGGGGGTTGCCAGGAGCTGCCCTTCACGCTCTCACACCTCAGCCTAGCGGGCAACGAGCTGACGAGCCTGGCCGGCCTGGCGCTGCCTGCGCTGACGTGGCTGGACGTGAGCAGCAACAGCATCCGGGCGCGCCGCCTCAATGCGTGGCCGCTTGTGAGCGTCAAGTGCGAGCTCAGTAGCCCCATGCCCGTCCCAAAGTCTGAGCTCTGGATGAGCTGGCTTGTTCTCACTGTTGCTGCAAGGAAAAGCTCATTGTGCCGGCTCCAAGCAGCCATGATGACGCACAAGTGCTGGATGTGCTGTAGGGTGGGGTCAGGTGTTCAGCGGACCCGCTCGGCACGCGCGATGCCCTGCGGGCCCCCACTCCGCCTTCGGCCAGACAGGAGCCCGACAGCGCATGCCCGGCTCCAGCTTCCGAGCGCCTGTCACGGGAGGGTGCCATGCGACGGGGCAGGCGCTGGAGCCGCTGGGCGCATGCGCCGCGCTCGCGCACCTGGCCTGCGGCGACAACCCGCTGGCCGCGCTGCTGGCGCCGCCGGGCCTGGTGAGCCTGCACGCGCAGCGCGCGGCCGTCGCCGGCCTGGCCGACCTGCGGCCGCTCGCGCTGGCGCCGCGCCTGGCCGAGCTGCGCCTGGCCGGCAACGCGTGCGTGGCCGGGCTGTCGCCGCGGCGGCGCCGCGTGCTCGTCGGCAACCTGCTGCCGGGCGCGCGCGCGGGCCCAGCTGTGCTGACTGAACCTAATATGCAAACTCCAAAGAGGTTGCCGCGCACAGCGCTGACCAGCAGTACAGCAGGTGGACAGTCCCTTACTTTGCAACCTTTTGTGTCCAGCTCCCACGCATGAAGTGCCGACATGCAGGAGTATGCGGTGCCGACTGGCGGACGCCGCCTGCTCCTATAGCGCCTGTGCACATCTCAGTGCCGCATCCTCCGAGCACGCGTTGCAAGCGCTCTCCTGCGTCCGTGCAGCGTTGACGCTGCTGGACGGGCGGCCCGTGCGCTCCCTGTCAGCGCACGCGCGCTCGCGGTCCACAGCAGGAGCAGGGGCGGACACTTGCACATCTGTCCTCACCCCGCCGCCTCTGCAGCCTGATGGTGACTCCCTGGCGCCCCAGATCAGTCCTAGAGTGATGCGCCCTGCGTTGCATGACTCGCCTGTCCTCATAGGCCATGCACAAGCAGCTCTGACTTGTGTTACATTTTGCTTGACCATAGAGGCGGCTCTCTTTGAGCCCACAGAGCACGATGCATGCATGCCTGCACACATGGCCGCACGATGCCGGCCTGCGCCCCATCATCACTCGTAATAGGAGTACTCGCTCTGGGCAGGCATGCCGCGGAGTGTGCACGCCGCCAGCGTGCTGCTTTGCGCTGCGACAGATGCGTACATGCCCCCGACAACTCCCTCGCGGCACGAGACCCGGCCAGCGCCTGCAGCACGGCAGCAAGCCCCGCGCGCGGTCAAGCGCCTGCAGCGCATGGCCGCGGTACCAGCCGCCTGTGCTGGGTCAGGGCCTGATGCCTGCCTGGCGCGGCGGGGCGCCACAGCAGCCGCCAGCCTCAGCAGCAGCGTGGCGGCGCGGGCTGCTGCCGGGCACAGCGGCTGCGCAGGTGCTGCAAGTGGGTGTGCTGGATGGAGCGCATTTGGGGCCGCGCCCATGCCGCTGGGCACCAGCCAGATGCTCCAGCCAGATGCTGCGGCCACGGCGAGCGGCAGCGCACTCAGGCAAGGCGCCAGCTCTTGCATGCGCTCCGCGCGGGGTCAAATGCCATGCTGTGGAGCACTGGCCTGGACCGCACATGAGCGGTGACCATGATACACTTGTAAAGTCTTCAAGCGCGTGAGATGAGAGTGACGCCCATGGGACCGGATGCGAGTCACGAAGCAAGCTGTGTGCAGTCACTGCTGCTCACCGCTGACAATGCCCGGATCGCACATGCTCATAGGCGCCGGCGGCCCAAGCACGCGGGCGCCGCGTCCAAGGTCGCACTGGCGTGGCGGCGCCCCCGCGCGGCGCGCGCAGCGACCGCGCCCGGCCACCCTTTGCAGGGCATGCAGGTGGGCGCCGCCCAGAGGCAGATCACAGCACAGCCCTCCAGCTCACAGTTGACTGCGGAAGTGCCGGCGCACACACTGCCGCATGGCTCCCAGAGCGCCTGCAGCGCAGGAACTGTAAGCTGCATCAATTGCTATCTTGCCCGCCACTTGCGAGTGAACTGTCAGGCACGCTGTTTGCAGCCGCATGCGTCCCGAACCCGCATGACAGGATACGGCAAGCCGTGACGCAGTGCTGCATCCGTGCAGGGCGCAGTGGCCGCAGGCTTGGAGCAGGTCGCAGAGGCCTCTGCGTCTGGAGACGCAGCGCGCGACGCATGCCCGGCCTCAGCACCCGCATGCGTGCACGTGAGCTGCAAATTGGCGCCAGAGGGCGGCGCCTGCACAGCGGGGGTCATCAGGACCACGAGCGCACTGCCCCCCGCTGGCCAGGAGCAGCAGCGTTCGTGCCCGGTCCCGCGTGCGCCGGCTGCTGGGTCGGCTTGCATGCTGGCATGCCTTGTGCTGGCAGATGAAGTCGCATCAGACGGATGCAGCGGCGGCTCGGTGGTTTGCGCTTCGCCCGCAGGCGCAAGTGGTGAGAGACCTCCACCGCTTGCAGCGGCCCTGCAGCCTGACACACTGCCGCCCTGCATGCTCGGCAGCGGCGTCCCGTTGGAGGCTGCGACAGGAGCGCCCAGCGGCGGCCGTGGAGAGCGCGCTGCGTTGGTGCGGCCTTCCCGAGAAGCTGGCAGCGCGCCGCCCCGCGCCACTGAGGACTGTGTCACCATGGGCCTCATTGACGTACCCGAGCCAGACGTGCACGCTGTACTCCCCCTGCCTATCGATGTGCTGCCGCCGGAGCAGGCGCACGCGCCGCCCTCCCTTGCCGGGGCACACACCAACAGCAAAACGGCCCACTGGGAGCCTGGAGCCTCAACGCCGGCGCCAGCCGCCCGGCATGCAGAGCGCGTGTCCGGCCTGACCGGAGCGCGCGCATGCGCGCCCACGCCAACATTGGAGCAGCTTGCCTGCCTCTCACGGCAGGCGCCGCCCGCACCATCGGCGACGCGGCCAGCCGGCCCCGCCGCCAGCCCGCGCTCACCAGAGCCGGTGGTGGCTGCCCGGCCGCCCAGCCACCCCCGCGTGCACCCAGCCGCGGCAGCCGCGCCCGCCCGCCACGTGCATGCGGCCAGCCCTGCTGTGCGCGCAAGCGCTGCACCCTCCACGGAGTTGGCGGTCTCAGCAGCGCGCCCGCGCGCCGCCCTGCCGCGGTGCCTCGGGCTGGCATGCCTCCAGCCGTGTGCGCAGCGGGGGGCCAGCTGTCTGGCATGGTGGGTCGCCGGCTGGACAGCACGGGCAAAGTGAACTTATGTGCAAGGCAGATCACCGCATCTTTCAGGGTGCAGCTGAGTCCAGGTGCTCGAACATCCTGTCCGTCATTTACATGCAACTGCGAGTGAGAGCCCGAGGCGCTGGCGGTGCAGCTGACAGTGTTCCTCAAATCAGGGCGGCCAGCACAGCACTTCAGGCAAATGAAACAAGCCGGCACACACTGTAGCTGAGCAGCTGCTCCCCCGCAGGCACTGAAGCTAATGCAAGGTCCCGAACATGTAACACCTTTGCTTGGTGCATGCATGCATTCACTGCACCACTCGCCGACAGCGGGAGATCGACCGCCTACTACAGCAAATGCCCGCGCTCTGTGCCGCCCTGGTCACCCCCTCGGGCCGGCAGGGGGTGGCCCGCAGAGCTGCCCAGGCGCGTGGGCAAGCCCCACTCGGGCCGGGCGAGCGTGCTCTCTGGCGGCGCGCGCCCCGGCCGCTCCACCGGAAACAAAACCAGCTTCCAGACCAGGGAGTAGCGCGGCTGGCCCGCGAGCGCCGAGGGCGGCGAGATGCGGTGTGCAATATCGGCGTCCATCAGTGCGACGCGCCCCGGCGCCGGGCGCACCTGCCGCCCCGCGCGCGCCCCGCCGCTCGCTTTGCGGACAGGCAGTCCGGAGAGCACTTCAGAACCCAGGGTGCGCCTTTCAGGCCCAGCTGGCAGAGGTACGCGGCAAGGCATTGCGGGCCGGCCCTGCGCGACCTTCAGGGTTCCGGCAACCAGCGCGGGGCAGGGCGCCCGCAGGAGGCCAGACCACATAGCACTGGCCCCGAGGTGCAAGCGACCTGCATGCTGGGCAGCAGCAGGGACCCCGCGCAGCTGCTTTTGCGTCCGGCACTGCGTACGTATGAGGTTTAAGTTGACGTGCCTGTCAGCACATGCAGCCAATGCAGACTTCATGTGCTCGTCCACACGCGCGACCAGTGCAAGGGGCCCCACCCGCGCACCAGCGCGCCCGTGCCGGTGCCGGGGTCCAGGAACAGCGTCTCCGCATCATACTCCGGCGGCCAGTCCTCGTTAAGTACAGGATGGCGGACACGCAGAGCGGCTTGCCGCGCTGCAACGCGGCGACGCGCAGGACACTCATACTCTTGCGGCCTGTCACCGGCATCGAGCCAAGCCATGCGACCTTGCCACGGCCCTGCTCC
>JAABVA010005636.1_pt1 | contig 11296 bp, 4 predicted proteins | sample 5560331 | NCBI WGS metagenome assembly JAABVA01 (sample SAMN12812661, study PRJNA571458) | rock metagenome | isolation source: Antarctica rocks | place: Antarctica: Victoria Land, Mt New Zealand sud | collected 2016-01-07
AAAGTCTTAATATGATGCATAGAAAGATAAGCTTTCAGTGTTTAAGCTAATAATTAGAACTGAGTGTTTCTTATTGAATGTATATATTTTAATAATGATGTTCTTTCTTTCTACTTCATCTTCAAGAACAAGAGCATACAACAGATCTGACTAAACTCTATTAAGAATGATAAGACTGTTCTATTAGTCAGTGAAAATGACTAAATCATCAATGAATTAAAGCTTTAATGACTAAAGATCTTTGATCTACACACTAAGACACAAACTCAAGAAACTCATCAACTCTTAATACTGAATGATTATGAAAGTCATGTATCTAGCAACTTTATTCAGTACTGCTGTGATCACAGCATCATTACTTTGTGTCTTTCTTCTCATTCAACTGATTTATTACAGTCACTGAATGTTGAAATCTTCAGCTCATTGACTAAGATCTATAAGAAACTGATGCATGAGCATTTTCATTATGATGCTGTCAACATTAGTAAGATGAACTTTCTGCACTATTATCAGAAGATCAGATCAACAGCTATCACAACTAAAAATATTCTTAATGCATAATGAGCTGCTGAACTTATTCTGTATGATTCTTCTGTTATTACTTTAAATCTTTCTTGATCAACAACTTCTTTCTTTACATCTTTTACAAATTTCAATGATGTTCAGATCAACATCATCATCACATTTCATACAGCAATCTGAATCAATCAGTTTATGAATGAGGTTCTTGCTAATATGACTTCATTGTTACATTTACATGTCTTAGACCTAAAGAACACAGCTTTAACAGCTGTGATGAATAGAGCAGTCTTATGACAGACTAATTAGAAATTTCTTAAGAAACAGTAGCAGCAACAAAAAATGCAGTCATGAAAGACTGTTGAAGATGCTTAAGTTCTTACAGTTAATGAGAGTAGAGTCATGATGCAGAAAGAAGAGAATAAAGCAAAGAAATTGGCTACTAAATTAGCTAGATATCATGCATTAAGAAATAAAGTTGAATTTGTAAAGCTGATTTGAAAGAAAATGACCATGAACTATTCAGTTTTCATGTAAGTAGTCTAGTGATGTGAATATTTCAATAATTCTAGCTGTTTTAACATCACAAAATAAGCAACAGTGAGGTAACTCAACAGAGAGAGTTGTCTGAGTAATAGAGAAATGCATTACTTTAAATTCACACTTAATGCTGCACTGTCTCAAAGTACTTTAGCTGCTTCTTTTACTTCTTTTAGCTCAAAATCTAATACATAACTTCACTTATTATAATACTCAATTATAACACACAAAGTATGTACTAAATCAGAGACTAGATCATATTTAAGAATTTAGAAGCTCTTCATTTATTTTTTTATTAAGTTTTTTATATTTTAATATTATTCAGAAATTGATTTCATCACATTCTTCAGTAATCAATGCATTCATAAATGCTGATATTGAAGAAGCTTAAAAGCAAAATGATATGACAATGAATAGATTAAATATAAATCTTAAACATAATTCAGAATACAAAAAGCTCAAGATGAGAATTTAAAGAATAAAATATGCAGTTAAGACAAGAAAGAAAATTGTTGCTAAGAGATATGCAGAGAATGAGCATAATGAATATTAATAAATAATTATAATGTTCTATATTAAATTTTAACTTCATTTGTAGTGATCTTTCTTACAGATTAGAATGTAATGACTGAGCAAAAGAAGAATGAAGATATTGCTCAGCAAAACAATTTAATTATAACTATTAAAGAAATACAAGCTCTGTATAAGCTTTTTAAAGCAAAGAGTGCTTTCTTAATGACTAAAAAAAAGATATATTAATTTTATTTGACATTTAATCTGTGCTGATATGATTAGATTGAAAAAGCAGACAAATATATTTAAAATCATTGAGATAACTGTTTAGATGAAGTAGTTAAGCATTAAGAATGAATTATTTAATTTAATAGTTACAAATAACTTACTATAGCTGAAGATAAGAATTCAAATTTTGCTATGCAGATTTTTAATAGCAGCATACTTAATTCAGAGCACATAGCAGACAAGAAGAATCATTAATATATATTATACTTTTAACACTTCTTTATAATGACTTTAAAGACAAAAGCTAATGTTATTTCATTCTATAATTATTAGCTCTTAACAGTGTTCAATGTCTCTATAGATAAGAATAAAGAAGCAAAAATAATATTAAATAATAATAAAAACAAAGTTACAGTAGCTTTTTCTGTTTAAGTGATACTGAATAAAAATATTAATGATGAATGCATCTTTCTTAAATCTGATGAACTTATGCATGCAGATATTAGAAAAACAATATTAAAAGAAATAAAATATATTAATTCTGTACTGTTTATTTATTAAAGATTTAACTAAATTTTAAACTTCATAGACTGTTACTTCAATGTCAAAGAGTGATGAAGTTAAGATACAAATTGATCAGATATAATTATATTATTTTATTATAATGCTCTTTACAATTGTCTATTAGCTTCTTGCTGATTAACTATATTTATAAATTAAGATCAACAATAAAGATTAATTATCAACATTATAAGCTTTAATCTTCACTGATGATGCAGATCAAGAGACAGAAGACTTAGTGAAGATATAAAATAATGATGAAAAAAATAAAGATCATTATAATAATGATAATGATAATATTAATGAAGATATAAAGAATTAAAATAAAATTTAATACTTTAAGCAAAGCTAAATGTTCTTAAAGACTCTTAAACATTGTTTTTTACATTTAAGCATATTCAATTTTAATACTTTACTCAATATTATTAGCTCATATATAGCTTGTGTTTATTATAAGCAATTTAAGAAAATTAAAATGTTTATAAACTGCATAGAAAGAGCAAAGAAATCTGATGTTTAAATTAAAAATTATATTAAATATATGTTTATTGAGATTGTTGATACTTAAATTAATGAATGTCAACATTATCTTTAAATAAGAAAGAATGAATTTCTTTTAATTTTAAATAATCATTAATGATATCAATAAATGAAAGATTCTGTCTCTTATAAAATCATGATACTGAAGCAGTTAAGAACTTAATGTGCTTTATTTATGCTTTTAAGTGTGAGTGCAGTGCTTTTAATAATTTTTTACTTTATTAATAAAGAAGACTTTTCTCTCTTAATTAATGTTGTATTGTATTCAAGACTATGTGTATATTGACAGTCAATGTACTCTGAGCAGAGTCATTTAAGTAAATGATTTAAAGACTGAGATTAATAATTATTAAGTCATCATTAATGATCTTAATAGCTGATGCATCAATTACTGTAGTGAATCTTTCAAATAATGAACTTATATGATCTTTAATCTCTCTTGACTCATAACTATAATCATTATCAGTGATTACATATTCTGAGTATATGCTATTTAAGATATTTATAACACTTAATTATATCACTTCTATGTTTAAAGTTTAATCATAATCATTATTATTAAGTCTTAAGTCAATGTTTTTATCTTAATCATAATTACAAAGTCTGAAGTTAATGTTGTTCTTATAATTACTATTATCATAAAGTTCATTATCACTGAAGTAGTGATCTGATAAAAGTTTTATATATAATTTAATTATTATTAAATTTAATTTATCTACTAATGAATCTTTTTCATCACTATTAACAATCATTATCAATACAAATCTCTCTTTAATTCTTTCTATTACTTCTGTTACAAGAATAAACATATCATGATATTTAATCAGCATAATGTTCTCAATAATGTCTGAGTTCAGTCAATTTTAACAATATGTAATTACATCTTAAGTCATGTTGAACAAGCACTTAACTTCAACATTTATTGCAGAAATTGCAAATATATCTTTTGCAAATTATATTATTGCTAATTTTAAGTTCTTCATCAGCTTTCAGTAATCAAGTATTGAAATGTTTACATTTAATATTGAAGACTTTTGCAGATAATCTGAGACTTCTTTTATTATAAATGTATTTTAATACTTTTTTACATTTTTTATACAACTCATCATTACTATCATCTTCTTCTTCTTTAAATTAAGAATGCTCAAATCATTATTTAATGATTCTTTCTTCAAGTGCTGATAATTAACTCTATAATATTATTAAAACTTAAGTTTATACTTTAAACATAAATCTTCTCAGTCTTTTCTTTATTGAAACAATATGTCAGTCTTGCTATATAATATTTATTGAGAATTGAGAATATTCTACATTGTATATGTTAAGCTTATTACATAAATTCAATATAACATTAAGATTACAGAACAATTCTTAATTGACTTTTATCTTTTTATAATATTGAGTTAATTTCTTTTTTAATACATTAATGACATTTTACAACTCAGCATTAAAGAACAATTCAAACTTTCTGATTGCTTTATTCTGTTTTTTAAGATAATTAAATAAATCATTGTATGCATATTACAGCTTATAAATTATTAACTTATTAATAACATTTATTGTCTCTGTTCAGTTCTTAAAGTGCTTCAGAAGATACAGTATATATTTAATATATTGTCACTCTTTTATATTATATTTAAGAAATTTCATTCTGCTTATTGTCAAAGTTAAATATTCTATTCATTAAGAAAGTTCAGTTTGTAGTTTATATACTTAATTCAGCATATTATATAAAGAGTTTCATCAAGTTCTTACATTCTCAATCATACTCTGTGAATTTGTCTTCTACAAATCTTTAAATAACTCTAGATGCTGTAATGATGTCATAATGACAATAGTTAATAATTGAATCTATATGAAACTTTTGTTAAAATATTAATTTAACAGATATGAGCATTATAATAAAGCATTATAAAAGATATATTAATCTTTTTTAATATAGTGTTAAAGAAGTAATCTTTGTCAATTGTGAAATTTTGTAGCTCATCATCATTAAATGTAGTAATAAGTTAATCATTCTTTGCATTCACTTTCAAATATGTAAGTAGCTGACTGACTACAAGCTGAATTACATGTATTATACAGTTCATAATTTCAGTTTCATCACTTTAAATGATATTTTTCTAACTTAAAAGTTGACTCAGATAACATTATAATGTATAATTGTTAAATATATTGTCTGCTGTGATTATCAGCAATTAATATGTCAGATTTTACTTCTTCAACATCTTAAGAATATACTCAGCAAGATTTTCATTGCTATATTGATTCTTTAGTTCTCTGAAGACTAAAAATATCTCTGTGTATTTTTACTCAGTGTCAATAAAGTATGCAGTAATATCTAAAAATGTAAGATAATTTAAATTACTTCATTCATTAAATGCAATAAAGACTTTAATCTATATCTTAAGCTCTATAAGTACATTTTTTTGAACATTTACAGCACAACACTTAAGAAGTTATGCAATCTTGCTTCAATCTAAAACCTTAATATTAATACAATACATTTAGATGAGCTTTCAGAACTTTACATACTTAACAGCATAAAAGAATATATTGAGTGCTATAATGAATTGAAGAATTTGCTAATTAAAGACTTCAAAAATAAAGTTAAATAATTTAACAATGATCTTTTGAGCTGTCTGCTAAACAGTGAGTGTTATATTAAAGCATTATAATTAAAAATCATAGCATATCTTTAAGTTCATTACTTCAAAGATTGAAATCTATCTTTCTGATGCTGATTTTATCTTTTGACAACTGCTGCTTTTCAGATGATGTTTTATGATAGTTATTTAATCATTTTTTAATGCTAAATAATTCATAATATTGTAACAGTTAACACACATTACATTTAATCTTTCATCACATTTATTAGCTACTTCAGCAAAGAACTGTCAGATCTTTACTGAGCAAGCTGAACTGTTTTATGTTATTTAAGCATAATTCTTAATCTTTACATCTGTATTTTAACTTCATACAGTTGTTTCTCATCAATCTTGAAACTCTCACTTTATCATAAATCTTTAAAGAACATACTCTGAGTTTAAAGCATCTGCAAAAGTTAAAGAACAAGATTGACTTAATTAAGATGACTTAGTTCTGTCACTGAAAACATTTAAAAATGATCTTTTTAAGTTGCTTAAAATTTGACTGAATGATGAGCTGTATAAAGACATGATGTTGAGTTATTGTAGTAAGTTAAGCAAATAAATGATATTTTGTTGTACTTTAAGTGATGTATTGATGATAGTGTGTTGTGAGAGTTTCAAAATTAATATATATAAGATTGTAGTCATGTGACAGAACATATATCTGAATGTAAAATGAATTTTTTACAATATCAATTATAATAAACATTATTTAAAAATTACTATGTATAGCAAATATTAAGTATCAATGAAGAGATTTCTCATTGAAAAATCTTTAATTAATAATTAAAAATCTATCTAATTATTCTTTATCTTACATCTTTAATCTCTGAAGATCAGCTTTTTATTTAACTAATAATGATTATTTATTATTCTTTTTACTACTCTTTTCATCACTAATAAATTCAACATTCTTCTTATCATCTTCATTATCATCAATCAAGCCATCAAGAACAAATTCATCAATGAAATCATCATTTAAAAATTTCTCATCTTTAGACATTATTATACAAGCTTCATCAACATCTTCAATTACATTCTTTTCATCTTCTTTCTTCTGATCAAATACAGACTCTTAAATGTAACTAGTTAATGTTAAAGTTAAGAAGTGTTATAATTAAGTAATATAATATTTATGTATAATTAAAGTTATTGATGTGTTCAGAATCAAGAACTTCACTATAAAAGTAATGTATGATTTTAATGAGATTAAAATCTTCAGCATTATGTAGCTTTTATTCTTCTATATTGTTAAGAACTCTTTCTTAATGCTTAATTATAACTGTCAGATACTTCTCAATTTAATAGTTAATGTTGATGCACTTCTGCTAAATAACTTCATCTTTATTGATATTCTAGAGAATGTCAGAGAATCTATAGAAAATATAGATATAACATATCTTTTACTTCATTTTTATGAACTCTCACTCTTCTTTTAATGCAAAAGCTTCAGCAAATAACATTTTCTTCTCAGTCTTCTCTTTAAGTTAAGCTCAATTCTCATTCTTTATTAACTTGTTTCTCAACTCATCTTCATAATAGACATCTATAAATAATTAAAAGCAATATAATTGAGTATAATAATTTTAAAGAAGTCTTACAAGAAATTTCACAATTATATTACTTCTTTAAAATCTCATCTTTAATCTTCTCTTTCATAATCTTCTTCAATGCTGAGTTCACAATTTAATATGCATCAATCTTCTTCAATACATCTCTTTCTCATTTTACAGCTTTGCAGTTTATCATCTTTACATTTTTAATTCATTTAAAGTTCTCATTCTTCATACATTTCTGTCATTTCTTTCTTGCATATACAGTCTTTAAATTATTTAAGTACTCACTAAATGTTTTCTTTAAATCATATATAGACTTCTGTAAACAGTCACAGCAATTAGATCTTTCTTTAAAGACTGAGAATGAATTGAAAGTTAAGCATTTTGCAATTTACAGTGAAAGCTTAATGTCTAAATTCATTATAATAAGAATTTAAAATATATAGTTAGCTGCTGAGTTCTATATTGAGTGATATAATTAAGCATTATATGTGCACATCACAGCTACATATCAGAGTGAAGCACAAGAGTAATGTATAAGATTAAATCTTAAGAAATGAGCAGTAAAATAAATAATAACATTAAGCAATATATTTAGTGAGTGTAGAGACTGAGTGTAGAGACTGAGTAGAGACAGAGTAAGTGTAGTAAATTGAGTGACAGAGATAAAGATAAGAAAGTGTCAGATTGAGTGTTAAAAGTGAATGTGTTAATATATTTATTCATAACATTGATGCATATATCATAAATAAATGTATTGTTTATTAGCAATTTAACATCTAAGTATTATTAACATCTAAAAGCTCTCAATACATCTTTTAACTACACATTTTCAAACTACAACACACTTTCAAACTACAATGCATCTTTAAACTACAAGATCACTCTAGAACTCATTATCATTCATAGATGCATTTAAATTGTTTTTTTATAATGTTTTTGTTAACTTAATCTTAAAGTATCATTGTATCATTATATTACATCATAATACATATTAAGAAAACTTCAAGATGCAGTGTTACAAATACTGTATTAGATGAAGAAAAGACAGCAGCAGCAGAAAAAATATTAAGAAAGATATTTAAAAAAGAAAAAACTGATGCTGATGAAAAGAAGAAAGAAAATAATGTTATAGATATAGAAGAAAGTACTGAAGCATTTAAGTTAGTTCATCATTGAAAGTTAGACAGTAAGCTTAATTTTAATATACAATATAATGTTTAATAATAATGCTTCATTCTACAGCTGTCATTCTTCATAAAATATATTACTATCAGAAATCAACAGATTTTCTAATAGCAAAACTACTCTTTCAAAGGCTTTGCTGCAAGATAACTTAAGATTATTTAAAGAGAATTTTTCTTCAGCATAAAATGTTTTGCTTTTAAAGCTCAGTCATTAATAGTCTGCAAAAGACAGTAAAAGCATATATTGTTGCTTTCTTTAAAAGTATGTTTAATGAACTGTACAGTAATTATTATTTATCAGTTAACAGAATGTAGATGTTAATCTGACTGCAATTTATACAAAGTAAATTATTATTCAGCATAAGAATATGTCTCTTATTAAGAGATATATGCATAACTGAAACATCACATTTAAAGATGCAGATTAAAACAATCATTATTAAGCTATTTTGAGAATATCTAACTCTCAATATAGTAAATAAATAAACTAAATTGAAAGCTATTTAACTATGCATATATAATGCTTACTTATAATGTTTATATATCAGTAATCTTTAAGCTCATAATCTCTATTCTTAAGTCAAGTCTCAAAAGCTTACTTACTAATCAGTCTCAGAATTCTTAAAACTTAAACAGAGCTTTCAGATTAAATTGAGCTTTAATGTTTAAGCTTAACTTAAATTCTTAAACTGACAATTAAAGCTCAACTTAACTCAACTTAAAAGCTCTGTTTAGATCAAGCTGAGTTAATCTGATTTGACAGTCACTTTAATATTTTCATTTTTCTTTTATTTAATCATCACATTCTAATCTGTAAGAAAGATCACTACATATGAAGTTAAAGTTTAATATAGAATATTATAATTATTTATTAATATTTATTATGTTCATTCTTTACATATCTCTTAGCAACAATCTTTTCTTTTATCTCAATTATATATTTTATTCTTTAAATTTTCATCTTAAGCTTCTTATATTCTGAATTATGTTTAAAATCTATATTTAATTTATTCATTATCATATTATTTTGCTTTTAAGTCTCTTCAATATCAGCATTTATGAATGCATTAATTACTGAAGAATGTGATGAGATCAATTTTTAAATGATATTAAAATGTAAAGAACTCAATAAAAAAATAAATAAAGAGTAAAGTGACTATTAAGTTAGATTAAGCTCAACTTTCAAAATCTGACCTGATCTGTTGAACTTAACATTGAGACTTGACTCAACTTGTAATATTGTGTAATTTTTATTGTTTGTTGAGTAATTTTGGTAATTTTTACATCATTAGAAACTCCTCACAATTCTTTACAAAATGAGTCTAAAATTATAAAAATCAGATTGCTTTTAAGCTTAATGCACACAGCTAAAGTTTTGTTCAAATTCTTAAAGTTTCTGTCACTATGATTGTTCACAGCTAACAAGGCATGCAAAATAAGCAAAAAACCAGCTTTAGAAAAGCCTAATAGTCAGTTTAATAAAGAGTTTCTGAATTCTTAAATATAGTTTTAATCTCTGATTTAGTATACATTTTGTGCATTATAATTAAGTGTTATAATAAGTGAAGTTACATACTAGATTTTGAGTTAAAAGAAGTAAAAGAAACAGCTAAAGTACTTTAAGACAGTGCAGCATTGAGTGTAAATTTAAAGTAGTTAATGAATGTCTTTATTTTTCTTTATTAATCAGCAAAGTCTTCTTTCTTCAGACATGCAGCAATGTTTAAAATAAATAAATTAATTTTATTAATTTTTTTCTTTCTTTTCTTCTTAAATTGAGATGAAGAGTCTAATATATTAATAAATTGTGTTCTTTTACTGATGAATTAATTTAATTTAATAATGAAAGATATAAAGTCTAATACTTTTACTATATTAATGAGTTAATCTGATTCAGTGATGAAAGATATAAAGCTTGATGTTTTTACTACATTAATAAAGATAATCTTTACACTTAGTTTTCTCTGTTTTAATAATGTATTTCTAAAATAAAAGTCAACATCATATCTCTTCATTACTTACTTTATTTACATAATGTAAAAAAAAATATAAAAAGCTTAATACAAAAAGTAAAATGTTCTGTAGAAAGAAAATGTAAAAAGTGTTGTGTTAAAGATAAGTGAACTTATTAAGTTTTTATATTATTATTTATTTACATAAATGTTGTGTTTTTGTTATCAGTGAATTTGTAGATAACTAAGATCAATTTAAATTAAGCTGCACAATTATTGAAATTTATTAATTCATAATTATTTCTCTTTAAATCTACTATTTAAGAAATTTAAAGCAATACATACAATTTATAAAGTATAATATCTTAATTATGTTAGTTGCAATTTCTTTATTAAGTATAGATCTTCTCACAGTAAAGAAATTGACATTAAAATTATATTGTATAATATGATAAAGATATAATGAAAGTTAAAGTTATAAAGAAATATTAAGCAGATTTTAAAGCTTGTAAATTTGACAATATAAGATTTATTAAAGAGAATAGAATATGAATTATAGATAAAGATGTATAAGATAGAATTAAGTTTATAAAATGAAAATAAAAAATAAATTATTAAATATAATATCTTTAAAAAAAAGAATTAAATCATTAACAACTTTTTTTCTTTTAAATCAGTTTCTGCACAAAAAGAGTTAAGTAAGTCACATAATTACATTATTAAATTAAATTAAAACACTCAATTTTAATACTCTCTGATCAGTTCATGCAATGCAGCAATAACAGTATTGATAGTTGTATTTTTTAATTTAAAATTTAAAATTTTTCTCACTGCTGATTAAAGAGATTTTCAATCAGTATAATAATAGTTTAAAGTGAAATCAGTTAGTCATTACAGATTTGTAGTAGACAAGTAAGATATATTTTTATATATTTTTTAAAAGTATAAATTTTTATATATTAAGAATCTCTTTCATAACTTATTTATAATATAGTTGCTGAGCTACATAAGAAAGAAAATCTAATAATATTAGAAAAATTATAAAAGAT
>JAABVA010005637.1_pt1 | contig 11294 bp, 9 predicted proteins | sample 5560331 | NCBI WGS metagenome assembly JAABVA01 (sample SAMN12812661, study PRJNA571458) | rock metagenome | isolation source: Antarctica rocks | place: Antarctica: Victoria Land, Mt New Zealand sud | collected 2016-01-07
CTGCTTGGAGTTGGAGGTCATCCCGTTGCGAATAATGTTTTCGCTGCCGCAATGGCGACAGGCGATCTGAATCGTAACCATGATCGTGAGTGTACCGTGCCTCTCTACCTTGAACCATTACCCTTATTCTTTATCGGTTGGTGTGTGACGGTTGAAGCTTCCCCTTTCCAAGCCTCATACGGGATCCGCTTGTTCACTTACTGCTTCGAAGCGCCAGCGAAAGGTCATGAGCGCGAAACGCTAGCTGGAGCATCAGGTGTGGCGTCACTATACAGCCGGATTCCGTATCACTAGTCTTTTTGTATCTCCGCCGCGCTCCTAGAAACGGTCGCTCAATGTAGTTGTAGGTTAGCACCGAGACCGCAAGTGTTAGCGGAACTAGTACGACAACAGTATTAATTAAAGCGTTCCTGGGCGCGGAGAACGGCAAGGAGAAGTAAAAGCCGTTGTCAATACAAATGGACAAGAATAAGAAATGTAGCATGTATATGGAGAAGCTCATAGCGCCGATCCAGCAAAGAGGGCGCGATAGGAAGCGGGGGACATGCCGTGATGTAGGAAGGTACGATAGGATGAAGGCTGCCCAGAAGGCACCCTCCCATGTGGTTCTCCGCCACTCTCGGTGCAGCATAAGAGTTCAGCGTAGGCTACAAAGCGAGCCTGCGCTCAACGAAAAATCTACCCATGACCCTGCTACCCAAAGCTCCCGGCCTCCGGCTTGAGAACGTCGCCATCGACGCCTGCGCCATCTCGCTCACCGTCGCGAGCACCAGCCCGTCGGTCGCATGTCCGGCCTGCGGCCTGAAGACGGCCCGGTTGCATAGCAATTACCAACGCACCATCTCCGACCTGCCGTGGGCAGGCCGCTCTGTACGGCTGTCCCTGCGCGTCCGTAGATTACGTTGCGCCGACCCTGAATGCTCGCGCCGGATCTTCGCCGAGAGGCTGCCATCGGTTGTGGAGCCCTATGCTCGAAAGGCCACACGCCTGAACGAGGTTCTCGACCTCGCGAGCTTCGCGCTAGGCGGCGAGACCGGTGCTCGACTGGCCAGGCGCCTCGCCCTGAAGGCGAGCCGCCCTACTACGCTTCTCCGTAGGCTGCACGGCGCGAAGCTTCTCTTCTCACCATCGCCCACCGTAATCGGGGTGGACGACTTCGCCTTCCTGAAGGGCCGTAGGTATGGGACGATCATCGTTGACCTGAAAGGCACAGACCCGTGGATCTACTCCCGGATCGGTCCGCCGAAGCCCTGGCCGCCTGGCTCAAGAAGCACCCCTCGGTGAGGACCATAAGCCGCGACCGCTCGACGGAGTACGAAAGGGCCGTGAAAGAAGGAGCCCCGCAAGCCGCGGAGGTGCTGGACCGGTAGCATCTTTTGAAGAACCTTAGGGAGGTCACTCAAAGGATGCTCGAACGGAACTGGAAGGAGATCGCGGGCGCCACCGCAGGCTTCACCGATGAAAACCTGCAAAGACTTCCTCCGCTCCCGCGCGGCGTTTCCGATAGGATGGCCAGTGAGGCGGACAGGGAGAAACGCCTGAAGCGCTACGGACAGGTGCGAGAGCTTCACGAGCGAGGGCTGGGCATTCTCACCATCGCCAGTAGGCTGCTCGGCATGAGCCGCGGCGCAGTGCGCAAGTATGTGCGCTCGGAGACCTTCCCTGAACGTCCCAAGCATCTTCCGAGGTCGAGCATGCTGGGCCCGTTCGAGCCCTACCTTCTGGAGCGCTGGCGGGAAGGGTGCAGAAACGCCCTGCAGCTCTACAGGGAGATAAAGGAGCAAGGCTACCCCGGAGGACAGGGCGGCGTGCTGCGCTGGGCGAGGCGCAGAAGAGAGAACCCCGCCCCAGCACGCCAGGCAAGTATCTCTCCCAGGTGGCCGAGCGCTGCAGCATGCAGTCTGCATCTTGGCCCTCAACTAACACAAACCTCGCGCTTCACCGAGAAGGGCGGTATGGCTATTGCTGGCGCATCCGGACAGCCTCGACGCAGAAGAGAAACAGTTCCTCGAGCGTATGACCAAAGGATCGCCCAAACCGCCAAGACCTACCGACTCGCGCAGCGCTTCAGGAAGATGGCCCGAGAGAAAGACCCCGAAGATTTCGGTTGGAGGAGGGAAGACGTCCTGAAAAGCAGCCTACCGGACTTCGAGAGTTTCGCCGTAAGTCTCAGGCGAGAGCGGGAGGCGGTAGAAGCCGCGTTGAGGCAGCCGTGGAGCAATGGGCAGGTCGGGGGACACGTCTCTCGCCTGAAGTTCCTGAAACGCCAGATGTGCGGCAGGGCCAGCTTCGAGATGCTTCGCCGGCGCGTATTGAACATAGTCTGAGCGCCTCGCTCGAAGCTCTCGTTGGTCCTCTTATCGCTGCACCGAAAGTGGTGGAGAACCTCCCATGTAGGCCAGAAAGCTTTGTAAAGAGAGTTTCTAGGATACCCGCCGAGGAGATGGTAGATATACAACGATACTATTGCGAGCGATAAGGACACCGCGAACGCCACTCGGCGGACTCGCCGTGATCTCCGGGCCTGGGCTGCCACTCCCTTTACGGAAGGGGAACTTTATATACTTCTCCCCGCAACCCTCGCAGGCTTCGTCGGATTTCTCGACGACCTGATAGACCTCCAGGTCTCGGTAAAGGGCGTTGGCCAGGCGACAGCCGCCTTTGTCCTCCTGTTACTACTGCCGCCGCCAATTTTTGATGCTGTTGGTTTCCTATGGCCCGCGGCGCTACTGTTCGGCGTGTTGTGGATCATATCGGTGGTGAACGCCTACAACTTCATGGATGGTATAGATGGCATGGCCGGGGGTACAGCCATCCTGAACGCTCTGTTCCTCGGAGCGATCCTCAATACATCTGCTATTGTCGTCGTGGGACTGCCGGCGTTGACGGCGGCGGTGGCTGGATTCATGGTGTGGAACATTAGTCCAGCCCGAATCTTTCTCGGTGACTCGGGAAGCTACTTCATAGGGTTCTTCTTGGGGGCGGTCGCGCTGTACGCAGGACCCGTCGGCGGTAATTCTTACTTGGGCTTCATGGTCGCGGCGGCGGTCTTCACACCGTTTCTGTTCGACACGGGCTACACCCTAGCCCGGCGGGTGTGGGCCGGCAAGGAAGTCTTCGCTGCCCACCGGGAGCATATCTACCAGCGGATCACCCCCGATCCCGCCAAGCATCGCCAAGTGAGCGTCGTCTATTACGCGTTTGCTGTCCTCTCCGGGCTCGCGACGCTGTTCGTCAGTGGCGGTGTCCACGGCGATATGTCCCTGCGGTTGCTCGGCGGGGGCGCGCTCATTATAGGGTGCTGCCTGATGGTGGCGCTTCTGCCGCGTATCGCCGGGGAACAGGACTACCGCTAGGTCCTTGCTAGACTATTGGCGAATACCGGGTAGAATACGGCGCCATGAAACTGAGAAGCCGGGAGGACACGGGGGGCGTTTTCGGGCGGTTGCGGGGTCTCGTGGACTTCTCGTCGGCGGGTGTGCGGCGGACGGCGGCCATGCTTGTGGACGCCCTGATAATCCTCGAGTCTTTGGTGGTAGCCCTGCTCTTCCGGTTCGACGGATCGGTGCCCGGCCAGTACTGGGGAGACTTCTGGCTATTCGCGCTCCTCTCGGCGCTGGTGTTCGTCGCGCTCCTCTTCGAGAGTGGGGTTTACAAGAGCGTACTACGGTACACCGGGGTATACCAGGGAGTGCGGGTGGCGAGCGCGACTGCTATGGCGGCGGGCGTGCTACTAATCACCAATTTGGGTCTGGAGCTTGTGTGGTTGCGGCCGGTGCCACTCTCGGTTTTGTTGGTCGGCGCGGTGCTCGCCTTCGTACAACTCGTAGCCGTTCGGCTCTATCCCAGGGTCTTCTACGAACTCTCCCTGCGCGAGCTCGGCCAGAGGGAGCGGGCCCTCATCGTCGGCGCCGGGGAGGCGGGCGTCACACTCGCGCGGCAACTCTGGCGCACCTCGGATGCCGATCTCGCGCCCGAAGGCTTCGTGGATGACAACGAGCAGCTTCGAGGCAGGCAGATAGAGAACATCCCGGTCTTCGGCGCCACGACGGACATCGAGCGCATCGTCGAGGAGAGGGGGATAGACCAGATCCTGATAGCCATCCCCTCGGCCACCTCCGAGCAGATGGACCGCATCTGGGGCGAGTGCGTCAAAACGGAGGCAAAGGTCAAGGTGGTCCCGAAGCTGAGCGAGTTTTTGGGTCAGGAGGTCGTGCAGCTGCGCGAGCTCCAGATACAGGACCTCTTGGGAAGACAGCCTGTAGAGATAGATCTCGACGCTTTGACTGAGTTCATAAACAGCAAGCGCGTCATTGTGACGGGAGCGGGGGGCAGCATCGGGAGTGAGCTCTCCCGCCAGATCTCACGCTTGGGCCCCGCCCGTCTGGTCCTCCTCGACCGCGACGAGAGCGCGCTCTACTACCTCAACGAGGAGCTTGGCCGCGGGGGCTATGCGCAGCCCGAGCTCTCGGTAGGAGATGTGACGAACACGGAGAAGATGAACGCCCTCTTCTCCCGGCTGCGGCCCCACCTAATCTTCCATGCCGCCGCATACAAGCACGTCCCGCTGATGGAAGTACACGCCTCAGAGGCTGTCTACAACAATGTCGGCGGTACCTTGAACGTGGCACGCGCGGCCGGGGAGTACGGGGCTGAGAAGTTCATCAACGTCTCCACTGATAAGGCCGTCAACCCGGCGAACGTTATGGGGGCGACCAAGCGGCTCTCGGAGATGATCGTGCGCTCTGCGGCCAACGAGTACCCGGAGACCCTGTACGTCTCGGTTCGCTTCGGGAACGTGCTGGGGAGCCGGGGGAGCGTGGTGCCGACGTTCAGGAGGCAGATAGAGGCCGGCGGCCCGATCACGGTAACCCACCCGGAGATGACGCGCTACTTCATGATCATCCCGGAGGCGGTCTCCCTGATCCTCCAGACCGGCGCCATGACCGAGGAGTACGGCATCTACATCCTGGAGATGGGGCGTCCCGTAAGAATAATGGACCTCGCCCACAAGATGATCGAGGTGATGGGCGCCAAGGACGTAAAGTTAATGTACACGGGCCTGCGTCCCGGCGAGAGGCTGCACGAGACGCTCTTTGAGGAGTCCGAGCGCCGCGCCCCGACAGACCACCCGATGGTCTTTCGCCTCATCCCAAAGAACTTACCCTCCACTGACCTCCTCGAAGCCGCCGAAGAGATGGCCCTCCTAGCTCGCGAGGGTAACGACGAGAGGGTCCTCCATCTCCTGAGATGTTCCATCCCGAACTACCCCGTCGTCGAGACCGGCACCCTCCCCGAAGCCCTCTAGAGCCTTCCTATGCCGGAGTTCGATACCCCGGAGCGCCGTAGAGAGAACAGGGCATGTGGAGATTGCGGAGTGCGCGCATATAAGGGGAGACGATACGGACGGCAGCGGCCGGAGCCTGCACCATCCCGGTCCTCTTACTGGCCGGCGTACTCTACAGAACCGCTGGGCGGCAGGGTCGCGGGCTCGGATACGCGGATGTAGTAGTGGTGAGCCCGCACCAGCCCTCTTCGTTGGGTGGGCATCTCCTTGCCGGCCTTGAGTCGGTCTTCAGAAGGGCGTTGTGGACGAGCCAACCGACGTGGCTCTTCTGCTCCTCTTGATGTACGCCTTATCGGCCCTCGCCGTGCTGGCGGTTTCGCCGGACGTGAGCTTCGCAAGGCGTACGGGCGCGATCCTGGTCCCCCTGCTGCTCGTCCTGAGCGTCGCGAGGTCAGGCGAGAGAAAAGAGGTCGAAGATCTTGGTGTCTGGACCGCTAAGGTGTACGCTGGGCGGCCCTGCGACCCTTTGTGCCAAGATAGGTGAGGTAGCCACCGATAGCCAGCATGACGAGGATGAGGACCAGGTGGATGTAGGGCAGGTAACCCGGCTGCGATTGGAGATCGTTTGCGTACCAGGTGAAGGCGCGCGTCACATAAGAGAAGAGCATGAAGATGCCCGACGCTAGCAAGATGTTCGAGGTGCGTCTCGATAGCTTCATCGTCCTTTAAGTCTACCAGATGGGATGTCTGACACTAGCAACACAAAACAGCAACGGATATACTTTCTCCAAAGATTATGCGGAATTTGTAACCGCAAGCACCTTGTCAGACTACTCTTACGGAGGGTGACTAACTTTGGTAGAGCTAAAGAAGCGCACGCTTGACGAGGTCAAGGCGTTGAGCAGGGAAGATGCGGTCGAGATCATGCGCCAGGCCGGCATCGTGGGTGCGGGGGGCGGCGGTTTCCCGACGTACTTCAAGTATAAGAATCCGCAGCCGCACATCATCGTCAACTGCACCGAGAGCGAGCCGGGCTACTGGGCGGACAAGATGGTCCACCGGGAGTACTTTGATGAGTTTCTCCAGCTCTTCGACGCGATGAAGGCGGTCTTCGGGATCGAGCAGATCTCCATGGGCGTCCACTACAAGGACCAGGAGTGGTTCTCGAGCTACGCTGAGCAGGCTGACGGCCTCTACGATGTCCGCTACGTGCCGGACAAGTACGCTTTGGGCGAAGAGAAGACGCTTATCAAGCACGCCACCGACACGAAGGTGCCTCGCCGGGTAGATCTGCCCGATGGCTCCAAGCGCCCGGGACTCCCGCTTGACGCGGGTATAATCGTCAACAACTCTGAGACGCTCTTGAACGTCTACAACGCGCTCTTTTTGGGCAAGCCCGTCACTACGAAGTTCCTCCAGGTCTTCGGCCCCGACGTCGAGATCAAGCTGTTCCAGACGCCGCTGGGCTCTTCGGCCACGGAGCTTTTAAGATTGGCAGGGGTGGACGTAGAGGCCCAGGCGGGCCAGCTCTCCGTCATCGACGGCGGTCCATACCTGAACGAGATGGGGATCGAGGAGCTCGGCACCGGCGACGCTTACGTGCGCCGTACGACCAACGGTTTCCTCGTTATCCCGAAGGGCGTCGCGAGCAAGGAGTACGCCGGCATCAAAACCAAGCTCCCCGAGGAGGGATTTATCTCCCTGATCGGCAAGGTCTCGGGCGTTGACCTGCCGCTCGGCGGTCGTTTCCTGAAGCTCGCGACGCCGCTCATCTCCGAGGGTGATGACGTCTCCTTCGAGCAGAAGATCGGGGAACCCGTCGACGAGGGCTTCAGCATAGGCGTCTGGTCGAGCATGGACGGCACGGTCTCCTCCATCGAGGACGGCATCGTCGCCATTAGCGGCGGCGCGGTCCCGCAAGAGGAGGCTCGCAAGGAGACCGAGGCCGAAGCGGCTCGATAGCTTTAACCGTAAGTTATCAGCAGTGAGTAAAGGGCCGGGGTTTTACACCCTGGCCCTTATATCTTGCCTGTGGTCGTAAAACCCCGGCCGGGTGAGCGCGACAGACCGAGACTCCGACCCTGGTCTCCAGCGAGACCGCGAAAAGCTGTAGAATCCTCTCGCTCCATCTTCCTGAGAACAGAGAGCCCGAACGGTGGCAATGGTTACAAGGTTAAATTTAAGTTTCTCGCATGGCTGCCTCGGGTAGCTTAACGGGCGTGCAAGTCACGCTATGTTAGTGGAGGACGGTCCGGGGGACGAATCCCGGGAGTCTTAGGGAGGGTTCGCAGATGAACGAGATGAACGTAGACCTCGAAGCCCTGCCCAGGGGCGAGGATGCCCTCAGGGTGGTGAACGTAGTCATCGAGGTGCCGGTGGGTAGCCGCAACAAGTACGAGTACGAGCCGGAGCTGGGTGTGATCATGCTGGACCGGGTCCTACCGGGGAACATCCGCTACCCGGGAGACTATGGCTTCGTGCCTTCGGCCGAGGGTGCGGACGGCGAGCCCCTGGACGTTATGGTCGCGGCTACGAGCCGGTGTTCCCCGGCTGCGTGGTCAAGGCGCGTATCGTCGGGGCTCTGGAGATGTCCGAGGGCGGGGAAGTCGAGTACACCATCTTCGGCGTCCCCGATAACGACCCGCGCTTCGACGACATCCAGACCCTGGAGGACATGACCGAGCAGAACCTGCGCGAGATCGAGCAGTTCTTCACCGCCTTCAAGCGGCTTGAAGGCGACGAAGAGGCCGAAGCCAGGGGCTGGTGCGGCCTCGAAGAGGCCCACGAGATAATCCGGAACAGCGCCCGCTGACCTTCCCGGCTCGATAGCTCCGGTTACAGTTTGTCTTGCTCCGTGCTGTCTTCCGCAGGGGACTCTGGTTCTCGGCGGGGCGCTGTTGCTCCTTAGGACCCTGGGAGGTGCATCCGCTGACAGCCACGCTCATGCTGAGAAGCAGTACCACAAGTAAGAGTTTAGCGATCTTGCCTCTACTATCCATCGCTCGGACCCCTCTCCTCCTCTATAGCCGGACCATGCCGTAGACTAGCACAGTGACTAGCCATCGTGAGACGCGTCTCCGGTCTTCGAGCCTTCGAGGTAACCTCCCCGGTTGGCGCCGCTCCTGGACATCGCCACCTCGCGTTGCGCGACGAGCGACTCGAAGACCAGTATCTCCTGGCGCTCCGCCGCTCTCTAACTCTCGACCTTTAACACCGCCTTGCCGGTATACCCCCGGTCGAGGAGCTGGCGCGCCACTTCCCCGACCTGCTCCCATGAAGCCTCGACGCTTATACGCGGCTTGAGGCGCCTGTCTCCGACCAGTCCCGCGAGCCGTGCCAGCCCGTCGGAGGCCGGATGGGCGAGCACCTCGTGGAAGATAATAAAGCCGTAGAGCCGCGCCCCGCCCGTGAGGAAGAAGTCCCGCACGTCGAACGTCGTCTCCACCGCCCCCGAGGCTCCAAAACTGACGCAGAGGCCGTCCGGCGCGATCACCCCTAGAGCATTACCAAGCACCTTCCCACCGACCGATTCGAGGATCAGGTGATACGGGCCAAACGCTCCGGCATTCCCGGCGTCCTCGCCGATGGCGACCTCGTGAGCCCCGGCCTCATGCACCAGCCCCTCGTGCTCCTCGCGGCGCACGAGGGCTACGACGCGGGCTCCGTGAAGGCGCGCGAGCTGGACCGCGAAGTGTCCCGCCCCTCCCGAGGCCCCGGTCACGAGCACGCTGCGTCCGAGCAGGCCGCCGCCTTTCTCCAGGGCGTAGAGCACGGTCAGGCCCGCGACCGGTAGCGTCGCCGCCTGTTCGAGGGAGACGTTCTCCGGCAACTCCGCTAAAGAATTCGCTGGCACGGCGGCTTGTTCGGCCCAGGCGCCCGAGGGGAGAAAGCCGACGACTCTGGCGCCGGTCTGCGGTCCGCTACCGTCGGCGGCAGGACGTTCGATCGTGCCGGCGAGGTCCCATCCCGGATTGAAGCCGGGTTCGGACATCTGCGCGCGGTGCACCTCGCCGCGGTTCAGCGAGACCGCCGAGACCCGGACCAGCGCCTCCGGCGCGGCGGGCACGGGCTGATCCACTTCGCCGAGGGACAGATTGGCCGGGGCTCCTTTGTCTACGAGTATGGCAAGCATGGGGTTCCTTTCTATTACGCGGGGGGCGACGGATGTGCGCCGTCGCGCGTTCCGGTGGTACTTCGCGAAGGTTGATGCGCTTGTCTCCTCAAAGCTCTAACCGCGATTCTTCGAGGTCGAGTTCGCGTTCTATGCGGTGCATCGCCTCGTCCCCGATCCGGCCCTCGTCACGTAGCTGGATGAGGGTCTGGCGCTGCGCCTGGATCAGCTCTATCAGCAGGCGCTGGTATGCGATGGAGCGGTCCTCCAGCCCGTCCTCGTCGCTCTCGAAGCGGGTGGCGAAGCGGTTGCGGCGGTAGTTGTACAGCCCGCGTAGTCTCTCGGCCGTGTCCTCTTTTACCCACTCCTCCTCTACTAGCACTTCGAGCCGTTCGAGCGCTGCCTGGGCCACCTCTGTCCGTCCCTTCGTCTCCTCATTCTCCCCGCTCCGGTCGTCCTCGATGCCGAGAGCCCGGATCAGGGCCGGCAGGGTGAGCCCCTGTAGCACGAGCGTCACCAGGATCACGCAGAAGGTCAGAAAGAGAATGAGGTCCCGCCCCGGGAACGGAGCTCCGGCATCCGTGGTTAACGGCAGGGCGAGGGCGGCGGCGAGAGAGATCACGCCGCGCATCCCGGTCCACGAGACGACCGATACTACCTGCCAGGGGGGCGATGGATAGCGCTCGCGCAGCCGGCGGCTCATGATGCGGGGGAGGTAGGTCGCCGGGACGACCCACAGGAAGCGAATGAGGACAACGGTCAGGCTGATCAGGCCGGCGTAGAGGGCGAGCTCCGTGTAAGAGTACTCTGACCCCGAAAGCCTCTCGACGATGGTGCGGAGCTGAAGCCCGATGAGTATAAAGATCAAGCCATTCAACAGGAACGTCATCAGCTCCCAGACCGCGTAACCCTGGAGCCTCATCCCGGATGTGATGGTATTAGTTCCCCGCCGTCCCAGATAGAGCCCGGCCGTCACCACCGCCAGCACCCCCGAGAAGCGTATCTCCAGGCCCGCCGCCCCTATATTTGCGTGTAGCTCTTCCGCCGGCAGGTAGGCGACGAACGGCGTTAGCAGGGAGATAGTGTTTTGTATGGAGGGATCGTCCGAGACGTGCCGCCGCGCCCAGAGGACGGCCTGCCCGATGGCCAGTCCGATCAGGACGCCACCGATGCTTCCCACGATGAAGTTTAGCCCTGCTTTCCAAATTGAGAACACGCCCGCTGTCACCGCTATCACGGCGATGCGGTAGGCGACGATGCCGGTGGCATCGTTTACGAGGCTCTCGCCTTCGATGACGGTTACGATGCGGCGGGGCACGCCGAGGCGCTGGGCGACGGTCGTCGCGACTATAGCGTCGGTGGGGGAGACGATGGCGCCTAGAGCGAAGGCCGCCGCCCAGGTCAGGTCCTCGATCACGGCGCGGGCCACCACGGCGACCATGCAGGTCGTAAAGATCACCAGCCCCACCGCGAGCAGCGAGATTGGCCGGAGGTTAGCCTGGAAGTCGCGCCAGGAGGTGAAGAGCGCCGATACGTAGAGCAGCGGCGGCAAGAAGATCAAGAAGACAAGCTCCGGCGGTAGCTCGACCGGCGGTAGCCCCGGCACGAAACCCAAGACCAGCCCGCCCAGGACGAGCAGGATCGGGTAGGGCACCCCGAGCCTGGAGGCGAGGGTCGCAAGCACGGCCACGGCGAGGAGTAGCCCCAAAATTACCTCGATCTCGGACAAGCTCTATACCTCCCTTCTCGTAGAGAAGCCTCTCAACCTCTTCTACTGATCTCTGCTAAAGTTGCTAAACACCCTGATAAGATCGTCTCATGGACAACACACTTTCAAAACAGGCTACCGACTGGCGCGAAGGCCGTAGGCTCAGGGCCTGGGAACTCAAACGAGAG